>Ga0307515_10001405_pt1 | contig 54468 bp, 5 predicted proteins | sample 17_EM_MG_FD_194513 | JGI IMG/M metagenome (GOLD analysis project Ga0307515, IMG submission 194513) | Populus trichocarpa ectomycorrhiza microbial communities from riparian zone in the Pacific Northwest, United States - 17_EM | ecosystem: Host-associated > Plants > Roots > Unclassified | place...
ATAACTAATCTACGCTCTATTCTATTACGAAGTTAAATATCTTTAATAAGCTAAAGGAGAGTTTTGCGTTCTCCTTTAATAATAAATACTCGGTAAACGTCTTCTATAGTATTATACTAGATACTAGAGCCGCAGGAGTATCTATAATAGGAGAACCTTAAGTTTAAGCCCTTTAGCAGCTTAATAGCTCTATTTAGATTAACTATTTAACGGCAGGCCAATACATAATTCGTTTTAGTAAGGGTACTATAATCTCTCTTAGTATAATTAGGGTCTAAACCCCCTTAGGGTATATCACTTTTTACGTTATTTCTATAAATACCCTATTTCTATTTTATATTAGAGATATAGACAAATTAAATATTAAGCTTAATAACCTTAAGAATATACTTGTTTAAGGAGATAATTAGATGCCTATTATACGCAAGTAGGGTTACCCCTAGTTACTCCTTTATTAACTAGAGAAGAGTATTACTTAAAGCTACTTAACTAAGTTAGAGTTACGCCAACTATACCGTTATTTTAGCCACCTATCTATTTATTAACTACTTAGGGTTCTTTAGCGAGTAGGCTATAAAGTTAAGGTTAAGGTAATTAAGTATCTTATAAAGTTGTCACGGAACCCCACCGCAGGGGCCTCTATAGGAGAGCCCCGTGCTCTTACGTACACCTCGCGTACAGCTTATGTCAGCTACGCGTAGGTATATCACCTCCTTACGCCCTCGACCCTTACGATCGATCGCGCAACATCTTGTAGACTCCTCGAATACATACGCTTTATAGCCACTGCCCCTGTCCCGTGACATTACGTTACGCCTTTTTTTACCACTGACGCTCAGCCTACAACCAATTCTACGTCCCTGCAATACTGCAGGCGCTGCCAGAAGCAGCATATCTACGAATTACCTCACTTTATACTTCTAAGGAACCCATAATAGTAAGATAATATCCCTTACTAGCTACTATATTAAACCCAAAGAACAATCCAATACCTACACTTAACCTACAACGCCAATTAATCCCAGGAGAATTTAATTTATTAGCCCTAGCCTTAACCCCTAAAGAGACGGATACTAATAATATCTTATCTTTTATTAACTATATAACTACGGATAAGTAAATGGAAGGGCTACTACCTATTAAAATTAAAATATAAGACGCTGAGACGTTAGCAAAAATGGTAGCATAAGACCCCAATAAATACTACCGCCTTCTATAAAACTACCACCTAAAGCTTATATAAGCCGAGATATATACTGCCTAAGATCGCGATATTATCTAAGACCTATAAGCTTGTAAGGCGCTCGCCGACAACACATGTTAAGAAACTAAAGATAACCTCCGCGTGTCTAAACGCGACGTCTAACAGTTAAAGAAGGCTAAGATTGCACTAATCGCTACGGTTACTAAAAGAGAAGGCATAATTAAATACCTATAATCTCAGCTTAATAAGTATATTTATAATAACGCTAGATACCTCTTTACTATATATAACGCCACCCAAGTCTCTACGCCCCTAGCAACTTTACCTACTTAACGCTTAATGGAGGGCTAGCACTAAGCAGCTTTACCTAATAGGAACCCCTACTAAAGCAGCAACAATAAAAGCTATAATAATTAGACCTAAACTGCTATTATAGGGTCTAATATATGCTACCTTAATCCCCTAGTCTTCTAGGGAGACCGTAAGGAATATAGCCACTAGAAGATATAAATCCGTGAGAAACTAACTTAGAGCGTCTGCCTTTTTCCTACAGAAGACACTAAGATTAGCTATATTATCGGGCGAACAAAGGGTATACCGTTTAATAGACTCTTCGCCTAATAGAAGACTAGTAGCCCCCGGAAGTGGCAGTCCCACTAAAAAGTCCTTAATAATCTTAACCTAATATACCGCGACTATAACCTACTAGCCACTAACTAAGCTAAACTACGTGCCCTAAAGATAAGCCCTACTAAATTATTTAATGAATTCTATATTAAATTCCAGGAATACACTAAAGCCCTCGCCTGAGACGATACTAAAGACTAGGAGGACCTCCTTAAAAAAGTTACTTATTGCCTTAGTTACGCAGCCGCTAGCTATAACTATAATAATGTTTATAATATGGTAGCAGCTCTATAGAAGATTAAATAATAACTAAATTAGATTATTACTGCTAACCCTTGCCTAAAGACCTCTCTATAGAAGCCCTCTGGGCCTACTAAACCTACACATACTAAGCTACCAACGCCTACTACCTTAAGTACTACCGGAACCAATATCGATTTCTTTATACTAACCTTCCTATAAAAACTCCTAGATAGAGAGCGCGAGCTACTCTAAAAACTAGGACGCTGCTATAGATGCCGTTAAGAAGGCTGTTATTACAATAACCTAAACTGCCTAATAGCTAGGTTTAGTAGCCGCCGCCTAATACCTAACTTAATACCCTAAATACTAAATACGTTACTACGCGCTACTACTATATAAGATAAAGACGTAGTAATAGCGGTAGAGTTAGATACGGAAGTGGAAAACGCCAAGTCCTAGCCCTAAGTCGCGGGTTAGGACGCCCTAATAATGGAGGGATCTATATATCGGCTTACTTAATAGATAACTCTATAAAAATAAATAGACGGAAATAAATAGTTTTACCTATAATAGGAACTACTGCTAAAAAACAATATAAAAGCCGTTCTATAATTAATTGCGGAGCTATTAATAAATTTATAGATACCTAATTTATGCGTACTTATAACCTACCTACCTTACCCCTTACTAAAGCCCGCGCCTTATAACTCGCTAATAGTAATTATACCGCATAAAAGATTACCTATATAGTATAACTCCACCTAGATATAAATAGGCACCAGGAAGAACTCTGGGCCTATATTATACCACTTACTAACTACCCTATTATCCTTAGAATAAACTAGCTTAAATAATATAACCCCGCCATTAATTAGAAGAAGAGAGAAGTAACTTTTAACTCTAAATACTGCAGAGAGACTTGCCTAGGGCATAGCCTAGCCGCCTCTATTTACTCCCTAGGATATTAACCCAAGGAACCCCTTATTACCCTACCTACGACCAACTACTACTATATAAGTGCCCCGGCCTTCTACCGCATAGCACGTAAGAAAGGCTAGACTATTACTATAGCTTCCTAATTACGACTATATAAGCTTAATAAAGAATAGGACTATATCCTTTATAGTAATAGGATAGATATAGTTAACCTTTTAGAAAACGACGCCCCTACGGAACTCTATGGACTTTTACCTTTAGACTTTAAGAAGTTTATAAAGCTTAAAAAAGGACTTACTAATAAAGAACTCCGCAAGCTCCTCCCTAAGAGGTACTATAACTTTACCGACATATGCTTATAAAAGAGCGTAGATACACTCCCCCTACATTAACCTAATAACTATACTATTAATATTAAATAAGGAAAAATGCTACCTTATAAGAGACCCTACCTAATATTAAAAGATAAACTACTAGTTATAAAAAAGTATATTAACGAGCACCTTAATAAAGGATTTATTTATCCTAGCATATTACTAGCAGCCGCCCCTATCCTTCTCGCTAAGAAGCTAGAAGGAGGTATCCGATTCTATATTAACTACAAAGGACTTAACGCTATTACAATTAAAAACCAATACCCAGTACCGCTCATACGTAAGACCCTTAAGCGGCTTAGTTAAGCTAAAATCTATACTAAGCTTAATATTATTGCCGCCTTTAACTATCTCCGAATACGGGAAGATAATGAATAGAAAACTGCATTCGCATCGCGCTTTAGCTAATTTAAATATACCGTTATACCCTTTGGCGTATATAACGGCCCAGGCACCTTCTAAAGCTATATTAATAACGCCTTATGGGACTACCTTAATGACTTCTGCTCTGCGTACCTGGACAATATACTTATTTATAGTAATAACCCCTTTAAGCATACCAAACACGTTTAAAAGGTCCTATAGCGCCTTAGGGACGTAGGACTTTATATTAATTTAAAGAAATGCAAATTCTTAGTTACAGAAGTAAAATACCTTAGACTAATTGTTATTACTAAGGGTGTCCGTATGGACCCTAAGAAGGTACGTATAATTACTAAATAGTAAGCCCCTAACTGCATTAAGGACGTATAAGCCTTCCTTAGTTTTACTAACTTCTATTAGAAATTTATATATAACTTCTTAGGCGTAATAGCACTACTTATAGTAATAATGCGAATGAAGGGCCTTTCTGTAAAAGGAAGAAAAACGTACCTACGCTTTACCTAAACGCCTAAATGTGAGAAGGCGTTCTAAGACCTTAAAAATGCCTTTACTAAAGCACCTGTCCTAGCTTACTTTACACTAGGATAATAACTCTACCTTAAAACCAACTCCTCAGACTACGTTAACGCAGGCGTCCTCTTCTAGATAGGTAACAACGGTCTCCTTTACCTAGTTACATTCTACTCGTCTAAGCTTATACTATAAGAGTATAACTATAAGATCTATAATAAAGAACTCCTTACAATTGTATAAGCGTTTAAAGAATTCTAACTAGAACTCTCCTTAGTAGAGCCTAACTAGCTAACTAAAGTCCTTACGGACTATTGTAACCTTAAGTACTTTATAACTATAAAGTAGCTAAACTAACGCCAAGCACGTTAGAACGAGTTCCTCTCTAGTTTTAACTTTAAAATTGTATATAGACTAGGAGTATAAGGTACTAAACCTAATAGCCTAATACGCCACTCGCAAGACCTTCCTTAGTCTAAAGATAACCCCTATAATTAGTTCCAACAACAGACAATCCTAAAAGCATAAAATTTGGCCCTAGGCATACTACCTACAATAGAGCTAACTATACCCTAGCTTTATACCACAGAACTAGAGTTACCTCCCAAAATTAATAAGCTTATTACTACGGCATATAACGCCTCTATTGACCTATTATTATATTAACTTATTACCGCAAAGACCGCCGGCACCTATACACTGCCTACTAACCTCTAAAGCTTAGGCTAGATTAATATAGCAGCCTTAGAAGTAAAAGAGAATAGGCTCTATTATAGAGGCCGCCTATTTATCCCTAATTTAGAAAATTTATAACGGCAACTAATCTAAATAGCTCACGACTTCCAATTAAGCGGCCACCTAGGCAGAGAAGGAACCTACAAGCTTCTTAGCCGATACTACTTCTAGCTAAAAATAATAGACTTAGTTAAACGCTTTATAGGCGCCTGCCATAGTTATAAGTGCGCTAAGGCCTTTAATATAAAGTACTAAGGACTACTATACCCTCTACTAGTACCTATACGATAATGGGCAGATATCGCTATAGATTTCGTTGTTAACCTACTACCCTATAAACGACACGGCCGTACCTACAAGAACATCCTTATAATAATATGCCGACTTATAAAAGAGCGCCACTACGTCCTAACCGAAGGCGTAGCCGTTAGCAACGTTACTAACGCCTTCCTCCGCGAAGTCTACCGACTATATAGGTTACCTAACTCAATTACGTCCGACCGAGGCATATAATTTAACTCTAATGTATAAAGACGAATCTGCTAACGCCTTGGCATCTCCGTTAAAATGTCTATATCTTTCTATTATAAAACTACTGGGCAACCAGAAAACGCTAATGCTAGTATAAAAGCGTACCTATAACAGATAGTCGCCTATAGTTAAAATAACTAGGTAGATTACCTCCTACTAGGTAAATTTGTAGTAAATAACTACGTCTTAACCACTATAGGACTTACCCCGTTCTTTATAAATAAGGGTTATTACCCCCAATCCGGCATAGAGCCACTAGAACCTATTAATAAGAAACTGCTATATAGAAAACGCCTTAAGATGCTACTTGCCGACTAATATGCAGACCACATAAAAAATCTACTTAACTACTGTAAGGGAGAAATGGCCTGGGCTTAAGCAAAGTAGGCCTACTTCGCTAACTGTTATAGAACGCCACTACCAGAGATGCGTATTAGCGACTGGGTATAGCTAGATATACGTAATATCTTTACGCAGAGGCCTATAAAGTTACTTAATTATAAAAACCTTGGCCCCTATTTAATTAAATAATAATAATTCATTGCTTAACGTCTGATACGGATCCTATGCGGCCCACGCAGACTACTCCGTACACAGGGGAAACTTATAAATTTATAGGAAGAAAACCCCTAATATGTTGGGGGAGGAAAAACCCTATGAGCCACCTCAGTAGGATAAAAAACCCCGGCTTGCCATGTCCGTCCGTAGCGGCGGCCCTGTGGGCCTACGGCTACGTCCTGTTCTCCTTAGATGTTCGAACTCCTTAGGAACCACTGCTTCCTTTACCAGGACATACAGTCCTTGCGATTAATTAATTGCTGTACTATTGTTTCCCATATCTTGGCCATCCCCTATATGCTATCTCCTGTTTAACCATTACCATATACGCTATGCCTCCCCCCCCTAAGGCCTATTAAAGGCATAAGGGGGATTCATCTATAAACTACTACTACACTATACCATAACAGCGGGACGTGTATGCCTAGGTATCTTTTGTGCCTAGGCCCTAGTTACTAGGCCCTCGCTAAGGGTTACCACTCCTTAAGAGGAGATAGGAAAACCGTACGGTGTTGTCCAGGCTGCTAGGTACTTTTGGTATTCAATAGTTAATAGCGAGTAACCGCATGCTCCGCGGGCGATCGCCCTAGGGGTTGGGAGGGGCCATATATTTGCTTATTGCTTATTACTCGTTCGCATTCACTCGTTCGTTAATATAAGAGGTTGTTAATGCTTTCTATTGGGGGTCGGGGGATGCTATTGAGTGCTATGCATCTATGTTAGATTATATAGGTGCCTTAATAGGAGAATAGTGTTACTGTTATCGTAAGGGGCACTTAGTGGTGGTTTTCGAGATCTCACTATCCCATGTGAAAATTTTTCACCACCGCCTATAATACTCATAACCACCACCACTAGGTCGTATCGCACGCTGTGCGACGTCTCTGCGTTGGCTCTAAGTCTGAAACTTAGGTTCGTAGCTGTCACCACGTACAGGTGCAGAGTCCGTTTTCGACGGCCTATTTAATTAAATAAGTTATTAATAGGGGAGCCGCATATAAGCTAGAACTCCCGCCTACCCTAGCCACCTATAGGATATAGCCCGTATTTTACCTATGGCTACTACACCTCTATTAGCCTAACCCCTTACTAGGGCAGACACAGCTTAAACCCCTACTAGTACTAATCCGAGATAAGAACGAAGACGAGAACCATAAGAAGTAGACTGTTAAATGAATTATTAACTCTAAATACTTTAGCAAAGGCAGAGGATAACGGCTCTACTATAGAGCTATATATACAGGATTTGACATAAATTAGCTAGAATGGCAACTATAGGAAGACTTTAAAAATGCAAAGGATCTAATTAGCAACTTTTACTACGCGAACCTATAGAAACTAGGCCTAAGCAGAGACTTTATACCTAATCCTCTATAGGAGCCCTTATAGAGTTAAACCGTTATACATTGCTATATAAGGGTAAATTGCCGTTAAATTGCCGTTAGATTGCGGCAAAGTGCAATTACGTAACTAGAATATTGTTAAGATATCTAGGAACTTTGACCGGCGGTTAAAGTTATCTAATTAGTTAGATTCTTAGATGCCAAGCCCTATTATATAATGTTGTTTTAAGCCTTTAGCAATACCCCCCTTTTCTTCTTTTCTATACTTTAAGTGTCCCTTCTATATATATATAGTAACCACAGCGTCGCCGGAGCTCCGCCTCTATAAGAGGGGGGGTAGTATTACGGAACCCCACCGCAGGGGCCTCTATAGGAGAGCCCCGTGCTCTTACGTACACCTCGCGTATAGCTTATGTCAGCTACGCGTAGGTATATCACCTCCTTACGCCCTTGACCCTTACGATTGATCGCGTAACGTCTTGTAGACTCCTTGAATACATACGCTTTATAGCCACTGCCCCCGTCCCGTGACAGCTATCTAGTACGGGAATACTAGTAGTAAAGCACTAAGGCCGAGTACTACGCTATAAATTTGCTATTATTATTAATAGTTCTTTTTTAATATTACTATATATAATTTCCGCCAACAGTTAATATTAAACACTATAGGTAAAGCCCTAATCATACTAGTAAGCGTATTAGTGGCCTTAGCTCGGACCTCCAGCTACTTATTAAAAATTATATTATTAACATATTTAATAAGGTTATGCCGCTAATTGTCTAATATAAGGAATAGGTTGCGGTAGTTAAAAATATCTATAAACTGTAAAATGAGAGACTAGTAACACTAAGATTCTACCTTAGCTTCTACGCAGATTAAAACAAAGATAAATAGTCTAACTTTATCTATGCTGAAAGGGACATTGAAAAGCTTGTTAAGGATTTCTTTTACTAGGAGTTTAGTCTCTTTATTAATAGCAACTATAAAGAGGATAAGCTTAATAAGCCTCTTGTATAGGAAATTAAGTAGCTAAGTATAACTATAAGATAATAGATAGGTATCCTACTATATTAAAAGGGTGCGTATAGCCCAGACGTAAGAATCTTAGTCATACTTTTACTATATATTAAGTTGGCGAAGGACCTTAACGTTTGTTATAGATTTCTTATCTATTAACTAATATAGTCGGATACTAACTAAAGAATATTTTATCTGTGCGTTAATAAGATAGTTAATATCCTTATATAACTTACTAATTGTTATTATATAGGCTAGCGCTATGCCCGTCGCTAAATGGATAGCATTATATAGATAATTAAGATGCTCTATAAAGCCTTATAAAATCTCCTACTTTTTTAGATATTATGGACTAGTATAGTAAATAATTAAGCCTAGTAGATTAATCTAAAGGGAATCTTAAAATACTATATTAGATTCTATACTAATGTAAAATATAGGTTTAATAAGTAGCTAAAATTATCTTAGGTCGTTATCTTTTATTATATACCTTAAAAACTTCTCCTAATTCTTATTAGCTAACCGCTCTTATAAAACTATTCTAGCTTTAGGTAAGATAGATTCCTAAAACGTTTCTAGTATATATAGGGCTAAAACTGTAGAAAGAAGGAATAACGCAGTTATAGCTTCTACAGCGACCCTATAGTAGTTTTTGTCACTATACGCTTTAAAAACACTCTCTATAAAAATTTTAATATCTATAAAGTTAGACCTAGTTAAGAAAAGCCGATATATATAATAAATTAATATATAATACAACTCTTAGAATTCGTAATCTAGTTCTATCTTTATAAACTCTAATTACTTTAATAGCTATTTTTAATCTAATTACTACGTAATATAGGAGAGTACCTTCTCCTTAAGGTTGTTATATATAACTTTTATAGTAATAAGCCGTGCTACCTGCGGAGATTTACTCTATACTATCGTTTAAAGGTCCTTATCCGTATAGTATTTTTTAGTAAAAGTCTTAGACCCTAAATTCGACTTATAACCGGAGTTAGTTTAAGGGTTTTTATTAGGGTCTAAGACGACGTCTTAAAGATAATTATTATATTTACGTTTGGTAAAGATTTATATATTTATTAACTTAAAGATCTTATATATAACCTATTAAGAGATACAATAAAGGTCCGGATAAGAATCTATAAAGGCTTCTATAATTATATTAATAAACACTTTAGAAGTAATTAAACTATAGGCAACTTTAAGGTTTTCTATAATCTTTATAATTAGACACTATTTTATCTTCTAATAAGATTCCTTAGTTAATTAGATAAGATCTCTTAATAACTTCACTTTCTTGCTCGCTATAAAGTCACTTCTTGCCTAAATTTTGGCCTTGACTTTTTTTAGGATAATAGCTTCTCTAAAGTTATACTAGTAAATAACTACGCATTTCTAAGGTCTAACAATGTCTATAATTTGCTATTCCTTATCTCTTAAAAGATTCTGCACAAAATTGTTTTTAATTTAAGTAGCTTTAACACAGGCTTTTATAGCACGTGGAATGTATCCCTAATACTAGGAAATTTTAAACTATATATAGCTAGATAACAAATAGGTTATTACGCCTTTAATGCTTATAGGATTTTCCCCCTCTACTACTCGTGTAAATGCGTCTAGAAGTAATAGAATAATAAGTAGTACGGTTCTTAGAAATTGGCCTACTACCTAATTAAGTATATTCCTTACGCTTTAGCGAACGTCCTTATAAGTAGACAAGCTTAAATTAATAAGGTTAGAAAGTAGTAGCTTAGTTAGCTTTAGTTCCTTTAGGGGCCTAGAGTATACATTATAGTATAACCTTTGAAAATAATATAACTATACCTACTTAATAAGTAGCGGCCTTAGATATTCCTTTTAGAGCCCTTTAAACTTAAATAGAGCAAGCTAAGCTTTAAAAATCTTTAACTTTTTAGATATTTCGTTATTATAGGAACCTATTTAGGTGAACTATAACTTAGATATATTATATAACGCCTTAAGGTGTTATAGATTATCCTACTACTCTATAAATAGGAACTAGTAGGTCTTATAAATAATTCTACCTATCTTGCGGCGCAGCTTATAGACTAACTAGTAATTCTCTTCTTTTTAATCTAAGGGGTAACCTAATATATACTAGAAGGTTAGCTCCTTATCCTCTATTTTAGCTAAGTTAGTACTATCTTTATTACTATCTATATTAATTCCGCCCCTCTAGTATAAGGCGTTACAGCCTATAGTAGGATTGCTATTATTAGCCCTAGGATTAAAAAGGGTTAAGATCCCTAATATTACTACTTAAAGAAGGTAAAGGCATTAAGATACTTTATCGGACCACTCTTTCCCAGTACTATCTTATTTAATTAATAGCGTAGGTCTAGTTAAATTAGCTAAAGAATTAATTGCTATATTATACTATAAGCTAAACAGTTTAGCCGTAAAGTTAATTTCCTTATTATTTGGCTTATGCCATATAATATGCTTTAAGTTAGTAGTTTTACCCTATACTTACATTGTAAGTTTATTCTTAAGTTCGTCATTTTTATATATTAAGTAATTAATAATATATATAGCTATTGAATTATATAGGAGACGGCTAGTAATATTAGAGGTAATTATCTTAGGCCTTTCTTTGCATTCTACCTATACGTACTTAATAATAGCGAATAGCTCTTCTTTTTAAGCAAGGACAGAGTCTCTAACTTTGGTTAAGGAGTAACTGAGTAGATATATAGTCTATACTAATATGCAATCCCCTAGTAGTATCTCCGTATCTGCCGTTGTGCTAGCTTTATAAATATTAATTTCTCTATAAATACTAGTAATAAAAAGGGGGAGTAATTGCTTTAAAGACTTTCTAGGGTTAACCTTTATAAATATATTATATAAAAAACCTACTACGGATCTTATTTACTAAAAACTAATACTTATTATAAATCTAGCGATTCTATCTAGCGCCATATTAAATAAATCCAACAATAATACTATAAGAAATATAGTAGATGCTCTTCTAAGCATATACAGCACCTTATTTTCTAAGTAATCGCTATATAAATAGAAACTGTTAGGTCTCTTTAACTTCTTTAAAAGGGTAAAGACTCGGTTAAATAGTAATACGATAAATCTTAAGACTTTTATAGTAGATAACTTTAGGATTACTTTTTCCTAATAGTTATCTAACTCTTTCTTATAGTTAATATTAATGTTACCGCTTTCTAACTAGATAATCTAATTAGTTATTTACCGCTTAGCTAGGTATAAGTTGTGTTCCACTAGGGTATTTATATTATCTTCCTATAGTAGCTTATTATAACCCGCTATCTTCTTCTTTATTAGGTTATAGAACGGTACTATATAGGATATAACTTTTATATAGGACAATATGTGTAAAGTCTTCTCTAGATTATTAGTGTTAATACCCAGAAGGATAAGCCTAAGGAGTATTATAATGTGATACCTATAGCCTTTTGCCTTTACTATAATATTAAATAGTACGCTTAACGCTTAGATTAAGGGTATTGTTCTATAGACTTTAGCTAGACCCTAGATAGCTAGATATATCCGCTAGAGGGTTTTAGGCAGGATTAAGTCCTAGTTAAAAAAGGCTAGGAGTTAAAGAGTTAATATAGTAAGTTCTATAGCAGAAGGTGTTTTAGCAAAAATTCCTATAAATACGGCCTCCCGTAAGCATAGTATAAATTAACGCTTAAGAGCGTTATTAAGTCTCCTCTTATCTAATACCTCTATCTTACTACTTCGCTTTTAATTCTAGTATAAGACGAATATATTAGCTAAATAAAAGACCAGTTATAATAAGGTTAGAGTTTAGTCGCCAGAATTTAATAGATGGAAGTATATCTTAATAGCTTATAGGAGGTTTTCTAGCTTTAATAAAACTGAGTCTAAATAGACTAAATAGGTAGGAGATAAGGATATTATAATTAATTAAGCGACATTCTAGGCAGTAGGAGGGCTTTTAGTGTTAGATTTAAGTTGCGCCCTTACTTTCCGAGAATATTCTCTAACTTATTAGTAAGTAGAGTTTAAGTTTTTATTAGGTATATTAAGAAGCCGTAAAATAGCAGTAAAAATAAGCGTAGATTGTTAATTAGTAAAGACACTATACTTTAAGAATAGGATATATCTTACGAGTAAAGAGTCTTTAGTAAGCCTAGAAAATAGATTAATAAAATTCTTATTAGTAAACTATAAGTAAGTAACCTAGGACCAAGCATTAAAGAGAGTTAGTAGGTAGCATTGTTACTTTTTAGCAGTCTGCTTTATAGGGACTATTAGGAACAATAGATTAAGTAATATAATTACCATATATATATGCTCTGGGTTAACAATGCTAAAGTAGGGTAGAAACTTCTTAAATATAGCGGGAATCTATTCTGGATTAAAGTAAAGACAAATAGACTTATAAACTTGGATTAATAAGCCGGTAAGACGGTTTATATTTTTAGGATAAACGGTTTTAGATTTATTAGGCAGGAACTCGGCCTTAAGTTCTTTAATAGCGCGTCTCTAATTAAGTATTAGGACTTTCCTATACTAAAGGCGGTATTTCCAACTGCAAGTAGTATATTAGCAAATATTAGCAAATAAAATATTAAACTAGAAAAAATAATTAAGAAAGTTATTACTTTGCCAAAGTTATAAATATATTTTAAAAATGTCTTATATATCCTATATCTAACCCTTATACTAATCCTAGCTCGAAATAAAGTCTTATAAGCTTTAAATAAGTATTATAAGGAAGTTTAAATTTTAGGTATAGTAAGTTTAAAATATACGTTAGTAAAGAGTTTATGCAATAATACTGTTTTATAGCTACCACGATATAGAGTTTCCCTACGCAATTTTCCAGAGCTCTTACTCTATCCGCTTTATCCTTAGTTTAATAAAGAAGATTCTTAAAATAGTTAAAGCTGCGTTATTAATCTATTTGGGCAAAAAGTGTAATAGAGATTAATTTAATACTAAATATAAATGCGTAAAACCGGGTTTTCTAATAGAGTATCGAGCTAAATAAAGGCGAAATTTTAGTTTAGGACGTTGCTCCTAGAATATCGGCTTAATATTATAGATTTAATAGTAAGGCGTAGATTATGGTGTGTATTAGCTAAGCTGGCTTAGGGTATATATATACAGTAGTAATAAAGGCGTGTTAATGCCTTACTAATACTAGTGCTGCGGGTAACTAAGACTGGTAAATGCCTATCTTAAAGGCATTAAAGCCTAAATTAAAGGCGAGTATACCGTAGACGTATATATAGAGGTTGCGAACTAGTATAATAGGAAGCCCCTATAGGGCGAACATCGCCTTGCCTCTAGCTATTCTCTAAATACTTATAAAATATAGGGCCGGTATTAGTATTACGGGTAATAAAGATTAATAAAAGTTAAGAATAATGTTTAAGGCTTAAATTGGGATTTCTAGACGGTATAAGATAAAAAGACGCTATAAATATACCTGCTTTATTTCTAGAGGCAATATTTAGACTAAGGCAGCAATAAGATCTTTAAACTTATAAAAAGTTAGCGAATTTATGTAAAGGATACTTAACTAAAGTACCTCTTCGTCCTTTATAGCCTTATTAAATAATAAATGCGTAAAATTTTAGAATTTAGGCCTACTAAGGTTAGCGCCTATTATTAAAGGCCATTAATATAGATATAGAAAGGTTACTAGGAAATAGATATATCTAGGGAAGCTTATACCTTAAGGTCGTTTAAAGGGCGCCATTAAGAGCGTTAATATAGCTATGGCTATATTAGCGTTCTTAATAGCACGACTTATAGCTACCATCTAATTTAATAATATAACCTCTTTTCCTAAACGGGAAGAAATATTTATAGCCTTCTTATATAAGTGGCAGTTTAGCGTATAATAAATCCTAATTTTTCTTTGGCTTTATGGTATACTCTATAAGCACTTCCTAAGAAGAAAGAAGTAGTTACAATATAGAATATATAAAGTAGTTTCTTATATTAAGGCTCTTAAACGCTAAGTAGGGGACCGGATCGCGCTACCGCAAATAATCTAAGATCCTTAACCCCTCTAACACATTACTAATAATTAATCTTATATCTTTAGTTGGCTTCCTAATAGCGTAGAAATAATAACTATAGTAAAGGAACATCTTTGTACCAATAAATTTATGGATAAGGCTAAAGAGGTACTTGCTGCTAGTTTAGACTGGCTTCTTAATCCTAATAGCGCACGATTTCGCCTACTTGGAAGAGGCCTTAAAACTTATATAAATACCGCTAAGCTAATAACTGCCTTTTTAGACTTTTTTAAAGTATTTTTAAGGGTATAAAGATCCTAAAATATACACCAGATATCTAACTAATCTACTATTTAACACAGCCCGCTAGAGAAAGAGTTAACGCTTTTTGTTATATACTATCTAATATAACAATACCCGTAGAAGGAACGGCTAACCTTATTCCCGTTTTTAAGGGTGCAATCGTCTCTAATATATAGCTGCAGGTTAGGCAGTATATGCATTTAATAAAAGATACTCTAGCTAAAAAACCCTTCTATTTCTTATTATTTTTATCTTAATAGACTCCTGCTTCTACTGCGTCTAAAAGGTTAAATAGTATAGAAATGGGTACGGACGAGTTCTATAGCATACTATATTAAGTTAAAGGATCTAGATCGGTTATATATAGAGGGTTTATTATAGAGACGGGTATGGACAAGTCCCAGAGTATACTATACTAGGTTAAAGGATTTAGATCGGTTGTATATAGAGGGTTTATTATAGAGACGGGTACGGATAAGTCCTACAGTATACTATACTAGGTTAGGGGATCTAGATCGTTTATATATAGAGAGTTTATTATAGAAATAGGTACGGATAAGTCCTATACTATATTATATTAGGTTAAAAGGTGTGTAGTGGAAATACCATTATATATGGTTATAGGATTTTATAATAGGGGTAATGGCCCTTAGGGGTATTAGGAATAGTCCGCTCCGTTAAATCCTATTATTCCTTTAAAGTAAATATTAGCATTCTTATTCTAAAGCGAAATAAGTACTATAGTACCTACTAGCCTAGGCTATAGTAAAAACCCTATTTAAATAGACTGGGTAGCCATTTAACCGCTAGTATTTAATAACTAGAGAGTTTGCATATAAATTATAGTAAGGATTAATAGGGCTAATAATCGCGCCCGGTCTTGCGTTGTTCCCTTTATAGGAAAATATATTAGGACGGGTTTTTTTAGACCTGTGTTTTACATTTGCAAGCGTATACTACTTTTGCTTAAGGGCGTCTATTACCTATTTTATTTTATTATAGAAAGATTTAGTAGCGTTTTTAAAGGGGCCTAGTAAGCTATCTTTAATTTTTATACCAAGTTTATTAGTACTTAGCTTTTCTACACCTAGCTTACCCTTTGTTTTAGACTCCGCATTCTCTAGAATACTAGAAAATTTAAGAATATTAACTACTGCTTAACGCTTTTTACTACTTAGCAGCAAATAAAGCTATCTAGATTGTTAGTATTTTAACCTTTTTAAATATTTATATACTTATAAATTATTATATATTAATGCTGGAGCAGAAACAAGTAACCCTAACTAAGAGATTCTCCTAGAGCGCGCCACTTTCTACCATTTAAAACCTAAGTATTTATATTTTTCTTAATAACCTTAAACTTGATTTTAATGCTATTAGAGATAAATATAGCTAGCGCTCTTATATCTTGCACTATTTTACGTAGTTCGTTATAGAACACTATAAGAAATCTCTAGCGGATAGAATTAGTAAGAGTATTCCGCTATATATATACGGTAGCATTATATCGCGCACGTAAGCGGGCGTTAATATCTTCTTATAGTTGTAACTGGGCGATAATATATCCCTATAGTTAGAAGTAGGCAGTAGTATTTCTTTATAGTTATAAGTAGGCGGTAGTATTTCTTTATAGTTATAAGTAAGCGATATTATCTCCTTGTAGTTATAACTGGGCGCTAGTATTTTCTTATAGTTAGAAGTAGGCGATAATATCTCCTTACTAGTCTATAGATGTAGTAAAGAGGCGAGTCTAGTTATTAGTCCATTTTATAAACTAGATTTAGATTTTAGGATTAATACAGAGCTCCTTTTACATAATTTCTAGTAGGTAATGAAATCTTATAGCTGATAAAAGCTTAGCAATTTATAGGTATTAAGAAGGGTTTAATATTAAGCTGCCATTTAATAAAGGGCTGTTAGCACTGGACGAAGGCCTAATAGCTTATAGTTTATTTTAAGAGGGGTTTAATATTAAGCTATTATTTAATAGAGGACTGTTAGCATTAGATGGAAGCTTAGTAACTAATAGTTTATTTTAAGAGGGGTTTAATATTAAGCTGTTATTTAATAAAGGGCTATTGGTATTAAATGGAAGCTTAGTGACTTATAGTTTATTTTAGAAAGGGTATAATGTTAAATAGTTATATAAGGCGAAAGACCCTAAAGCCTACTTTACTTCTAGAGATAATGTCTAAACTAAGAAAATAATAAGATTTTTAAACTTATAAATAAGTTAGCGAATTTGTGTAAAGGACACTTAGCTAGGTACCTCTTTATCCTTTACAGCCTTATTAAGTAATAAATGTATAAATTTTTAGAATCTAGGTTTACTAAGGTCGGCGCCTATTATAAAGAGGCCGTTAGTATAAATATAGAAAAGTTATAGGAAAATAGGATATAACTAAGGAAACCTATTAGCCGTGCTAAGGGCACTATTAAGAACGCTAAGATAGCTATACTAGAGTTAGCGTTCTTAGTAGCACCCTTAATACGGCCTATAGCCCACCATCTAATATATATAGGAGGAAATATTTATAGCATCCTTATATATAGGCCCTTTCCGTGTAAATAATCGATGATAGCACTAGCCTATAAATGCCTCTATAGATTTTTAACGCCTTAATAAACCTTTAAAAGATTTATAGGATTAGACCTATAGTAGAAGCTAATGTAAGATTTAAAAAAAACCTCTAAACTATAAAAGATGTTGTCTTTAAATAGCCTAGGGGCATTAACTTTTAATATAGTTATCTAACTAGATTAATACGCAGCCCTAGTCTAGCCTTAGGGCTGTCTTTATAACGCTCTACGAACGATTTATAAAAAAGAAAAAGATAATTACTAACTAATTCCCTAAACCTAATAGATATATACGCTTCCTATATAATTTTAGAGGTTAAACCTATAAGCTATAGGGATACCTTTTTAAATAGGCATATTAACGCCGCAATGATATATTCTATAAGCGCTCCCCAAAAAAAAAGAAGTAGTTGCTATAGCGATACCCCTTTATTAGGGAGCTGACGTTGGCTTTTAGGGGAGGGCAGTTATTAATAAATCCTTAGATATACCCAAACCTTAAATATTATAGTAGGGGGAGAACGGACGCTTAGTAATATATAGAGCAATTACGCCCGGTAATTAGAGACGTATATTAACTATATAATTACCCCGTTGCCTTAAGGCCTTATCGATTTTCTTTACCTTATATTCCTTATAGATATACTCTACTCTAATATAATTAGGTAAACTATAGTCTTATTTACCTTATTTTTACGCCACTTAGACTAATAGGACTTGTTTATTAAGATAGATTCTACCTATTCCTTTAATACTACCGTAATTATACTTTTCTTCGCTATTACTACTACTATAGCTTACGTGCTTGCAATAGGTATTAGTATTTATATTCTTTTTTAGAAATATACACCCTTCTACGGCTTTACTAAGGTTTTTATAGTTATTGCTTATATAGCATATATTACTTTTATAGTTTTAGCATTTATATTTTTAGAAATCGCCTAAAAGTAGTATAGGGCTAAATAGAAGTTTAAAAATGTTTCCCTAGCAGTAATGAATTGCGCGCTAAAAATAGTAATATTTTTATCTATAAGTGCGGTGCCTAACCTCCTTCTCTATAGCTAATATCGTTTATAGATCCTAAAAACTACCACATTACTTAATATTAGCGTAGTAGAAACGTCTAGGTAAGCTATCTTTTATAGGGTTTTAGCCGGATAGTCGTTTCTTACTATAGTAGAGGTGGCTTTAATATTATTTTCGGCATTTATATAAGTAAAAAGTTTTAACTTTAGACTCTAAACGCTAAATTTATTAAAGTGGAACTCTTAGGATAAAAGCTAGAGTACGCTGCTTAATATATAGCATTCTTATTATAAAGTAAATTTACCTAATCTACTTCCTAACCTGGGAATGCTAGAAGTATTTACTTTACTTAATAAGCAGAGGCTTTAGAATCTAGGGCTAGATATAAGTCATTTTACTATTTTTTATAAGTATTATAATTATTATATCTCTAGTCCTCCTACTAAAACTTCTAAAGAATAGCTTAGCTATATACTAGGTACTTTTTTTCTAGCTACTCTTATTTAAATTACTAATAGTTATAGGGCAATTTTTGCTTTATGTCTATCTTTAACCTTCGCTTTTTACCTTTTATAGTATAGGCTAGATATATTTTATCCTATTTTAGGCTAGGCCAACTAGCTAATAACCTAAGCCTAGAAACGACTTATAAGTAATCTACTATTTAGGTATATAGATATATTAACGGAAATAAAGATAAATAGATAAAGTTTCGCTAATAACTCTATATCTTATAGCCTATAAACGGATTTATCTCCTTATCTATTATTACTAAAGCACCAGAATAAAATCTTAGCTAATTTCCCTTATTACCTTTTAGAAAGTCAGAGAATATAAACTACTCTATAGCTTTATTATATACTCTCAACCTATAAACCTAGTAAAGGAAAATTATAACTAGCTTATATCTAGGGCATTACTATATAACTAGGGATAGTAAAGGTAGGTTTCGCCTCTATATTATTAATAGATCGTAGTATTACCGGCGCGATATTAATGGAAATGTTAAGTATAATTTGTACCTATAGTAATAATATTCCCCTTTTAAAGGGGTTAGCCTAACCGGCCTAAAACCGAAGCTTTTAATACTAATTATAATAGTAAGGCGTAGATTGCGATGTGTATTAGCTAAGCTAGCTTAAGTATATATATACGGTGGGTGACAAGAATACCCCTCGCGAACGGCGGCACTAGGCTATATATTAAGTGCATTAAAGCTTAGGGGTATTAGGTCTAACCTTATAATTAATATTCTTATACTACTCTCTTAAGCTTTATAATTCCTAGTTTTATACTTATTAAAGTCCCTAGCTAGCTGCTTAAATTAGCTAAATAAAGAATCCCCTACTATACGCAACTAGGACCTCTACTACGCGGGATAAAAAAAAGTATAGTCACTTTAATGGTAATAAAGATAACCTAACCCTACTACTAAATATATTTAATTTTAAAGGCGTATCTTTACAATTACCTAATAGAGTAATTGGTATTAGCTTAATAGTTAATAAGTAACTAGTAAATAAATACTACAGTTTTTACCGAGTCGGTATTTACTGTAGTTTATTAGCTATCTGGCTAAATATATAAAAATAGTTCCTATATTGCTACTACATTTACTAGGCATCTTTTAAATATATTCTAGTATTTTATGCACTAAGCTCTTACTATATATTAGAGATAGGTACACTTATAGTATACTTAAGTATAATTATATATACTAGTAATAGTCGGTTTAAAGAAATAGTAAACGCTAATAGTAAAATAGACTAACTTATAAATTGGTCTATAGTTATAGAGGGTTTAACTAAGTTATATTCCTAGAGTCTTTACGTATAGGCTAAGTATTTAATGTAGCGTATATGCTTATACCTCGCATATTTTAATCCTTCCCTATATTTATACACTTTCTTTAGACACTTATATATATAGTAATAATATTCCCCTCTTAAAGGAGTTAGTCTTACTTTTGTTACTTTTAGAATTTAAGTTAGCTTTACGCCATAGCCTAGAGGCTGCATGCGCAGTATTGTACGTAGTATAATACAATGGACCTAAAAAAAAAAAAAAAAGTTAGCTTTAACTTAAGTTCTCTTTACTTCTACTTTTCGCGGGCGGCAATTTTAAGCTATTAGCTAGAATTTAAGGCTATATATTATTCTAATTAGCGCTGCTAATAGGACCGGTTCTTTTAGTGCCTAGTTAGTGTTTAGCACAAGCGCTTAATTATTTTTACTTTTCCGCTTAACTAGCCTAGGGCTTAAAGGGTAGATTGCTATATAGCTTGCGTAAATTTAGTAAAGTCTCGGCTAAGAAAGTTTCGTTACTATAATATACTAAACATTTTAGGAATTTCTTCTCTATAAAGGGTTAATAGAGGGGGGCTTAATATTAGAGTTTTTAAAGTTATATAACGGCTAGCAAGGCGCAAATTATAGCGTATATTAATAGTTAACTATATATATACGCATTTTGTAGGTAATAAGAACCAGTAAATACCTATTTTAGAGGCGTTTATAGCTAATTAGAGGGCGGAGGGTGCCGCGTATATATATGCTAAGGTTGCTAACCGGTAAAAGGGGAAGAAGAGAGATCCTATCCCTTAACCCGTCGGTTCTGGCGCCCAGTTATCGATAAGACTTTAGCCAATAAAGAGCCCTAGATTGACGAACTTTTGGTGTTCCATATATACGGACCATCATCTTATCGATAATAGAGGACGCCAGCGAGTTAAGGGATAGGGCGATTATTGCCTTACTTCTAGCTATGCTTTAGACGCTGGCGGAGTATAGGGCTACTATTAATATTATAGGAGTGGGAGATTAGTAAAGGATAAGGAGATACTACTAATATATCTACCAAGTGGCAAAATGCTAAAAGGTTAAAGGAGAATGCTATGTATATAACTGTTTACCTATACTCTAGGTAGGAAGAAGAAAGTAAAATAGGAGAAATTAATATTTAAAATAAGAATTAATAATCCAATAGCTAAATAGCAGGTTTTTTTAGATATATAATATATACTATGGATATTTTATATAGTAAACCACTATCTTAAAGCCTAGAGCACGCAAATCCTCCTCTATATTGCTCTTTTCTAAATCGCTAGGAGATCCCTTTAATAACTTTAACTATTTAACCTTTAATTTTACTGCGTTTATATCTTCTATAATTTACTCCCTACTTTATATTAGTCTTACTCTTTCTAATAGAGTATATAATTGCTTTTTAATGCTACTAATGCGAAAACTTATTACCGATAGTAATGCTCTTTAGACGAGATAATATGACCATATAATTAAACTACGGCAATAGTATAATAGTAACCTTTAACTACCTTATCCTAAACGTTAATTTATATATTTAGTTATTCCCAAAATATAGCCTTAGCTATTGCTATAAAACATTAATAGTATATAGTAGAAGTAAATATTAGTAAACTAATAAAGAACTACTTTAAAGTCTATCGCCGACTGCGTTATACTAATGTAGGTGTGCTAATAGGAGTAAGGAAACTACAGTTTGCTATTAATATTAGCTTAAGAAAATATTAGTTAGAGGTAGAAACGTATAAATTATTAAGATTAGCGCGTAGTAACTGGTACTATTACTAAAATTATAAGGTATAGGTTATAATGTAAAGAATTTAGTAGAGAGGGTATGGGGTTCCTAGTAGCCTTTTATATTATAGTATTAACTTAAGGCTTAGCTTCTAACGTATAAAGAATAGTAAAGGGTGCGCTAATTACGGTGTACTTAGGCTTAGAAAGATTAACCTAACCTATATATATATACGCGGCAGGTAATAAAAACCGGTAAGTATTTATCTTAGAGTTGTTAAGGCTAAATTACGGATAGGAGGATACTACTAATGTATATTTAAAGACTATAAGGTATAGAAACTTATATAAATACCGCCTTACCTCTAGCTATACTCTAGACACTTATAGAATATAGGGCCACTATTAGTATTACGTATAGTAAAGATTAATAAAGGTTAAGAATAATGTTTAAGGCTTAAATTAGGATTGCTAGACGGTATAGGACGAGAAGACGCTATAAATGCATTTATAAAAACCTATTCTGCGCTGCCTTTAAGTTCTTTATTTTATCGCTAGTTTTAGTAAGTATATACTGCTTAATAACGGCATTCTTAGAGTAGGGCGTAAATTAAAAGGCATAAAATATAAGGGAGGAGTAAGCCGTATATGCGCCTACGGAGGTTGCTAAGCACTAGTAGGTTTAGGGAGAATTTATAAATATAACTATAGAGGGTAAGATATTAGCATTCTGCTCTAAATAGAGGCGCTAGCTATAGAGCTGCTTGCCTATAAATATTGCCTTTAGGGTTAAATAAAAATTAATAGGCGGAATTAATAGCTGCATATATATTATTTAGAGGATATTACGCGCGATAAAGACTGGTTAAAGGTCGCGTGCTATATACTGTTAGTAGGTCTTATTACTATTATATATAAAGTCTAGGCCACTAAATATTATAAAGGGCGGGAAGGGTGGTGTAAATGTATTTATATAGGATAAGATATTAGGCGTCTAATGTATATAGCGGCCCGCATAGCGTCTATTATATATATTAATTATAGAATGCTATACATAATAAAGATTATTTAAAGATTATATGGTATAATAGTTCCTATTAGAGCATACGTAGGGTTTAAATTAGGCTGCTAAGGGGCGTTATAAGTATACCTACGGAAAATAAAGGGTTAGTAGCTTATTATAGGTAGAAAGATATAGGTTATATAGTTGCTTACCTTTACTAGGATATTTACGGCATTAAAAATATTACTACTAAATTTACTTAACAAAAATATTAAAGACGCGGCGTTAATAGCGACATTTACTTTAGTATTAGGGAGTTAAATAATTAAGGCTTGTTTTAGACGCTAAGATTTTTAATATCTATACGCGTTAGTGAATTAGTATACCTAGTATGTAAAATATAAATAGGCCGACGAAGCCTACCCCTCCAAACTGCCCCACTACTTAGATAATTTTATACGCAGCGAGCTTATAAAATTAGACTTAGTAATATAAAAAATTAATAAGTATAAAACCCTAATAAAAGATTACTGGAATAGAATATATAGTATATCTATAATTAATAAGTTATATATAAACCTTGTATAATTTAGTCTAAAGGAGATAATATAGAAGATTTAGAGGACTATACCAACTAAAACTATACCTACTATTGCCTTAATGGATACTATGGAAAGTAATAAAGTGTATAAGCTTGCGAAAATTATATATTTAATATAGTTTACTTTAGTATAGTAACTCTAGCGGCTAACGTAAATAAAGTATTTAAGTTAAAGATACTAGAAATTCTACTAAAGTTAGAAGTTGGAGTAGTTAATATAAACGCTTTATATATAGGCCCAATAGTCTATTTTATAGGATAACGCATTTTAATATAATATCTAAACGATTTAGTAGTATATATATTAGCTTTTAGCCCTTATAGAAACTCCTAAGTCCTATTTAGTTATACTATTACGTATTTAGAGAGTAGGTGGGGCTATTACTAGGCTAGTTTATAATGGGTAGAATGGAACGGGAGTAGAAGTGGTATTAGTATAATAATTACGGTACCAATTATTAACTAAGCTTAAACTGCTAGTTCTACTTAATAAGGGATATTATTAAACAATTATTATACCGCGTTAAAAACTAAAAACTAGGGTGTATAATAATATAAGAGTTTTAGAAGTTTACTAATACCTATAAGCAGAACTTATAGTAACTATACTGTTAAGGGACTTATTATATACTCATTGCGCGGCGCTATAGCTTATTTATTTGCTATCACTAATTGCTAGTAGCGTATTACTATTAATTTGATCTCTATATACCTATTGCGCCTTATTATAGCTTATTTATTCGCTATTACTAATTTCTAATAGCGTATTACCGTTGATTTAGTCTCTATATACCTATTACGCCTCATTATAGCTTATCTGCTCACTATTTCCAATTGCCGGTAGTGTATTACCGTTAATTTGGTCTCCGTATACCTATTACGCCTTATTATAGCTTATCTATTTACTATTGCTACTAACGTCTATAGAACTAGAGCCGCTAGGGTTTCTATTTAAACACGCTGTGCTATTTATATTTAGGTATCTATGCGTAAGGTTGCCGCGAGTATTAAAAGGGGTAGGGAAATCTTATAATAAGCGTTCTTAACTAAGGCGTAGTATAAGAAATTCGCCCGCCGGCTTAGAGGCTTAAGAATATTATTTAATTAATTATAAAGATATTATACTCCTCTCTAGCTGCTATAAGTATTTCTAACCGCCCTACATTCTAGCCTTCCAGCTAATTTAACCTATAATCTTATTTATTATCTATTTCCTAGTTAGAGCTACCTCTTAATAAATGGCTTAACTAAAGTCTAGAGCAGATTCGTTTTCTACCTAGCTAAGGAAAGAAGAGGACTTGCTTAGCCGAGCTTAATTAGGCTAGACTAATATAGTTCTAAAGGTAATTAACTTATTATTCCTATTAGAATATAGAAAAAGAGATACCTGCAAAGGGAGTAAACGCTAACTTGTTAAATATCCCACCTATATAAACTAACTAACACCAATTAAACCAGTTTGTTACCTCCTATATAAATATTAAAATTTCGGGATATTATCTATTCTGTAGCTATTGAATAAATAGGGGTACCTCGCTTATATTTATTAATTAGAAATCTCTTATAAAGTAGAACACAAGAGCCGATATCTTAGAGATCTTTAGACTAGCTTAGATAATAAGATACTTAATCCTGAATAGAAGATGCCGTCTAGCTATAACCTCTTTAGAAAAGTTCTTTAATATCTAGAACTCTTCTATATGTTTATTTTTTATAAAAGTAGATAGATCCTTAATTAACGTCTAAAGTTTTAATCTGCCGTAAGTGGCTATTTCCTACTAATTAAAATCATTTGCTAAGTTTTAATTAGTAAGGCAAGTTCGAAAACGTCTTCTAGGTAAATTATAGCCGTTAAATTTAACTATATTATTAGTCTTCCAATCTTTTATCTTCCCCTCTTTATTAACGAAAAATATAAAAGCTACTCCATTTATAATATATGCGCGGATTTCTTTAAGGCTTAACTATAATTTTAGGATTAATTTTCTATAACTAGTGTTTTTATTTAGTTCCTTAATAGTAATAGTAAGTAGGGGAGGTAAAGTAGGAGGGGAGGGTTAAGTAGGTTTGTAGTTAGGGGTAGCTAAATAACTAGCCTCGTTCCTTTACGTACTTTTATATTTTAAAGGAGGTAATGTTAGGTGACGAAGTCACCTCGCCTATATGTATTGTTCCGCACAGCCGTGTCTGGCATCAAGCCAGTCACTCGTTTACCTTTTGTGGGTTTGTGTGGCTAAGTGGTGCGGAGCTTATCACCTCATAGGTAAAGTAAGTAGGAAGGGTTAAATAGGTTTATAGTTAGAGGTAGCTAAATAACTAGCCTTATTCTCTTAGGTGCTTTTATATTCTAAAGGAGGTAAAATAGTTAGGGAAAGTTACGTAGTTAGTTTATAGTTAAAGGTAGCTAAATAATTAGCCTTTATCTCTTAGGTGTTTTTGTGCTTTAAGAAAGGTAAAGTAGGTAAGAAAAGGTGTTAGATATATTTATAGTTAGAGGTAGCTAGCGGGTTAGCCTTGTCCCCTTAAGTACTTTTATTCTTAGAAGGTAGTAAAGTAAGTTTTAAAGGTAATATATTAAGCCTCTTATAGGCTAAACGCAACTAAGAAAGATAACGCTGGATTTCTAAAGGCGTAGTATTAGAAAGAATATTTATAAATAGACCTAAAATGTAACCTAAGTCTAAAGATATAAATAAACTTATAATAATAGCTAGTAAGTTATTAAAATAGTCCAGTTAATATAAGGGGGTTAGGAATACATTAGGCAATTAATAAAACCCCTATTGCCAAGTCGCTAAGTTTTTTAAAAAAAACTTAGCGACTTAGCGATAGGGGTCTTAGCGCTAAGTGCGCTAATCCTAGGTTAACGCGGCAACGTACTTATTAATTAATATTCCTTCTATATAAGCATTCCGGAATATCTACAATTTATAAGTATATAATTTTCTAAGCTATCCCTATTAGTTAATTAATCTCTACTACCTATAGTAGAGAGAACTAACCTTATTCTTTACTATATCCTTTAATTAGAGTAAGATATGCTATAAGATTAAAGGGGCTAAATTATTAGCTACGGATATACCTTCTTAAACTAGAATTTTAACGCCTTAATAAAAATCGGCGAGCGGCTTTATAGATACTAAGTCTAGATTTTAGTTTTATATTTATAGTATACTCTACTAGCGCTCCCTAAAAAAGAAAGAGGTAATTACCTATCGCGATATTTCTTTATTAAAGAAACTAACTTTAGCTTCTAGAGAAGGGAAGTTCTTAATTAATCCTTGGATATATTTAAATCTTAAATAGCGTAGTAAGGGGAGGATGGATACTTAGTAATATATAGAGCAATTACGCCCCGGCGGCTAGAGATGTATATTAACTATATAGTTGCCCTATTACTTTAAGGCCTTACTAATTCTCTCTACTTTATATTCCCCCACATTTATATTTTATTACTTAAAGTATTAGGCTAATTGTTATTTACTCCGTTTTTGTTATGGAGTAAGTATAAGCGACGATAATATATAGCAAAGTAGATATTATTAAGCTATGTACATAAACTGTATAATAAAATTAAGACGTTATATAAGGAAAGAAGGTAGGAAAACGGGAAGAAAGGGCATATATTGTTGACTTGGTTGCTTAGTTAATATATATATAGGGCAGAATAGGGTTTAGGTTATAGTCCTAGCAAAACTTAGCAGAATTTAATAGAACTTAGCAAAATATAACAGAATGCCGTAGATTACCGTTAAATTGCTATTAGATTGCCGTTAGATTACTATTTCGCGGTTAGTCTCTAATTGCTAAGTTAGTGGAAATAGGTGGACGTGTGTAAGGTATTATAGGGGTATCCCATAACAGTACCCCCCTTTTAAACTTGAGCTTCTGCGAGATAGGGCTATAGTAGTTCTGGGTGGAGTTTATGAAAGTCTTTTATAGCTTATATAAGTCCTATAAAGTTAATAGGTTCCTATAAGGGCTTAGTAAAGCCTCTCTATTTCGTAAGGTATATATACTAGCGTTTCCGTTTATTATACTTAATGTTATTAATTCTTTTAATAAAGTACTCGTTCTTACCATCCACTTTAACTAGTGGGGGAGGGTCTTATATCTATTTAGGCAGGGCGTCTAATATAGGGGTAGTAGGGCGGAGAACTAACGTGTGGAATATAGGGTGGATTTTAACCGTATTAGGGAGCTTTAGTTAGTAGGCGTAAGAGGAAACAACCTTCTTAATTTTGTAAGGGCTAGCGTTCTTCTAATTAAGTTTCTTAGCAGGTCGTTTTGTGTTTAGGTTTCTTATATCTAGCTAGATAAAGTCACTAATTTAGTAGGCCGGTGCTAGGGTTTATTTCTTATTCGCTGTGGCTTTATAGACAGATTGGGCCTATATTATTTTATTAGTAAGGAACCGTTATAGTTCCTCCATCTTCTTTATAAATTTATTTACTTCTGCGACTTATAAGGCGTAATAGGCGGGGTAAGGAACATTACTAAAAGGTTTAAAACCCATTTATAGGTGCTAGCCGTAATTGGCTAGGAACGGGGAGACCTTTATAGTTTCTAAGACGGAATTATTTATAGTAAACTTGGCGAATATAAGCCAGTTAATCTAGTCATCTTATAGATATAACGTGTATATCCGGATATACTGTTCCATTATAGCGTTTATATATTCTATTTAACCGTCTATTTCCGGGTAATATATAGTAGATAGTAGTGCTTTAATGCGGAGTTAGGTAGTTAATTCTTTCTAAAATATAGAGATAAACTAGCTGCCTTTATTAGAGATAATTATTTTGTGGAGTCTATAGAGTTTCTATACGTAATCTAGGAATAGTTAGGTAATGGTAGGTATTAATATATTAGGGCAGGCGATTAAGTGCCTTATATTAAATAGTTGGTCTATAACTACTATAATATTTATATAGCCTTTACTTATGGGGAGGTTAATAATAAAGTTAATTAAGATGTCCTTCTATCTTCGGTCTGGAATAGGTAGTGGCTTTAGGAGGCCGTTATACATCTTATATAAAGCTTTAGCTCGTCGGCAGATATAGCAGCTAGAGACGTACCTTTGTGTTATATTATATATATTCGGCTAATAGTATTCTCGTTAAAGTAGTTTTAGGGTTTTTCCTTGGCCTAGGTGGCTGGCTACTGGTAGATTATATACATGTTTAAGGAGCTTAAGCTTGAGTTTGTTATAGTTAGGTATAACTAGGCGGTTCTAGTAATATAAGCGGTTTCTATAGGTTTCGCATTTACTTAAAGAAATCTTTTTAGAGTATCTAATGCCATCATGCATTAGCTTAAGCGTCTCTTAGATAAACTCGTCATTTAGGTATTCGTTAACTATAATCTATTTAATTAATTAATTAGTTATTTTAAGGACGTATACCATAAGGTCTTTAGTAGGAGGGTTAAATAGTTTAGGGCGAAGTAGGGTCTGATTTTAGTAAGAACGCGCTTCTTTTAGGGCTAGCGCGTCTTATAAGCGTTAGGTTAGGGCGTTAGGCTTCTAACCTTAAATGCCTAGGTAGTATGTAATTAAAAATTGGAAATAAGATAGATATTCTAACCAGTGGGCCTAATAATAACTTAGCTATTTCATGGTTGTGAAGTACTGTAGGTTCTTATAGTTGTTAAGGACCTTAATCGGAAATCCAGCGCCTTCTAGTTTAGGTCACTATTGTTTAAAATATCTAATAATAGCTAATAATTCCTTATTGTAGATCTTGTAGTTGCATTCGGCTAGGCTTAGTTGTTTTAAGAAGTATGCTATAGGGTGCAATACTCTATCCTCGTTATATTAAGACAGGATGCCTTTAGTAACGTAGTTAGATAAGTCGGCTTTTATAACACTTATTTAGTTCGGGTTAAAGTATTAGAGTATAGGCGCAGTAGTAAATATAACCTTTAGATAGGTAAAGGCCTTCTTGCATTTCTTACTAAAGATAAAAACTTTATCCTTTTAGGTTAGAGCTATAAGGGGTAAAACTAGGGCGGAGAAGTTATTAATAAACCGTTAGTAGAAATTAGCAAATTCTATAAAGGCTCTTATATCCTTAACGTTCTTAGGTTCTTGCTAGTTTATAATTACTTTAACCTTCTTTAGGTTTATTTATATACCGTTTATAGAAATAAGGAGTCTAAGGTATAGAACTTCCATTTTATAGAACTTGTATTTATTTATATCTAATTATAGACTAGCTCCGTGTAGGGCTTATAGGATAAGGTTAACGTGCTTCTAATATTCGGTTAGGTTATTACTATATATTAGGATATTATTAATATAAGCAGTATAGAAGATATCTAGGTAGGGGTGTAGGGTATTATTTATATAATATTAAAACAAGCTTAGAGCGTTTATAAGGCTAAAGGGTGTTACTAAGTACTTAAATAGTCTATATCGGGTACGAAATGCAGTAAGCTATTTATCTCTTTTTATAATACGGAGACGGTTAAATGCAGAGATGATATTAAGCTTCGTGTAGTAACGAGCCTTACTTAGTTAGTTTAGCGTCTCTTATATTAACGGGATTGGATATTAGTTCTTAACGGTGACGGCGTTAAGGGCTTAGTAGTCTATATAGAAGCGCAGACCGCTGCCGGGTTTTTTAATAAAGATTACTAGTGCGGCTATAGGCGATAAGCTTACTCTAATAAATCCTTTACTTAGGTTCTCGTCTAAATACTTTTATAGCACTTAAAGTTTATTTTAAGACATTTTGTATAAGGGTCCAAATCTAGACTGCTTTCCTTCTTTAAGTATAATCTTATAGTTATATAGTCGGTATTTTAGTAGCTTATCAGCTTCCTTTTATAAGAATATATTTAGGCGATGGTAATACTCTACTAGTACCTTTATAGCAGGGTTATTGTGCCTCTTTAGTACTAAGGCCTTCTTAATATCGGCTATTGTAACAGTAAAGATTATATACTCGGGTTTCTTAGCAAGTTACGCTAGCGGGGTAGCTCTAATTATGCGGATATTTAGGGTGCTAAGCTCGCTTAGATCGTCTATAGTTTCTTATATAGCTTCCTATTTAGCTTTGGGTTTAGTATTAAATATAGAGTTAGTGTTAGGTTTAGGTTCAGGTTTTTTAAGTATGCTTTTTATAGTAGAGTACTAGTCCTTCTAGTACTTTCGTATAGTAAGCTTAAGCTTTTACTTAGCGCGGGGTGGTATGGTACTCGGGGTCTGTTTATAGGGTTTAGTAGAATTTTCAGATCCTTAATAGATATTGGTGGAAGTCTTATATTAGTAGAATTTGGTAGAATTCTTAGACTAGTAGATCTTAGTGGATTTTTTAAATTTTAGTTCTAGGTCTAAGTAGTAAGTTATAAGGCACCTCCGCTTATAACGGGAGGCGGTAAATAGAAGCTTAAGGTTGTCCTAATTAATAGTCACCTTATATAGCTTTATCTAGGGTTATTTAAGGATTACTAAGTGACTTAGGGTGGTAATAAAAAGCCTAATTAGTTCTTTGTGGTTTAGGTATCGGAGTCTTAGGAATACTACATAGGTAATACGGCCTAAAACAGTGCGTTTGCCATTAAATCTAAATACGTTAATATGCCGGTTAAGGGGGGTTAGGGTAAAACTATTATCTTACGCAAAGATCTTATTAATAAATCCTATGCTGCTGGCTCCTGTATTAATTAAGACTTAAGTACTAACCCGTTAATTATTCTGCTATAGGCGGTAGTTAACGGTTATACTATAATCCTAAGAGTTAGAGTTTATGATATCTAAAGCATTTAATAAGATCTTAAGGCAGAGCTGTCCCGGAGAGCAACTTAGCTCTAGGACCTTCCTTTTAGAGGTAATTAGGACGGAGTTCTTATAGTATATTAGTTGTAGTCTCGTCCTTATAAGTGGTGCTTACTATATAACATATTAGAGCCGGATAATAATTAGGGTTAGTAGACGGAGCTTAGTTAAGGCGATTGGTTGCTTATACTAGTTGTCCTTTTATATAATTAGGACAGTAGTACACCGCCTGTACTAGTTATTTAAATATTTATTTTAGGTAGGGGGATAGAGTAGTAACTTAAGATATAAGTGTCGCTTCCGCACTTAAAACAAAGGCCGTATTTAATACGTTATTTACATTTAGCAAATCCTTTTAGGGCGTAAAAGAGGGTTTTAGTATTAATATCTATAGCGTCTAGGTCCTTATAGGTCTTAGACGGCTAGGGGGCAGAGTATTAAGGTATATATTTTAGGGTAAGGCGTAGTATATCGTTATATAGGCCGTTAATAACATTCGCGCAGGCAGTAAGGGTATTTGGCAGTTTGACTCCCATAAGGGAAGCCTTTAGTTTAGAGTTTAAGGATTCTACTAAGCGATTAATTAAGGCGGGTTTATTCTATTTAATCTCTTTAGTATATTAGTGGAACTTAGTAAAGTATAATAGGAAGCTCTTAGAGCTATATATTATCTTATTTAGTTTCCTTTATACTATTACAATTCGGTTAGGGTCGCCATAAGATGCTTCTAGTATAGTAACTAGTTCTTTTATAGTATTTAGCTAAAACGGGTATACAGTTTCCGCGGCGTCTCCTATTAGACGGCTTATAGCATAATATAGTTAACTATTAGGGGTAGGGTAGCGATCGATATTACCGTTTAGCTTGTTCTTAAGTTAGTTAAAGAAGAAGTATAGTTCGCTCCTTCTACCTAAATAGGCGGGAGGATTAGGGAGACGTTTGGTTAGCTTCTTTATAAGGGCACTAATTAGCGAATTTAGGGTTAAGGAGCTAGTTTTAGACACGTCTTCTCTATCTAGTACTTGTAGGTTAATACTAGTAGGAATGAGTGGGGGTAATAGTATAGCAGACGGTGGGTTACGGCGGATCTCTTTAATTTCTTTTCTTAGGGATCCGATTATTTCTTAGTGTTAAGCCTCTTATTAAGTAAGGGTATTTATAAAGGCCTATTATAGGCCCTTTATTTATTTGGTAAATATATTATATAAGTTAGTTATAGATATAGGGGCTTCTAGGTTGTTCTGCATGTTGGGCAGGGTAAGGTAGTATAGGTTTAACGTAATATAGTATTACGGAGTAAGTATAAGCGACAATAATATATAGTAAAGTAGATATTATTAAGCTATATATATAAACTGTATAATAAGATTAAGACGTTATATAAGAAAAAAAGGTAGGAAAACGGGAAGAAAGGGCATATATCGTTAACTTAGTTGCTTAGTTAATATATATATAGGGCAAAATAGGGTTTAGGTTGTAGTCCTAGCAGAACTTAGTAAAATTTAGTAAAACTTAGCAGAATATAGCAGAATGCCGTAGATTACCGTTAGATTGCCATTAAATTGCCGTTAGATTGCTATTTCGCGGTTAGTCTCTAATTGCTAAGTTGGTAGAAATAGGTAAACGTATATAAGGTATCACAGGGGTATCCCGTAACAGTTTTTATAGCATTAGGCCTAAGGCTAATATATAGTATACTTATTAATATAGATTCTGTTCTTCCCCTTATTATTATTATACTTATAGCCTATATAGTCGCGATCTTTAGCAGCACTTATACTGTTTTTATTACTAAAAGTCCTTTTATAACCTATATTAAGCCTTATCTAATTACTTATAACGTAGTATATTTTATTATCCTTACTATAGTATATAGATTATTATTAGGCATTAGGTAGTAAAATAGGTTAAACTAAGCTCTCCTAAAGGCCGCTTTACTTCTTATAGCTACTTTAAAGGTAAGTATAAAGCCTAAGTCCTTTGTATATAACTAATAGCTATATAAATTTTTACAGCGGCTATTTTTCTTCCCTTATGTATAAAGAATATATCCCTTATAGGTATTTTAAGATGGGTATATCTGCTTAGAAGTGTGGTTATTATAGTACTAGGGATATTTTTAACGATATTTTTTGCGATTATATATATAAAAATTCTAAATTGGGGCTCTAACACTAACTTTGCTAAAGTAAAACTGCTGCTATAAAAACTAAGATATATTACGGAATACTAGCTATCCTTTTCCTTAGGAGCGTAATTATCCTTTTCTTTTATATAGACTACTGCAAGTTTATATTTAGCTTATAAGCGGTAATAATTAGAGACTAGAGTTAGCTATAAGCTAGCTTATATAGATTTTTCGTTATCGCGATTAATATAGCTATAGGTATATTATTAAAATTCCTAAAATAAGGTTATAATATAAACTAGGTATATTTTTATAAACTATTTCTCTTTTAATTACTAAAATATATAGGTCCTTCTTTTAATAATATCCGTTTTAAATCTTCGCATTATACTATATAGTGGCATTAGACACCTTAAACCGTCCTCTCCCCTAGATTAATATACCGGTAAAGATAATATATTAACTATTAATCTACGCTTAATAACTGCTCGTAAATTATCTGTCGATATAGATATAGAAATTAATATCTCCTCCTTTTCCTTCTCCTTCTCCTCTTCTTTTACTAGTTTATAAAACCACGTTACCAGATAGAATTTAGTAATCTTTTTAGACTAGACTAAAGTTAGACTAGACTAGACTGGGCTAAACTGCTAGCCTTAATAGGTAAGCGCTAGCCCTGTTTTAAAATAAGCTAAACTATAAGTAATTTAGACTAGAGTGGATTTAAGCTTAAATCTACTCTAGTCTAGTCCAAAAAGATCACTAGGATCTACCGTTATCCGTACTCTTAGATTACGTAGGGAAATGTTCCCCCTTATTATATTACTAGTTTATTATTTAGCGCCACCAAAGCCTAAGCAGAGCAACCTTAAGGGGATTTACTACTTAGGTTAGCCACTTACCGTAAGCTTCTTTAGCGTTTTTATTTAAATAGCGATAAAATAATTTATATATTTAGTAAGGAAGAACAAATATATTATTATACAATTAATATTTATCTTATGTTTTTTCTGGCGGGATCTTGATTTAACTTTCTTATATTTTAGTTAGACCACCTCCGCTATAATATAAGAAATCTGCAATTCTATTCCTATAGTCATTTGTTAAATTAAGTTAATAAATATAATAATCGTCTAACCTTTATTTTACTACCTAAACTAATAAAGCTACCGCCTGTCTAAATTAGTAATAAAGCGCTACTAGACTAATTTACTGGAGTACCTATCCGTAATAGTTCCGATAGTGCCCTCGTCCAGCTAATAAATTACGCCTCCCCATACTTCCTTTAGCAGTCTTCTCCCTAATAGTCTATCTTTTTAACTTTTTATATTCTACTCTTCTACTATCTTTATTAGGAATCTTAATACTTCTTTTAGAGACTTTTTAGCGTCTAATTTAGAGCTAAATAAGGTTAACTTAATTCTCGAACTATAAAGTCCAGCTAAAGACCTTCCTCCTTATCTTAAGTTACTTTAATATAAGTAGGATAACGCTAACTCAATAATAGAGACAGTAGAATACCTCCCTCTTTATTCTTATACTCCCTAAAGAATATTTTAATACTAACCACTACGAGAGGATTCCGATGAAGATCTATATCTTAAATATATTATAATACTTATAATAAAGGCTGTAAACTGGGCGGAGTAGCAACCTAAAGAGAATAAAGATTATTAATCTCGCAAGGAGTAGTTTAGAGACTTCGCGAATAACGTTATAATAAAGGTTACTCAACAATGTCTAGTTAGGCTATATCTTAGTACGGTATTAAACGATATTGCTTATATAAGTATTCAATTATCTAGTTATTATTTGTGCATACTAAGTCAATATCTTATCTTTAGGTTCTTAGGGTTAAGACAGATAAATACATCCTTTAGGGAGATTGGTTAGAAAAACTAAAAACTTAGAAGTAGAGGTAAGATATAATATCACTTATAGGTATATAACTTATCGGTAGTAGATAATAGGAAATAGTTAATAATCTGCATCCTAACTAAATATTAGAGACTTAAGTCTACACTTCTCTATAGTTATTATATAATTTTCTTAGTTCTATATATATAAGTTTATTAGCGCGCTAAATTTATAAAATCTAGTAAATTCTTAAAGTATGCGGTTCCTAAGCGCAGCATAAATCCTTTATGTAGTCTTAAAATCAATCTAGTAGAGGCTCTAAAAGTAGTTATTATGCAATATATATACTACGGGAATTACCCTACTACGGACTTTAAGACAAACAGCTGTAAACTATATATATTTACAGCTAGCTACCTTAATTCAGATAAATACGTTTAATTAAGGAGTTAACCGTAATATAGACTACGAACGCTAACTTAAATGTAACATTCCTTTTTTTGTATCTACCTTTTACCTAATGCCATAGGTTATAGGCTAAGAAATAGTAAGTATAAGCCTATTCCCCCCCGTTAGTCTCCGTTGGTACCTTATCTAATAGATCTGCGGGAGATCTTAATAATGGACAATATAAGCCTCTTTTATAACCCCCCTATACCTAATAAGCCTTTAGCGCAATTACTTAATACTAATAATGCTTTATAGAGAGCTAGTAGGGTTCTTCCTTATGTTAACCTTAATTTCTCTTCCTCTCTAAATTAAAACAGATTTCGTTATATAGGCAAATTATTTATTTATATCTCCTAATTTTCTAGACAAGTTAATACCTTTAATACTAGCTATTTATAGGACTAATTCTAATGCTAAGGGTTTAATACGGATTTAAGGGTTACTAGAAGACTATATCAACTTCTAGTAACCGCTATCGCTATAAAAGAAACGCCTACGGAATGCGCGGCGGCCGCGGGTTTTATCTCTGCCTATATTTAAAATACAAGAAATCTTAAGAAGGTAATGGATTTACTAAGAAGAATAAATTAAAAGACTATTTATAAAACCTATATTAGGCCCCAAACTATATTACAGCGCCTCTTTAAATAAACTTGGATTTAGTAGAGTTAAGTTCCAATTTTTAACTAGCGACGGGTACTCCGGTATAGCCGTTTAAATATAATAGTAGATATGTCCCTAGTATACTTCAGTTACTAATGCATATTAAGTGTTAATTAGTTAGTAAGATACCTACCTAGCCCTTTACTTAATAGTCCTAATATCTATATTCTAGTAACGCCTTCTAATACTACCCCTTCCTAGTAGGGATACTTTCTTTAACTAAGTTTATTTATAGGTATATCTATAACCCTCCTTAGTTTACTAATATATATAAATTGCTAATTACACGTAATTTAGGATATAGGTCCAATCTTCTATTAACTCCATCTCCTACTCCCCCTCTTATAGCTTCGGCTAGTATTTCTTTTCCTACTAACTAAGCGCGATTAGATACTAAAAGGCATTTATAATCCTCTATAATAATTACTAAATATCTTATAAACCCCTAATTTAAACAAGCTAATACAGGGACTAAGACTAAGGTAAGAAGTTAAATAAATCTGGCTAATAGGCCACTAAAATATTAACACTATTACTATTAGATCCCCGCTAGGGCAGATAGTCTCTTTTACTGCCTATATTAGCCTGAATATAAGTATAGGCCTACTCTAGATAAGAGAAAGTTTAAGTAAGTATAAAGCTACCCCTTATTAGTAGCTTATCTAATTTAATATTAAGAGCGTATATAGACCAGTATATAAGAGCCTTTTAATACGGGCATCTAAAATATACACAGTTATTTAGGTGCGCCAGTAGTTGTATAAAACATAAAATTGTAATTTATCCCGTGTATAGCGGCCTATATATAGATTCCTACCTACCCCCGATTAGCAGACGACTAGTAAAGGGGCTTATAGCTATAGAAAGTTTAAGCGGACGTATTAGTGTTATATATTAGGATGCGGCAGCCTATGCTACTTATATTATATAAACCTATTTTTAGGATAAACCGAATAGTTTAGGTTTTAAAGGATGGTGCACAATAGCACTAATCCTAGAAATGGTAGAATTTAATACTAGGTAAATTAAATTTGAGAATTTAAAATAGCTTTATTTGGTAGCGCCTCTATAGAATCTAATAAGGCGGGATCCTAATTCTTAGTTAGCGACGAATAATTTAGTATAACTTTATAAATATACCTTAAGTAATAATTATATTATGGCCGGTATATCTATAACTATTACGCGCTTACTAAGGTAACCAGTATTAATAACACATAAGTTGTAGATCCGAATAACTATACTACCCTTAGTAAACCTGTATAGTTACCTACCCCTAATACCTTATACGATGAAAAGTAAGTACTATTAGGCTGTAAAGAGAGTTTATAGGCTTTACTAATAATTAACAGCCTTAGTATACTAGGGATATTTCTAAACCTTAAGCGGTTAACTCTAGAGCCAAGGGAGTCTAAAAAATCGTAGGGTATAGTCCTTTAGTCAGCTACCACTATAGCGCCGCCTAATACTATAAACTTTAGTCTATAGGGTAGTATAACTATAGGCATTTATAATACGCGGCCTATTATAGGAGTTCCCTAAATAATTAATAGGATAGCAAATAATCTGTCTTAAACTTTAAGTAATCTTAAGATCTACCTACGCGTACTAATAGCCCTAATGCCGCCTACCTTCTCTTAATCGTCTAATTCTATATACTTAGCCAGAATAGAAAGTGGATATAATAGCCCTAAGGATTACTTAACTAAAAATTCCGGCAATAATAATATAAATCTAGGGTAGGACTTCTTAGCTTTAACACTTATAGAGATAATAGGTAATAATAGCGCGTGGCAGCCTCTAATATACGGAACTTTTATTAATTTAGAGGAGACACTATAGCAATCTCTTAATTTAGGTCACCTATTAATACTAATGTTAAAGATAAACAAGAGAGACCTAAAGTAAGATTTAGGAGTACTATATAGCGCATCTAGAGCTAGTAAAGCATTAACTACTTTAGAATAAGACCCTTTAGATAGCTAGCCCTTTATTCTTAAAAATATTCAGCAATTTTCTTGCCTAGTTATGTATAATAACTACGCAGATAAAACTATAGCAAACCCTCCCAGCAACTCCTAATAGTTCTTTAGAAATGCATAAAGGCTATCTATTAGTACCTCTTATATAGTAGGAAAAGACCTCTCCTATAAACAGTAATAATACTCCCGCTTCGGAACTGTCTATAATAGCCCTATAAATAAATTATAATATCTGTTATAGGAGCTACACTAATAGGCCAATTATGCTTCGATATAAACGATCTTATAAGTTTGGCTTTATATTATAACTCTTTATCTCTAATATCTCTAGATATATTAAATTTAAAATATAACTGCCAAAAATGTAATAAAAACTTTTTACAACTAGACGCTTTTACTAAGCACCTATAAGCTTATATAAATAGAGCCCTTAAATTCCTAAAAGCACCTAATAGAGACTTACGTAGTTATAAAGCCTGTTCTAATTGCTAGGCTTCTAAAAAAAATATAATAGGAGATTTACTTATTATATAAGAAAGAGATAGTGTAACGGAATTCCCTAGAAGGTACATATTAGATAAGACAGAAGGAGGTCTTATCTATATTCCATCTACGTCTTAGAAGACATAGTTAGACAGATAAGGGGTAAAGGGTTTTACTAGCGTCTTAGAAGAATTATATAGGGAGCTGGTTCTCCTCTAGAGAAGAACCAGCGATTAGTCTCTAAATAGAAGTGATTAGAAGCATTTATCCTTTAATACATAAAAACTTATTCTACCTTCTACTTACCTTTAACGTACCTTTAACTTACCTTCTACTTACCAGCAATACTATTAATTAGATAATTATACGTTCCGGTTAAGCTAGCCTCTTATAATTCTAATTACTTATAATCCGTTAGGAACGTACGGCTATTAATTAATGATAACGGACTATACTCCTATACCCTATAAAGCAACGCCCTCACCATAGGAGGCTTAGAGAGTCTCCCTAGAGGAGCGCATTTCCTCTTCCTATAAAGAAGCCACGGCTGGTCCGTCTAACCTTACAAGACCCTTAGGAACGATTACCGCTAGGAAGTCATTAAAGCGGTCGCTATATAAGACCCTATAAAAAACAAAGGAGTTAGAGATATAATTAAGATAAGTATATTAAGACTACTAAAAACAATTATAAGGATAATTAGGGGAAGCATAGACACCCTAGACACAAAGTGGACTTAAAGGGGTAACGCCATACTATACTGTAACGTTAGAAAAACCTAAATTCCGCATAAAGGAACCTAATAAGTACCATAGTAATAGTTTTTAGAACTACAATTGTTTTATCCGTTAATGCGAAACCAAGTTTTGGCTGGATCTAAAACGTTACTCTAACGAGTATAATCAGACACTAATTGCTTCTACCTTCCTACGTAGCACTATTAAAAGTTCATAAACACGCTATAAGAAGAAACTTACTATACCCCTTAAATTTAGCAAACTTAAGACCTGGTTAGTTAATTAGGTCTAAGACCCTACTAATTAAGGGATGGATTATAACCAGTGATACTATAACGCTAAATAGCGAGAAGGCTAGAGTATAGTCCAGTTTATAAACTACTTAGAAGAACTAGAAGATAATATACCTTACTTAGATCTATAGGATAACGCTATACAACTTCACCAGCTACTCGCTAAACTATAACCTAAGATTTAATAGGCTATATAAGAGAAGGGCGAAATTCCTACCTCTTAAGAAAAGCTTATCTCTAAAGCTACTTAAATTAAGAATGCTAAAAGAGATTATCTAAGTAAGTAAAAGGAACAAGACGCCAATAATAAAGAGCGTAGGACTAGACCTAGCTTTAACAATAGGGGCAGATTCCAACCTAACCGCTCTACGGAAGGATAACGTAAGTAGGCCTTACAGCCCTAGAGCAACGCTAGTTAACCCTAAAATAATAATAGGCAGAGACCTAATCCGTAAGAGGGGAACCGGGAGACACGCACCTATTATAACTGTGGCAAGAAGGGCTATATAAGCCGCTTCTGCCAATAAAAAAAGCAAGAGTCGGCCTAATTAGGAAAAGAGATAGCTTAGTAGATCTTTACTCTCTTATACTAGGCCAGTAAGAGAAGGAGGGAGTAAACTGCCGTATAGTTATTCCTATCTCTATTTAAGTTAATAATAAATGGGTAATATAAGACTGCCTTATAGACAGCGGCGTAAGTATAGGGTTCATTTCTTAATTACTAGTAAAAGATTTAGATTTAGACCTTAGCAGCTTATAGGTGTGTACCGTTTAAAGTATTAAAGGCTACTAAATTCCATACTATAGGGAACAGACGTTTCCCGTTGCCAGCTAGAACCGCAATAGTCTATAGGACACGTAGGAGATACGCTTCTACGCCGCAGAAATTAAGGGGTATAACCTTATTTTAGGATACCTATGGCTTCGCCAAGTTAACCCAGATATTAATTAGCCTTTAGCCTTATATTAATACCGGAAGTCTTAATTATATATTATAGTTAAGAATTAAGAGACTTTTCTAAGCTATATATAAGAAGAAGGGTGGGTATATGCCATATATACCACTCTTAACCCTAAGAATAAAGATATAGGGTATTCATTTTCGGATGTCCGGCTATACGCAGTTAAGGAACTAGAGATTCCGCAGGAATATATAGACCTAGAAGAGGTTTTTAGTAAAGAGGCTGCACAAACCTTACTTAACCCTATATTAGTTAAGTATAAGATAGATATAGGGGATAAGCAACCTTCTTTCGGACTACTATATAACTTATTAAAAAACGAGCTGGCCGTATTATATTAGTATATAGTGGACAATCTTTAGAAAGGATAGATTTGGCCCTCTATAAGCCCGGCAGGGGTACTAATTATATTTATACCAAAGAAGGACGGGACCCTTCGCCTCTATGTTGACTATTAGGCGCTTAATAGGATTATTATAAAAAATTGCTACCTGCTACCCTTAATAGGGGAGCTTATTAACAGGCTATTAGGCGTAAAGATATTTATAAAACTAGATCTAAAAGATATATACTATTAAATCCGGATTAAAGCCGGCGATAAGTAGAAAACGGCGTTCTAAATATAGTACGGCCACTTTAAGTACCTAGTAATGCTATTTAGGCTCACTAACGCACTAGTAATATTTTAGGCCTATATTAATAAGGTATTATTAGGCCTATTAGATACAATATATATAGTCTACCTTAATAACATTATAGTTTACTCTAATAACTACGAAGCACATATACACCACGTATAAATAGTACTAGAAAGACTGCGGGAATATAAGCTCTATATAAACCTAAAAAAATGCTCTTTCTATATTACTAGCATTAATTTTCTAGGCTTTATTATTAGCGTTAATAGAGTGTTAATAGAGAAAAGCCGGGTAGACGCTATTAGGGCATGGCTATACCCTATAACGTTTAGAGAAGTATAGGTTTTCTTAGGCACGGCAAACTTCTACCGAAGGTTTATTGTTTACTATTTATAAGTAATACTCCTAATTACTAATCTACTAAAAGGATCTAAGAATGGCAAGAAGTTAGGACCCTTTATATTTAGGGAAGCTGCTAAGCAGGCAATAAACCGGTTAAAGGATTTATTTATATCGGCGCCTATCCTAATATACTTCTACTAGGAGCTATATATATACCTTAAAACGGATACATCCGGCTTTACCCTAGGGGCAATTATATCTTAATTAAAAGACAGATAATGGCATCCTATAGCGTTTTAGTTAAGGAAAATAACCCTTATAGAGTAGCGTTATATAACGCATAACTAGGAGCTACTTACGATAATCGTAGTAATAAAGCACTAGTGACATTATTATATAGGAAGCAATTATCCTATTAAAGTCCTTATAGACTATAATAACCTAAAATACTTTATAACTATAAAGGTGTTAAGCGGTTAACAAGCAAAATAGGTAAAGGCACTATTATAGTATAACTTTAAAATTATATACCGCCTAGGAAAGGTAAATCCTACTAATAGGTTGTTAAGACATCTAGATTATAAGATAGGGAGGATCTAGGATAGTATAGGGGAAATAATCCCTACATTATAAAATTTGCTTAGGAAGAAAGAAGACTCTTTCCCTAGAACTATAGAATTTCGTAATAGGGTAGAGGTTTTAGTAATATAGCTGCAAAGCAACATAATTATAGAGCCGCAGGATATAGTTATAGACTAGGTTATAAACCAAGTAGATATTACAAAGTTGGCGTACCCTAGAATTAGCGAGAATTCTGCGGGATATGCTAGAGGTATCGTGGCACCTTTAACTTAACGGCGTATTAGCTACAAGTTTTCAGATCTAAAAGGGATAGGTAAGATACCTATCCGCAGTATAGCATACTATATAATAGTAGGAGAATCTACTAGCACTAATGGTTTAAAATATTTTATACCACGCCTTAAGTCCGTAATAGCGGTAGGTAAAACAGAAGCAAGTAATCTATATAAAACCTTTCCAGATCTTCTTCTTTAAGCTTAATAAAGGGACGCCTTCGCCTCTAGGGAGAGGTGGAAAGATATAGTAGAGACTAACTTAGCCGGAGTTATTAAGAAGCTATAGTAGTAAGACTAAAAGGGTTTATAACGCTTTAAGGGTGCTATATATGTCCTAAAGGACTAAGTAATTTAAGACAAAATTCTAAAGGTCTTCTATAACAACCCTCTTAGGGGTTACTACAGTGCTAATAGAACCCTTAAGGCTGTTTAAAGGAAATACTTTTAGGACGGAATGTCTAAAGAGGTTAAGGACTATATATTAAGGTATAATACGTGCCAAAGAATATAGATATCTAGGCATCGCCTATATGGTAAGTTATTAGTGCTTTCTATTCCATAGGGACCCATATTAGAATTAATAATGGATTTTATTATAGGCTTACCCCCTACCAAGATAAGAACTAGAGAGGTTGCTAACGCTATCCTAGTAATTGTTAATAGGTATATAAAGTTTTTAGGATACTTTACTGTTATAATAACGATTACGGCAGCAGAACTGGTAGACCTATTTTTAGAATGGTGGCTCTTATTTAGCACGCTAAGGGGAATCGTGTCTAATAGAGGTACCGTATTTAACAGTGCATTTTAGTCTTTATTTTGTCTCTTATTAAAAATACGGCAAAGGATAAGTACTGCCTTCTACCCGTAAATAGACGGGCTAACAGAGCGTCTAAATGCGTTATTAGAACACTACCTCCGCTGCTATATTAATTACTAACAGGATAATTAGACATTGTGGTTAGCTCTAGCGCAGTATATATATAATATAAGCATCTATAGCAGTATAAAAATGACCCCTTATAAAGCATTATTTGGGGTAAAAGTAAATAACCCTTAGAACATTAAGGACATCGTTCCTAAAAGAGAGGCACTAGCGGCATCCGAAAGAATTAAGTAAATAAGAATTCGCAGAGAGGAACGTAAAAAGCACTTACTAGACGCCTAGGCTATGCAAAAAAGGTACTATAACAAAAAATATATACTGAAAGAATTCGAGATAGGAGACAAAGTCTTACTATTTATAAAAAATATCTAAATAAAACGCATTAAGAAGAAGCTGGATTACCAGTGGCTTAGACCCTTTAAGATAGTTAAGAAAACTAAAGGAAACTAAGCCTATAAATTAGAATTACCGAAATCTTATTTAATATATCCTATATTTTATGTTTCCTTACTAAAGCTATATTAGAGAAGAGATAGTGCGGAACCGCCCCTACCTAGCGAAATTAATAGGGAACTAGAATGGAATATAGAAGATATTCTAGACTAAAGATGGCGCTAGAAGAAGCGCGAATTTTTAGTTTATTAGGAAGGATACTTTTAAGCGCATAATAGTTAGGAACCTAAGAAGTACCTTTAGCTGGGATATAATACTGCAATTAAAACCTTCCTAAGAACTAAAGGTAAAGATTTAGAAATGGTTCTGGATATGCTATAGGTAAAGCAATAGGGAAAACCCCGCAAATTAAAACTATAGGATTAAGTATAGGTATTAAGAACGGAAACGTTTCGCTATTATAATAGGGATCCTAAAATCCTATAAAAGGAAGCCTATAGGGATCTATAGGAGAACCACTAGGGATACTGTTTAAAGAAGACGCTATTTAAGAAGGAGTAGTAGTACCATAAGAAGTGGCCTTAGGGATTTAAAAAGATCCCCTAGGGATAAAAGGAGAGTATCTGGTCTGGTATTAGAAATACGCAATAGAGTTAATAATATAAAGAGGAGCAAAAGGACAGCCTATAAAGAATTAAAAAATTTTAAAAATTATAAAGCACCTATAGGAATACTACCCGTTTATTATATATGGGGATTATAGTAGTATACTACCTTTATAAGAATTATTACCGAAGCTTAGAATAAAGGCATCCCTAAAGTATAAAGCCAATTCCTAATAATAGGGCATTCTAAAGGTACCTAAGAAGCACTATATAAAGCTATTCTATAAGAAGAAGAAAAGAGCCAGGTAATAACTTAAATACTAACAGCAGTAATAGGAGCCTCCTCTTCTATCTTAACGTTATTATTAATAGTATTATCAGCTCCTCTATCCCCAAAATTATTAGTACTTCCACTAATATTCTTCTTAAAACAACGGGTACTGGAAGGACTAGCATGGGTAGGAGACTAGCGAGGAGAACGTTTATCTTAACCTTTATCGCTATCCTTAGTATCCCTAGGTTCTAAATTGGCGTTTAAGCAGGGATTAGAGAGATATTAGCTAAAGGAGTTAGTATAGTTCCTAAGCGAGTTACTAAAGAAACTTACCTGGCCAGAGTAGCCCGTATAAAAGTATGAATATTATTATTAATAGGATAAGCTGTTTGTATATACGCTCCTAGATACTATATATCCAAGAACATTATATCTTTATAGCAGTGGAAACCCTTATTAAATTAAAGAGTCTATAAGCGAGGGAAGACACCTTCTATCCCCACCTGTTACTATTAGGATATCAGCGGAAATCTTAGATAGCGCGTTAGAGCCTACGAGTCTTATGCGCATAGATAGCGGGGATTTAGCATAATTAGCGAAATCTAGAATAAGATGGGATGGGAAATACTGGGACGTAGGTTTTTCTCCTACTGCGGCAATAGGAGCACTTAGATTTGTTTTCGCTAGAGTAAGGCATCTTATAGACGTAGGAAGGATTCTGTATAAGAGCATAAATATAGCGATAATAGCATTTTAGGGAAACTACTACAGAAGCAATAGATGCTGTTTAGGGCGTCACTAGAAGAGGAATAATACTGCTACCGGTCTAGGGACGCGCAGAAGGACCATAAGCCATTATAAGAGAATACTCTAAGAAGTTAGCATTATTATAAGAGATAAAGTGGGGATCCTATTGCTTATAGACGTGATATAAGAAGAGAATAAAGCAGCTATAGAAGAATAGCTAGAGATACGGAAGCTAAAAGCGGAGATATAAAGGAAATAGTCTACTAAAAGATAAGACGAATAGTGTTATTAATAAAAAGACGCGTAAGAGGCGACAGCTTATAAACTGGAAGAAAATTAAAATAAAGACGTTATTATTAAAACCCATTTTAGGTAAATGGGGATAGTAGCTCGTGGACGCGTTGTATAGGATAACCTCCAGATTAACTTATAATAAACTCTTATAATAAGAAAGGTAAATCCCATCTAATTTTTTTTATTATTATCTTAGTTCCATTATAAAGGCATTATAGGGAACTATAGTGGGAGAAGAGCAGAGGAACTAAGGATAAAGTAAGGTTTTATGCTAGTAAAGAACTAGCTATAAGCCGCATTATAAAGTACCTTTCTAATAAGAATTTCCCTAGTAGTTTTAGCCGGAACTCTATAAAAGCTTAGTAGAGGCGAAGTCTTGGAGGACTAAGACCCTTAAAGGGGAGGCAATTATAACGGAATTCCCTAGAAGGTATATATTAGATAAAACAGAAGGAGGTCTTATTTATATTCTATCTACGTCCTAGAAGATATAGTTAGATAAATAAGGGGTAAAGGGTTTTACTAGCGTCTTAGAAGGATTATATAGGGAGCTAGTTCTCCTCTAGAGAAGAACTAGCAATTAGTCTCTAAATAGAAGTGGTTAGAAGCATTTGTCCTTTAATACGTAAAAACTCATTCTACCTTCTACTTACCTTTAACGTACCTTTGACTTACCTTCTACTTACCGGCGACACTGTTAATTAGATAATTATACATTCTGGTCAGGCTGGCCTCTTATAGATAGTCTAGTAGCTGCTAGAAGTAAAGTTCTTGCAGCTAAGTATAGGCGTTTGCTATAATTACTAGTAAGCCTATATACTAAAGTGAAATAATATTTTTCTAGAGGGGGGGTAGAAGCTAGTCATGTATATCACTATAGTAGAGTTTTAAATAAGTTGTTAAAGTACTATAGGAGAAAGCTCTATTTCTAAATCATTTAGGCCTAAGCTTACCATACGCTATATATTTGGGGGTAATCTCTACTTCTCTTTTCTTTTTTAGGGGTTTGCCGTCAATCTCCTTTTTACTACTTTTATTAATAGTATTTCGTAGGGTTAATCTAAGCCCCTTTTATATTCTACTCTTATCTACTAAAGCCATAAGTGTTTTTCTGTCTTTATTTTTAAACGCCTCTCTAAGCTCTTAGAACCTTATAATATGCTTAATAAACTTACTAAGGTTCCTTTTATAATAAGATCGAAGTTTATAGAATATTAGGTTAGTTATAGGCTCTTTAATAGGCTTTTGGTACAAAACTACCACTCTATCTATAATATAAACCAAGCAATACCTTAAATCCTTATTGCTCTTCGCGGCTTTAATGCTTGTTAGCCTAGGCTTTTACTTCACTTAGTATTTAAGTATACTGTTTTCGGTTACGCCTTCTAAATTTTAGTTTGGTCTTCTTAGGAATCTAGTAAGCTATTTATCTTTACTTTTACAATTTAAGCTATTATTAGAAACATCTATAAAGTAGGCTTTATTATTATCTGCTTAGCCATTAGTATAATTAAAAGATCTATAATTATTTGGCTATCTTACTAAGAGGTATTAGAGAAACGTGCTTAATACTAGCGACTATATTTACGGGGTTAGACAAGCCTATTATTGGATAAGAATTTCCCACCTATCTAGAACTAGATAGCTATAAGTAGCCCTTAACTAAAGAAAGTATAGCTAGTAAGAGCTTAGGGCTAGTATAAAAGAATTAAGAATTATAAGTACTATAGAGCAAAAAAATACTACGTAATGGCGCCCTTTATACCCTTATGCCTAGAACTAACGCTAGAAGCATAGCTCTAATTTAAAAATATTAAACTATATAAGCTACTTTGCCGTAACACTAAGTTATATTAATAGTTATAAAATAATATCTTTACTGCCCGTAACCTCTGGGTATTTAAGTAGCTAATACCTTTACTAGCATCTAGTGTCTAAGGTCCGTCTTATAATATTAAGTAAGTCCTCTATTTAATTCTAAGCGTAAAACTTAGCTTAGTCGGATCATTAGCTTTAAATAATAATTAACTATTAGGGCTACCCCTAAACACTAGTATATAAAGCCCCTTATCCAGTTTTAAATAGAGTAAAAGCTGTATTCCTAAACTTCTTCTTAATTATATTAGAGCTGGCCGAATACGCCGTAGCTTTATCTCCTAACTCCTTATGGTATATACCTTAAAAACTATAGCACAGCGCTTAGAAAGCGGCATTGCTTTTATCCATATTATATAGATTTAGATAAAGACCACTTATAATCCAATAAGCAATAATAGCTAAGCACTACTTATAAAGCCAAAGACTAATATATTAGTTCTTCCGCACTAATATAATACATTTTAGTTAGATATTTATATTTAGTATAGTATAAAAGCATTGCATTATTATAAATGAATTAAAATTATCTCTAAAAATAATTAAAGCTAATAATTTACTTAGAAATAACTATAGCGAACATTACTAGCAAAAAATAGTATTTTAATATTATAACTGTATAAAAAGTACTGTAATCTTAAAATAGTATATTATAGACCTTTTTAACTTCTAAAATCTATTCTACGCGGCAGCACCGTTATTTAATTTTATAGAGCGAGCTGTTTAAGCGCTACTATACAAACCTATAGCAAGCATATAGATATCTCTTTAAAGCAACAGAAATCTACCACACTAGTTAGCACCGTACTACCTACTATTATTACCTCTACCTCCGCCTTCTATATATCTTATTTATAGGTAAGGCCTTTACCTAAAAGCTAGTATACTAAGGAAATTGTTTATACCAACTTAATAGTATAAGTGAGTTATATCCCGGGGCACGAAATACGTATAGTATCGTATGCTCTTTAGGATGGTGGTGACTATCAATTCTATTAAGGTAGACTACGTAGTCTATATACTGACGCGCCTCCCCCCTAATTAGTTAGTGCTTTAGGAGTGTACTAGATGCGTAAGCGGGTGGTTAGTGTACCGAACGCGTAAGCACGCGGTTGGTACAATAGGTGCTGTAATTATACACTGGCGGTACTTAAAAAATGGAACCACTTGTGTATAGCCTTTGTAATTGCTTTGGTAGAACCGTAAAACACAAAAGAAATATATAAGAAATCCATAGGAGATCCCTCCCAAGGTGTCTTCTGGGCTGCCTTCCAAACGGTATTTTAAGCGGGCCGTAAGTCCTGCTTATGGTCCGTAAAGTAAACCGTACGACCTTCCGACGGGCCGTAAATGAACCGTAGTGCTCCGTTAGTCTCATTTTACCTATTTTATGACCTTTAGATTGAGCTTATTTGTGTTAATTAGGGTTTTAAGGGCTTAACACGGCTTTGCCTTAGTTATGGCGTCTGCTAGGTTGCTTCCGCCGCTAATCTATTTGACCTCCGTAATTTTACGTCGTTCGTAGGCCTAATATAAGCATATTAGGTCGACTATAAGCCTCTTCTTTTATATTGTACCTAGTTTAACTAGGCAGTTATAGAGGGACTTTAAATCGGTGTATAAAACTAGGGGTAACTGCTCTAGTTATAGAATCTTCTAGACCGTTAATTTAATTGCGGCTGCTATATTAAATCTATAAGCTAGTATATATAGTTTAGAAGCTAGTACACTACGGATTACTTATTTATACTTAATTAAAGACTAGTATAGTATATTTGCGTTCTAATTATAGTCCATAAGTACAATTATAAAGCCAATTTGTAATAATAGGTCTTTGTTATTGGTAAAGGAGGCATCCGTAAATGCTAGTAGGCTAAGGGAGTTTAGGTCTAGTGGTATAAAAGTAAGTCCCCTTACTGCATTATTAATTTACCACTGAATGCGCTTATTAAGCTGCTTAATATTTTCCTCTTATAGGTCTGTTACCTGGGCCGTAAAGGATAAATTATAGGCAGATTTAGGTTGACAGACTGTGGCAATATAGGCGCCTCTTGCACGCTATGCAGCTTATTAGTCCTTTATATTTACGGTTTTATAGGTCTCTCCGCGGGAACTAGTAAGGTCCGTAGGCTTTACTATAATAGGCTTTAGGTTTTAAGCTTGGCGTTCCTAAGTTAGCTTAATTAGGTTGCCCTTTTATATAATTAAGCCTCCGTTAAACTTAATTGGAGTCTGCTTAGTTAACTGCTCTCACGGCTTTGCCAGGAACTTAGCTTCTTATAGTTTAGTCTCTTTAGCGTTCACAAATGTCCGGTCTACTAAGAAGAGGGTATTATCTATTTGAAGTCTAATAATACTAAGGCCGTTTAATAGGGTGTATAGGAGGTAAGGGTTATAGGTCGACTGCTCTATCTTAAGTTTACGGATGTGGTGCTGGTGGTACGTCTTAAACTAATGGTTTCCAGCTTCTGGCACTCCGTAGAGTGGTTTTATAACCTATAAAATTGTTTCTGGTTGCAAATTAAGCTCCAGCGGTGGTTATATAAAGATGTCCCTACTTAGGTAGGTATTAGATTATACGTAGGCTTATAAGATATCCCGTAGGTAAAGAGCTACGGGTTTGCTTTGCTATAGTCCAGGCGTAAGTATAAGTATAATCTGTTAGCTAACTTGTTGAATTATAGGCGATTATATAAGGACTAAGCCCTTTCCCTAGTCGTTATAAGCTTATACAATAAGCCTTAATTTCTTAAAGGCTTTGTTAGTACTAGGGTGCTTAATCTCGTTAATAAAGCGTAAGTTAAATATACGGACGCCTTGCGGGACGTCTTTCTCTATTATAACTACAAAGACGCCCTTTTTAAGTAGTCTATTAATCTCTTTACGTTTTAAGTCCGTAAAAGGGTTTTCCTATACTAGAACTGATATATCCGCAGGCGGAGGTTGTCTTACGGATATACTTACGGAGGTTAGGTAATTCTCCATTATAGGGTTCTTAGTTACGGGGTGCTTTCGGGGGCGTCCTCGGCCACGCTTTACGGCAGGTTTAGTAGGTTTAGTGGGTTTACGGGGGACTTCCGGAGTAGGTAGGGGTGCTTTTAGTTCGCCTGGTTCGGCAGGTGCTTCCAGTTTATCTAGTTTAACATTATAGGTGTTTTCGGGCCGAAAGTAGGGTTTTACGGACGTGCTTCTAAAGCTAGTTAGTCCGCTAAGAAGTTATACGCAGCATGTTTTATCTTCTACAGCTAGTAAATAATAAGGTCCAGTCTAATTACCGCTTTTACACTATATAAGGACTTCAGAGTTAAGCGGGAGGTTGTGTACTAAGGTTGTATTAGGTCCATTGCGGTAATATAGGGCGCTATTAACAGCTTATTTAGCCCGTAATTTGATTATTTCGGCTATTGCCTTCTGTATTATAGCTACTTATTCCGTAATAGACAGGATAGGAGGGCCTAGGTTGCTTATTCTTAAATAAGCTCCGTAAACCAAGAGGGTAAGTACTAGCCCGTTAGGGCCAGCGGTATTATTAACGGCTTTTATAGCCATCTATAAAGCTAGTTCCTTTTAAATGTCCTTACACTTATCCGTAATAATCTGGTAAGCTCTCTATAGAGCTAGGTAGGCTTACTTAATAAGCCTAACAAACTAATACGCCTTAACTAGAACGGCTTTTGTTAAAATAGCTATGGCTATAGCATACTATTAGAATTCCTTGCTAATAAAGTTCCTACTAGTGTTTTAGGTAATATACTTAGGGGGTCTAACGTATATATCAATCCAGTAGGTCCGTAAAATATCCTAAGTATGTTTTATAAATATATTTTGCAACTAATAGGCGGCTTAATAGTGGGTTGCCTCGTCAATTATATATAATACTGGGCTGCCGTTAATATATATAATATCTACGTATACTAAGTGGTTGAAATTAAGATCTTTATAAAGAGTGAACTTAAATCGGCCTAGGGAACGTCCGTATTTCTAGCAGAAGGAGTAGTATTTAGTTAGATAGTTAATTGCCTTCCTATTAACGTTGTTATATCTAGAGCGTTTAAGGACTCTATACAGCTTTTCGGCTAATAGGTGGCCGAAACAGCGGTATAGGTGGTGGATTTCCGTACTGGTGAGGTAGCACGGGTTATAGTCAAAAGATTTCTAAATGTAGGTCCGTAAAGTCTCTCCCTATATAAGGAACGGGTGTCTAAATCGTTGTGTAATTGGTAGGGTAATATGCTTATTTCTTAGGGCAGTTACGGGGCCGATTAAGGTGTCTGTAATATTGTTGTAGTAAACCTATAACCTGTCTATATCCGCAAGGCAAAGTAAGAAAAGGGTGTCTGCTTTTACTGTATGGAAGTTAACTAGGCCAATTAGGGTCTTAACTGTAACTAATCTAATTAATGTAGTTAAGCCAATGCCGAATTGGACGTTTACGGCCCCAGTTTACATAGTATTAATGTCCGTATTATTATTTGCGGTAGTTCTATATATAAGGTATTGTCCGTAACCTATAGTAGACTTCTTAAAGGCACCTGTATTAATTATAACGCTATAGAATTCTTTAGGGGTATAGCGTTCTGTGGTAATATATGCAAATAGGTCCTATTTACGGTTTATAATATCTATAATGGGTCTAATGGGTATACTTACGGGCTGGTTTTTAGGTGCAATTGAGTGTATAAAGGAGCGGTCGGCTAATATGGTCGTAATATTAAAGGCTTAGCTATCTGTAAAAGGTCTAAAAGTGGTTAGGAATGTCTCTAAGGTCTCTTATTCCTAAGCGTTTAAGTTAAAGTTAATTATAAGGGCTTCTATTAACTTATTAGGAGGCTCCTCTTCTTCCTCTCCTTTATATTCTAAAATAAACTGGTTAATCCGGCTATTAAATCTCTTCTTAGACTTGTTATGTTCTTCCTGGGTATACCTTATAGACTAATATCCTTTCTTACTATACACGAAGCACTTCTAGCTGGTTTATTTGCGGGGGTATGTTTTTATATAGGGGTTGCTGCGGGGGTTATGGGTAGGACTTAGTTAGTACGGGTGCTGCTAGCGGTAGCGGTGGTCTGTAAAGTAGACGTTTAAGTCTATTTACGGATATTAAATATCCGTAATAAAGGCTTGAGTGCTGCCTGGCGGGTTTAAGACTTTGTACGTTGCAATAGAGGACCATAAATCGTTAATAAGGCCAGCTACGGTGTCTATAGGCTTATAATAGGCGTATTTATAGGGTTTTACTTCCTAGTAAGCTGTAATAAGCTTATTGTATAGGAAGTCGTCCGTTTAAAGCTTAATGTTAAGGCTGTGCTATAGGTGCCGGAGGTCTTTAATAAGAATTTATAGGCACTCTGTAGTCGACTTTTCGGTATTCTTATTAATTACGGTCCGTAACTTAATCGCATTCTATTAGGTAAGGATATCACGCCTATATTCCGGCCCTTTAAAGTAGTTATATATAGCTTCGCATAGCTTATTAAAGGAGACACTAAGGGGGTTGCTCTTAAGGTTGGTATAGTAGTAGTTAAGGGCTAGGCCACGCAGTATAGTAGAGTAAGCTTGGCTAAATTCCTGTTTAGGAATGTCAGCCTTTTAATAGAGGTCCGTAAAGATGGTTAGTTTAAAGTTAAAGTTATCATTTTTACTACTATACTTAGATTTGTCGGTATAGAGCTTAGCCAAGTTGGCTAGCTCCTTGCCGTAGGTCTTTACTTAAGTGGGTTGCGGATCTATAACTTAGGCAGGTTATAGATCTATAGCTTAGGTAATAGGAGGGTTTTAGTCCATATTTTAGTTTATGGGGGTATTACGGTCCGTAACTTAAGTACTAGGTGTGCTTTAGCCCGTAAGATTAATTCTAAAATCGCTTAGGTTTATAGGACGAATTTGGTTAAGTAGGTTAGGTATAAGACTAGCGATATTATTAAGTTTAGGAGAAGTAAAGAGTTTATTAGTAGCTTTAACCTAGTCTAGGATCTCCTCTTTAATTTATTCTGTTTAGTCCTTTTTCTGTATTATATTATATAAGTACTATATAATAGTAACTCGTTTATCCTTTTTAACCTATACACCTTAGTAACGTAAAAGGGTTTATAGGTTATAAATAGCAGTAGGGTTATAAGCCTTAAGAATAGCTTCCGTAAAGTCCGTAAAGTCTTCCTTATATTACTCCTATAGGTCGTTGTTTAGGAGCTTATAGTGTCCGTATTAAGGATTTTAAAATTAATATAGTCGTTAACGCCGTCCGTAGACGTAAGGTTGACTCCCTAACTCCACTTCTTTTAACCTTTACTAATTTGCTTAGTTATATCTGCTATATTATATAGCGTAGTATATCTATATAAGCTGTAGTGGGTGGTGGTAGCTTATAGCGGGTGGAGGAGGTCTTATAACGGTCCGTAAAATCAATTAACGGGTCTATAGTGGTTTGTAGGAGGGTAGGGGGTTTTATAAAGGTCTATATTCGCGTTTATAAACTTCCGGTAAACCGTACTAAGACTTAAATAAGTATATAGAGTTGGTGATAGGTCCGTAATCCCCGACTTCCGACCTTTTAGTAGGTCATACTAGGAGTCTAAACGGGTGGTCGCTGTCGTGTATCGCTCGGTGGGAGGTGTTGAGTGATTGCTAATCTGTGCGCGCTTACTGATTAGTGTTTGTACCAACTTAATAGTATAAGTGAGTTATATC
>Ga0307515_10001406_pt1 | contig 54461 bp, 44 predicted proteins | sample 17_EM_MG_FD_194513 | JGI IMG/M metagenome (GOLD analysis project Ga0307515, IMG submission 194513) | Populus trichocarpa ectomycorrhiza microbial communities from riparian zone in the Pacific Northwest, United States - 17_EM | ecosystem: Host-associated > Plants > Roots > Unclassified | place...
CCGCCGCTTGCAAGGCGTTGCCAAATAAACCACCCTGAGCATTGACATCGGCACCACGCTCCGGAAGAGTCTGCACAATCTGTTCATGGCCTCCGTATGCCGCCGCTTGCAAAGCGTTGCCGAATTGACCACCCTGAGCATTAACATCGGCACCACGCTCCAGAAGAGTCTGCACAATCTGTTCATGGCCTCCGTATGCCGCCGCTTGCAAAGCGTTGCCGAATTGACCACCCTGAGCATTAACATCGGCACCACGCTCCAGAAGAGTCTGCACAATCTGTTCATGGCCGCCGTATGCCGCCGCTTGCAAAGCGTTGCCGAATTGACCACCCTGAGCATTGACATCGGCACCACGCTCCAGAAGAGTCTGCACAATCTGTTCATGGCCTCCGTATGCCGCCGCTTGCAAGGCGTTGCCGTATTCACCACCCTGAGCATTGACATCGGCACAACGCTCCAGAAGAGTCTGTACGATCTGTTCATAGCCGCTGAATGCCACCGCTTGCAAGGCGTTGCCGAAATAACCACCCTGAGCATTGAAATCAACACCACGCTCCAGAAGAGTCTGCACAATCTGTTCATGGCCGTGGAATGCCGCCGCTTGCAAGGCGTTGCCGAAATGACCACCCTGAGCATTGACATCGGCACCACGCTCCAGAAGAGTCTGTACGATCTGTTCATGGCCGCTGAATAGCGCCGCTTGCAAGGCGTTGCCGAAATGACCACCCTGAGCATTGACATCGGCACCTTTCCCCAACAAAAAACCCAGTACTTCCAAACGTCCCACTTCAGCGGCATGATCGAGTGGGTATCGATTATTGGCGTCCTTCGCGTTAACGGAGTATCCGAGATCTAATAGTTTTTGGATAGCTGATACCGAACCGCCGATGGCGGCACAATGGAGAGCGTCATCATATTGAGTCGAATCCCTGCGGGATAGAACGAAATTATGGGATCTCGTATATGAGTCTAATATGCCGAGCATCAAACAAAGGTGTAGCGGGTCGATTGTGTCGACTGTCGAGGAATGGCCACCGGACCGAATATTATATAAGTTGGTGAGAAGTGTTTTTGGGGAATCCAGTAACTCATCAATAATATCTGCAAGACAGTCGGGAAGGTTGGTAATCCTCTGGATATGATGATCAAAAAAATATGCTGCATAACTTGCGAATAGAATCTGCTTCGTATAGTAATAGTAGTATTTATACCTTCGAGATTCTTCAAACAACATGTATTGTACACAGATTTCCGCAAGCTCCGCATGTTTATCGTTGATAAGATCCCGATATTTTTGAAGAAGGCCTGTATCATCGCCTGGCTCCGACTCTCTTGTAGCGGTGAGATATTCGAACACTGAAAAATGGCAAAAGCGGACTGTACGGTCTTCCACTGTAAGCAAATTTTCGCAAGCTTGGATGACTGTTTCTATCGAGTATTTCTCCAGGTCTTTGGCAGATCGGCATCCCGGTTTGATAGACACAGCGAGTATTAGTTCCTCGGCGGTTAGAGGCCTCGCTGCTCCCACTACCCACATCAAGGAATGCTGCGCGATCTTCTTCCGTGCCGGAATCTGGCGATCGATTTTGCTTAGAATTCGTATGTACGTTTCGCTCATGGTATTTGGCAACGAACTTAGTGCCGTCCTGACATCGGAGATAGACGGTTGGCCATAAATATAGTCTAGTTGAAATTTCACCCATAAAAACCTGTAATAACGTGTCAGCACAGTATTATTACAAACCAGAATTCACTATCTTGGACCTGTAGGACGCGAGAAGTGCACACTATATCAGCGTTCCTAAGCGGCCCGGCCGCAAAATCGGAGGCCTGCCTTGGCGCAGGCCAGGCCCGGCCTCCATTTGAAAAGCCTTCGCCGCAATAAGCCTGGCCGCTTAGGAACACTGCACTATATTCTGGAGATATCGAGGCGAACACCTAGACATGCCAACAGTCAAATGAAAGTTTCTTACATTCCGTTAGATTTTGACGTCAGAGCATGTGCAATCTCATCTCTTAGAGACTGGTTTATTGGAAACTCAGTAACATTTTCGTCCCATCGTTCGAGCTGATCATGAACAAACGCAGCGATATCTGCATCGACTGTTGCTGCTTCGATTTGTATCGTGGGGACGTTGCATCGATTGAAATGAGTTTCGATATCCTTTTCCCTGCGGCTCGTGACAAAGATTTTCAGATTTATTGAAGATCCAAAGTCCTGCGCCAATCTGGTGATCACTGGAAGGAACTTTTTCCGATCCTCCAATTCATCCATGGCATCCATGACCAGATAGACCTGCTCGAATGTCTTCATGAGCTCTGCAAGCTGTGCCTCAAGTTTTTCGTCGCTCGGGAAGTCAGCATCTCGATAGTATTTCCGATAAAATTGCATCAACTCTGTAGGCAAACTTCGTTTCTGCCGCGCAAGTTGCTTGATTATCGTTGACAGAATTTTGCTGGGATTCTGAGTATCCTGCTTTTTGTAGTTGAAGTATACAAAGGCGAGGCCGACACCACTGTTAAGTGCATATTTGGCCGAGATTTCTTCGAGAACGATGGATCTGCGAAAGACTGTCAGTCTAGTGTGCATGGACGAAGCTGCTCAGTGAAATAGTGAGTGGAGACGAACGCTAGAACAGATTTCCCAACACCAGCTAGGGTAAAGTCAACTTGAATACTTTTTCACAGGGAATATCTAACAACTTACGATTTCCAAAACACCACAGCATGGACGATCGTTTAGCACCAATCCAATCTCTGAATTCTAATGAATCAACCAGCCATCTCCCAGTATCCGGGTGTCTTTTAGCAAATATTGTGTCGTGCTCTTTGTCAAAATCCAGGTCTGAAAGCCAGAGTAACAGCTTCCGTCGATTTTCATCTGAAAACGAAGTTAAGACCAATCTCCTGAGTAGCACGGAGTCAGACGTGGAGTATCTTACCTTCCTTCTCCTCAGCCTCGATTTCCTCCTTCGAGCGAAGTCTTTGATATTCCATGATGTCGGCAGTGCGAATCACAATTTCGACGTTATTCCGAAACCGGGAACTAAGAGCATTGAAATTTTCCTCGAATGGCTCCCATGTTACCCTAAGGAATATGCGGAACGACACCCAGCCTGAGAGAATCAGCCAATTCACAGGTTGCAAATCACATATGGTTAGTGGTCTGCTGAAAATAGAGCTGTAGCTAGGGAAACATGCAGCTAACCGAGACAAGTTAAATGCCAAGATTTAGTTCAGAAAATCACCATGTTGGGTGTTTTGTAGCTTGGCATCGACTAGCCACCATACTTGATACCTTTTTTAATCTTTTCCGCTACCCATTGCGTTGGAGCAACGACCACAATCTGAGAGATTTAAGTACTTACGCCTTGTATTTCCATCTCTATCTACGAAGACGTTCCGTGCCCCGGTGCAAAATTCGAGCAAGTCGTGGTAAGCGGATGACAACGCCTAGAATATTCAGCGTACAACACCATGGATGTAACCCGGAAACTAGATACCTCTTGCACTTCCTGGAAATCCTGAAAACTCACCGCATACTTCGAGAGGTATTTCAGGTGATTGGTAAGATCGTCCATCATCTCCGTCAGTTTGCTGAAAAAGTTTGAAAATTTAAGTCCAAGCTGCATTGTTCAACATAAACTCATTAGCGTCGTCATTCTGATTGAGAAAGTAACCGTCGAACGAACCTGGACGATTAGTTTTAAACCTCCGACAACCAGCGATGTAATCTGTGGACTGTGGCCAGCCATGATGGACACTGGACCCAAATAGGCATCCAATGCTGTCAGGAACCCATGTACCCGAGTAGCACACCGGCGGGAGCGACTCGCGTCATTGTGCTTGTCGTCGTGACTCTTGATTGTAGCTAGGAGTTGCTCAGGTATAATCGAATGTCCTCCGTCAAAAGCAAGCTTTTCCTCCGGGGTTAGTATCTCTGTGTGGCGTCGCAAGGCCTCAGAGAAAGCCGCGTTACAACTGGGGACAAGTTGAACAACCGTGACAGGCAAAGCGGGATCCGGGGGCGTAGGTGGAATTGATAATGGCGGAGGACCGGAGGACGTGGGATGTAGGGTAGGACTCGAAGCTCTCGTTGTTTGAGGACTCCTAGAACATACTTGGAGATACACACCGGGGATAGGTGCTGCGAGACCCGGGGAAGTAGGTGACATAGGCGACGCTGGGGGTGCGGGAGATGCTGGATGCGGTGTGGGGCTCGAAGCTCTCGAGGCTGGACGACTCCCAGAAGACACCCCGAGGCGCTGTCGGAATTTGAATCGCGACGGCATGGTACGGCCAAGTTTGATGTTGGATCGGGTTGGAAAAGGATGAGAGAGCTAGCAAACGATCGAGTTATCCGGGAACAGAGGGGTAAAAGCGGGGTTAATAACCCATGCAGCTCCTGACCAATAAGAACTTAGAGTTCATTGCTGCTCTAAATCTTCCCAAAATACATATCTCGCAATGCAGACACGCACCTTGGCAGCGAAAATGGCGCTATGGTATACTTTTGATGGATAATAGTCTTGGAGATGGTCGTAACACAATAATAGCCCTCCCTCCTGTGGCTACTACACCATATATGTTATGCTCTCCTAGGAAGTTTGCCTCGAATCCATCCTTCTTTTGGCCATGGTTCACGCAACTCGTAAGGGGTTTCGTAGCATCATGCAATAGAGGCTAGGAGGTGATGTATTCTCTAAAGAGAAGAAAGAACTTGCGAGGTTCAGCCACGATGATGAGCCACACTAGCCACGCCCTGCTGCGTCACCATCCCGTCCACACGTGTACGCATTATTATTAGGTATGATCTCCCCCCCCGTTCTACGAGGGTTCGCTTCTATGCTAGCAATAATTATCAGGCCGTTTGTATAAACCAGCACCAGCGCCTCTCTTCACCCCGATGCAGGTATACCTTATCCACCGCCTCTGATCAATTTAAGTGAGGTTTAAGGTTCTGGCCTCTCTAATTTAGCTGTACAAGGGCAAGAATGCGAGTGCGCAGCATCGTAGTTATTGCAGCCAACATGCTTCGGGAACCCAGATACCGTGAGTAAATATCACCGTTAGCAGTTCTTCACCTACTTCTCTTACCTAGACACATTAGCGCTGCGTGCATACGGTCTAACTACTTCTTCCGTGTTATGTTCTATCTCAATATATCAATGAAGGTTCAAATTTGCACCGCTGTCATGAATGCGAGGATTCAGGTTAGCAGCCAATGAGTGATAGCTGAGAATTAATTCTCTCCCAGGTCTAGCGTCAACCCACCGAGGTGCAAGTAGAGTATATACTACATGAAAAAATGGGTATTTTATAAACCGGATTGCAGCAGTTGAAGTAACTAACCATTAGGAAACTGTTCCCCAAATTTTCTAAATGCTTCTCAATCAATTTGACAGCCATTCCATAGGATAAACCAGATACTCACAGTGAAAAAAACACCACTTTTTCATGTAGTATGTACCTCATTTCAAATCACACAAGACGGGAGATCGCCAAGCATAGCTTCATTGCCGATGCAGCCGAACCCAAGCCCAATGCCAAGAACGGGCTCATCTCGGCCGATATCGCCAATCGTCGAGATGCAAGCTAGTCGGTATTGCGTATAGTATTCCTGAGTGGGAAACTCACAATGGTGGATACATTTCACATCTTGGAAACGCCGACATTCGCTATACGCAATCCAATTATACGGATACCCAATTTCCACCCAGAACAGTTTTTTTCAAATTCGCAAATGCATTTGTATAATTTGTCATCGGATAGTTATGATTATAGCGATATAGCCGGAGGAGCACTCCAATTAACAAAAACCCAGTACAAGACATCAAAAAAAGCACCAAAGCACAGTCATAACATCATCAACCCAACCCAACCCTCTCAACTCAAACCCACCCAACCTCCCAGTTCACCCCCGCAACAAATGCCCCACCCCCTCCTCATTCAACTTCTCCTCCACAAACTCAAGCGCCCTATCCAACCCCTCACTCCCACCCTCACACGCCCCGCTTTCGAGGTGCATAATCAGGCCACTAATCGAGATAAAATCCTTCTGCGGCTTCGTCGTCGCCCCAGAAAACAGGAACGTCGGGCAGTGGTAGATCCGTGGCTCATGTGTAATGCTATTCAGATGCTGCTCCAACCCCTTGATCTCTTTAAATTCCTTGCCGCATATGTAACAAACCCGGCCGGAGCTGAGATCGAATCCGGGCGGGCCGGGCGTAGACTCCGCAGAGAGTGCGTATGATGGTGTCGGGATGAGGGCGGTGTCCATGAAGCTCTCCTGGCGAGATATTGTGGCAGATGAGGAGGGGGAGAAGATTATGGTTTCATCGTGCTGAGACAGGGTTGCGGATGAGACCGGCGAGAACGAGGTATCGTCGTGGCGAGACATGGTGGCGGATGAGACTGGGGAGAAGATCATGGGGTCCTCATGGGACAGGGTAGCGGAGGCGGTGGCCGAAAAGATTACGGTTCCCTCGTCGTCCGAATCGCTTTCTGACAGCTCGGATGTAATAGATCCCGACGGCGCCGGGGACGGCGTTATAGAAAAATATGGCGGGGTGCCCCCGACTCCGACCTTCAAGATCACATTATTCGTGTCGTGCTGCCGGATCAGGTCATCAATCCTCTTCCGAGTAATCTTCGACCTACAAGCCCCACTTTCTAGATGCGCCATCATCCCCCCCTTCGTAGTAAACCTACGCGCGCACGTGGGATACGCTAGACACCGGACTCGCAACATTTTCTTATGCCTCCTAGCAATCCGATGCGCAGCGAGCTGGGCATTATTCGGGAACGTGTTCCCGCACTCGTCGCACGGGATCTCGCCCAATCGTTTCCCATGGACCTGATCATTCTTGGGGTGACGTTTCAGCGCACATTGGGACGGGAAGTCCGTGGCGCAATCGACGCAGTGGTATTGCGTCCCCGGGTGGTGGTCCTGCTGCCGGTGCTCTTCGAACTCGGATGGGGAAAAGAACGCTTTCCCCGAGTCTGCGCAGTACAGGTTTTTTTGGATCGCCGCGTTTCGGTGCTGCTGGGAGTGGGCGTGTTTTTGCTTGCCGTTGGAGCAGGTGAAGAGTTCGAGGTCGCAGATGGAGCAGATGCAGAGTTTTGGCGGCGCGTGGCGGATCCGGTACGTGCGGCGGAGGTCCTGGGATGTTAGGGTTGCGATGGGAGCGGGAGAAGGTTGCTACCTTTTTGTCCAGATGGCGTTTTGCCGGGCTGCAAGTGTCGCAGTCGCAGCGGTCGGTTATGCTGTGGTTTGGGGCTACACGCGCGTGGTCGTGGAGCTGGTGAGGTGTCGCGAACTTGATGTTGCACAGCTTGCAACAAACACCTCCCTTCGAAGGGAAACGTCTACTCCTTGGCATAATGTGGTAGTGATGTTGACAGGCTTCCAAAGTTGGTGCGAAGGTGGTCTGGAGATGGTGTTGGGGTGGTGTTGAGGTGGTCTGAAGGCGGTGCGAAAGGAGAGGGGAATGAGGGGTAATGGTAGCTATAGCTATCAGCTCTACACGCCTGCATGCGGCACTGCGTAATGCGTTGGCTGCAGCTTGATAAGCCCATATATCGCAGGGATAGTTGGCACATTCAGGTGTTACTCGAGTAGATTACCATGACTCACCGGTCAGGTACTACGAGTGAGGTTTTGTGACGTTCAGCAGGGTTTGGTAGTGCCGCATTAACGAGCGATGGAAGCACGTGTCGCTGCGGGTGGGTCGTTATTAAATTTAGGTACCTACTAAGTGCTAATTTAGGTTTATTGCAGTGGTCTATGTAGGGTGGGTGGGGCTGCATATGGCGGCATCAGTGCTCTGGTTTTGCAAATGTTCGCCTGCCTCCGAATCGTAAAGGACATATGGCGTGATCACATGAATGTTCCATGAAGCCCAGAGTTTAATATGTGTGCATTCACTTAGTATGCATGGTTTTAGAAGCCAACTCTCCTGTATCGCCCCCACCCCACCCATGAAATCCTCCCATCGAACTCCTGCTCCACATCTTCCCGCATACCTGCTAAAGTGCAGACGATGGAGAGTCGACTACTTAAGAAGTAGAAAGCCGCGGACCCGCGCACATACAGCGGAAGAAGAATCCCGGCAATGCCCGGGCCGCCCCCACATATAACCGAGACTCTCGTTTCCCAGTACTTGGGGGCTATGACATTTCCGGCAGTGCCACCTAAACCTCCATCTCTAGATTTCAGTGCCTCTTTCGAAAGCCTGCTCAGACAGCCATGCGATTTGACTTCGGCTACATTTGAAAGACTAGTCGAAGAACCCGGTATGTAACAATCGTACGGTTGGTTGAGGCAAACAATGGATCCTTGCGCAAGTGAGTGGTCACGGTATCTCTTCTGGGTTTCACGTGTATCTTCTTCTCTCTCCCTCCTAAACGAGTAACAATCGCGATGAAGTCCCTAGGAGTAGCAGAGTTCGCCCTAACTATCTCCTCACTACCTATTCTCGCGTTGGGGAGGACGAGGACTCACCCACCTACTCGGGAGACTCGGAGGGGGGGCTAACGGGAACTGTCATACTCAGAAAGAGTAAACGCTGTTCGATTAAACAACTTATTCTCGCGTATGCATCGCGATCTCCCGTCTCGGATCCGAACTCGTGGGTCGCAGGAGCTAACCGAATTCCCTTAGGCGTATGGGTCTAGTCCTGTTAGAAGCTTAGTTCTGGGTAGCGTGCCATGGTCCTCAACACAAATCCTTGCTAGTGACGGGTGAATTCAAGACACGGCTGGCGGGGTCGGAAATGATGTAAAGAGCCAAGCTTCTCCTGGCCAATTGAACACCAGGTAACAACACTATTCCAGAGCAGCAAGTGTGGGTAATACAACCGCTCAGCTCAACAACGTGGCTCTTCTCAAAACGCTCTGTCTAAGTAAGATAAAGCTTAATCTTAGGAATTTAGCCTCACCAAATCTCACTGGTGATGCAATGCCTCGTGCATCGATTGCCGGGATCCCGGTGAAACATAGGCAGGGGTGGCTGCAGCGCTTATCAGCTGCAGATAACTTAAAATGCTCATGCAGGTTGTTATTGGGTGTTGAGATTAGGGTGCTGATAACACGAAGCTACCGCATTCGATGCGCCACTTACCTTATCTTGCATAAACGTGATTCATCAACGATGCGCGATGTGCAGAAATTAAAGCGAAGGTTGGATTCGTGCTCACATACCGAACTTCGTCGCGAGGCGGCAGCCTAAGTACCGAAACTCAAAAAGTTAAAACCGACAACCGACAAAAATTTACCGGAGTGTTTTCTCAAAGGAGCATCAATAATGACCGAGTACTGAAGCAATTAATTGCATGTACCTCTTTTTCAATCGCTAAATAGTCTGCGGGGGAAGGGGCAGACAGTGTACTCGGTCTTTAGGTATTAAATATCCAACACCGGACGAGCGCCAAAATAGACTACTTCCAGATGATTATCTTCGTCTATTCAGGCTCCACATTAGCAAAATGTAAATCGGTCCGGAAGCAACACGCAATCCTCCCAGACACTCCGGGCGACCTCACTAGTGCTTCTAAGTACTTCTAGATGCTCCTAGACCCCCCTGGAGCTAAGCAAAGTGCTCTCAGACTCTGCAAGAGCATTATCAGGTGCTCCTGAAAACACCTGCAGTTATGGAGGTGCATTCAGAATGCTACGAGATTTGACTTATAGAATAGTCAAATTTTGGAGCTCCTGAGACCTCTGCGGGAGACTCTGAGAGAAGCTGAGACCGCTGCGCAGCTCTGCGGGAGACTTGGTGCCGTATTCTCACAGCAGTGGTTCTTACATAACCACAAGGCATTTCGTCTTTGTTACAGTCACAAGATTCGCTACATCATTATATGGCATGCATTATTTAAGTCTCTCTATATATATAAATACGGTCAATCTGGCCACAGATGGTAATCGAGCATAATCGGAGCAGCATCTGGACACGCCCATTGAGCATCCAAACGGAATTCATGAGAAAGAGCGGTTCTGGATCGAGGTGCATAGGAATCGGGTGAGAAGATATGATACTACCCGGCGTTGAGGATCCACCCAATTGCATGGATCCACTAAATCTCGGACAGAGCGAGTGAGACCAAAAGTTGGGAAAGATAGAGTGTGTATTTTCATTGTATGATAAGATGAGATGGAAATGAGATGATGTCTATGTACTTCCGGGGTCTGCCGAATATATACTCCCCGTCACTCTGTCCACCTCCGTTACCCCTGTATCTCCGTACACCCGCCGTCGCTCCTTGAAGATGTACTTGGAGGCCGTGATCGAGCGTGTTTGGAGGCCGTGATCGAGCGTGAGTGGAGGCCGTGATCGAGCGTGTTTGGAGATGCACTTGGAGACTGAGATCGAGTGAACTCAGATGCACTTGGAGGCCGGGATCGAGCGAGTTTGGAGATGTACTTGGAGGCCGAGATCGAGTGAACTCAGAGATGCACATAGAAGCCGTAATTGAGCGTGTTGGGAGATACACTTGGAGGCCATGATCGAACAAGATTGGAGGAGTACTTGGAGGCGGTTGATCTGGAAGCGATTGATCTGAAGGCGGTCAATCTGGAGGCAGTCAATCTGGAGGCAGTGAATCTGGAGGCAGTGAATCTGGAGGCAGTGAATCTGGAAGCGGTAGATCGGGAGGCATGTGCGATGGAAGCTGACTCTATTCATTGGTTAACTCGTAATTGTGGGAATGTAGGGAATTGAGTACAACAAGGTCTGCTGAGAGCTGAGGGACTGGCTAGGAGCGGGAAACAGTCGATCTTGGGATGATGCAGTACGCGGTGTATGCAGTACTCAGTGTATGCTGTACTCGGTGTATGCTGTACTCGGTGTATGCTGTACTCGGTATATGCTGTACTCGGTATATGCTGTACTCGGTGCTAACTCTTGATCATGGCATGGAGAGATAGAGAGGGATGACTTAACTTCGTGTTCTTAGGTGACGGTAGATTTGAGGACGAGAAGGAGAGAGGTGAGAAGAGATAGGGCAAATCATCATGAGAAACTGGGACTTAGAGAATTTCGTGTGCGAGTCAATTTACCATCCCCGATACGGCAGGTATGAGTCCTGATCCGGCATGTAATTCCACCGATACGAGGTTTTCCCAACCCAATCAGGCAAGTTGTACCCCTGATTTCTCTTATCCGCTCGTATCCTCCACATCATTCTCAGCTTCATCCCCCATCTCTCTCTTTCTCGTCCACAACTCTAACCTCATCGCAGAACACAAAGTTAAGTCATCCCTCTCTATCTCTCCATGCCATCATCATGAGTTGACACCGAGTACAGCATACACCGAGTACAGCATACACCAAGTATAGCATACACAGAGTACAGCATACACCGAGTACAGCATACACCGAGTACAGCATACACTCAGTACAGCATACACCGAGTACAGCATCCACCCAAGATTGTTTGTCTTCTCCTTCATTCTCCTGATTATAAGTTGACCCCAGAATGAAGCTTCAGCTTCTGGCATGCCTCCCTACACGATCGACCGCCATCAGCGTGCTCACCATGAGAGCTCAAAGGTAAAGTCACCTTGTCACATTCCCAGGTTTGCGAGTCAACTAACTGATGAATAGAGTCTCAGCACCCGGCGCGCTGTCCATCGACCGCCTCGAAGTACTCATCCAATCTTGCACGATCATGGCCTCCAAGTATATGTCCAACCTCGCTCGATCACGGTCTCCATGTGCATCTCCTAACTCTCTAGATTAAGGTCTCCAAGAGCAACTCCAAACTCACTCGATTACGGCTTCCAAGTTCGCACGATCGTGGGTTCCAAGTGCATCTCCCAACTCGCTCGATCACGATCTCGGAGTGCATCTCTAAGTTCACTCGATCATGGCCTCCAAGTGTATCTCCAAACACGCTCGATTACCGCCTCCAAGTGGATCTCCAAACTCGCTCAATTACGGCCTCGGAGTGTATCTCTGAGTTCACTCGATCATCATTTTCAGGCGCACCTCGAATTGCTCAAGCAGCGCCTGCAGCCAGTCCAGATATACCGTGTGTAGATGGGTACCAAATAGATACATTGATACATAGATACATAGATGAGAATACACACTGAATACATGAGTTTTAAAAATCGTTGAACGATAAGTAGTAGCTATGATTTCCAGGCGCACCAGGAGTGTTCCCAAAGACGATGTTTTTCCCAGACTGCTCTACTGTGATTCGTGGTATTGCATATACAGGTCTCAGCCGGAGACGGAGATGTCTTGTACAGTCAGAGACGGAGATGTCTTGTACAGTTGGAGACAGAGATGTCTTGTACAGTCGGAGACGGAGATGTCTTGTATGGCCGAGATGTCTTGTATGGCCGGAGACGGTGATGTCTCGTATGGCCGGAGATGACTGTTGACTCTGGTACAAGCTGATGGCATTCAGCCATACTGATACGTTCATATATATACTGGCCTTGTGGCCCTCTTAGATAGAATACAATCAAGCTTCTCAATCATCACTATTTCAACAGGTTATGAGCCCGGCGCCCGCTGCAATCTTTACTCCAAAAATACTCTATTTATATCTTACAATTAAGAGCCTCAAAAACCCTAACCCACTCACAACCATCCCTGGACATCAGCCACAACACCATCACAATCCATCACTCTACATCGTCACCTTGCGATCCTCCTCCACTCTAAAAACATGTCAAACGAAACATTCAAGACCGATCATGCCAATGTGCCCAAGCTGACCAAGGAAAAATACCCTGTCTGGAAGCAAAAGATCCACTGAGTCCTCATTGTCAAGAAAGCCTAAAATATTGTCACTGGTGTCGAACTCCTCCCTGTTGTCAATGGCGTTGCCCTACGCCCTCTACAAGAAAGCTGGCATGACTGAGTGAATAAAGCACTAGCACAAATACACCTCGGATGCTGTGAAGAACTTCTTCCAGTTATTGACAATATCGACGACCCCGTGGAAATGTGAGAAGCACTTAGGGACCGACTTGACAATGCCTCAATGAAACTCGGCCGCACCCAAGTCCTGCGGAAGTTCACTGCCTCTCGACCATTGCCAGATGAAATGGTCACCCAGTACTTCACCAAAGTGATCGCTATCCGCAAGAAGCTAATCGCACCACGGAAAATATCACTGATGACGCCATGAAAATACATATCTTCACTACCCTATCAAATTCCTATGCAATGATCATCCAAATCCTTGAACAGCGAGTCTCCACTCCCACGGCCCAGCAGTGGATGGATGCGATCTGCGAATATGCCGACCAAACGACCGTAAGCAAGGCAATCAGGGATGCATTCAGCGGCCCAGCTCTATAGTCCTGTGGCAGAAATGGTGGCCGTGGCGGACGAAGTGATGGACGAGAAAACGGAAGCCACAAGCACAAATGCACATACTGCAACATGGACAATTATACCATGGAAGCATGCGGAAAGAGAAAACGCACTGAAAACGACAATGGCGATACAAATACCTCCAGGAACGACGAGCGAATATGCTATCTCTGTCGTCTGACAGGACACTTCAAGGCTGACTGCATCCGCTTCAAACGTGCCCAGGAACAATGCAACAAAGTCAACAACGGCACTGCATCATGAACCACAGCCCCAGATCGCGACCTAATCTGACTGGCCGATAACCCGACTGCTCTCGCCGCAGCCTCTGCTCCAGCTGCATGTGTCATCGATGCCGGAGCATCTCACCATATGTGCAATGACCGCACCAGATTCAACTCAATAAAGAAACTTCGTCAGCCAATAGTCATTGAGCTTGGAGATGATAACATAGTTACAGTAAGTCACCATGGACTTGTTAACATTTCACAGGAGTACAAAGTCAATGCACTTGACATGCCTATGCTCCGGCTCTCGCTCCTCTCAATCAATCAATTTGACACAGCTGGGTACACATCCTCATTTGGACGTGGCAAGTGGTCCATATCATCACCATCAATCACCATCACAGGCAATCGGGTCAATGACCTCTACATCATATCTCCCGCATCTGCACTCACTTCGACAGTACCAAGCATGTCTACGAAGTCCACTTCAAGAAGGAGAAAGAAGAAGAGAAAAAGAGCATTATTGAGTGCACATCTCACCATACCATCATTGAGCGCACACACCACCATACCATGAATCGCGCACTCCATCGCGCCTACTACAAGCCCACTCCACACTGCCTCTGCAAGTGCAGCCAGCTCCGAACGACCATCTGCCACCAAATCTCCAGAGCCCACTTGGAAGCCACTCACAATCTCAGAATCACGACTGTGGCATTGCCGTCTAGCCCACATTCATCCTACTACCCTACGATCTCTAATTGATGGATATACAAAAGACGACTCAATGTGCACCGCATGCATCCAGGCCAAGCACAAGCAGAACATCATCAAAGTCAAGACCAAGCGCACTACAAAGCCATTTGAACTCATACATTCGGACGTGTGCGGACCATGCTCCACGCTCACCTCCCCTGGCCATCTCTACAATATGGTATTCATCGATGACTACACAAGTTACACCTCCGTTTGGGTCCTTCCAGATAAGAAGTCAAAGACATGCACCTCAGCCTACCAATCATTTCAGGCCTAAGTTGACTCCATGGGATATGAAGTGAAAAGATTTTGGTGTGACAATGGCTGCGGAGAATATGACAATAAGACCTTGTAACAGGTGCTTGCTGCTCTTGGCACAACATATGGAACATGTCCTCCCTACGCTCACCATAAGAATGACGTGGCCGAACGCATGATCCAGACCATCACCGAGAAAGCATGATCCATGATGATTGACTCCCAGGTGCCACTTGTCTTTTGGGGTGAAGCAGTCAATGCAGGAGTCTACTTCCACAAGCGAACCCCAAATGAAAGCCTAATGAAAAGAGACCACTGCGACGGCTATCAAGCACCATATCCATGTCCATACGAGATGCTGCAAGTATTTGGCAAGCCCACTCACGACAATGATGGCCACGAAATCTCTTACAAAGCTCCTGTCCACCACCTTTGGCGAATTGACTGCTACGCCAGTCGACTTATCCCCGAGCGGTAACGCAATGGAAAATTCAGCCCAAGATCCAAGCGATGCATGATGGTCGGTTACGTACACGATTCAACTGCACTTTGGAGGATATGGGACCCTGCATTCCGAGTAGTAAGATCACAGTCGGATGTCATTTTCGACGACGCGAGAAATGCTCACGCATCATGTCTACACTGAGACCACAAAGACATCTTTGAACTACCAGAAGCGACGGAATATGTCGAAGAAATTGCAACGGGTGGAGATGGACTTCTCCATGACCACGCAGGAACCAGTCGAACAGGTGAAGGCCACGGAAGTGGTGATCATGACTGTACTGATGATGTTAAAGACCACATTCTGCCCGATGCTGACAATGGTCGAAGTCCCCCTGCATGTACAGGTGTGAGATCACGTCCTCCTGACGAGGAGGATGCACCACAGGTGCCATGAGAAACCGTCGTCCACAATCAACATCTCCACCGGCAAAATCACCCCGCCCGCCGAACGGCAGCCATGACCAAGCAGTCATCCTGACCACAGCCACCACTCAAGAATCGTGTCACAAGAAGTCAGGTCAAGATCTCGGCAAGTTCACTAATCATCATGGCAAAGGCTCTTGCATCGACATCAATCAACAGTGATCCATTCACATACGCGGTAGCCATGGACAGCCCACAACCAGACCACTGGAAACGAGCAATGGAAGAAGAATGAACATCGATCCTGGTCAATAACACATGCACAACTATCAACTCCCGGGAGGCAAGGCAATTGCAAGTCAAGCCAATTGGCTCCATATGGGTCTACAAGAGGAAGCACAATCCAGACGGCACCATACGATACAAAGCACGCCTAGTAAATAAAGGCTACGGACAAACGGGGTTCGGAGAAACTTATGCCCCTGACGGAAAACTCACCACGTTTCGGTATCTCATCACCCTGGTCGGAAAATACGGCTGTGTGAAGGCATACGCCCATGTATGGCCTTGTCGTAAGGTCTATCAGTAGATACGGTTGCAGACATGGATGTCAATATTGTAGAGTGGTATAAAGGTAAGATTATCGCAAAAGGTCTAAGGCTCGTGGCGAGCCAACTATATACAGCAGGTGTTACCCGGACCTGGACACGTCACATGCAGCCATGCAATTACATTATCCCCCTCTTTAGGTGGAGACCCCCTGGGCTGCATAAACCCGTACATGTGTAAAAATGAATGGAAACAATTAAATAACCGTTCAACGTACGCAAACGTACGAACCGATATGTCCCACAACCGATCAGTACCATCTGGTAGCTATTCTGCAGATTTGGCGCATGGGGACACTCCACCTCCAGTTGACTTATCTCCGGAGGTGGTAAAAACCCATGCCGACGCCATTTGTACTGGGCTGAGATCCAAAGAAGTAACCAAGTAAAGAGAAGAGAAGAGAAAGAAGGAACATCCAAAGTGACACCATCCTCCATATCTCCTCTTCCGGAATGTCCGGCATCCGACCATCCAATCTCGAACTCGTAACTTGTACCAAGTGTCAGTCATTGTTGGAATTAGACACAGTAATCTCGGTGAAATCCCCAATCACAGTATAAGCCTCGTCTTGACTCGGCGGCATCGATGGTGGCTTCCGCTCGGCGCTCATCATCATCATCGCCATCGCCATTGCATCGGTATATCCAACATGTAAGCATTCCAGTAACCGGTCATACTCACCATACGTCCAAGTGCGCTAGCACTCAAGCTTTCCCAATTCTGTGTGAACAACTTTGCAGGCGAAGCCCATCAGTGATCGTTGTGGCTGGGCATGGATTGTCGCTTCTGATCTCGGTATCATAGCTGTCGGTGATGGTCAATCATATTTGACTTCGTATCTATCTCGTAAGCAAATCATCGAATGGTCATTCATACCAGGTATATTCAGGCCCGTTTGCGCTCTCCTGAGCCCTAGTGCATAGCTTGGTTGGCCAGTCTTGATGTATCTGAGATCATTCCTCGCAGGCGGTGGCTCTCACACGGTGCCCGTCAGTGGTTATATTCATACGCTTTCATCATCGGCCAAGCAGGATTATAGGCCTCCAGTATGCTCGTTCGGCATTCATCTCGGTTGTTAGGGGGGTTCCACTGCCCTATGTATAGGTACTTTGAACGGCCCTAGATCCTAATCGTGTTGAATTCGTAGTTTTATTTTTGGGAACTGCGCTGTTCCTTTAGCGAATCGTTTTCTTCGGATGCAATCCAAAACACTATGGCTTCTTTTCTCATCTCTTGGCCAGGCGCAATGTTGGCACTCGCCTGCGGCTTTCCTTCGCTTTACTTCAGATCTATTAATTCCCCCGATTTGACTTTTAACTGTAAGAATAGGTTTAATATTCTTCCGTATTTTCTCCCGGTCGACTTTTGCTTTTATGGTTCGCCTTTCCTTCCGGGCTTGACGGCCAATAGCCTTTCTTTCCTGATAGGACTGCTGAAGGAAGGCCTCACAATTGTTGATCACCTCGTTATGGATATTGGACTCCGTAGTACTTATGGTCCCGTTATCAGAAATAACGTTGTCAACCTCCAACCGCCGAAGGTTCCCAATTCTATCCGGATGGATATTATAAGACAACGATTCCTTAGGTAAATCCGTATTCCCACTATCGTCTCGAGATTTAAGAATATCGATATGGGCAATTAATCCCGGCTGTAACCCGATAATCGAAGATATCCACCAAACAATTTGCGCCAGGAAAATATACTGATTGTTTCTGGCATAGGAGATAACATTGTCCAAAGCGTATACAATTACGTAGATATCGTCTTGGAATGTTATCGTCATTCGTAGGGTTATACTTATCAGTGCCGGGCTGCCGCTACAGAAAGCTAATAGATTTTTTATATAAAATAATAGGTAGGTATAGGTATCATAAAAACACAAGAATATATCAGCTCGTTTCTCGCTGGTAGGTATCGCTGACTGTTTCGCTGGTAGAGCTCCTTCTTCTCATTGTCGGAACAATGTGACCCTTTATATAGAAAGTTCTCGGGATGTTACGCATGCGCACCCATATTTCCTTTCCATGATTCTGATAGCAATGTGCTTTGCGTCTTACATTCCTTATCGTCCGCATGCATGCTACGGCAAGCCGGTACAGAACTCGCATGGTAGTGATTGCCACGAATCCCCAAGGTTATCGTGTATATGCAAGTGCGGTATTAATGAGTTACTCTACTGATAAGAATCAGCCCACACTTGCACAATATCATATATCAGGTCATAACTTCAACTTGGACATCTCACACTGGTATGGTTCGGTAATCGGGAACGACTGCCGACATAGCGTAAAATGTTTTTCAGCAATCAATACTATAGTATTATTGCATCATAGGTTTACGTGGCGGGCAACCAGTACTATGCCGATGTAGATTTAATGACACGCACAATGCTTGCAGTTGCCATTCCGCACACGCCAATGTGCGGGGATGCAATAGGCCTCATATCAACAGCCAATGTCATAACCCCTCAATCACGGCGCTGATTAGGCCGAGACCACTCTCTTTGGCCGGGGAGTGCCCAGTGCTCCAAACTCGCATAAGAGAATGGTCTTAAGATCCCATGTAATAGCTGCAACTATCGATTGCCGTGTCTGCGGATACGAACTCCCTTGCTCTACTCCGATCAGACATAATCCCGCTAGCACTTGGAAAATGTATCTGGTTGAAAATAACACGCTCGGCAGAGTTGTAGCTCTTTCGATCTGGCAGTGTTATTGGATCATCAAAAATGAATCCCCTAGCCCTAAGACTATTCAATTGAGACGAGTACCACTCATGCCCCGCTAAAGGTAATCGTGACTAAAAGTTCTGAGGATGCCTAGGGTAGCTGTTTTGCATGTTAGTAATCCGAAGACTACTGACAAGTGCCCATCATTGGTTATCTCAGGTAATATATACTCTGCTAGGAGAAAACCCCTAACATCACCCCCTTCTCTAGTATCGGTGACCTAACGATTGCACCGTCTTAAAAAGTGAACTTGCTAGCCTCGAGGGGCGAACACCATTGTAACAGGCCGCTATATTCCCTCGGACTTTATTTTGTGGCACAGCCCCTGCATATCACAAGTATGCCTCTTTATTCCTTTCATTCATAAATTATGCCATTTCTTATTCATCCACAAATAACATTTATAGTTTGTCAACATTATATCGTTTAACGTTCGTCAACACATAACATTTATAGTTTGTCAACATTATATCGTTTTTGTCGAATTGTTTATCAAGGACGTATCGTTGATTAACATCGTATTGTATTTGTCGGGTTGTTTATCAAAGACGTATCGTTGATTAACATCGCATTGTATTTTGTCGGGTTGTTTATCAAGGACGTATCGTTGATTAACATCGTATTGTATTTGTCAGGTTGTTTATCAAAGACGTATCGTTGATTAACATCGTATTGTATTTGTCGGGTTGTTTATCAACGACGTATCGTTGATTAACATCGCATTGTATTTTGTCCATTACCTATCAACTTCCATCTATATAGATTCCATCTCTTTTTGTCCAACTCTTAGACTTCGAGACCCGTAACATCGGTAAACCGTTTGATAAACATCTCAGCTGGTGCCTTCGGTAGAGGGCTCCCGATAATCCTCTTATTCAAGTCCAATATTGAGTCCTTCGAGCGTGATCTTGCTATGATGCCATTGAGTGACTGTCTCTCGCAATGCCGTTCGGTGACTGTCGCTCGCGATGCCGTTTGATAGATTGATCTTCTCATCATCTCTCCAGTGCTCTTGCAGTCGTACTGATCATCCTCCTGCTGGTCGGTGCACTTGTAGGTACACTTGACATCTGCCGTGTGCTCGGTGCACTTATCATCTCCTGGTGCATTCGTTGACTCTTCTCCAAGCAAGCTTGTTGATTAATGTCCAGCTGCGATTCTCTGCCGGTAAGTGCGCTCCAAGGTGCTTCCTCCCAGCACTTCCGGTACGGTGATTGCTTGCAGTAGGGGTTGGTTTTGATTCCAGTACGGTCATCCCCCTTTTGTATGTTGTAGCTCTGCTGACGACTAATCCATTACGGCTTGTTCGCGTGCCATATCGGTTGGTTAGGCTTGATTCTGACGTTGATTTCAAGTAGCAGCTATGCGTCTCGGGATTGCCGAGACTGAGTCAGGATCTCATTCGTGATTGTAACTTGGACATGGGGCTTCTTGATTCATCTGCAGGTGTGTTTGCCATCACTTCTCTGGGTGCACCTGCCGCTGCCAGCCTTCTCTATTGGTGAATGGGTTTCATGGTGCTTGGTTCCTGCACTTCCCGTACGGTAAATGTTCGCGGTAAGGGTTGTTGCGATTCCGGCACTCTCATCCCCCTCTTTAAAGATTGTTGCCCCGCCAAAGACAAATCTCGTACGGCTTCACGACGTGTGTTATCGGCATTGTAGCTGTGACTCCGGATCTGATTCGGGATCGTATTTGGCATTGGAACTGGGGTATGTAGCTGCATAATTCGGTATCTCTGAATAGTGCTGAGTAGTGCTCTGAGTAGTGGTCTGAATATTGTGGTATCGCACTCGGTGGAGCCATGCCGCCGGTACATCGTACACATGCATATCTGGGTTTCATTGAAACTTCGTACTTTGAATTCAAAGTCATGATTTCGAGAATGGTATAACTTCGCATAGCCTGAATATCTTCATAAAAGGGAAGGAGATTGATTGTCATCCGTCTCCCATGATCCACCTCCGGTCATCCATCCATATCCTGTCGCGATCCATATCTGGCCACGATCCATATCCGGCTGCGATCCATCTCCGGACGTGATCCATCTCCCGTCATCTATCCCTGGTCACCATCTGCGGTCTTCCTTCTCCGGTTGAAATCCATCTGGTCATCATCCCTCTCGCTTCAGCCATTCGTTTCCACCCTGTGCATAACAGCGCTGGTATGGGCCGCATTAGGTGACTTCTCCTGTTACTTCGTAAGCTCTCCAAAGGTCATCATTACTGACCTCCATAATGTCCGTGTTCAATTGACTCTTCATCGCAGTCCCATAATCTGGTGACATATCATCCATCATAAGAAAATACCCACTCATCGATCCGTCCATATGGTATGGGATCTTCAAGTCCCAATGCAAATCCATGATCCGGCCTCGTGAGCATGTGATCTTAATCCACGCAATTGAGTGAATAGCGCTCCACCCAACTCCGAGAAGTTGGAAATCCGCCCATATGGCAAATTGTAGCCGAGCTCCAAATAAATTGCAATTGACTGATGAGGTGGGAGTGTCTCCACCTTGGCTTTGCTGAACCACCACGAATCTCTGTATATCGCTGGATAAGTCCTGCATCGTCTGTAGGCATCATCTTTGTCGTGGTGCCGGTTCCATCTGCAAACGTTATTTCTCCATTTATAATAGATATGGAGCGGTAGAGGAATATCCAGGAGTCCGGATTTAAAACGGTTTGCCCATGGAAGAGCCAAGCCCCGCCGTCCAGTACTCCCTCTGTGTCTCGGCGTGCCTGTAGCAGTCATTCAAGGTTCCCATGTGGACTCTCTTCTGCCGCAACTACTGCCGCTGCTCCCTGCTCGCCTGTCCAGTGCCTGGTGCCTATGTCACCACTAGTGATGCTTTCAATGATCACTCCCTGCAGCCCTATATGAACTGCCACTCTTAGGCAAAACATCCAAACGACCTCCTCACTGGCCAGTTGATCGTCAAAGGCATTTGCTCCAAGTATTTAAATATCCCGAACACCGCCACCTGCTACAGAACACTCCTCCACCCTAGCTGTGCTCCAGGTACATTCCTGGGGCATACCTGATGGCCTGCCCGGTTCACTGCGACCTCTTCTGCTCACTCTGGGGTTGCAGAGCCAAAAGTCGAATGCTTGGCAACTCGACGTAAGTTTTTCAGCTCACAGTGCGTCCACCGCGGCTGCCACCATGTGTACGAATAAGCTCACTGAGCGAATCACATACTTGTCATACCCAATTGGGACTGTCTGACAACCAAATACAGTCCATTCCCACGTGGGGATATGACACATCAATTGAACCTCCGCGCGCCTTAAATACATGCTGAATCAGTTGGTCTCTTGAGAGTGCCCAGACGGTCCATCCTCCCGTAGCCCCGTTGATCTCAGAATCCCGGCTACAAAGTATAATCATCTCCACTGCATTCCTAAAAACCCTCTTCATATGTGATCGTATCGGCACTTATCCGTATCCGCTCCTTGGCGATTGATCAGCTTTCGTTGACTTGTTTGATGAAATAAAATAGATTTGGCGCAAGTGGCTCTCTCTTCTCACAACGATCCCATTCAGTCGTCCGATCAGGTGATAACCACCAATGGTAATCGCGAATTGTATCTGCTAGCCACTCTGGAACATTTGAGCTTATTGTACTTCTCTTTCGGAGCTGCCACACGATCTGCGATTGCTGCCCCTCAGTTGCATCAATGCCTTGTTCTGAGTCGTAGTTGTTGACCTTCCAAAGCCATTGCTGAAACTACTAACCATCCGTAACGTAGATAACTTCGTTGAGTCTTGCGGAAGGTAGTTGCAATTTGAACTGCCATTGGTGGCATCGCAAGATGTGAATCGTACGTATCGCGTAAATCCACCTTTGCCGCTTCCGTAATGTAGATAATCCCATTGAGTCTTGCCGAAGGTAGTTGCGATTGGAACTGCCATCGGCGATGTGGATTGACGTGAATCCCGCATAATTCGTAAACCACCTCTGGACAATGGCCAGCTTCGGCATTGCGGGTGACGCGACTCTTGTGGACGTATGGAATCTGTAATCGTCCCTTTAATCGTTAATTGACTCAAATGGATGGTAACTTATTGAATTTCATTGATGCTGCAATTGATAGCCTTCGAGTTCTCGTATGATGAATGTGTTGCAATTGACTTCGACTGACTTGGTCACTGATGCGTGCCCTGGCCGATTGGCTCCTGAATCAACTCGGAATCATCTCTGCTATTGTTAATCTCAATTTGGTGTACTTCCCAAGCCTAGTTGCTTCTGCAATCTGTCCCTGTCAATTTCGGACGATTTCTCCTTAGGTGTCGCGATGCGTCTCGGGAATCCATACAAACTCGTCTCTGCTACCATTAGCCTCAATTGGATTGACTTCTCTAGACACTTTGCTTCTGCAATCAGTGCTCCGAAATCTGTATGATAACTCGTGTGTAGATTGCGTGTCGTGACGCGTCGGAAAGGGGTACTTCGTGAAATCGCGTATGCGAAACATATCTAAAATTATAAGCGCGATAATAGTGTAAAGGCATACGCCCATGTATGGCATCGTAGTAAGGTATATCAGTAGATACCGTTGCAGACATGGATATCAATATTGTAGAGTAGTATAAAGGTAAGATTATCGCAAAAGGTCTAAGGCTCGTGGCGAGCCAACTATATAAAGCGGGTGTTACCCGGTCCTGGACACGTCATGTGCAGCCATGCCATTACAGGCTCGAACATCGATCAATTGTATGTAGTCACTGCTTCTCTCAATCCTGAGATCGATGACGATAATATCTATATAACCCTACCCGAAAGCTTGCCAGAAAGCCCCTACACGTCTACGTTCGTTGTTTGACTAAAGAAATCCCTTTACGGCCTCACACAAGCACCACGACTTTGGCGCAATGATATTAACACCTTCTTGCTCTCTTTCGAATTCACACAGTCCAAAGCGGACCTCAACCCCTATCTCCACAGCGATGGTATTCTGATGCTCTGATACATTGATAACATCTCGATGTTGTACGCAAAAGACGCTACCAAAGCTGCAATCGAAGTTAAGGCTAGGCTCTCGGAAAAGTTCAAAATCACAAATCTTGGCCCATCACGCCAATTCCTCGGCATCGAAATCCACCATGAAGAATAAGGCACCGGCACCGGCTTCAGTTTTGGCCAGAATGCTTTCATCACTACGATTCTCAAATGGTTCAACATGCAGAATGCTCACGATATATCAACTCCAATGGATCCTAATGTTATGCTAGATCTGGCCGAGAATCGGGGGGAGAAAGCACTAAAAGATATCAAAGGCTACCAGGCTATCGTCGGCTCATTGATGTACACAACACTTGCAACTCGGCCCGATATCTCATTCGCAGTCGCTGCACCTTGCCGATACAATTCCCACCCATTCACCAGCCATCTCACCGTTGCCAAAAGAGTCCTCCAGTATCTCAAATCCACAGGCAACTTTCAACTGCACTTTAGCAGCAGCAGCAGCACTAACAGTAACGATTAACTCACTGGCTACACGGACTCCGATTGGGCCAATGATAGTACTGACCGCAAATCCCAAGGATGTCATGAATTCTTTCTCAGCACCGGAGCTGTCTCATGGCAGTCGTGAAAACAAGATCTCATCGCTATATCAACTCTTGAAGTTGAGTACACCGCCTGCTCCGAGGGGTCATGTGAAGCGAAATGGCTGCTCCAGCTCCACCGGGATATACATGGCACAGACACATCACTGCTCCCAATCAATCGCGACAATAAAGGGGTACTTAGTCACATCACAACTGGAATGATAATAGGTTGCACAAACCATATCGACGTTTGATATCACAATAGTCGAGACCTCCATGCCCGCAATATAGTTGATTACTCCTACGTGCATCCGAACGAGAATGTGGCAGATATACTAACCAAGGCCTTGTCGAAGGATATGTACGAAAAATTCACAAAGGTGATGGGGCTATGGTAATAGAGGTCAATTTAAGGTTGTTTTACTTTTCCTTTGGGCACATGGATTTCTTTGTTTCTTAATGGATGGCCATCCTCAGCCTACGGCAGTACTCTTTCCCTGCTCACTCTCACAGGGTTTTAAGGAGGCTGTTATGAGAATTCCTGTGTTTCATTCTTTTCATTTTTTGTTTTGTTTCTTGCTCTACGGTGTATAATGAGAGGGGGGAGTATTGCATATACAGGTCTCAGCCGGAGACGGAGATGTCTTGTACAGTCAGAGACGGAGATGTCTTGTACAGTCAGAGACGGAGATGTCTTATACAGTTACAGACCGAGATGTCTTGTATAGTCGGAGACAGTGATGTCTTGTACAGTCGGAGACAGTGATGTCTTGTACAGTCGAAGACGGAGATGTCTTGTATGGCCGAGATGTTTTGTATAGTCCGAGACAGTGATGGCTTGTATGGCCAGAGATGACTGTTGACTCTGGTATGAGCTGATGGCATTTAGCCGTACTGATACGTTCATATATATACTGGCCTTGTGGCCCTCTTAGATTGAATACAATCAAGCTTCTCTATCATCACTATTTCAACACTTGGTGCTCCCAGACTTGTCGCCGGCACTCCCAGATGTTACGGGGGTAACAACACTTCCAATAATATACTTAGTGACTTGAATATATGTTAGGGCATACGGCCGTAGATCCGATTCCTTGCTAAGATTTCCGATAATCGTAGCTCGTATCCTTTGAAGCCTTTCGGCCTGTTCGGCTTCTTGCTTCTTTCCTGATTCCTGAAGGCGCATAATCTTCCTCGCATTCTGAAGATGTTTCTTGGTCGAAGGTCCAGGGTTTACTCGGTTTTGTTGCCAGATGTTCCGACCACATTCAGATTCCTTAATAAGATTTTCAACGCTTTCCAATACTTGATCGAGTCGACGATCTTCCGCAAGATCCCTTGGTATTGGTGACACTACTCTCTCAGATAAAATCTGCTGAACTTAATCAGGATGAACTTGTCCGGAACAGTCTCTCAAGGGTTCCGAATTCTTGCCCTGCCAAAGATTATCTATATGATCTATCAAACCTTGTTCTAAACCGATAATTGACGCTAGCCACCAGATGCACTGTGCTACAAAACTCTGCTCAGTATTCCTGGCGTACGAAATAAGTTTCTGGAGGGCGTATATAACAACGTCATTGTCATTCTCGAAGGTAATGGTCATTCGTTTATAGATCGGAAACCAAAGGTGCAGGGCAGCCACTACACAAAGCTAATAGATTGTAGGTCTCGATATAATAGGTATAGGTATCATAAAAACGCAATAATAAATAAGGATATTTCTCCGCTGGTAGGTATCGTTTCTCTTTCGCTGTTCAGGCCTGTCTTGTTCATTGCCGGAACAATGTGATCTCTTTATAGCTTGTGCCCTACTACCGTCGGCCCAAGTCCTTGACACCTCGCTATTATTAAATCCCTCAATGATACCCACTTATCAGTGGGACTTATTTGCGATGCCCGATAGAAAACCTTGCGTCTTATTTGTGTGCGGCTGCCGGTTGTGCTCGCGCATCCCCATAGGAGACACGTATCATCTCGATCAATAATCAGACCATTACTTCAACTTGGGCATCTGGCTCTCGATGAGTTTGTTTGATAGTTAACAGGCTTATCGGCGATACCAGTACCGTGCTGCAACATAGAGTATTATGACACAACGTGTTGCGAGCAAGACACATGCAACTCAATGCAAGGAAATCGCTTCTGGATTTATCCAATGCCATATATCCCTCCGTTACGTCATGCTTCGGTAGAGGACATCCCTCAGGTTCAGTTCCCATTATACTGGTGTGTGCCGCACTGATGTTCCTCCCATTACGGGTTGGTAGTGAAGAGCCCACTTAATTGCATATTCACTATCAACTGTCGTGCGCCTCTCGGGTGCATGTCCCGCGTAGTATCCAAGGATGAAAGAAGTCTCTCACGGACCTGGCCTCACATGCCACTGGCCGATTATTGAATTCTTCTCGTGACTGATGCTCCCCCACTCAAGGGCGCACCACTGGAATTGCTTAGACGGCTCAGCATGGTATGTGCTTTCATTGACATGCGTATGGTACCATAATCACTATTCAGGGAGAACGCCTAACACCAGACTTGTCGTCAGTGCTCTCAAACTTGTCGCCGGCACTCACATGCTTGTTGTTGGTGCTTCCAGGCCTGTCGCTGGCACTCCCAGATACTCCCCGATGCACCCAAAGATCATTCCGGCACTCCCAGATGTTCCCAAACTTATTACAATAACTCCCAGGGTACTCATGTATTTGTCATCAGAGATACCATTTACTTTGAAGGCCGGCCAGAATGCCCTCCTAGGGTCTGATACTCTCCTGAAATTGACACATCTAAGTTTACACTCCACATCCTCTCAGACACTCCTGGAGGCTTCCAGCAACTACAATACATTAGGCTGATGGACTGACCGCATAAAACTCTCTTTATGAAGAGCAAAATGCAGTTCATTGTTATATAGCAGGCTGAGCCTCTATAAAAATTGTTGACACTCCAGGAGTGCTCAATTGTAGAAAGCGGACGTGAGATTTTCATGCATTGCATTGCTGTTAGATTGACCAAGATGTATGATCAAGAATCATTGGCACTCCATTCACGCTCCGTTGACACTCCTCTGACACTCCTATGATGCACATTTTGGGACATGGTTAGTATGTTGCCGTAAGCATTTTCGCCTACACAGGCAGCCCCTAGTTTGATCATGGTTCAAAGTAGTCACATAGCCCTGAGTTTTTCCAAAATGCAAGGCCTAAAATAGTTGACGCTCCATTGAATCCAATTTTTAAAGTATAGTCACGATGTTGTCAAAAGCATTTTGGTCTATAACGGCAGTAGATAGTTCCATTAAGGATCAACATGGTCACACAGCCCCTTGATTTTCCAAGATGCAAGGCCTCAAATCATTGAAGCCTCGTTGATACTCATTTGTTGGGCACAGTAATGCTGTTGTCAAAAGTATTTTTCCCTTGAAAGGTGGCCAATAGTTCAATTATGGATTAATGTGGTCACACAGCCGCTTGAGTTTCCATGATACAAGGCACAAAAACATTGATGCTCTGTTGACGGTTATTGTCAGGACATAGCGACATTGTCATTACAAGGATTTTTGCCTAGAATGGCCACTGATTGTTCAATGATGGATCAACTTGGTTACACAGCACCTTGAAGTTCCATGTTGCAAGGCCTAAAATCGTTGATGCTCCGTTGATGCTCATTTTACGGCCTAGTAATGATGTCATTGAAATCATTTTTACCAAGCAAGGTGGCTGAGAGTTCAATTATAGATTAACATGGTCACACAGCCCTTTCATTTTCCATGATGCAAGGCCTAAAATCATTCACACTCTATTGAAGCTCATGGTTTGGTCACAGTAATGCTGGTATCAAAAGAATTATTGCTTAGATCGGTGGCTGATAGTTCGATTATGGGTTAATGTTGCCACAAAGTCCTTGAATTGTCTACGATACAATTCAAACAGACATTGAAGCTCCGTTGATGTTCATTTTTAGAATATAGTAGCGATAATGTTGCAATTATTATTGCCCAGAAATGCGGCTGAGAGTTTGATTATGAGTTAATATTGCTGCGCAGCCCTGGGAATGTTCATGTTGCAATGACCAAAATCGGTGAAGCTCTATCAACGCTCATTCTCAGGATGTGGCAACAAGTGTGTCATTGGCCTTTTTCCCTACAATGCTGACCAATACATTTACTTTGGAAGAATGTGCCAATTCAGCCCATTGATTGTGTATTGTATAAGACTAAAAATTGTTGACCCTAAGTTGATGTTCATATTAATCACATCAAAACAGCCTTTGTACACTTAATAATTGTATCCAACCAATTGGATACTCTGTACAGACATTCAATATTGTGTTTGCATCTATTATCATTTTCATTCAGGAGTTTTGTTACCTATCAAATTCTAATCAACTGCTATCCACACAATCCAAGCGAGAGATGATGTGGCCCTATCACGTTCCCATGCTTTTGACTGGCAATTTATGGAATTTAGATCATTTTACTAGTTTTTGGTAAATATAGCTTGACTTGCTAACCGTTTTTTAACCAGCTCCTTCTTCTTGATTTCCACAATGTACCATAATAACTTTCAACTATCTCAACCATGTACACAAGGTCTGTGGGGAGAGTTACGCAGTTGGATAAATGGATAAATGCAGCAAGACGGTAGTTGTTGAGCCTGATTCATCATGAGCATTGACCGCTCTTTCTATGACATAAATGACATCACTCACCTCAATTTTGGTAGTATATTTCATCACTAATATTGCTTTTGCTTTGTTGCTTAACAGTCACCTACAGATAGAAATCATACATATTGGCCGTCTTACTGTCTGATTGGGAATCTAGAACTTTTACATGGTGTGTTCGACCCTTGCACATGCACAGACCAATTATCATGTCTCACAATTTGGTCACTAAAATCAAGAACAAGCTGAGATGTAGCAAAGTTGGTAAAAAAATTGCTTTTCACAGAGATATAACATCAAAAATTGCAGTTTACCCATGCATTCCTCTGCAGATGTAGGTGCTGTTACCATGTATTCTTCCGAATCTGAAATCTATATCTTGATCAGCTGGCAGCAATATGCAACAGTAAAAGCTGACAGGTTAAACATGCTCAGCATTGTGCAAAGATGACAAATTGGACACCATGGTGGACTGAAGACTGGGTATGCTTGTGTTCAACTATGGCTTCACAGACCCTACCATAATATGACACCTTCCTGGTCGAGAAGTCCCTTGGGGCACTTGCGATAATCGTGTGACAATGTGATGACTCTCCATAAGTTCCCCAAATGGTTTCGGTTAGTGTTAGCAACAGTTCCGTTTTCAGACCGTTTCTAATATAGCGGTTCCAACAAAACCCGGCCCCAGCCGGTTTGGCCCGGGTTTGTACCAAACGGCTCGCTCAATTAAATCCATGAATATTCATCACATAATGTAGTGTTTGGTATATGCAATATGCAGCTTTGAAAAGTGTGTAATGGGCGGGGTCGTGCGTAGGTGATATCGGTAACACGAATGTGAGTTTCGAAGCAAGACAAAAGACTCGAGGTTCGTTTCCAGGAAATCTAGACCAGACAAAAGTCGAAGCTGTTTCAAAGTCGTAACTTGCTTCGCTATACAAGAGAACAAGTAAAGAGAGAAGAAAAGGAAATCCTCCAACGCCAACGACCCTGTCTTTATAGACAATCCATCTGCCATCATCGAACAATTCTTCATGCTCCGATGTACCATCCGAATCTTATCCCATGATCTTACACACCACTCCGTCGTCTCTTATCGTAACAACCACGCCACATCGTCTGACGTCGCAACACCCCGAACCACTTCCTTATCATACTAAATTATACCGCCACCATCTCACCGCTTCCTCCGCGTCTCCCAACGTCTCCGCCTTTCTGTAACACAATTCCTTCCACACCACTAGGAGAGCCTCCTTACTCATCCCAAATATCTTGGTACATTCCAGCGCCGTGACACAGTGCATCTTTTGGTGGTCTCCGATTTTTGATATCTTCGAAACTCAGCAAGCTGCTTTGAAATTATTGCCAGATTCGGCCTAAAAACGATGTTTTTGGGCTACTGCTTGCTGAGATTTGAACATATCGAAAATCTGGGACGGCCAAATGATGCGCCGTACGAAGCTACATCTTTTATGTACCAAACACCAAACTCTCTGAGTAATTTTTGAAGCCATAATGCAATGGTGCACTTAAAAAATCGTTGATTTTTGATGGGGTAAGGCCATTGCCACGCAGACCTATAAAACCGGCTGGGTCCAAAACTGGAACTGTTACTAACACTAGTGTCAGTTCTGCTTCTACAGGGTTGTCATCCATTTGTGTGTGAACAAACGCCGGAACCATCATTTTGGATGTGCCCTACTTCTTATCTAATTCAGAGATATAGTCGGCTGTATCATCCCATCCAGGTTGTCTCGAATTGCGAAGCTTTATGTCATTCTGCCGAAATATCTCCATGTGCTACTGGACCGATTTGGTGATTGTGCCCAATACCCAGCCTGGTTCATTATCTTCACTCAGCTTGCCCTGCTTACTGACTTCATCATCCTCATTTTTCCCATCCTCCCTATCGTTGGAACTTGCAAGATCAAACAGACTGTCTCCTGTAGCAACCATCATCTCGTCTAAAGTTTTTTCAGACTCTCTCTTCGTCAATTCCACAATTTCAGCATCCTTCATATCTTGCTGCTCTTGCTGAACTGGTGCCTCTGCATCTTCAACTAGCTTTCTTGCCCCATTAGTTTCTCCCTCAACATAATTCGCAATTCATTCCTCTTCCACTTAATTGTGTAAGAAGTGCATTTTTCATTACTTCTTGGCCACAAGCTTCGTTGTGAATCCCAAGTTGCCCAATGCCCCAAGCACTGGAACTCTTTCTCCCTGCGAGCCACTCTTGCCTTCATTCACTTGATAACATCATTGGGCGGACTGATTGGTTGATTTTCAGTATGTGCCTGCTGGAAGTGGCAAAAAGTTCATTTTGGAAGTATTGACCATTGAAGTTTGCGTTGAGATTGTTGTTGGACGAGATGTTGGATGTTGCAAGATATGGACAATATGGAGGCAAGCTGTATCTTTTATCTCAAGGTTGGTATGTTTAGTCATCTTGAACAAAGCAAAACCTCTCTTTTGACTGTCAATACAACGGGAATAGGTAGGCTAATGGTACAACATGATTTGATTGTTAGGGTTAGTTTCATTTATTATTCATGGGATCATTTGAGATAAACATCAGCAGATGTCATTTTGCTTGAACAATATCCTATGTATAGCTGACAATTATGTGATTTTGGCTGTCATACACCACAATTCGTCCTCGCTAACAAACAAATAACATTGGACCGACTTGTTGCACAATTCGGGGCAATGGGAAATCACTGCAACTTGCAGTTATCCGGAGCAGGATTCATCATGAGTATAACAAACTTGTTGTCAGCTTATTATGTATTCCTGACCTGAGGCTAAGTATATAATCCTCAGGACTTCCCACTTCTTATTGTTATCATCTTCCTCTTCTATTCCCTATCTGCAAATTATGAATACACAACAAACTGAGCCATCTCAGAGCAGATCCGAATTATGCCGATCGATGTACAGGTCATCAAGTACGTCAATCATTGGCACACAGCACGAATGAAGACACCAGTTTGTCCACTGTGATGCTTTCAATGCAGCCACCCAAAATATGAGCTCAGATGCTCATTTAAAAATAGTCGGGAGGACTGGATGCAGCACGAATAAGAAGCAGCATGCAGTTGGATGTTAGTCTATCCCAATTGAGGTAAATGGCCTTCAAGTCACGATATAACATACAGCGGGTGAACATCAAGAGCTATCTGACCAATTTATTGCTGCCTGTCACGGGAAACTGCCAGGGTCAGCTAAGGCATTTTCCTGCACAGTCCAGGAAACTGACCATCATGATGCTGTCAGCTCAGGGAATTTTGCAGATGAATTTCCTGATAAGCATCCCTGTCAGTGGACGAAACAAGCTTTATTCTCCTTTCCGGAGGCAACCTATGCATATCTGGTTTAGGTAATAACCATATTTCATGGTTAGAAGCAGCAACTAATTTCTTGTAGGCAATCAACATGTCTGCTACGATGGCAAGGCAAGAAGGTCATGTACAGCTGGAACAGTCAGATATGTGCCTGGCTTTGAACATGGCCAAAATGGCCAATGGAGGGTTTTCGTGCGCTGTAATAGAGGAAACTCAATATCTGGTCAAGAAATCTCGCGCTGCGGTCCAAGAAGAGAAGACATGGGGTGTTGAGTTTCCTGAGCATAAAAAGGTGAAGGCTGCGATAGAATGACATCTGGCTATGCTTTGTCACACCTACACACCTGGATGCCCTTCTTGTCCAAATGGCACCGCAAAGAATCTGCAGACATTCTACAGCCACAATTAACACATGATCCTCCACCCAACCACTGCAGACAGCCGACTCCAGAGCTCACTCGAGAGCCGACCAAGAGCCGATGCCACCTCTGGCCAGAACACTGCCCAGCTGAACTGGTAATACTTCCCGAGTTCAACTTCTCGAAATCTTCACTTTGCCAACCAGATATCTGAATTCACATACGTCTCTTCTGTGTGGTGAATCTTTTACCATCGAGATATCTGCCCTAATAGGAAGCAGGATACACATTTCGATCCAGATAAGCTCCCTGATGAACGAACATCCACTGGTTAGTACACTATCTGCTGTGCGGGATTACACTTAATACCGATTAAGAACACCACAGCAGCCTATTGAGCGAACCTGGCAGTGATGACTAGCATTGATTGAATGGCAAAGGATTTTGGAGATTATTATTATCCTGAATTTGTGGATACTGTAAAGTATATATTAAAGGATATATTTATATGTATTATTCAAGAACAACATAGTAATCAAGAAGAAAGTAAATGAAGATTCAAGAAAGGCTACCAAATCAATGTGAATGATAGACTACACCTAATCAAATGATTGCATATTGTGGATAAACCGAGGGTAACATGAGGGTCAACATAGCATCAACGATTCTTGGTTATGTATCATGGAGAATCATGAGGGTGATTGGTTGCAAATAGTCCTAAACGAAGTATTGGCTGCCTTTATAGGCAACAGAGAAGGTGAAACATTGTCTGCCCCATCGTGACAATGAGTGTCAATGGAGCATCAACAAATCTTGGTCATATATCTTGTGTAATCTGGGGGGCGATAGGTTGAAAATCGTCATAAATATAGTATTGACTACCTTTCTAGGCAAAAGACAAAGTGAAACGCTCCCTGCCCCATCATGAAAATTGGTGTCAACAGAGCGTCAAGGATTCTTGGCCATGTATCTTGAGTAATCTGTGGGGCATTAGGTTGCAAACAGGCATAAACAAAGTATTGGCTGCCTTTATCGGCTAAAGAGACAGTGAAATACTTTGTGCCCCTTCACGAAAATTAGTGCCAACAGAGTATCTATGATTCTTGGTCATGTACCTTAAGTAATCTGGTGGGCAATTGATTGCGAATAGCAATAAATGAAGTATTGGCTGCCTTTATAGGCCAAACAGAAAATGGAATGCTCCCTGCCACATTATGAAAGTGGGGATCAATGGAGTGTCAACGATTGTTGGCCTTCAATCATGGTGATATACAGTTCAATGTGGCCATTATTGTCTATATACATGGTTTTGACTGATTTGGTACACTGAAAGGCTTACAAATACTTAGGGGTAGTGCAGAAAATGAAATAAGTTGTTACTGTCCAAGAGGATCTGGCAGGAATAATCTGTATATCTTTGCCCAAACAGGCCGCCATATCCATGTTTATGGATGCTTGTGATCAAGCGCCACTCATATTACTGAAGATGCAAGATTCAAAATTGTTGAGGTTTTGTTGAAGCTCATTTTCAAGGTGGGGTAGGGAGCGTTGTGCTTTCTATTTTTGTCACAAAGGCGGCCAATACTTTGTTTATTTCTGTATTTGACCTGTTGCCTCCCCTGCCCCCCAGATTATCCAAGATACATGACCAACAATAGCTAACATTCCATTGACGCTCATGTTCATGATGTGGTCGACCGTGTGTCGATATTCGATTTGAACAATATGGTTGCCATCACATCGAACATACACTTTCACAAACCAATGTCAATACTTTACGATCATCAGTAGCATATCTGAATACGATCATAAATGTGAAACCAAAAATGTGGAACTGGAGTTTGGAACTGACAGGTGTAGCCAAATCTGGTGCAACCGGCAGGTTGATCGGTATGAGTCTGGGCTTGGCCTGCCAAGTGTCACAAGATCTGGTTTTTGGACAGGTCTGGAACCAAACCGACCCGTGTATGTGGTCCAAACCCCAACCGCTGCCAGGTTACTCCCACCCGTTGCTAACACTATAGAGTACTGAAGAGTTGATAGTCATTCCCAAGTTATTGAGAAATTTGAAGAAGCATTATCAGTCTTAATTCCAAGTAAAAGGCTGTCAGTAAGCTCAAAAGGATCAAGATCTTCATTCAAATGTCCAGCTACCCTAACTCCAATATGTTGACACTTAATCTATTATTTTTAATTATCATTCATAATGTGGAAAGAACAGACTATATACAGTGGAAAATGGAGTTCGGACTTCTTACAACATCCAATTGCAACCCACCTATCGGGAAATGTGGGACATTTTGACTAATTTGTTTGTTCATGTCGAACCGTCCAAAGCTACTCCAACTTTATTTCTTCATGTGAATTGCTGCTTAATTGCATCCACTGTCAGTGGGTATTCCTTCTGACAAATGTTAGTAAGACTGCTGACTGACAGCAGGACCAGCCCATAGCATAATGCATTAAGTGACAGTTACATGTAAAGATTGAATATAGCATTCAATGGAATGTTACTCAAAATACATTCTAATCTGAAGTAGTGATTCCAGATGTGTTTGTGAAATCCTGCTACTACACAGTCTTTTGCTGCCAGTTTGGAGCATTTTGTCTGTCAATTGTATTAATATAAACAAAATCTAACTGTCAAGTAGGAATTTCCTTTGGAAACTTACTATGGTAATTCCTCAACTTTCTTGTCTGTGTAGTGTGACCTGAGCTATTTAAGCATCTGTTGTATAAGTTAATTGAGAAACTTCTAACTCTGTCTCTTCATTTAACTTTGCACTATGTGCTTTGGCTGGCAAGTGATTTCCAGTTGGCCTGGTCCCAGGATCAGATGGATGATGATGAACTTCATTACAAACCATAAATATGTTGCAAGGGCTGCCTGTCACCTCTACTCTGCAGTGCAAAACGAACTGCCCCACAGGTGCATGTATAGAATTATTCCTAGCAATCGGGAGCTCCCAGCCCACATTCATAAATGCTCACCAACCATCAAACCAGATTTGTAATATATGCTTGCTGAAATGGCTATTAATACAGATTGATATTTTGAAGATATCATAACATCTAGCAATGAGGTATTTAAAGACTGCTAATCCACCAAGGGGGTAAGAATTTGAAAACTGTGTTATTTGAGTTGAGAGTCTGTTATAATTAACATTATTGTTAAGTTGATCATTGGTTTTTAAATATTTACTCCACAGCGTTAGGAAAGGCAAAAGTCAGACCTGTGAAACATTGCATACATTGTTGAGAAGTTGAATCCAAGGACATTTTGAAATGACTGATAGTTAAACACTTGATAGAGGAAGGAAGCAGGGTAGTTCATTGTTGTGAAGCTTACTAAGCCTTACAATAACTGTTGCTGCAACATTGACATTTATTTCTAAAAGGTGGGAGTTGTATTGTTACAAGCATTTTTGTCTATTATGGCAGCCATTACTTTGAATATGGGTTGATGTTGATACACAACCTTTTGATTATGCATGTTGCAACCCAAAACATCATTGATGCTCTGGTAACGGAAAATTGATGCTCCATTCAGGTTTATTTTCAAGCTGTTGTTGCAATCTCGTCATAAGGATCTTGCCTAGAATGGCCGCCAACAGTTTGATTATGGGCTAATGTTGCCCCACAGTTTGTGGATTATCAGCCATACAAGGATAGATATTTTTTGCACTCCTTTGATGCTAATTTGTAGATAGGATGACAAACAAGTATGTTGACTTTTTATGTAGAAAGCCAACAATTACTATTTCTTTGCAAAGATGTGTTAATGCAGCCTGTTGTGTGCCAAAAGAGTTAGACTGAAAATCATTGATGCCCACTTGATGCTTACATTCAACACATCCAAACATTCACCCTATGCTTAATCATTGCTTGCTCTAAACCATATAGTCAGTATTGACAACCATGATACCATTTCTCTGTTTTATCAGATGTATCCAGATTCTTTGTGGCCTCGCAATTTCAGATCTACCATTTGGCACATCCTCCCAGTAATGGGTGATGTGGCCTTATCATATTGCTGCACTTTTGGCTAGTAACCTGCAGTGTATTGCTATTTCCACTAGTTTTGTATTATTATAGCCTGACTTATTCAACTTTCCTCATTGAGCTCCTTCTTCTTGTGTTCTGTACTGAACTATCAGCAATTGTAACAATCTCAATTATGTGTGCCAGTTCTGTCTGGAGAGTTATGCAGTTAGGTACATGGAGTACTACAGAATGACAGTCATCATACAGGCAGTTTCGTATTGAGCACAGACCACTAGATTTATTTTGTGGATGATCTCTTTCAGTTAAATTTTGTTAATTTATTTCATTACTAATTTAGTTGTTTATTTCCCACTTAACAGTAACAGGCAACAAAATATTCAGTTGATTGGCCATCTTACAGCACATTTTGTATTCTACAACTTTCCCCTGGTGTGTATGACCCTGGTACATACACAGACACATTATTGTATTTCACAATTGGTTCAAAGCAATTCAAAAAAAGCTGACATATGGCAATATTGGTACATCAATTGCTTTTCTTTTAGATATGATGCCAATAATCGCAAGTTGCCTATCAATTCATCTGGGGATACAGGGGCAGTTACCATTGCTTGGTCCAAATCCCATGTCTAAATGGTGATTTGCTCGGAAGGAAATGTGCAGGTGTAGAATATTCTGGGTTCAACAGGTTTTGTCTACTGAATCAGTGATAATTCATGCTCTGTATTTGGTTGGAGACATGGTCTGCTTTGTTTGTCTGTGGCTTCCTGGAACCAGGCCTCATATAACTACTGTCTGGTGGAGATGTCCCTAGCAGCATTTGCAATATTCTGGCAATGATATCAAATGACTTCATAAGCTCTCCAAATGTTGTTGGTGCATGTGCAGCTGCATCATTATCAATTTGCAGTATACTGACTACCAGTATATTCAATTCAGTTGTGCGATTCTTCATATCTCTTTCACAAAAGTAGTCAGTCGCCTCTTCCCCCTATTCCAGCTGGTTCAATTAATCAAGCCTTATCTGCTTCTGCCAAAACCTCACCATGCACTGCTGTACCATTTTGGAGATTGTACCCATTACCGACTACAGTTTGTCATCATTGCTCAGCGTGCCCAGCACAGTATCTTCATCATCCTCATCTTTCCGATGCTCCGGATCATGGGAATGTACACGAACACTTGGAGTGACCCCAATAGCAACCATTATCTGTCTATATATTGTTTTCGGCACTCTGGTTATCAAATCTGCATTTTCTGCACTTCTCATATTGACCTACTCCTGCTTAATCACTGTCTCTGCAGGTTCAACTGTCTTTCATGCCACAGGGATATTTCATGTAATATAATCCTCAATTGATTTCTCCCTTTCTTTATTGCTTATACAGTGTATTTCTTGTCATATCTCCACTGCAAGCTTCTTTTTAGATTGCAAGCTGTGCAATGTGCCAAGGGTCAGACACTTTCTGCCTCCAAGATGCTCTGGCCTTCAGTCGTGTAATGACGTTGTCGTGGGGAATGCTGTGTCAATTTGCTGAATTTGCCTACCACAAAATGCGAAAAGTTTTGTGGAAACATTGAACATTATTGCTTATATTGAATTTGTCATTGGGCAAGATGCTGGATGTTGCAAGACATGGATGACATGGAGGTAAGCTGCATCTTTGATATTATGTTTTGTATATTTATTCAACTTGAACAAAGCAAAATCTGCATTATGACTGTCACTAAAATGGGAATTGTTAAACAAACTGTACAACATGACATGATGGTTAGTGTCAGTTTTATATTGTATCCCAGGGATTTCTTGAGACAAATATTACCAGATGTCCTTTCTGTGGAAGAATGTCCCATATATATCAAACAATCATAAGATTTCAGCTGTCTTACACCACTATTTATCCAAGTAAAGAAACACACAACATTGGACTGACTTACTGCAAATTGCAGGACAGTGGAAAACCCCTGCAACCTGCAGCCAAATGCATCAAGATTCATCTTGAGTAGAACATACAAGTTGGCTGTTACATATTATAACTATGTAATGTACAGCAGGTATACATGGAGAGCTATCTGAGCAATTTATAGTTACCAGTAATGTGAATCCTCCATGGTAGACCAAGACATTTGTCGACGCAGTATCCAAAAATCATCATCCTCATGTTGTGGGCTGTGGGATTGTTGTAGACAAATTTGAAGATAAGAATCCATGGCAGTATACAAAACAATGATTACTAACCATAGAAGAGACTTCAGAAGCATGTATGGTTGAGGTAATAGACAAATCTCACTTTTAGAATTCGCAACAAATTAATTGAAAGATTTCATTGTGTCTCCTACTATGGCAATTCAAGGAGGTTGGGTACTACCACAACAGTCTAACATGCACAGTGCTGTAAATATGACCTGAATAACCAAAAGAGAGTTGTTGAGCACCGCTATACAGGAAATGCACTATCTGATCATAACATCTTGTGCAACAGTCTGAGAAGAGAGGAAGTCAGTAGTTGAGTTTCCTTGGCATTGAGAGGTGACAACTGTGATAGAATGAGACTTGGCTTTGCTTCTTGAAAACAACATGGACAGGTTTCTTCATTGCCAAACTTGCACCACAAAAAATCCACAGACACACTGGCGGTGAAATGGAATAGATTCACCTCCGCATGACAGATGCAGCCACCCGACACCAGAACTGACAACGCCACGGTTTGAAACTCGCTCTATGTTACCTTGCATCAGTGTGCGAGCACACAGTTCTCAAATTGACAATTTGCCACGCAGATAGGTGTACTCACATTTTCCTCCTCCGGGCACTATATTTTTCAGTCTTGATGCATTTGCGAAGAAAAGCTAAAACGATAAAGATTGTATTCCAGATATGCTTAGTGTTAGAAACGGGTCCGGGTAACCCGCCAGGGGTCCAGATTTGGACCAGAATAACCAGACAGTTCGGTTCCAGACTTGTCCAAAAACCCGACCCGCAACTTCTTGGCGGGCCGAACTCATACCTGTACCTGTCAACCTACGGCTTATACAATGTTTGCCTTGACCCGTCAGTTGCAATCTCCGGGTCTCTTTTTCTGGTTATTCGATGTATGATTGCAGTCAGATACGTTACTGTTATATGCAAAATATTAACTTTGGTACATTATTCTCTTTATTTGTTACATTGGCTGCATTTATGATCAAAACAATGAGAGACGTGCTCCCTGCTACATACTGAAGTTGAGTGTGAACGCTATTTCATCTTGCATCATTAGTACGATTTGCAGTCCAGATCAGCTATATTGATAGTCCAGGCAGTTATCAAGCCAGAAATGGATCAGTTTGCACCTGAGACTGCGCTGACAACATTGGGAGAGCTGTTGGAGATACATGATAGTGTCAGTGGAAAATTGCAATGCCGCAAGGAACATCAGGAGCATAAAGTAGCCATATCAAATTACCATACAGCCAACCCCCATCTTATCATCCGCAAAAAACATTTCCGTACGGGCATGATGGCTGCGTCAGAGTGGAGGTGCTCCATCAGAGCGGTCAGAGACACCCCGGTGGCGGATTACTTCGGGCCCGGTGTCAATAGTACGCATCGCGCTACTTATCGCCCTCCGAATGCCGTTTCGCCGTTTTTTCTCGCCCTGTCAGTCACCTATTTTGAAAAAACACTCTGGCGTTGTGGCCAACGGTGAACATACCTCAGAATAAGTTAATTGGGTACACACTTGCATCGGGATTGCAATGGGTGACGCTGCGAAAATCTCTCATCACATTCCTTCTACATTAAGCTTGAGGAGTGTACGAAGAAGGTGAGAAGATATGATCCTATCCGGCCATGAGGATCCACAAAATTGCATGGATCCACGAAATTTTGGACAGAGCGAGTGAGACCAAAAATTGGGAAAGATAGAGTGTGTATTATCATTGTATGACAAGATTAGATGAAAATGAGATGCTGTCTATCCACCCTGGGGTCTCCCGAATATATACTCCGCGTCGCTCATTCCACCTCTGTTACCCCTGTATCTCCGTACATCCACTGTTACTCCTTCACAATATACTTCGAAGCCGTGATTGGGCTAGTTTGGAGATGGACTTGGAGGCCGAAATCGAGTAAACTCAGAGATGCACTTTGAGGCCATGATCGAGCGAGTTTGAACATGCACTTGGAGGCCGAGATCGCGTGAACTCAGAGATGCACTCTGAGCATGTGACTGAGCTAATTTGGACATACACTTGGAGGCCAAGACAGAGTGAACTCAGAGATGCACTTGGAGGCTGTGATCGAGCAAGCTTGAACATGCACTTGGAGGCTGAGATCGAGTGAACTCAGAGAGGCACTTTGAGGCCGTGATCGAGTTAGTTTGGAGATGCACTTGGAGGCAGAGATCGAGTGACCTGAGAGATGCAGTTGGAGGGTGAGATCAATCGAGTTTGGAGAGGCACTGGGAGGGCGTGATCGAGCGAGTTTGGAGATGCACTTGCAGGCTAGGATCAAGCGGAATTGGAGGAGTACTTGGAGGCGGTCACTTTGGAGGGAGGCTCAACGGCAGCTGAGACTTTATTCGTTGGTTAACTTGTAATTGTGGGAATGTAGAAAGTTGAGCACAACATCTGCCGAGAGATTAGAAACTGGCTGGGAGCGGGAGACTGAAGATCTTGGGATGATGCTGTACTAGGTGTATGCTGTACATGGTATATGCTGTACTTGGTGTTAACTCATGATTATGGCATGGAGAGAGAGAGAGGGATGACTTAACTTTGTGTTCATAGGTGATGGTAGAGTTGAGCACAGGAATGAGAGAGATCAGAGGAGATGGGGGAAATCATCATGAGAAACTGGGTCTTGAGAGAAATTCGTGTGCGAGTCAATTGACCATCCCCAATACGGCAGGTTCGAGTCCTAATCCGGTGGGTAATCCCCCTGATACGAGGTCTTCTAAACCCAATCAGGCCTCTTCTAAACCCAATCAGGCAAGTCGTACTCCTGATTTCACATAGCTGCTCGTATCCGCCATATCACTCTCATCTGCATCCCCCATCTCTCTCTTTCTTGTCCACAACTCTACCATCATCACCAGAACACAAAGTTAAGTCATCCCTCCCTATCTCTCCATTACATCATCAGGAGTTAACACTGAGTGCAGCATAAACCAAGTACAGCATACACCTAATATTGTTTGTCGTCCCTGCATTCTCACGATTTCGAGTTGACCCCTCAATATTGCTTCACCTTCCAGAGTACCTCCCTATCGATCCACTGCCATCAGCCAGTTCTCCATAAGACCTTCAAAGGTAAAGTCACCTCGTCACATTCCCACGGTTTCGAGTCAACTAACCGATGAATAGAGTCTCAGCACCTCGCGCGCCTCCCATCGACCTCCTCTAGATCGAATTGCACATCCAAACTCGCTCGATCACGGCCTCGCAGTGCATCTCTGAGTTCACTCAATCTCGGTCTCCAGTTGCATCTCCAAACTCGCTCGATCACCCCCTCAAAGTGCATCTCCAGTCTCGCTCGGTCACGTTGATCACTGGCCCCTAGTGCATCTCTGAGTATACTCAATCTCGGAGTCGGAGTTTATCTTCCAACTCGCTCAATCGCGGCCTCGGAGTGCATCTCTGAGTTCGCTCAATCTCGGACTCAAAGTGCATCTCCAACTTTCTCAAACACGGCCTCCCAGTGCATCTCTGAGTTCACTCGATCATGGCCTCAAAGTGCATCTCCAATCTTGCTCGATCACAGCCTCCCATTGCATTTCTGAGTTCACTCGATCATGGCCTCCAAGTGCATCTCCAAAGTCGCTCGATCATGGCCTTGGAGTGTATCTCTGAGTTCACTCGATTGTCATCGTCAGGCGCACCTCGAATTGTTCCCAATCACTGCGTGCTACCACTCTAGATATACTGTGTGTTGATAGGTAGCTATATAAATACATAGATACATAGATGAGAATAGAAACTGAATGCAAAAGTTTTGAAAATCGTTGAACGATAAGTAGTAGCTATGAATTCCAGGCGCACCAGCAGCATTCCCAAAGAAGATGTTTTTCCCAGACTGCTCCCAGGTGCTCCCAGGTGTGCCTGAAGGCCGCTACATCAGTCCTGCAAACTCAGACCTGTCGCCTGGGCAATCGGGAGGGTGTAAATCTCCGTCAGACGGTACGAGGTTCCATCTGAGCCGTCAGAGCTGTCTGGAACACCAGGGTGATTCTGATGGAAACTAGAGTTGCTGCCCAGGATATAGGCATATTAGCTCTTAGGTCATCGGTAAACAACCTGCACAATATGTAATGATTGCCGACTTGTCTCTAGAAAAAGTAATCCGTGTATCTATTTTGATATCTGTCAGAATTTCATTGATTTCAGTGATTACAGTGTGAGATATGCTAATTTGCCCATCCATGTGCAAGGATCATACAGGCCATATGAACATTCCAAACTCCAAACCGGGTTAATTGACAATTGATTGATGCGATATCCTCCTGTCTCTTACAGCTAAGGGAGAACACGCAATCTAAACTCAACAGAAAATTTACTAACGAAGTTTCAGTTAGTGATGGGATACGAGTCATAGAAGGAGCAGTCAATGCTAGTGTTAATAACGGGTCCGGGTAACCCGCCAGCATTCTGGTTTTTGGCCTGCGGTTTAGTTAGGTTTGGTTCGTTACCCGGCCAAAAACCTGACCCGCTGTGTCTTGCCGGGTTTGTTACCCGGACCAGACATAAACCCACTGTTTTTTGGCCGGGTTGGCCCCGGACAGCGGTTTGGACTTTATGGGTTCCACACATTTGCCTCCAATCAGCTATTTGAGTTCTAATCGTATCGTGACATAATCAGTATGCAGATTGTGCTGTTCTGCGCGCTCTTTCACCTCCCACTTTCCAATTTGCGATCCGACTGATATTTGTTGAGTGGCTGTGAAAAGAGGGCCCATTTTAAGCAAAATGAGCGGGTTTTCGATAGTGACTCAACGAATACTGGTCGGATCACAGATCTGAGATCGGGAGGTGAAAGAGCGGGTAGAACTGCTCGATCTACATACTGATCATGTCATGATACGATCAGAACTCAAACACTAAATTGGAGGCAAAGTTCTGATGTTGAAATGCCGGGTTTTTGATGGTAAAACCAGCCCATTTCCAGTGGGCCGAGTTTTTCATGTGGTAAGACCCATTACCATGGTCCGGATTGGGGTGGAACCGGAACCGGAACAGACCCGGGAATTTGGACCTGTTGCTAACACTAGTCAATGCACAACGCGAATCTTTATGAATGACCACCATTATATTGGCTTCATCCATACATCCAACAATATAACTCCCAGTTCAGACCAGGTGCACATAGGCAGCAGTCTGAAAAGTGCTTATGTTAGATCATGGACATCAAGGAGATGAAACTGGATATGGCAACATGAGCAAGTTGAACTATACTAACGACAAATTAATGTATGGATCTACATGCAGTGAATTGCCAGCTGAAAGTGCTGGAAAGTCACAGCGCTACGTTATCCATCGCTCAGAGAACATGTCCTTCAGTTGATCCGAAATTGATCTGCCACAAAGCTTTTGCATTGAACTTAGTATGCATACATACTATACATTGGCTGTCAATAATGACTATATAATTAGTTGTACAAAATTATTATCCATAAAACAACAGTTAAGACATGTTTAAGGTGAGTGTGAATGGAGTGTTAACAATTTTTTGTCTTGTAAGTAAGTCAATTGGAAAGCGAGTTGCATGCTGTTATTCATAACACACATATTGGCTGCGTTGATAGGCAAAAGAAAAAGCTACACAGATACAGCCCAATCCTGAAAATGAGAGTCAACAGAGTGACAATGATTTTTGGATTTGTATGTATGCTAATAGGGAAGCGATTTGCTTACAGTTATGCATAACCAAAGTATTCGGAGCCTTTATAGCCAAAAGAGAAAGCCACATGGTAACAGCCCTATTTCCACTATAAGCGTCATCGGAGCGTCAATGATTTTTGGACTTGTAAGCAACTTAATTGCATATTGATTTGCTTGCTGTAATTTATAACAGACAGATTGGCAAGCTTTATAGGGAAAAGCGACCACGACATGGTAATAGCCACATTCTGATACTGAGCATTAACTGAGCATGAACGATTTGTTGTCTTGTAAGTATGTTAATTGGAAAGCGATTTACTTGCAGTTATCCGTAACCAATTTATTGGCCGCCTTAATCGGTACAAGAGAAATTGACATGGTAACAGCCAAAAACTGAACATGAGCTGCAATGGAGTGTAAATGATTTCTGGTCTTGTAAGTAAGTCAATTGGGAAGCAATTTGCTTGTTGTTAACAATAATCAACGTATTGGCAGCCTTTCTCGGCAAAAGAGAAAGCGAAATGGTAATAGAGCCATGCTGAAAATGAGCGCCAACAGAGTATCAACAGAGTGTCAACGATTTTGGGTGTTGCATATTCTGTAATTCAAGGGCTCAGCTATGGCATACACTCGTAATTCACTTATTGGCAGCTGTTATAAACAAAAGTTATCATGACAAGGTGACATCCCCAGTCTGAAAATGACCGTCAACACAGTGTCAATGATTCTTGGTGTTGCATCTTGTATAATCCAAGGGCTGTGGTTAGTGTTAGCAACGGTTCCGGGTTACCCGGCTTCGGTCCGGGTTTGGAACCGGACCGGATGCCCCAGTTCGGGTTGTTACCCGGAAAACAGGGGTACCCACCGGGTTCGGGGACGGGTTGGAACCGGACCGCGGTTCCATTTTACGGTTCCTACAACTTTGCCTCCAATTCAGTATTTGAATTCTGATCGTATCGCAACATGATCTATACGCGAAATGTGCAGATTGATGCCCTGATTCATCTCCCGTTCTCAGATTTGCGATGGGATCAATATTCATTGAGTCGCTTTGATATTAAGCCAAAAATCACGCCAAAATGACCGGGTTTTCATCGCGACTCCATGGCAATTGGTCCGATTGCAAATCGGAGAATAGGAGATGAAAGAGGGCATCAAACTGCATATTTCACGTATAGATTATGTCGCGATACGATGAGAACTCCAATACTTAATTAGAGCAAGAAATGTTGACTTTTGAGGAGCGGGTTTTGTGTGGAAACCCGTTGCAACGGTCCGGTTCCGGGTCGGACCCGGACCCGGAACCGAACCGGGACTTTGGACCCGTTGCTAACACTAGCTGTGGTATGGCATTGATCTATAATCAAAGTATTGGCAGTCATTATAGGCAATATCGTGTGTCGATACTGCTACACCTCAAATTGAGGGTCAACACAGTGTCAACAGAGCGTCCACAAAGCATCAACAGAGTGTCAACAGAGCATCAACAGAGCGTCAACAGAGCATCAAGAGAGCATCAACAGAGCGTCAACAGAGCGTCAACAGAGCGTCAACAGAGCGTCAACAGAGCATCAATACAGCATCAACAGAGCGTCAACAGATCATCAACAGAGCATCAACACAGCATCAACAGAGTGTCAACAGATCATCACCAGAGCATCAACACAGCATCAACAAAGTGTCAACAGAGTGTCAACAGAGTGTCAACAGAGTGTCAACAGAGTGTCAATGATTTTGGGTGATGCATCTTGTATAATTCAAGGGCTCTGCTATGGCATATACCCATAATCAACATATTGGCAGCCGTTATGTGCAAAAGAGATCGTGACATGGTCCCAGCCCCAGTCTGAAACACAGCGTCAACAGAATGTCAACGATTTTGTGTAGTGCATCGTGTATAATCCAAGGGCTGTGCTATGGCATTTACCCATAATCGAAGTATTGGCAGCCTTTATTGTCCATATGGTCTGTGTCAATGCTGCTACACCTCAAGCTTCAATGGAGCCTCCATAATTTTTGGTCTTGTAAATAAGGTAATTGGTAACTGATTTGCACACTGCTATCCATAACCAACATATTGCGACCCCGTATGCACCAAAGAGAACGTAATACAGTCACTGCGGCATTCTCCCACTATTCATCAACCCAGGGTTGACTGAGGGTCATCTAATGGTGGTGATGCAGATCCGGTAATGAAGGCATCACATGGATATTTGAGCTTATAATGGAACTATTGACCTCCTCCATGGTCAAAAATAAAAATCATTAAAAGAAAAACATGAACTAAAATATTCTCCATCTCGCAAAATGCAAAATATGCAAAGTGTGATTTCTGGACGTCGAATAATCGATTTTGATTGTGTTCTATAATCATACAAGGTACGGTGGCGGCTTCGCCACCCTTCGGAGGTACCGACATAGATCATTGCAGGAATACCTTACCCCTGGCAGTCAAGTGCTTGGAGGGTACGAAAAGTTGAGCACACTTCCAGATATGATATCCGGTCGTGGCAGCCATTTTGCTGTGCTAGATCATGTAAAGGTAATCTAGTGACATCTATGACTTGATTTGTGTGAAGGAAAAAAGTTGAATGCACCACCTGGTCTCTCTACCAATTACCACATATATGGTGCCATGCCACCCTCCACATCAATGACTATCTGTATCCAGGTGAATAGTCAACTAAATAGACTATCCAGCCACTCTGGTAATTGTTTCTGTTGAGGGACATTATGGTGCAGAAGAGGAATGGAGAAAGGAATCGAAACCACAGGAGCAAACGGAGTGAAGCTCTATGACTTACTCTACTGCCAGTGATATACCCTAGGATTTTTAGTTGTGACTCAGTGAATCTAGAAGGTTGAAGGCGTATCTTCAACATTCCACTATACATCTTGCAGCATTCTAAGAGAATGCTGGAGGGAGCAGCTCTAGCTCAAGAAGCGTAAGAATATGGTGACAGGATTAGACAGAACACGCAGTCTTGAGGAACCACACATATTGTGTGGATCTACAAAGCTCAGTATAAGTACATATAACCAAGAGCTGGAATAAATAAAGTGCGTATTTCATTGTGTGGTAAAATGATGCATCAGCACAAGTACAAATTGACCATAGTCTGCACGATGTGTTCCTGTGTACATTTACAAATCATACCAAGCTTCCCATGGACCTCTGCACAATTTGCAGTCTATCATCATCTACAATGCACTCAGTGAGACTATATAAGACTGGTAGCCAGACATGGAGGTATACCTGTGTAAACTACATGGCTGTTATGGCAGTATGGAGTCTACTGGTGAGCCTGCTGGCATTTGAACACCATATTAGAGCCTAGTCTGAAGCCTGCTTGAGATTCTGCTTGTAAGCCTGTTTTATAGCCTCCTTCAGAGCCTGTGTGATGACTGCAGCACACCCCAATACATGGGAGCTGCAGCTGAGAGATGCAAACATCGTAAGGAGTTGGGTTTTCCTTGCAATGCGTTTCACCGATGAAAATCTATCAGTTGTTGGAAGGTTTTAAACAAATGTTGATGAACCGAATCTACTTGATTGAGTGCTTCTGGTACTATGTTCACCATCACCAACACTATCATTATCGCTCTCATCACCATGGCCATCATACCATTGACTTCATCACGATTGGCTCTGGACTGAATGTACCCACATTCGCCTACAATCAACAGGCTGCAGGCTGCAGATTTTGGGAGAACATCAGAGTTCTAAGATTCAATTTTCCATTTTTTCTGCTGAATTTAAAATTGTGATTGTCAATACCAAAACTATGAGGCGTTGCAAGATCTCATTGTGGTGGGCACAATAAAGATATAGTTCACACTGTAATAAAGATTGACATTATGATTTCTGCTAAGATATGCCACCCACTACCCACTGCCCATGATCTTCCTCCTGGTGCCTGGTGGCTGCAACTCTTCAAGTCTCTCAATTAAATACCAAGAAGCATATATTGGAGCATATAGTCAGGTGAAATGGGGAGTATCTTGCCTCTTGAGAGTAAACTTGAAAGCATAGAGCCAACTAGGTTGGAAGTAAATCATATCATGAAATTGGGAACATACTTGAGTGCATGGTTCGAAGTATGCTTGAGAGCAGCTTGAAAGCCTACATCAGAGTAGATATGGCTGCGAGTATACCATCATGTGCAATGAGGAGTGTTGTTGAGAGCATGCTGAGAAGTGTACTTGAGAATGTCTTTGGAGGTATACCTTGGAACATACTGGGAGTTTACTTGGATGCTTCTTGAAAGCTTATCTGGAAGCATAGAGTGATGCGAGCTCGGAATGTGTGATGGAGTGAAAATGGAAGCATACTTGAGATCGTACTCAGCAGTGTACTTAAGAACATCGTGAGAGCCTACCTGGGAGCATGCAATGAAGTGTATTCGGCTGGATCATTGAATGCAGCATAATGTATAGTATTTAGCGAACAAAATTGTATGCATATTATAGTAATGTAGTCAACATGCTGTTGATAGGAGCTCTTACTGCCATCCGTCAAATATACTACTAAGGATTGAAATCCCACAAACCAAATTTCTATGGGTTATTGTAACGGCACGGCTGCACGTGACGTGTCCAGGGCCGGGTAACCCCCGTTTTATATAGTCGGCTCGCCACGAGCCTTAGATCTCTAGCGATAATCTTACCTACACATCTACACCTACAATCACTCGAGTCCACGTTTGCAACCATATCCACTCAATTACCGCACGTGAGCCTACGTAGCCAAGCGCAGGTGTACGTGCCTTTACACTATTATCGCTCTTCAGTAAACGGATATGTTTCGCTCACGGGATTTGCGAGTTTACCCCTATTTCGACAAGGAAGAATATGAAGTCAACAATCAGAAATCCACTTTGACACGAGTCTAGAGACCTGCTGATTACACCAGCGATGAGTCTTAAGAAGTTCATCCTTCAATCAAGTCATTGACGGCAGCAGAGATGATTCCGATGATCCAATGGCCACCGAGACGCGTCACAGCCAATACCGACAATTCCTACGAGAAACGAGTCTAAAACCCGCTCAACGAGATATATCGCATACGATCAACGGAGAAGATTACCACCCGACGGCTGCAATCAATCACCGATTGGCAGAGGTGTGCAATTACGATCACGTTGCCCTTTAACGCGTCGATTCACCAGCAAGAGCCATACACAAAGTTGGAGACGATAGTCGAGTCAACACGGCTACATTACACGATGAACCACACCGACGAAGCGCTCTCACGAGACGATCTACGAAGCGCAGTTATGGGAAGCCGAATGAAGCCCACATACGAATGAGAAGCAGCCTACCGGGAATGAGCAGCCTACCGGCAATGAGCGCCTATGAAAGTGATGAAAGAAACCCATTTATGGAGCAGAACAATTGCACTATCCAAGTACGTCAACGGAGGAGATCCTTTCCACGACTGAACGAAATGTGCCTCGGATATGAAGTATACTACAATTGAAGTTACCTACGAAGACGAAGAACTCTACAATCGAATCACACCTAAGGCGGAGAATCATTGCACAGCACGAAGTGCACTACTGTTGAAGTACGCCAACAGATACATCACTCGAATGCTGCGCCATCCACGAGTCAAACGCACCTACGAAGATGAAGGACCTACAGACGAGAACCATTGCATACTGCGAAGTGCATTTACGGTCGAGACCTTCACACTTTCAAAGATCGACTGGGACTGCGGAAACTACGAAGAGAAGATATGAGATGAAAGATATGAGATGAAAGATATGAGATGAAAGATATGAGATGAACTGCGTGCACGTGGTTCGAAAGCTATCATCCAGAACTCTTGGGCCTGCGGAACTGTACCAATGGTGCGCACGCCAGCATTCAGGGAGACCGAGGTCAGCGTTCAGAAACCCGTGTACGGGCGAGGGATATGAGATGCATGCTTTCTGGCACTGAGCTACCATTATCAGGGGAGAACCCGGAGATATACTCATCGCGGAAGCGATTATTGTCGTTGCAAACCCTAGAGGTTCGCACGATATTGTGAATACCCAACTCGGTCAACCCGAAGGGAGAGGTGTTAGCAGCGTGATGCTTTCGGCCGCAAATTGGTGATCTGCTTGCTAGCAAAGAGGTTGCCGTGGCTTTCGCTCTACGAGTAGAGGATTGCATTGGATTGCTGGGAGCTACGGTAGAGCGGACTCACGAGAAATGTGAATACCCTCGTATGCTGGATGAGCGAGCAGGAGCAGCGGCGGTAGTTGCGGCAGAAGAGGAACCCAACTCGGGTATACTTGAATGACTGCTACCGGCTCGCCGAGTCACGAAGGGAGCACTGCGCGCCACGGTCATGCTCCATTGTGTCGGGCCGGCGGTACCGCGACTCCTGGATTTTCCCTTTCACCGCCTCCATCCTATTCGATGACTTTGGTTAACGCGGATGAAACAGATACGGAGTCGTACGAGCGAGTCCGAAGTTTGGAGATAATTCTCAGACAATTGAGAGCGGTGAAGTGCACGTTGTAGTGCCGGAGATAGATGACCGGAGGAGGATCACGGGAGAGAGGACAATCAGTCGTGCTTGTTATATGACGATATCGAGGTTATGCGAAGTTATACCCCTTTTGAGATCACTGACTACTAAGTTCATAATACGAAAGTTGCAATTGAGCACAGCTATGCAGATACATGATGTACCGGCGGCATGGCTTCACCGAGTACGATCCAGAGCACTATTTAGAGATACCGAATGAAGCAGACGAATGCCAGAGTTATAAAGCCGAATACGATTCAGAATCCGTTTCGGGAATACAAAGCTACGTTATTACAATGCCGAATGAGATGCCGAATCAGCCTCGGCGATCCCGAGATACACAGATGCTACTGCATGAATCAACTTCCAAATCAACACCGAATCAAGTCTTACCGATCGATATGGCACCCGACAAAGCCGTATGAGATTAGTCGTCGGCAGAGCAACGACATTCAAAAGAGGGGGATAACCATACCGGAGTCAAGAACCCTTACCGCGAACTATCAACATACCGGAAGTGCTGGAACGAAGCACCGCGAAGCGCATTCACCAATAGAGACGGCTAGCAGCTCCAAGCGCACCAGGGGAACAATTGTCAAACTTGACTCAGGGAACGGCGATGATCTTTCCAAGATATCGTGGATCCACCCAATTGCGTGGATCCACAAGGCCGGCTCTGCCGTTTCACCACAACGGCCAGCACACCTTGAGATGAATCGAGAAGCCCACCTGAAGCAGAGTCGACAAGCGTACCTGACGAAGAAGTGGCAAGCACACCAGAGGAACGCCGGCGAGTGCACCCAGCGATTGGAGACGATGAGTTCACCGAGCATACGACGGACGACAAGTGTACATGCAAGTGCACCGGAGAGGTGGATGGAAGTCAATAAGCGAAGCGACGTCAATAGGATACCCGAATGTGGATGGACGAAGCATAGCCGTTGCAGTGAGGTCGAGATTGAGGACATTGGGACGTCTCATACAACAGTAAGTCAACAGGCAGAGCAAGTCAGGGTAGTTACTGGACAGAGGGCGACGCGGAAGGACGACCGAAGCCGGAGGAGATAGTCTTAGTCTGCAGACGAAGCGAAAGCCGCACCGAATTACGTGTCCAATCACAAAGAGATTACGATTACAATCCCGAATCATGATTACACTGCTACCGAGCCACGATGGCAATCGACAATCGATATAATGAAGAAGACGTCGACGGAGCAACGAGTTTTCAAAAGGGGGAGATAACCACCTCTACTCAATCAAATCCTACCCACAACTCAACAGCCCACCGTGAGGCAATCCAGCGAGACACGCACCGAGAAGTCGACCGAGAAGTCAATGTAGTCAACCAAGATTCTACTGAAGCCGCCAATCGAGAGCGCAACCATGAAGTCGACCGGAGAGTCACCGAAGCGGACTTCCAAAGATGATTACCGAATCAAGATGAACTTACAAATCAATGCCAAGTACCGATGACTACCGGCGGCAAGATATACTCCACAGAGCATGCGGAAGCGCTGCATGAAGGCCCAAGAGAGCGCAGGCGTGCTTGAACTTGGTAAGTATAACCATGTTAGAGAAGCTTACGTGTTAGATATCGACGAATAAGACACGAGTGACGTATACGATTGACGGCCACGACCGATGCTGGCAGCGGAAGCTCCCATCGATGCCGAGTCATGAGCGGAAGCTCTACTACCTTGACGATTCCGACAATGACCTACGCCGAGATACGAGCTACGGGAATGATGGTCCTTGGAGCATGGGTTTGGAAGTGGAGATATGGAGACGGGATCACTTTTGGATGTTTTCTTGTTTCTCTCTTCTCTTCTCTTCTTTGGATCTCGGCCCGGTATAAATGGCGTCGGCACGGGTTTTACCACCTCCGGATCTCAGTCAATGGGAGGTGGAGTTTCCCCGTGCACCGGATCCACCGAAAGGTCACCCTGAGCGGTACTGATTGGTTGTGGGACTTATGGGTTCGTACGATTGCGTACGTGGAACGGTTGTTTGATTGCTTCCTTCCATTTCTTTCCTTCTACTTTTGTACGGGATTATGCAGTCCAGGAGGTCTGCACCTAAAGAGGAGGATAATGTAACGGCACGGCTGCACGTGACGTGTCCAGGGCCGGGTAACCCCCGTTTTATATAGTCGGCTCGCCACGAGCCTTAGATCTCTAGCGATAATCTTACCTACACATCTACACCTACAATCACTCGAGTCCACGTTTGCAACCATATCCACTCAATTACCGCACGTGAGCCTACGTAGCCAAGCGCAGGCGTACGTGCCTATACAGTTATACATTATATAATGACGTTTTTTTTTGGTGTACCTATCTACTTCTGAGTCTTCTAAATACATTCCCTTGCAATCACCCAGTCCACCACTGTTATCCCTGTACGCTGCCATCCTCCTACTGGCTTTTTGTGCTGATTAAAGCAGTGGAGATAAGATATGGATGTTTCCACTACCCTGTTTAGACTCAACTACATCTTCTACAGTGTACCCACTGTACAGGTTCCAAGCCCACTAGTATATCTCTCCAAGTCTCTGTAAGTTGGTACTATTTCTATGGCCAGAGCAATTATTGTAAGTTGAAAAGAAGTTATCTGTGCAGCTATTTGAATAATTCGAAATCGAATGATGTCACCAAGTTTTTCTCCGATCAAACCATGTTCTAGGGATGAAGCATCCACAAATCAGTTGTATTTCACTTCCCAGTTGCCAATTTTCTCCACTGCAAATTCTCCACATACTACTGTCAAAAAACATTACAATAAAGGTATTAATCCACAACTACTCACCCAATATTAAATATATCATGAATGGCAACCTGGGATGTGAAAGCAGGTAGAGTTATATACATTTCATATATATCACACTTTGTTGTCAGAGTGCAATTTGCAGACTTAAATTGGTGGGTTGTTTTTAATTTGAGTTCTTGTGGTTTATACTTGCCACTATCAGCCACTCAGCCACTCAGCCACAGAATTCTGACCAATAAGAATCAAAAAAGACGCATTCCATATGCTTATATGAATAATAGCAATGGACAGCATGTTATATGTATTTACAGATGAACACGCTGTACAACGCGCTCAGAACCTGCCCTATTCTGAGGGGTAGGGAGATGTCAAGTGAACAATACCAAAATCAACAGTTATGGCGTATAGACAACCCAGACGGCCAATGTGGCTCCAGTTCAGTTGCGACCTGGACCCGGACAAACAGTGACGGTCCAGAACTGTTGCTAACACTAGATATGCTAACTCATGAAGAAACATCCAGTGGTTAGTACATTATCAGCTGTGTGGTCATACAGCTAACATCTATTTTACACATGACAGCAGTCTGTTGAGCGAATCTGACAGTG
>Ga0307515_10001407_pt1 | contig 54400 bp, 57 predicted proteins | sample 17_EM_MG_FD_194513 | JGI IMG/M metagenome (GOLD analysis project Ga0307515, IMG submission 194513) | Populus trichocarpa ectomycorrhiza microbial communities from riparian zone in the Pacific Northwest, United States - 17_EM | ecosystem: Host-associated > Plants > Roots > Unclassified | place...
ACCTAGCTTAAAGCCCTAGCTTATATCTCCTAGTAACGCTATAAAGATAACGCTAATATAAAACAAGATAAAGGTATAATATTTAAAAAGGATAATATAGTTATAGTTGGCCTTAAAAATATAAAGACTAACCGGCCTAAAAGGAAGTAGGATAATAACTAGGACGGACCCTAGCCCGTTTTAGCTGCCTATAAAGGAGTAGTTATAGTTAACTTTCTAGACTATATCCGTGTTAATAAGTCTTTTTATACTTTAAAAGTCCGCCTCTAATTCCCTAAAGAGATCTTTAGTTAAGTATATATTAATAAAGAGGAACGTTATAATATTATAGGTAGAATAGCTAAAAGGAATAATAACGGCAATATTATAGATAAGTGGGAATTTAAAAAGATCCTTAATATATATAATAAACAAATAGATAAGTATAGCTTAATATATTATATTAAGTAAAAGTATTATAATAAGAAAACCTAGGGGCCCGAGAAATCCCTAAAAGGGTGCGAGCGCGTATTACTAAAGTTTTATAAATAATACCCTAAGAAGCTAGGACCCCTAAACTAGGTATAAGATAAGGAAAAGTTACACTAAAACCGTAGCCAACTATAAAGATAATTTATGGTGGTTAAGATCTTATAGAACTTTAACCGCCGGTTAAAGTTCTTTAATTAGTTAGTTTTTTCACCAAGAAGCGCTATATAGTGGCGGTGTGGAATTTTACTAACTTTATTCGTTAAACTAACTAATTAGGATTTTCTATACCCGGTATAGAAAATCGCTATTAGCTTAGTTAAGAGCGGTAAGCAGAAGTAATATCTTTATAGTAAAAATAAGCTATTTAGTTTAGCGACTAAACCTTTTAAAGAGAGGAGTACTGTTATGGTACTAACCTAACGTATACTATTTTATACTATCTCGTACTATCTTATACTATTTCCTACTATTAGCTGGCCTACCACTAGCGCCTTAGCGGCTAGCCCTACTATTTATATACGATATTCCCTTTTACCTTCTTCTCCTCTTTATACTATAATGTAGTTATTTAGTCTACTTTATTATAGCACCGTAACAAAAGCTCGAATTTAAAAAACACTTAAAATATATTATAACGTTTATAATACGGTTATATAATATATAAGAGGTTAAGGAACTTTAACTAGCGGTTAAAGTTATTTAATTAGTTAAGATTGTCTTGCTAAGACCCTTTATAAAGATATTAGTTCTACTTACCGCCTTAACTAAACTAATAGCGATTTTCTATCCTAGGGATGGAAAATCCTAATTAGTCCATTTAATAATAAAACTAGTAAAACTTTATACCGCTACCTAACGTAAGTATATAAACGTAATAAGTAATAAGTCTTAACTAAAATTAAATTATTTTAGACCTTTAGCTAAAGGGGGGGGATTATAACGGGACTAGCCTAGTTATAGTAGGAATGTCTTAGTAAAATACTTAATAGATAAATTCTAACACTCTAACCAAATTCTGCCAAATTCTACTAGCTTAATCGACTTCTGCTAAGTTCTACTAGATTATTCGAATTTTACCGAAGTTTATTAAAGACCGCGTGCGTATATATACATGCATCGACCACTAAGACCCCTAACTATTTAATTATATAATTCTCTCTTTATTCCCTTCTCTTCTTTACGCAACGTCTTATTTTCTGCAAGAGCTATACCTATAGATTTAGATAGAATTTATATTATTCCTTCAAATCTGCCCTAAAGCCTCTTCGCGCCCTTATACTTAATTAGCTATTTAACCCCTTTAAAGAATAGAGGACCTAAGTAGTTAAAGTAATAATAAAAGGCTATCCTAATTAAAAATTAAATTAAGGATTACTATGCAATTAACCTTAATCGCAGGTGGTTAAAACTGTATAAGTATTTTAAGAAACTTAATAAGACTCCCGTCTACTATATAGCCGTTTTACTTTAAAACCTTCTATAAATATATATAGGCAGATCGCCTAGATTAGCTAATTAAAAACGACTTAGCTTTTTTTAAGCTTTGGCTTTCATATAAAGCTAAACTAGAGGCTTTAACTACGTGACTAACTTAGTTACTAACTTAGCGGCAAAAACCATCGCATACGGCGTCTGGCAGAGACGACTATATTTAAGCCAATACTCGTAGCTCTTAAGGCCTTATTAACCCCGATGGGTATAGGGCTTAGAGAGTTTAAAAGCCTCTTAATTACGATTATCCGCTTGCAAGCGATCCTATATTATACTAGTGGCAGGAGCAATTAACTTAGCTAAAGCTCTTAAAGATGGCCCTTAATATATTAACAATACTAGCTATAAGCGATAACTGCGAACCAGCCCTTAGTGAAGCTGGTAATCTTTTAGAGCTACGTCGTTTAAGGCTTCGGCCTGATCTTATTACTGCCTTGCAGTGTAATCGTAGCTATAAAAGGATAGGCTTTAAAAGATCTAGTACAGATGGTAAGTGAGCCACGATCTATATAGGCGATAGTGACATCTAGGTGCTTTAAAAGCAGAGGCCTTATTACCAGAGCCTCTCTCAAAGCCTCTCTTAAAGCCTCCCTTAGAGCCTCCCTTAAAGCCTCCCTCAAAGCCTCCCTTAAAGCCTCCCTCGAAGCCTCTATTAACGCGTTCCTCAAAGCCGCTCTTAATACCTCGCCAAGCTTTGCGATAACTACCCCTGTGTAACTGCATTATATAACTACAAGTCGGGCCGCGGAGGAGAGATTTTGGAGTGGCCTACAGCCTCAATTTTGTATATAACACTAAAACTTCTATATAAAATTCAATTAAGCGGGCAGGCAAGCCAGGCAAGCCGACAATTTTGGCCAAATAAGCCAAGCAAGCTGAGCCTGCTCAGCTTGGCTCGCTTGCTTATTCCCAACTCTGAGAGGAACTCTAGGAGAAAAATCATAAAAAGTCGAAACCAATAGCCCTCTCCGCTCATCCCCGCACATGAATGCCAATTGCTTACTGACGGCAAGCAACCTTGACACCCTTCTCAATGAAGGTACCAATACCCGGAATAAAGCTGGCAAGGACTTCACCAAGCGCACCAGCCTTTCCACAGCCACCTGCGCTTGTAGCCTTGTAGGACGACAAAGTGACGATGTAGTTATCTGGGCGAAGCACACCATCGTTCTGATACACAAGCACCTTGATGACGGATGGTAGCATGAAGCCATTATCCACTTGTATACACTGCGCGGTATAGATACCGCACTGGCAGTCCTTGATTGCAACCAAAGGACCGCAGGCTGCATTTTCCGAGTACGCCACTGATTCCTGCCAAGTGGTGCCACGGCATTTGCTGAAGATCGAGCGGCTTTGCTGTTTGCCCAGGTTGTCGACCGCAGCCCACATAGTTTTGATGACAGAGTTGCGCATGTCCCAATTATTGAAATCGCCAAAGTTGCCCCATTGACCGTCAAGCTTAACATCGACGTTAAGCTTCGGCTTCTCGAGTTCGTGGTTGCAGGCGCCGTCGAATTGATAGTAGGTAGCATCAGAGAGACCAGCATGGTCGTCGGATTGAGCGTACATGCGCTGCCAGACGGCATCGAAGGAGTTGAGATTACCAACGTCGACAAGTTTGTCGCTGAATTGGACTTCAAAGCGGAGTTTAGTGTCACGTTTGACCACGGCGGGTTCGATGGCAGCGGAGTAGGCCGAGGAGACAAGGCCGAGGAGGCCGACTGAAAGTGTGCTGAACTTCATGATGATCTGAGATATGAGTTAGCAATCTTCGGCATGTTAAAGATGCATCCTTGACCCAGATGATTGAGGTCGTTGTAGACGCTGCAGCCTCTTGTTGTCTCGGTCATGGAGAAGTGTTGACATACGAATTACTTGAAATAGAATCAATAGTCAGGCGGTGCGGCTGCTTTGTGCTGGTAGTGCTCGTGTGTGAAAGATGCTTAGATGCTATAAGGTACAGAGAAGAAGTGCTGATCTACAAATTTTAGTTCCATTCTTGTCATTCTTGTCTTCCCTTATATACTAAACACAAGCAAGACTTATCCCCTCAAAGACTGTATGCTTTCTGCGTAACGCAACCTCGTGAGCTTAATAACATTGCTGATTGGATATGTATTCCTAATCCTGGACTCCAACTTCGAAGCCGTATCTCTCCAAAGTTTTCGTGTTCTAACCCTGTGCCAAGCTTTTTCTTGGAATCCTCACATAGATTGCTTGTCTGGGCAAGGTGAACACGAGGTAATAACAACGATTATGGTACGCTGTTGTATAAGCTTAGGGCGTGTTCGGTTGCAATCTGGAGCTTTTTCAATCTGACGTTGATCCGTGCTTTCACTAGCGTCAATTAGTAGATAATTAGTGGCGCTTAATCTGGTGGTTGTGGTCAATCTGAAATAAAGCCGACTGTTCGGTTGTGTAACGTACGTGTCCCGCACCACGTCGCCATACGGCCAAAAAGACAGAGAGTACTCGCGAACTTGAGCGACTCTTGCGGGATCTAATATATGTACTCTTACAGGTTAATTATTCTAATAAAAAGGCCTTGGATGAGGATTAAAATTAGCGATATCTTCTACCTAATCAGATATAAATGGCGATAGAAAGAATTAAGAAGAGGACATCATATAGGGCAGCTACTGTAGTAATACCGTCGTCGGTAAGGGCGGTGGCAGTAGGGGCATGGTGGATTGGTGGACGGGCGCACGAGCAGAGCTCCAGATTCGACTTGACGATTAATCTGGAGAAAAAAGCTCCAGATTGATCTGACGCCAAGAGCTCAAGTTCAACTACTATATACGGTAAAGCGTGCGAATTTGACGCGGTTGCCGATCTGGAGGAGCTCCAGATCAGAAAGTCGCCAGATTGACCGAACAGTCACCTCCAGATCAGATTGAGGCTCCAGATCAACGCCTCCAGATTGAATCTGGAGCTGCAACCGAACGCACCCTTAAATAGCCTACGGAGGTGCCAGGGCTAAATTTTATCACACCGCTTTGGGCAGAATATTCTACCACCAATCAATCAAGGCGCTCTCACTAATTTTGCGCACTGCCACCCAAAGCGGTGTAATAAAATTTAGCCCTAGCACCTCCGTAAAGCCCAGGGAGGCAGTAGACCGGTTTTTCTAGCTAAATAAGTATCCGCGAAACACCTGCCACGTAGAGTTAGCATATAAATTAGTTACAGACGCCGTTAATTAAAGTTCTACTAGAGTCCCTTACTAATATACTATACCCGATTGATTAATATTAAGTCTTCCGTATAGCCTTAAGGCTCCTGCCGACTTAAATTTACTATTATAATCGGTATCCGGCCGCCTAGAAGCTTAATAAGGAGTTATTAAAATACAAGGTGGTAATAGAAAAGGAAGACATGTCTCCCGCGATCACGTTATCGCGACTACCTCGCGCGCCCGCGAGGTTTAAATAGCCTTGTCGCCGCGGGCACTACTTAATCAACTACACCTTATACGGCAGGTGTATTGGTAGTAGAGCTTATCCACTAGGTAGACTAATTAATCTACTATCTACCTGCTTAGCAAAAGGTATACAAGCTACCTTATTTTACTATATAAACCTTGTTGTCGATCGATAGTCCGTGCACCGATTGTAAGAAAAGAATGAGAACTCTATCTATTGAATGTGGCTCTAGAGCCTCTATAAATACGTAAGGAAAAGGGTAGTAGACTAATTCAGTGACCGTGTCGGAGACCGAGTCGTAGACCGAGTCGTTGACCGGGACAGTAGTAAGACGGTAGTAAGGAAATCCGATTCTAAATCCGACCTGGATCGACACTTGTGTAAAGGGTAGGCAGGAGGTGGGCAGGGGGGTGGCAAGGGTAAGATTAAGCACCTTGCCCATTCGGTTAGGTATTGTAGCAGGTAGATTGTGAGAAAAACTGGTCTAGTACCCACCCCCCGGCTTAAACGTTAGCATATCAGGGCTAGCACGGCCATTTGCCCTACGAAGGTAGATATAACCTTTAAGAGCTCTGCTGCCTGTAGCCAAGGCTCGAAATCGAGGGTTTTTACTTGCTAAACCCGTAGTCCTCGCTATCCACACAGGCCCACAATTCCTTCAATTTAACGTTCATTAAGGGGGGGAGAATAGAGAGATTTAAAGTTTATGGTGCGCAGCGCGCTGAAAAATACGAACTATCGAATACGAAGACAATGAAAAGCCCAGCTTGCGGGAGATACTGGGCATAAGAGAAAAGTAATACCCACGTGCACGGCTTTGGTATAATAGATAGGATATATAGAATTAAATAAGATGTTGAGGTGCAGTGGCCTAATAATGCTAGAATCTTTACGTATGCTTGAACTAAGTAGAGAGATGTAAAGGTTATTATACGGTCAATGATACGAAATACTGAGTACGAAGACAATAAAAAGCAAAGTTTATAGATAATATTGGGGATCAGACAGAAGTAATGCCCACGTGGGCATCTTTGGTATGATTGATAGGGTACGTAGACTCGAACAAGGTGTTAAGGTGCAGCAGCCTAGCGATAATGGGATCGAGCTCCTCCCTTCGATATAAAGACAAGGCCGCAACTCCTCAATCATAATCAGCTCTACATCAATCTCAAAGCCAAGTCTACAACCCTTTTCGAACTTCATCCTTTCAACAATGATTCTCCCTCGATTCTTCGCAATCTTCTTTGCCGCCATGTCTATGGTGCAAGCTCAGGCGATGCCTGAGCTTGACACTCGCGAGCTTCGAGTTCGCGATGATGGTACTGCGTGCCCAGAGGCTGGTGAGGGCCCTCACGATCCAGCTCTGTATTTCGACCACCAGTGCTAGACACTGAAACTCGTCAACGAGGCCTAGGGGGAGAACGGCCCGAGTTGTGTGTATGTAAGTTTTTCACTAATTATATGCTCTGATAGTACAAGTTGACTGAATACCTAAAGGTTGGATATAGCCGTTGCCGTGGATAGGATAGTGAGGGGCGGGGGAGTCTTTCTTTTAACACTGGATGATGCGTAGAACAGCAAAAATAAGTGGATCTTCTTCCTCTGAGACCGCACCCAAATCTGTCACCGGGAATATAGTTTGCGGCACTAGCATGAAGACTGGGCTCAGCCAAGAGTTGCGGAACATCATTGTAGTTAACTGTAATATTGTAGTCCGTCGAACACTGCCCACAGTAACATAATTTAGACTTGTGACGGCCCTTTTAAGAGTATACTTGATAATATCCCTTAAATTGACATGACTATTAGAACTTCCTCGGTGTCCAACGAGCTGCGGCATTGCGCACACGATCTGAGCTGCGAAGTCGGAATGACTTCTCATTCCGGTTGAAACCACGATTGAGCACTAAGCGTAGAACAAGAGCTAATTCGAGATGATGCGAGCCTCGGTCCTGAGCCGTATCGAGCAATTTTTCTTCAGTACCTTTACAGTATCTGTCGATTTGAAGTTGAAGTCATCCAGAGGAATTCCATAGTTCAAGCCCCAGAGATGTTGGTTTATAGCAAGCCGTACATGATGGTACGCGAGGACATATCGGTGTCCATAGTGTATATAACCGTTGAATTCAGCACATTTCCGTTTAACTTCACGATTGAAGCGCGTTGGTCCTCCAAGTCGATCATGCGAGTGAAACCTATCACACCAGGCACAGAACCAGTGGGATGGGAAGGCCTGTTCCAGGATGGTGTTCGCTCTTCTCTCGTACTTGCTCCGCGCCCGCTTAAGGAGTTTGTAAAGATGATCAGTTCCTACGGCATAGCAAATGTACCGACTGCTGAGATAGAATGCTGCCGCAGATTTTCGTGGAAGGTATGACGTAATCTCTTGGATAATCTATAGGGAGACTTAGGATAGGTGGCTTTTTCTCTACAGGCAGAATACCCCAATCCTCACAGACTGCAGAGCCGAAACGGATGCCAGACTGATATCGAGACTTTAAAGGATCATGTCGAGATTGAAAGGAAGGTTGATCCTGTATAAGATGCTTGTCTACTCCAGAAGAGAGCTGAGAGAACCGACAGAACAGTTGACTAAAGGCTTTGCTAAATATGAGCGTGGTTACGTAAATCTCCTAGTCAAGATAGGAGACTAAGGGAATTACGGAGATACAATGTTGAAGGGTACTCATTCCTTGAATAAACGTGGTTTAAAGTCGAAGAAGAGATCAGGCAAAAGATTGGCCACAGCCGTGCTACAGCAATTTAACTAGTTCCCCATATCTCTGAGACATTTCTCTTGGATTTGCAAAGGTGTCTGCCTTGGGGCAGATAGCTCATCTGGCGAGGTGCGGCATGGCTGAGTTTAAAAGCCCGCGGAACTGTAGGCGCGCCAAGACGAACTAACACCAGCCGCTTTCTCGACTGTCTACGTACCTTGAAAGTCTGCCTCACTGGCTAGTTCTATTTCTTCTGCCACTGCTACTGTCACTGCCACTGCCGTTGCCGCTGCCACTGCACCATCGCCACTTATCCCCAGTGTCAAGAGACTCAAGTCATATCGCAAATATGGGTTCCGTCGTACTCCCGCATCTCGTCACCGGCTGGCACGTTGACCAGGCCATCGTAAGTCACCACTTTTCCTCCCCGCAGCGCATGCATGACTCTGACTAACATTTATGGCACCCAGATGTCCGAAGAAGAGCGCCTTGTAATCATCCGTTTCGGCAGAGATTGGGATCCAGACTGTATGGCGCAGGACGAGATCCTGTTCCGCATCGCTGACCGCGTCAAGAATTTCGCCGTCATCTACGTCTGCGACCTGGATCAAGTTCCAGACTTCAAGCAGATGTACGCTGTACGACCCGATGACGCTCATGTTCTTCTTCCGCAACAAGCATATGATGTGCGATTTCGGCACTGGTAATAACAACAAACTTAACTGGGTCCTGGAGGATAAGCAGGAATTGATCGATATCATCGAGACGATCTATCGTGGTGCAAAGAAGGGTAGGGGTTTGGTTGTCAGTCCCAAGGACTATTCTACTCGCTATCGGTACTAAGCGGGATGTCTTTTGGCTTCGTCTTCTTGAACGCGAGCTCGACAAGTATCCTACAACGAGACGAGGAGAAAGGGCGAATGGGATATTCTTGGCGCGACGATATGAACGAGCAGTCTCCGTTATGACTACTAAGTTGATAGGCGGTATTTGGAGTTTGGTTGGTCTCACTTAATCTCAAAATATGCCCTAGCGATCAAAGTGCTAATGCGAGTTACTCAAAAGAACTGACCCTTCCGATTTCGAATCGTAAGTGCCACCGTATTAGGATTACTGACTATGTCCCAGCTACCCCTACCCACTTTATTTTATGGGACCTTAAATCTTTTAGAAACACCGAGAACACCCATGCCTACACCCATTTCGCACATGCTATTGAAATTCCATTTTGTTCTACCATATAGCGAGCACTCCTTTGTCATCCATAGTAAGTTACGTTGGCAAGAATATTTCTCAGAACCCATATATTAGTACTTGTATAATACCAAGCATCGATAAACAGAAAGCAAGATTCGCCCCCTACTCCCTCGCATGCTCAACACCATGCTCACTCTATGAACCATTACTTCTCCCAAAGAACCTCTCCCAAAACCACAACAACCTGCAGTATGGTATCCGCGAACCAGCGCCACCGAAACAAGAGCTCCCCGAAAAGCACCATGCAGCACTCCTAGCCATCCCCAACGCCATCCATAACCCATGATCCCTCGCCATGCAAAATCCAAAGCCCAAACGCACCCCTTCCACCCCACTTACTTGGAAGAAAAGAAATGATGCTTCTTCTTTTTCTTCTCCGGATCCTTTGAAAACTTCCCGCCCGAGTTCTGAGCCGCCAAATGACTGCCCTGTCCATTCTGCGGCCTGCCCGCGGCCGCACCACCCCCCGAGTTCAGCGTCATGGCGCCCAAGCCCGCCGTCGGCGGCGCTGGGGTCTTCGGCAGCCCTGGCTTCGCTAAACTGGGTGGAGTTGGTTTCGGCGGCTCATCCCGCTCGAACAGATGCGCAGGTGCTTTCGGCTTGGGCAGCTCGGCCGGGATGCCCAGCCGTCTCTTGTCGACGCTCAGATCGCCGACCTGTCGCACGAAGAGCCCTGGGTTGAGCATGTGCGAGGTTATGAGGAAGACATCACGGGAGGTCTGGCGCGAGACTTCATAGCAGGCGCGCGACTCGGAGTAGGTGGCGCCGCCAGCCATGAAGACGATAATGCGCTGTCTAGGCTCTACCGAACTTAAGCGCGACTTCGCCCACGTTGGCTTGGCGGAGCGGAGGGAAGCGGCGGAGACCGAGTCTTGGGCAGATGGTTCGGTGGCGTCTAGATGCGGTTTTGTGTAAGGGAAGATGGTCTGGTCGAGCACGCCGCGAACGTGGTCTTCGAGAAGGTTTTGGAGGGCGGTTGTAAAGCGCGAGAGGGCGTATTCTTCTGCGTTAGCGGGAGGAGCGGGTTTTCGAGGAAATAGAGGGGGCGAAGGGGGTTTGTTGTCTTTGAGAGGTCTAGCAATGCGCGCTCCCAACAAGTCGAGGTTGTTGAGAACTTCACCATCCTGTGGAGGAAGTTGAGCGTGGGCGAGAAGTTTCATGAGGTCCGCAGGGAGAAGTCCGTCTTTGTAGAGGAGGTACAAAGCTATGAGGCGCAGACGATCCGGGCGTGTGATACTATCTTCGTCAAGAGTGCGAACAACTTGATCTGCAAGGTTTTTAGGTTTGCGGTAATCCTCATCAAGTCCGGTAGCGAGGGACTACTAAATTGTCAAAGAATTGCTCGTATGAGAAAATAGGGTTGGCAGAAACGTACTTGTTCTACCGATGCCAGATCTGGTAGCTTATGATTCTGGAATATATTCATGCATTCTTGAGCCATGCTCAGGTGTAGCGAATATGCTTCCTTCATTTCCTGAAACTGAGGCAAACCAGCTATCATATCCTTGATGGCATTTAAACTGCTTGCGTTGCCAGTATCTGAGTTCGTGAAATGAGGATTTTCGTCAATAAACCTTTGGAAGTCGCCCATCAACTTTTCGATGGTATCTTTCATGTGCTGATGTCGGTTCTCTACCCATATCTTGTCTTTCTCGCCAATTTCCATCTCCTTTTCCTCTTCGTCGGGCCTTCCCTCGTTTACGATTGCCTTGTATGTTACTTTGTCTCCTTCTTTGATTGGCAAAATATCATGAGCCATTGCTTGGTAAGTAAACTCGTGCAGGAGGGGGGCAAATAAATCCATTGACCTATCGGTGATATAGAGCGCTCCTCTAGGACGGTTCGAAGGAGGAGGGAAATTTTGATGGTATTGGGCGTACATATCTATCTGTTCCTGCGCAAAACGCGCAAGATGCAAGCAGAGAACGCTGGCCTCGTGGGACGGGTTCCGTGGTCGGTAATAGCGAATAGTTGGATACTCGCCCAGAGAAACACACACAGCCACAATCTAACAAATTAACGAAGTCAGCGTCCTCATAGTATACACGATAGACATTCTTCTTACCTTTTGTGCTAACTCTTCCATATGCTGCCTAACGAGGTTATTACACGCCGGATGGAACAGAATTGGGAAGCTCCACGGGTCCCGGAAGGTGATCAAGTGGGACTCTCTGGGGTAGTAGTTAATCTCCAGCACTCTGAATATCCGAATCTGCTCTCTTGCTATAGATAACCTGTCTATGCGCTCTCTTAATGGTGGAGGGAGCACTGAATAGGTCAGTATTTAGCCAGGCGAAAAGTGAAAACATAGCCTTACAAGACGTCCATATTAAAAAGGTGCCTCGATATCTGCGGCGTTCGAGGTCGGCCATAATGCATTCGACAATATGAGGTTGGGGAGAAAGGATGTAGACAGCGTCCATGTCCTTATTTATTGGCCGCCTATGCTCAATCTGCTCAATATCTGGGGTTAAGTCAGACATCTGATGGCATTTGCAATTTAAAATACGGTCGTACTTGTTATCTGCTCGTTGAGAATATCATCTTCCTTCACAACATTGTCGATGAGCTTGCGGCTCGTCTCGTCTACCACCAAGACTTTCCACTAAATTGAGGTTGGTGTCAGGACAGCTTTATGAGGGGGTCGAGGTGCGTGTACTTCTCCGCGCGCGGTATTTCGTATGGTATCGAGTATAACTATATAGTATAATTAGCACATGAAGCTTCAAAGAATGATAAAGGGTCTATACTGTCACGCTGAGTGTCGATAATGGAGGCACCCATGGCGAGCAATTCCGGGCAGCTTCAATGGTCCTAGTACCAGTTGAAATGAGAGAAGGAATACAGCGATGGTTAAAAGATCGCTCGAGGTTATATTTAGACCTGCTTTGTGGTAAATTTCGAGGGGAACAGAAGTTGGGGGCAGGTATTCGTGGTGGTTGAGAGGGTAATGTGGGGTTTCGGCGATGGCCATCTCGCTCCGCCTGAAGACGAAACTACACCAAATAAAAATCCCCAAAACACTCCAACACTAACACTAACGAGACAGCCAATTCAGCACCTTTAGCCTTTATTTACTGTTCATGGGATTTGAGGCGCCTTCTATCACGGTCCAGTCTTCCTCCTAGACTGCTTAGGATGCAGACGCAGGCCAAGCGTCCTAGCCTATGCATTTTCTGTGCCTTTGCCTCCAAACCACGCCGCCCAATTCCGCGAATTCAGGCCGCCAATTGGAAGAGTTTAAATCGCCAGCGTAAGCCTCTAGTTGATCCTGGAACAAGGACAGGCACATGGAGACCACTTCTAGTTCAGGATGACAAAGTAAACCAACTATCTCCTTCCTAAGTAATGCAGGACTAATAAGGCTTTTAGCATCGCGCCATTGCTATTCACCGTATTCGTAAAGCAGCAGGGAAAGGGACTGTTAGTCTAGCCGCTAATAACCCAGAGATACTTAAATCATTAGTAGTACAGAAGCTCCTACCCAATCTTAAGAAAGAGCTGAGCGAACCGGAATTCCTCGAGAGTATTGAGCTCAATCCAAAGTCATTCAAAGAATATTGGGCCAGTTTTGAGAAGGTTATCGAGAATACCGAGGGTCTTGATGATGGCTTTGCTGCCAAATTCGAAGCGTTACAAGACGCATACCGAGAAAAGGGAGTAACCGGTGTGATACGTGAGCTGAAATATGGCTTCTACGGACATATAGCGGGAGTAAATTTCACAGCCGCTGAAATTAAGAATCAAAAGGCTCTGGCAGATTTACGCTATCCTGCGGAATGGTACCCGGCAACGAGAGAGATACGGCGAACTATCCACCTTCACGTAGGACCGACCAATTCGGGCAAAACATACCATGCCCTCAAGCGACTCGAAAAAGCGAAATCTGGCGTGTATGCTGGACCCCTGCGTCTACTAGCTAACGAAATCTTTACCCGCATGAATGCGAAGGGAAAGAAATGCGCTCTCATCACAGGAGAGGAAAGAAAATTTCCAGACCCAGAAAATATTGATATGGTGAGCTGTACCGTCGAGATGGCCCCGATAAACAAGGAACTCGAGGTCGCCGTTATCGATGAAATTCAGATGATCAATAGTCCCGAACGTGGCTGGGCATGGACTCAAGCATTCCTAGGAATGCAAGCGAGGGAAATGCATCTCTGCGGAGAAGAGAGGACAGTACCGTTGATTCGGGAGTTAACAGCAGCAATGGGGGATAAGTTAGAGATACACAGATATCAGCGACTTAGTCCTCTGAAAATGATGAATAAGAGCCTGGGAGGGGATCTCAGCAAACTTCAAAAGGGCGACTGCATAGTCGCCTTTTCAGTCATGGGTATTCACGCTCTCCGAGAGCAAATAGAAAAGAAGACTGGCCGGAAGGTCGCCATTATCTACGGTAGTTTACCACCAGAAACCAGAGCTCATCAAGCCAGGCTTTTTAACAACCCCGAAAATGACTATGACTTTTTGGTGGCCAGCGATGCAATCGGCATGGGCCTTAATCTGTAAGTCATCGCCGCTCAGATAGGCGTTGTTACTAGCTAATAAAACATTAGAAGCATCAAGCGGATTATTTTTGAAACCTGTGTGAAGAACAACGGGCAAAAGATGGTAGCTCTACAAACATCAGAGATTAAGCAGATTGCTGGTCGAGCCGGGCGCTATCGCATTTCCGAACAGTCCGCTGACGAAGGAACCGAAAGCAACGACGTTCAGACAGAAATACCTGTTGAGAAAGCTCCAACGCCAGGATTCGATGGGGTTGTGGACATAGATGACAATCTTCCTTTGGAGGAAGTTCGTCTTGACAAGCAGTCAACGAAGAACACCAACCACATGGAAGCGGAGCCTCAGAAAAGCCCCAGCGCCGCTTTGCATTCTAAGAAACCTGATACAGTTAATGTTTCTATCACCTCACCAACGCCAAGCAAATCTACTGGAGAAGGCACTGTCGGATACGTCACAACTCTCGAAAGAATCGATTTCGCCAGAGTGGCGCGTGCGGTTGGGGGAGAAGCCGAGATTATTCAAACAGCAGGGCTCTTCCCTCCGGCACGGATTATCGAGCGCTTTGCGACTTATTTTCCTCCTGGAACTCCCTTTAGCTACATCCTCCTCCGATTGAACGAGATATCCCGGCTCCACCCCCGCTTCCACATATGTGGCCTGAAGGACCAGCTCATCATCGCCGATATCATTCAGCCTGTGAAAGGCTTGACTACAGGCGACCGCATCATATTCTGTTCAGCTCCGGCCCCCACGCGAGATCCCGAAACCAGAAAGCTCCTGCGTACCCTCGCGGAGTGCGTAGGCAAGCAAAAACGTGGCGGACTCCTTGACATTCCTGAATTTAATCTAGAGCTTTTGGACCAGGATCCTTTGCCAGATCGCGTTTACCTTGCTAAGCTCGAAAGTTTGCATAGAGGCATTGTATTATACCTCTGGCTCAGCTTCCACTTCTCGGGCGTCTTCACTACACGCGGAATGGCGAACTATGTCAAGGGGTTGGTTGAAGATAGGATTGAGGTTGCGTTATCGAGGATCTCGTATTCGGACAAGTATAGGGAAAAATTGAAGAGGAAGCGTGAGAAGGCAATGATTGACGACCTAAAGCGGGAAATCATGGCTGAGAAGGACGTAGAGAATGAGGAGTGGAAAGAGCAAGAGACGGAAGATGGAGACGAGGTGGAATTGAACGAAGAACGCCGCGCGAAGACCCTAGCTGCAGTAGGAGTACAGGAAGTCAAGGACGTTTTGGGTGATACGCAATCTTTTCGGGAGGACGATCGGGACCTGAGGGGTGACTATAACGAGTACAACACGCCTGAGCTTGAAATGTGGGAACAGTTTGAACCACGTGGGAACGGTGCATTGCGGCCTTTCAAGTTCGGCCCTTTTGACAGCATCGACGAGATAGAGAAGATGGTTATAGACATCACCGCGAACACTCAGGCCCTGCGCGATAAGACATTGGATTTGGAAACGAAGACGAATTTAAAAAGCATTGACCTTAGCTCTGGAAATGCTGCGGAGATTATACATCCGCTGGCATAAATGTATATGTAGACCCGTGGACTGAGGAGGTATTTGGGACCCGGAACTCAATACCATAGCCTTTAATGTTTGGATGAGATGGGAGTCATAGGGGGCGTGTCTTGTATCTTTATTTGTAACTTCTAAGATGCATCTCTCGGCGTATTGGGGAGAACTGGGCTACGCCATTCTGGCTATTGTAGAACATTTGGATAGAAGGCTTGCACGCTAAATCTCCGGAACACAGGAGGGCTAAGAAAATGGAATATAGAGGAATGCAGACTAGCTAATTGCTCTCGCGAAATTAACAACTATTTAAGCACCCAACTCCTTCTCAAAGTCACCCCTTGATCCAATTTATTCCCTTTCTTTCCACATCACCCAACTCTCGCAGCACCCCCATTAGCCGCAACAACGCTCCCACTTACCCACCTCGCCTTCTCACTAACCAACCACCCGACTACATCTGCAACATCTTCGCACTCGCCCATCCGTCCTCCCTCTGCAACCGTCACCTTCGGTAGCCGTTCATCTTTCAGTGCTTGCTGTACGGCATCTGGTAGAGACCTAAAACCATGACTATCCGTCAGGCCAACCGAGACGGCGTTCACAGTCGTACCCTGCATGCCGGGAGCGGAGCCGAGCTCGAGAGCCCACGAGCGCGTCAAGGACTCCAGAGCGGTTTTCGTGGCCGCGAAGACAGAGCTGCCATCACAGCGTCAGCAATCCCTCCACTAGCCCATTCAAGCGCGGTCGACGCCCAGACCAAATCTGCCGCCCCTAGACCCGGAGCAGCGGTCCGAGAAGCAGAAGGGAAGAGAGCCACACGTACCCGCCTACTCGCCCCTCGCGCACGCGGTCGCTCGAGATATTCACGATGCGCGCGTTCGGCCGGAACAGCTTCTTCCGCACCAGCGTCTCGACCATCAGAACGGGCGTCTGCACATTCCCCAACAGGCTCTTCTCAACGTCCCCCAATTCCATCTCCCCAATCTTATGCCGTACCATGATCGCGGCGTTGTTTACCAGGATATCGACGTGACCGTCAAACTCCGCTTCCAGCGTGCGGGCGATAAGGTCCGCGCAGTCGGGGGAGAGGATGTTGGCGGCGATGCCGACGAGCTTGGGCTGGGTGGGGTGTGTCGTGTGAGATATACGCGTGCTAGAGGTACTGGGGAAGGAGGGGAAGACGTTGGAGTAGAGTGCCGAGACGGTGTGCGAGAGAGTGTCGAAGTGTTGCGCCGAGGATGGGTCAGAGTAGGTTCCTAGCACTGCGGCACCCCGGGTTGCAAGGTTGAGGGCGATGGCGCGGCCGATACCTTTGGTTGCGCCACTGAGGGAGGTTAGTGAGATTGGATGCTTGGAGAGTGGTGGGGTGAGGGATGGGGGAGAGGTGAGCTTAAATGTTGTGCTCTCGGAACTGCTGGATGGGAAGATATGTGTGGGTTGAGGACATGAGAGGAATGCAGTAATTAAATGCTTGAGATGGCTTTTGATATGGCTTTTTGAACTGTTTGATTGAACAAGTGTTTCGATTTTCCCGGACATGGTAGAAGTGAAAAGATTTACTCTCCACATGTATGAAATCTCTTGAATTATGAAAACGGACTTCAACGAAACCCAAGAGAGTTAGAGAAAAGGAAATAAAAAGTTCTTACGTTACAACTGCTACCTTCCCCGCAAGATCCTGCTCTTGCAGGTGTGGAGCTTCAGGTATATAAGAGCCTGTTCCGTCCATGACTGGAAAGCAATTATTTAGAAAATATTAAATGTCTAGCACAAGATGTAGCTACAGCTTGAGTTCTAATACCAGCGGAGGAGATTGTGCGGAGTCCGTTTCATTGGGGCTGAAGTATTATTTCAGCTGTGATGTCAAACGTCGCTACATGACTTGTGGCGTAGATTGTGGCTGGTTCTATGGGGTTCAAGATTCATCTGACATATACAAGCCCCATCTTGCTTTTGCCGTCAAGCATAAGATCCGACATATAAGCTCCTCGAAGGCGTTCTTGGTATTTAGTGACGCCTCGCGGGAAGAATGCGGCACGCCTAGGTACATTTGAGGCTCATTAAATTAGATCGCTCCTTGGTCAAATCTCATAGCCGCAGACTTCCGCCGGCTACTTCATCCAACTCCATTTCTTCACCCACGCGACACACAACAACCCGCCAAAACAGAGCACTTACACCACCAGCCTATACATCGTGTTTTGGAGATTCCTCTGCAGAGCGTCGCAATGGCGCCTCTTCACTTATTCGAGATTCCCCGGCCTAAGGTAAGTTCTCGACTCCCTTCAGCACCCGCAACCGTCCTCTCCACTGCCGCTAACATGCTCTAGGCCTTCTTTAACTACATGTCTCTCCGCACAGGCGCCGAAATCATAACCTTCCTCATGCTGCTAAACAAGATCTCCGGCTTCTACGGCATCCTAGCCCTGTTAACCGGCGCGCCGTTGACCTCGCTCCAATTCTCCATGTACCTGTACTCGCTGCTGGCGCTCTGCGCAACCGCCTACCTGAGCCCGCACATCCGCCGCGCCTCGCCGCTGCAGTGCCTCGCCCTCGCCCACCTCTACGCCTTCGACACCGTGCTCAACGCCCTCTACACCGCCGCCTTCGGCGTCGCCTGGTTCTACGTCCTAGCGCAACACGGCGACGACGGCAAGACCGCCGTGCCCGGCGCCCCCGGCATCTCCTCCGCCGCCGGGTTCACGAACCCGAAATACAACGTGTCATCCGTCGAGGTGATTGCGGCGCCCGCGGGTGGGCTAGTGCCAGGCCAGGACGCCGTGGCCGTGGGCACGGGGGCTGCGGCCGCGGCCGGCAGCGGCGCGGGGCTCGGCGGCGCGGTCTTCCACAGCGGCAGTTTCATGAGCCTGTCCGTCATCGCGGTGCTCTGGGCGCTGCGCGCCTATTTCGTCTTCGTACTGCTGGCTTTCGCGCGCCAGGTCCTGCGCCAACATGTCGCTACGACGTCCTCTGCTGCGTGGGGTGCACCCGGAGCACCGCAGGATAATCTCGCTGAGAACCCCTTCGCTGAGGGCCGTGAGGAGGGCGAGGGGTGGAGGGGGAAGCTTGGGAGAGCTATGTTGGCTGGTGCACCGCAGTATTGGCTTGGTGCCGATGAGGATGGCGAGTGGATGCGTGGCTTGGGCGGGAAGTTCAGGAAGAGCATGGAGCCTGTGGGTGTTGTGGAGAGGGAGAGGAGGCGGAGAAGTGGGACCGGACCGCCAGCTCCACCCAGGGAACTTGTTGGGCAGAGGTTGGCGGATTTGACGGAGGTGAGGTGAGCAGGGTGACTAGACAAGAGAAGGAACGGAGTGACAGTTTAGCAGAACAGAAGTAAAGAGGACGCAGCAGAGGAAGAAGGTGGATGGAGAAGTAGACGCTTGTAAATGAAGGAGACGAGCGGTAATGACCTAATTAGATGAACGCGCAGATTATCCGGTTGATAAGGCGTTTTTGTACGAGTACGAAAATCTCGAAAGTTTGCACACAATCCATAAAGCTGAGCGTTGCGGGTTTACCCGCTCTATTCCTATACACAAGTCCACAGCATTTTAGCATTAGGCGTAATTCTATCACGACTTTCTACTGTATCGATTTGCCACTATTATGCCCACGTTTTTACCCTTTTATGTTGACTATTATGATTAAGCAGAGTCGTAAAATTTGGCACAGGCGGAATGCTTTTCCCATCCATTGAGTTGCGTTGTGTAATACCCCAGACCCGTTTTCTACTTCCAATCGAGCGGAAATAACTCCTTTAGAACCTCACTGCACATCTTTTGAAAGATCTTGAGCTAGACCCCTCGAAGTCCCTCTGTACATTCCGCGCTCCCGAACGCCTCTAAGCATCAACCCTTCTGCCACCTCTTACTCACTCTTCTACTCCACCACCCTCCTCTCAATCTCTCTCCTCTCCCTCCACCTCCTCCACCACTCCCTGGGCGTCCCCTCCACAAACCCCACCGCCAACCCGGCCGTCACGGCACACACCCCCGCCAACACAGCACACATATTCCCATACCCGATCCTCTCCCTCAAACCCCCCGCAACTAACGGTCCCAGCGTGAGGCCACCACTCCACACCATGCTATTAAAGCCATACAGCTGCGCATAAGGCCCACGGTCCCCAAAAAGCGCCGGATTCACCTTCCAGAACCGCTCGACCACAGCGCCGGCCTCGACGAGTGCGGGCGCACTGATAACCGCCAGCCCAGCCCCGCTCAGCGCCAGCAGCGCCGCGAACAGCGCGACCTGCTGCGGCGTCTGCCCTGGCGCGGGGTGTGGGCGCGGCAGCCGCAGGAGCGTCAGCGCGGGGACGAGGTACGTGTAGCCCAGCACGGCGAGCGGCTTCGTGCCGTAGCGGTCGACGGCCCAGCCGAAGAGCGGGCCGAGAAGCAGGTCGGAGGCGCCGAGGGGGAGGAAGAGGAGGCCGGCGGAGAGCGAGTCGAAGTTGTAGCGGGTGGAGGCGACGAGCGGGACTGTGGCGTCGAAGGCGCCGAGGAGGAGGGCTTGGATTAGGCCGAGGAAGAGGGCGGTTAGGAGGGAGGGGTTGCGGAGGCAGAGGAGGATGGGGAGGGTGCGGGTTAGGGCCGTTTTGGGGGGTTGGAGGTGGTAGGGGGATTGGGAGAATGGGCATGGGTTCGCGAGGAGTGGGGTGGATTCCGTCAGGGGTGCGACTTCTGGGTCACTGGAGGAGGTAGTCGAGGTGGTGGAGGCGCAGGAGGGGGATGTTGGAGGGCTGTATTTTGCGGCGACTTTCTTTTCGATGACGAGGAGACGCATGAGGAAGTCGAGGGCGAGGAATGCCACGCCGAGTCCAAAGACGCCGCCGTATCCTGTTTTGGCGTAGAGGATCCCGCCGAGAACGGGTGCGAGGAGCGTTGCTACTGATAGAACGCTGAATATCTGGATTGGATGGCGGTCAGTTGGGTTGGTGCTGACAAAAAGAGGACGATATGCATACGGATCCAATTGCCTTGCCTAGATTTTCAGGCCCGACAGTTTCTACAAGCAGTGCCAATCCAACGGTCCATACCACTCCGCTGCTAGCTCCTTGTAGCAATCTCGCAATAGTCAGAACGGCAATGGACTGACCTACTGCTAAGAGGACGGTGGCGAGAGCTAGTATGATCAGGCCCAGCAGGAACGGGAGCTGGCGTGAGGATGACAGCTTGTCTGCCAAAATGCCTGATACGGGTGATGCTACCATAGAAGCTGCTGCGTATACAGCCAGGAGTGTGGAGACATAGCTCTGAATTTGTGATTTTGGTGTATGGACTCTTTCTTCCAACATGAATGGGAGGACAGGTACGATCAGGCCGTAGAGAAACATGTCAGTAAACATGCCAATTCCTACAGTACTGATGATAAAGAATGTATTTGAGCGCCAGCGGAGGCCGATGGGAGGTTTGCCATGCCCATGATCAAGAAGCGGTGTGTTCTTCATCCTCCACCAGGACGCTGAAGGTGAAGTTGGAGAATTTGAGGACATTTTAATGTCCTCTTTATTACGAGGTTCGTCCCAAGCTCTTTTCTGTAAGAAAATGGGGAAGATAGACAGCACTAGAAATATGGGAAGTTGCAAAAACCCATCCCGTAGCTCTACCAACCGAACCTTCTATCAAAGGGCTAGTACGACCTGATGACTCACGAGAGGCCTTTCACATTGCAGCAAAAGAAATACTTGTAATACGACAGCACTAATTATACGAGAACGGAAGCAATACGAAAATGCAGAGGTCGTGCTCACCTAATAAATGGGTAATGGGCAGGCCTGGATGAAATGCTTGGTGGTAGTATTTTTGCTCGGCTAGTCTTGCCATTTCGGGCTCTGTTCACTTCCGACTTGCCAAGGCTGCATTTCGAACATTGACGCAGGCTCGACAAAGCTCCATACTGAATTAATAATGGCAGCCATACAGCAACCAGGCGGTAATCTGCCAAGTGCAACGTTCGTACTCATGAATACCCTCTTTACGACCTTGCTGACTAGGCCAGCAGTGTCTATGTATGTCTAGCATCTCCAAAACCACTACCACGCCTCGAATTCTGACTTGGTGCGGGGATAGGTTCGCAATCTCGAAGAGCGCATTAAGATCGAGCAGCTGAAGGAAGCCCTGAATGAAATATTCAGCGAATATGGAACCATTCTGGAAATCGTTGCCAAGAAAAACCTCAAGGCGAAAGGGCAGGCCTTCATAGTTTTTGAAGACGCGGACTCGGCGGCACAGGCAATAGAGGAAGTGCAAGGATTTGACCTATTCGACAAATCCATGGTGCTCGATTTTGCGAAGACGAGAAGCGACGCGACAGTTAAGAGAGAGGGAACCGAGGAGGAGTTTGAAACGCATAAGCGGAGGAGGCTGGCTGAGAAAGGTACGTCGCATGGGAAATAGCAGCCATGTCCCGGACTGTATATTTGGGGACAACTTGAACTGATTTGGCCATTCTACAGAGCGGAAGCAGGCCCAGGAAGCACAGGAAGCACAGAAGAAGCTCAAGAGACCTGCCGGTGCTGCCGCTGAGACTGCCAAACCGACAAAAGGGCCTGGCCTCAAGCCAACAGGTGGAACTGCGGCTGTTGTGCCAGACGAGTATCTGCCACCGAACAAGATTCTCTTTGTGCAGAATTTGCCAGACGATTACGATGTCGATGCGCTGACGGCAATTTTCAGCCGATTCAATGGATTCAGGGAAGTCCGGTTGGTGCCTGGAAGGAGAGGTATTGCGTTCGTAGAATATGATGCGGAACAAGGAGCAATCAGTGCGAAGGAAAGTACGGCGAATATGCCACTGGGAGATGAGAGCAAGCCGATGAAGGTGACGTACCAGAGACAGTAGCGTCTGTATGCCCACCCCCGGCGTTATGGTGTTTCAAAAGGGAATGGCATTATGTACTCTTCGCATGATGGGGCATCTCAATAAATATATGCTCGATGGCCATTGCGAGTTTCATGATCATCAAAAATGAAGCAATTAGTATTGTTGATAAATACGAGCTCAAGTTCCGAGAACACCCCATTGATTTCATACACAGCACCTAAAAACCTAAAAGATAACATCCTCGTTATCTTGATCACCAAGCAAGTCCTTTGATTCAACCGCTTCCTCTTTTTTCATGTCTTTCTCGTCGGCTGTTTTTTGGGCTTTCTCCCTCTCTTTCTCTCCAGCAGCAGCATCGCGATGCTTTTTCCCAGACACCTTCTTTAGCCTATAGAATTCCTCTCTGTCCAGCTCATCTAACTCCGAATTGATGTACTTAATCGTGTTCTCTGTCCTAGGAATGATAACATGCTCGCTGAGAGAAAAAGCAATTATTAGTTAGATAAAAATATTTGGATGATGGTACTCACATGGCATTCACTCTTCGATTCACCACCTTAATAACCTCATCGAGAATGACGAAAGCAGTCTGCAGACTGGCGAGCTCTACCAATGTCTCAACAGCTCGCGCATATGTCTCTCTACACCGCTGTACCTGCTGGCCACCTTTTCCCAAACCCGTCAATCCAAAGTCGTTGTTACCCTCCGTCATATAGCTTTCGAATTGGGGCAAGAATACACCTGAAACATTTTCTTGCTTCGTTCTTACGCGAAATCTTGCCGATTTTGCAGACTCCTGTATTTGATAACCAATCTCTCCTCCCACAGCATACGTAACTTCTGCTAGCGAGAATGCAGCAATCTGCATGACCCGGCCCATCTTACGCTTCGCCTCATCGATGCGGCGTGTGATCTCTAATCGTTCGTTTCAGTTTACGAGTCTGCAAGAAAATCTACAACGTGTTCATACCTCGAAAGCGTCTACAAGCGGGGAGGAATTAGCTAGGTGGCATTCTAAGAGTTGTGTGATTGCATACTTTGTCAGGGCTTCACTCTTTCTCTTTAGTAGGTCGTGACCAGTTTGGGCACCCTTCAACTTGCTCTTCATCAACCCCAGCGATTGTCGCGTGGGGAAGACCGCTTCTCGCGCCTACGCACCTCTATCAGCTACATCGTATAGCTCCGACAGCTCCAGGACCTACCCCACTACCAGACATTGTGGAACCAACTCTTGTGACGGCTAAAAGGTCAGCGGTTGGCTAAGTGCTTCACAAGGATCGAGCTGAGGAAGTGAGGGCCGGGAGAAGGCTAATGCTATAGATAGCAGTCCTCGTGAGGGATTCAGCGTTGGATGGCGTAGATGGTGCAGATCCTAGCGGTCGCATTCGCAAGTCGAAGCGAAGCCCGAAGCGCCAACCCTGGCTCTCAAATCAATCACCTCAGAAACTGCCTCACTGCACCCCGACAACCACCACCCACCCCACCCCTTCTTCTTCCGCTCTCGAGGTTTTCAGCCCAGCACAGGCTTCCGACGCCTATCCTGAGCGATGCCTGGAGAGCTCTTGAGGACGGTGGTCAACGCCAGTCTCCCGCGCGGCAACAAACGGAACGCATCGAAAATGTCCGCCGACTTGTACCTCATTTCGGACAACGACGTGATCTACGAGCAAGACATCATCCGGAATCCGGGCAGTATCAAGCCGTGGCTGGACTACGCGAATTTTAAAAGGCAGCACGGCAGTCTGCTCGAGCAAGCTTTCGTCCTCGAGCGCGCCTGCACCACTCTTCCACGGTCCTACAAGTTATGGAAGATGTACCTCGAGCTGCGAACAAAACACCTTGAGCACAAGAATCCTGCCAAATTCGCGCCGCATTATGTCAAAGTCAATGCATTGTTCGAGAGGGCGTTGGTTCTATTGAATAAGATGCCGAGGATATGGGAAATGTATCTGTCGTTCCTGATGCAACAGCCACTCGTTACAACCACTCGAAGAACATTCGACAGAGCGCTACGCGCATTACCAATCACTCAACACAACCGAATATGGGCACTATACCGGCCGTTCGCCAACTCCGCATCCGGAGAAACCGCAGTCAAGATATGGAGGAGGTACATGCAGATACATCCGGAACATGCGGAAGACTTCATCGAGTTGCTAAAGGATATGCGACAGTATACTGAAGCAGTCAAGAAGTACATGGAGATTCTAAACAACCCTCGTTTCAAGAGCAAGGAAGCCAAAGGCCCGTTTCAGTTCTGGACAGAGATGGTTGAGCTGTTAATCGACCATGCAAAAGAGATTGAAACGGGAGATGACAGTGGCATAGACGTGGAAAAGATCATTAGGAGCGGTATTGCACGTTTCGCCGACCAGAGAGGGATATTATGGGTTGGACTCGCCCGGTATTGGATCAATAAGGGCGAGTACGAAAGAGCCAGGGATGTATTCGAGGAGGGCATCACTACTGTCATGACTGTGCGAGACTTCTCCATCGTGTTTGATACGTACGCAGAGGCTGAGGAAGGCCTCATCGGGATAAAGATGGATGAGGCAGCCACACGGTCCGACAAGGGCAAAATTAATGAAGATGCCGATCTAGACCTTGACATCCGGATGATGAGGTTTGAACAACTCATGGATCGGCGGCCATTCCTTGTTAATGATGTTCTGTTGCGGCAAAATCCGAACAACGTCAACGAATGGGAAAAGCGAGTCGCGTTATGGGGCGACAACAAAAAAGAGGTGGTGCAGACCTATACCGATGCCATTGCAGCAATCCAACCGAAGAAAGTTGTCGGCAAGTTTCATGAGCTTTGGGCGAATTATGCAAAATTCTACGAAAATGGCGGTGACCTCAGAAACGCCCGAGTCATCATGGAAAAGGCTGTCAAAGTTCCATTCAAGTCTGTCGCTGAGCTCGCTGAGATGTGGTGCGAGTGGGCTGAGATGGAGCTTCGCAACGAGAACTTCGACCGCGCTGTGGACATCATGGCCAAAGCTACGCAAGCACCTAAACGTTCAAATGTCGACTACTTCGATGAGACATTAACACCACAGCAGCGCGTGCACAAGAGTTGGAAGTTGTGGAGTTTCTATGTTGATTTGGTCGAGAGTGTCAGCACGCTTGAAGAGACGAAAAAAGTGTACGAAAGGATATTCGAGCTGCGAATAGCTACTCCACAAACCGTTGTGAACTACGCCAACCTCCTTGAGGAAAACCAGTACTTCGAAGACTCATTCAAAGTCTACGAGCGTGGCTTGGACCTCTTCAGCTATCCTGTTGCATTCGAACTATGGAATCTGTATCTCACCAAGGCTGTTGATCGGAAGATTGGCATCGAGCGACTTCGCGATTTATTCGAACAAGCTGTTGTCTGCCCACCCAAATTCGCAAAAATTTTGTACCTGATGTACGGTGCGTTAGAAGAAGAACGAGGTCTCGCTCGTCACGCTATGCGCATATACGAGCGCGCAACCCGAGCCGTCGCAGACGATGATCGTATGGAGATGTATAACTTCTATATCACAAAATCAGCCTCAAACTTCGGGCTCACTTCAACACGCCCGATCTATGAGCGTGCCATCGCGGCGCTCCCCGACAACGAAGCAAAAGAGATGTGTCTCAAGTTCGCGGAGATGGAACGGCGGCTTGGCGAAATCGACCGCGCGAGAGCCATCTACGGCCACGCGAGCCAGTTCTGCGATCCCAGAACAAACCCGGCTTTCTGGCAGAAATGGGAGAGCTTCGAGGTGCAGCACGGCAACGAGGACACATTCAAGGAGATGCTACGCATCAAGCGAAGTGTCCAAGCGCAGTACAAGTATGTGTACCTCTTCTACTTCCCTACCCATTCCCCTTTCCTGTCATCCTTTGTATATGGCCCCGCTGACATTCCATAGCACCGACGTCAATTTTATTGCCTCCCAAGCCATCGCAAGGAGCCAGCAAGCGCAATTCGACGCCGCAAACGACGAAACCAGCGACGAGAAAGCCGACGCCATGGCAGCACTTGAGCGGCAAGCCCGCGCACCCGTCGGCTTCGTCGCCGCGACCTCAGGCCCCGAAGGCAGCAACCGGCTCAAAGAAGCCGCAGCCCAGGAGCCCGCACCCGCGAACCCGGATGCTATTGATGTTGATGATGATTTGTGAAAAAAGGTAGATATCTTTACAATGGGATAGGAATCTGGACACCGGGGTCACTTGCATCATCAAGGCGTTGTTGTGCTGGGGGAAACATTCGATACAGACTGCTCGATTGATATTTTCTAACTTGTGTTTTATGTACCCCGCGCCCATTAGCGGCTACCACCTTTCTTGTTTTTTTTTCCTCTCTCATCTCAGTTTCGGAGCAGACTATTGGGTTGGACCCGGTTTACTCGTGCATATAATGGCGTTGGATGCTTGAGCTATGGATTTGATAGGCAGGGGAGTGGTGGGAAAGGGATGGCTGGTTCCAGTGCATGATGCTTCTGCCACTTCTGACTTTCCTTTGTTCTTTTAGCTTGATGTAGGAGAAGAGGGAGGCTGTTGATGCTTTGGAGTGGCTCGTTTGAGGGTATTGGGAGGCGGATGCCTAAATTATTTTGCTGGGAGGAGAAAAAAAAACCACTAACCCTACACTACACACACTACACTATATACATTTCCTGATATCAAGATTCACCTCTGAGAAACTTCAAAAATATCCACCGGCTCTATCTCGCCACCCTGCTATATTTCCTTTGATATCTTTCACCAGATCTCCCGAACTAGACAGCTCCCGCACCGGCCAGCCATGGTCCGCGGACCCACTTCCGGCATCCTCCAGCATCCCTCCTTCAAGACCCGGCGCCCCAGCCTGGGTTTCAGGGCGTCTAGCCAACATTATCCACACCCAGAACCACGCCGCAGCAGGCTGTGCAGCGGTACCGAGGCCTGCGTCGCACCGCAGGTCGCACCGCTGGCTAATACCTTGTTTCGGGGCGCAGCAGCAGCAGCAACGGCCGCCGCGTGCGAGATCGGCTGCACGTGTATGCTGCTGCGATTTTAGCGTACACGAGGGAGCTACGCCAGCGGTTCAGTGCGCTGGGGCAATACGGTCGGCAAAGATGGAGCATCTGAGACTCCGCAAAGGTAGTTGTATAACCTTTAACTAGCAAAAGACAGTTTATAATTCTTCGTTTATGGGTAGAGCTGTGCTACTAGACTTAAAGAATTGATTTGTGTTTATTCTGCATATGCGGGCTTGAAATAATAGCGAGAGCCAGGCCTACAAACGGTGAACTTTTAGGCATCCTGTATGAATCTAAACCCGATGTTAATTAGTTATCGGGTCATGTCTATCCCTTTGCCTGGTAAAATTCGTCCCAATTATCATTTTGCCAGTGTACGGATCGCCAGATGGTAGGGCGTTACCAAGAGAAGGGATAATTAATGAACAAATCTCGCAAACCTTGCCTTAAACGTGAGTCTAGTGAAGCGCAACGAGGGGCAGCAGAGGTTGGTCTGAACCACCAATGTGGAACTTCCAACTGACCAAAGAGACTCAAATCACTGCAATTTTAGCGTCTACGAGGGAGCTATGCCGGCAGTTTAACGCAGCTATAATAGGCTATTCCGCGAAGAAGCCGGTGGACTCCAAGCAGGAATCCAACCAGTACCAACTCACTACAATTTTAGCGTCCACGAGGGAGCTATGCCAGCAGTTCAACGTAGCTGTGATAGGCTGTTTCGCGGAGGAGCCGCTGAAGACGGGAAGAAATAGTAATTCACTGCAATTTTAGCGCACTCGAGGGAGTCTTTACAAGCACGTGAGAGCAAAGGCCGATTCGGCCATTTCCTTCGCTTGCACGTTCCTTCGTGCCGTCTAGTCACTCCATAACTTCAGATGAGCGTACAAACCTCTCACCAACAACACAAGCGAAAAACGTAATCATCTACTATTGCAGTCTGCTCAGTCAGCGGTCTCGGGCTTCGCTCTCCAGGCCGAGTGATTATGTATACAACATCACCTGTTGCAGCTTGGCAGGGCTTAAGTTCTGGTAGATTTATAAGCTACAAAGTCAATTGATTACAGGTTTGACCACCTCCGTTTGGCAATTGCAGCCGGGTGGGGGTACGCGGCGTGTTGCGAGGTGTTACTTCTGACATGGGGAAGGTTGTGTAAGGCATCAGCAATTACTGACAGCGCGCTTGAAACCCAAATATCTAAAATATGTAAAGAGTGTGTGGTCGTGGGTTGATATAAGGTGTCGAGCTTTGGATGGCCGAGTGGAACCACACCAGCTGAAGAGCTCGGAAAACCAATTCCATAAATCCGGTCCCAGCAGTTCTGTAAACCATGAAGGGCTTCCTCGCCTCTGCACCCGCCCTGCGGGCGACGGCCCACGCCACAGCCGCATGCTCGCACCAGCTCGAAATTCGCGCCGCTCTCGTCGACATCCAGGGGCACCCCGTCCAACACCGCCAGCTACGCCGTCCAGTCGTTCGGCGGTGGCGCCTACATAGTGACGGACGGGTCCTACCAGAACGTCTTCTTCGTGCCGACCGCAGGCGTGGTCCACGTCGACCTGCCGCCGACCATCAGCAGGAACGTGCTCTCCACCATCGGCAACGTGACGAGCCAGCCCATCACGCACATAGTGTACAGCCGCCCGCAGGCGGACCACATCGGCGTCGCCTCGCTAGTCGCGGGCCCGGGTAAGCCCCATCGAGATCATCGCGCACGAGGACACCAAGGAGCTGTTGCAGGAAGCGCCGGATGCCTCGCGGCCGCTCCCCACCGTCACATTCAAGGACGACTGCAGGCTCCGCGTGGGGCAACCAGACGCTGGAGCTGCGCTACGACGGCGAGAACCACGCCCGCGGCAACATCTACATCTACGCGCCGGCGCAGAAGCTGCTCGTGCTCATCGACGTCGTTTTCCCCCGGCTGGGTCCCCTTCGCGTACCTGCCCGTCAACAGCAACATCCCCGGCTGGATCGCGGCGCACGACCCGGCGTATGACTTCGCGTACCATGTCGGTGGGCACTTGGGGTGGGCCGGCACGCGCGCCGACGTGTTGGTGCAGAAGAAGTACATGCAGGACCTGCGAGCTGCAAGCAAGCGCTCGACCTCACGGCGACGGATGATCCGCTGCCGAGCGCGGCGGTTCTGCAAGGGGCGGTTGAGCTCGTGAATCCGGGGAATCCCTGGACGGCTTTCAGGGGCTATCTGGCTGTCGTGGTTGAGTATTGCGGAAATGCGACGAACAAGGAGTGGGTTGGGAGGTTGGGCGCGGCGGATGTGTTGGGGATTCGACAATGCGTGGACGATGGCCGAGCCTTGGGGATCGATTATAATGTTCTTGGGCCGTTGAGGAGTCTCTAAGAGGGGATTTGGGGAAGCTGGTTAGGATACCAGAGTACTGGATTTTTGGTGTTGTTGAACCTAGTGTCGTACGAAGATGTACTGGCTGCATTGTTCAACCCAGCCAATATCTAGATCTAATTATGGTCTTGCTGTCTTTCCACCAGGAACTGGAATGATCGGAAAAGTGTCTGTCTAACAGAAATGCTACCCGCACACGTAATTTTTGCTAGAATGAAACACACTTGAAGGAAGCCACAATATAAAATAGAGCTCATGTATAACGAGGATGTCGTACGCTAGTTTACGTTAGCTGAAGCGGTGGCCTATTAGCTCCTGAGTAAAAGCGGCGCCGCTCACTAAACCAAATCTAGGGTCTCACCTAAGTTTGGCGCATGCCATCCGGAGGTTTCCTAGTCCAGTATTCCCTCAGACGTTGGCTTCAATTTGCCCCAGACCCCTTGACGCCCAGCACGACGCTATGAAACGATAGTCAAGGAGATATGCGCTGTGCATCTATCATATCTCCTTGACACATTAGAAATGGCTCAACGGTTGGTATCGGCTGGAGCTTCCCACGACCTGATTGACCCTTACGCTATCCCGCATGCATTCCAAAATCAATCTCAAACAAGCCCGATCTGGCATTCATCCTCGCGCATCTGGAGTCCAGATTATCTATCCGAGAAGGGAGGAGAAGCTTTAGACGGTGCAGATCGATGTCAATCAGGTCCATCTCATCATAGATGCGTCCGAAAGACTACACATGTCCGCGATAGGCGTCTGCACCCGAGTTGTTTGGGCCTCACGCCAAGCTGCGATTTGCCATCTTTGCTTCTTAGTGTCGAGATAGAGAAGTGTCGGAGGGGATTTTTGCACCCTGCTAGTGTAGTGCAGTGGAGGCGCAGCACTGACAGAAAGCGGAGCTTGAGCACGGAGGATCATTGAGGACCAACTAGGCAAAGAGCTCAGAGGGCTGCAGAAAGGTAGAGGTGCAGCAAAGTGCAGCGAGTCTTGCGGATGTGCAGGCAGGTGGCCAGGCCCTTCCCCAGGTCGATAAGATAGAGACATGAGAGGGGTGCAAGCAGCAGCCACGACATAAGTGACCTGTCCACTCACCGGCCCAAGGCTCATCATCCCTTCCTCACTACCCTGCGCTCCACTACCAGCACGGCGGATACGCAACGCTGCGAGCGAGGCAGTGCCGCGGGCGATCCAACCATTTCCGCTCACCACTCCCTCTAGCCTGCACCACGACGATCACCGCGAATCACCGTTGCTAGCCCGAGACGCACTGACGTAACGGCTTAACATTTTTCAAGCAGATTGGATATTCCCGTCAGCACGGCCAATTGATGGCGCAGGCCTGCTCAAGGGACAACTGGGCAGAAGGCAAGACTGGCACTTGTCAGATCGCCTCGAGCTGAGCTGAGGACGGCATGGCAGTCTGGGTGCATCATGTGCAGTGAGCCCCTCCCTTGACGTCGTTGGCGAGAAGGCCGAAGGCAATTAGGGCTGGGGCGATGAAGGGAGGCCTGGGAGGAGCTGGGAGGGGGGGTCTCTTTATATCTTGCCCTGCATGCCCCCAGACCTCGATGATGCTTATCATTGATCTCGAGCAATCCTCCCCTCCCTCTCAATACCAGCCGATTGATTCTGTCTCGTATACCTCCTATTTACTTTGAGATATCCTTTGACTACCAAATATAACAACTACCGATATCATGGCTACAACTGCGGCCTCAGGTATGCTTTCTCCGGAGTCTCTTTCTATCTGCGTGCCTAGGGATCCTTTCACTCCCCCCTCAGCTTGCTCTATCACAGCACAAGAGCACCATTGATCTGACACTACTGCCACACCTCCACGATTTCCAGCAACAACGCAATTAACGTCCACAGACATCGATGGCGCCCCAACCAACAACCCCTCAGTGCGATTGGAGGACCCCTTTGCCTCGCAGCGCGAAGCCGACAACAACCCATTCGAGGGCAACAAGCTCGCGGACCTAGCCGGCAGCGACGACATGCGGCTGTCTACATCGCCACCGCAGAAGGACCGGCGCATGAGCAAAGAATGGGACGCGTCCAAGGTACCTCCCTCCCGCTTCCAGAAGCGCGAGGGCAGCATCTACTCAACCCCATCATCCCGCGACGCCCATGTGAAGGGCTCGGAGAGGGATAAGGCGTATCATGATAAGCTGAAGGAGAAGGTGAGATCTACCCTAAACGGCCAGAAAACGGCTAGCTGCGGAATGTGATACTAATGGGAGAGCAGGGCTGGAGCAAATAATCTCCTACGAAAGCTGGGTGTTGTTTGCAGGGTGGGAAAAGCAGATGTTTGTATGAGTTGCGCGCTGGGTGTCAGAACTGTCGTCATGCTTTTCATACGACTGCATGAGTAAGAAATAGCATGGCCCGATGTTTCGAGTTGGAATTGGAGTTCGTTCTTCTTCGCTGGTGGCTAAATTGATACTTGCATGTATTAATCACCCGTTATCTCTCCCTCCATCTTTGCTGCCTCCCTCCATTGTGTGCTGCCGTAGCGACACCTCGCTTGTCGCAACTCCGGTGAAATTCGTGCGGGTGAAAAACTGTGCATTGTCAGCTGGGCGGGTTCTGCTCACGCTTGACTGTACACAGAGGTGGCGACGTTTATCTCATAAATCACGCTCCGTAGTTGAATTTTAGCCGAACTCAGTTAGATCAGCTCGTGCTTGGTTACGGGCAGGCACGCCAGAAAATCGCTCATATCTGCTCCCTATATTTCAAATTCCTTAACGCAGGGTCTGAGAGCCATAGTATTACTTGAATATAGAGGTAATAGAGAAGATGAAGAGCATTTGGCTTACAGTGTTTTAAAGATAACTAGACTTAAAGAAGTATATAAGTTTTAGCAGTAAGGCAGAGATTTTAAAACATTCGTTACTACTAAAGCTAGGACCACAAGCTCCCGGACCCCTCGCGGAAGATTTGTTTGGATAAGGAGCAGTATGCCCGTGCACGCCGATCCATGAGATAAGGTGACATGGCATCGCGAGGTGACGACATCGCTATGACCGCTCTCCCGCCCGTGCGCAACGCACGATCCGGTCCTGGAATGCGTTCGCAGCTCGTAGGGCTTGGCTTGGCCTGAGCGCCCGAACCACCAATGCTCTTATCATCACGTCCGCATCCACGTCTTCATACTGTGCCATGCTGAGCATCGAGCACTGCGTATTGTAGAAGGCTCGGAGCTACGAAAAGCAATGTAGAAAATTTATATATGTATAGGCTGACTTTCCTTTAACAGCAACACTGAATATCATCGTACCCGCAATCTCAAGTCGCAGATAATTTAAGCGCCTCAGAAGCGTATCAAAAGTTAAACTATCGTGATAATGAGGGAATAAATTTATCTTTGCATCCATTTCTTTTCTGGAAAATTCTAAGCCTCCGTTTCTACCACTCTAGGGGATTCTCTGTTTAATTTTCCCAAGATTTACAGACTAGGGTTTCCATGAACCTCATCCTTAAGAATTCAGAGATTTAGATTTTTACGAACTCCCCTCTGCTGGATTTCTGACGATTGGACAACTGGGTACACATAGACATCGCGATTCGTGACATCTGATTTCAAAATTAGGGATTCCAAGTTTTATAAACCTCCATCTAAGCCTCTCACGCATAGAGGCTCTATCCGGGGTTCTTTGTCTACGTACCTAAAGGACTTAGATACATACTTTATCATAAGGCATTGAATCACCTGTTACAAACTCTTCACCTTTACCAAGTTTGGAGCTTGTATTGCTACACCCAGGAAAATTTTCGTTTCAATTTCCCAATACTTAGCATTCTAGGTTTTTAATTTTCGGGAACTCACATTGTCACTTTTTTGAGCATAGAGGCCCTCTTTAGACATTTTAGCATTTTTATTAAAGATACGTCTTACGATACGGAATCAAATCACCGTTTGAAGTCTTGCTAGACCTACTAATCATCGAGCTTCTATCTCTACTAGTATACGGCAATCCCTCTCTTCGATCTTTCCCATATCCACATATTCTAGAATCTCGATTCTCAGAAATCTCCTTCCGCGAAATCTACGCGCTGTGTAGGAAGGACTAGAGCCTTAGTCCTGAAAGTTGTAGGGGCAAGAGCTGGGTAGTCTTTTAATAGCTGTCACAGCATTACCACATCTAGACTCGGCGACGAAGGATAATAATCCACGACATTTCAAACCAGCCTGACAAGCATAGTCCAGCTCAGTTAAGCGAAAATTATATACACACTGTAACCCAAAACAAATCCAGCGCCCCATCCAACCCTCCCTCTCCACCCATCCCAGCCAGAACGCCATACCATGCTCCTAAGAAACCGGCTCCTCATCTCTCCTCAAACATGCCCACACACTCTCTCTTTCTTGCTCGCTCTCCCGCTCTCTACTCAAACTGATCATCCCTAAACCCCGGCTCATCGTCCGCCCCCCGAATCGGGCCCATCGCCCCCGCGTCCAACAGCGGCGGCCCACCAACAGCCCCAATAAGACTCTTACGATGCCCCCTCGGACTCCGATCCAGCGTCTCACTAACCTCCTCCACCATCCCCCCCTCGCCCCCCTCCTCGCCCTCCCCCTCAAACCCGCGCGCCGCAAGCCGGCACGCAAGCACTGCATCGCGCAGCTCGCCCAGAAAAGCCTGCATCCCCTCAAACGGCAGCGGCAGCCCGCCATCCGCGCCATACAGCCGCCGCGCCATGTCGAGGCTCTTCTCCGCCTGCAGCGCCTTGTCGAGCTTGAGCCACGCGTCGGCCGCCAGCACGGCCCACAGCGCCGCCTTGCGCCGCCGCGCGCCCCAGCGCATGCTGCCGACGCCGCCGCGCGCCGCGAAGCACGCGCCCACGCGCCCCGTGAACAGCGCGTGGCCGACGGGCCCGACGAGCCCGGCGTCGAGGACGCGCGCGGCCCAGCGCGCGGCATCGTCGGCGGCGTCCCCGCCGCGGAGACGCAGCAGCTCGAGGCCTAGGGTTAGCGTGCGCAGCGCGTAGTAGGGCGCCGCGCAGCGCGTTGCGTAGCTGTAGCTGGCGGCCTCAAGCCAGGTGTCGATGGTGTCGGTGCGGGATTTGGTGGGGAGTGGCGCGGGGTTCATGAGGGCGGAGACGGCGGCCATTTCGGCGGCGCCGGCGTAGTGCCGCCACGCTTTGTCGTTGGTGAAGTCGGTGCGGAGCAGGTCGTAGGTGCTGAGGGCGAGCTTGAAGTCACGCAGCATGAAGGCGTAGTCGGCGAGTTTGCGCATCAGAGCTTCGGGCGCGTCCGGGCGGTAGAAACCTTGGAGCGAGTCGTAGTTGGAGCCTGATGAGCTTTGCGTGGGTGAGGATGAGGTGCGGTTGGAGGAGAAGGGCGTCCAGCGTTTCGAGAGCGACATGAAGCGGCCGGAGATGCCGCGGCGCCGCGACAGAATTTGCTCGTTCCAGGTGGCGGTGTTGCGTTCCATCGTGGGGATGATGGATTGTGTGACGAGTTCTCGGACGAAAGTGCGAAGGGCGGTAACGTCTGAATCGAAGAGGTAGGGGGCCGGATCTGTGATGTCGTCTGCGGCTTCTGTGAGAAGTTTTAGTATATTACACATCCATTTGGTGAAACAACAGCTTCCAGTTTATTATTCAATACTTCGCTTCTAAGAGAGGAGGGATAAATACCTCGCTTCTGGATCTCCGCAAGCTCTTCGGCGGCAGATAACCATTCACAAAGCGGAAGCTTGGTGCTATCATCGTCGGAAGGTATGCACTGGTTGCTTTTTAATCTAAGAAGATGACAGTGTAACCCAAAATGCCGCTTCATTTGCTCAAAAAGCGCATTGGACTTTGTGATGTCGCTATGTTCTTCATCATGGATGAGAACATAATATCGAAGGAATTCGTTGTTTACCCATTGGGGTAATCTGTGATTTCCAGTGTTGGTACTACCGTATAGTCGCCGTAATTCTTCTATTGGTGAGGGGTTTCTAGAACTTATTGCAATTATGCAGGCTACGGGGTGTGCGAATGTTTCGTGGGGTGTCATGGGGAGCCCCGAGAGTAGCCTTCGCAAGTATAGCGTGTAGAATGGTGATGTTGAACTGTCCGTGTGCGAAGGTTCATTTTGATGGTTCAGGTAGTCCGAGACTAGGTCGTGTGGCTGCAGCTCAGAATATTGTAGATGACGGTCCACGGCCTCCTCAATCTGCCCAATATCGCCTCCGGTCCTCGAGAAATTTAGTGATGTCCTTCCGCCGTCTCGATAGCCGTTTGCGCCCTCTGGCCTGACTTCTGTGCTCCTCCTTCCGGGAACTAACGGTACGCCCAAACCATCTGTCATTCCAGTAAATCGTATGCCAAAATCCTCCCAGCTCCTACTTGCGCCGACGCTGTCCCTAATGGTAACTTTTCCAGGTACAGATTCCCCAAAAGGTCTGAGCAACTCCAGAAGCCCCCCGGTGAACCCCTTGGCTATTACTATTTCCTCCGTATCCGCCGACGCCACTATAGCTACATGGGGCACAAAGGACCGTAATATTAGGTTTCTCGGTTCATCTGGCCTGCCTGCCGACGAGTTTGCGGGAGACCGAGTTCCATTTGCTCTTGGGCCAGGAGAAAATATAGAGCCAGGGATGGCTTGTGCGAGTGGAGTGGCAGTACCTGAGCTAGGGCGAGATGACGGGAGTGATGCGGTCGAGGCGAACAGCGAGGAGAGCGAAGGATTAGAACGCCTATAGGGCAGGCTAGCTATAGAGGAGTTGGGCGACTGTCTCCGCTTAGGTAAGACTATTGAAGACTGCAAATCGGCGTACTGGGCGGGTTTAAAAGGCGATGCATCTTGCGAAGGCGTCATGGGAGCCTTCGACGAGGGACCCGGCTGGGAGGATATATGCGCGCGAATGCTAAGGGACGGCTCATGGATCGTGACGATGGGAAGATCCCAGTGGGAGGGGGTTGAGGGTGGTAATAATGGGGATTGGCGAGTTATTGGTTAGGTGTTGCGCTGGAAGTTGGAAGTGACGAAGCACCGGAGCAAACGCTGACCTGCACCAGAATTTGAGCATGTGCCATCTCCCCTGCTATACAACCTCCCTTTACGAGCGAATTAAAGAGACTCTCACATTCGTTTCTTCAAAATACTTCTTCACCACCACTCTAGACACATAAAGTGTGCGGCGTAAATAGTACAGGGTGTGGTAATCCCCCATTTAGGCACTCTCACATGAATGACTCTTCGCCTTTGTTCACGCCTTTTCCACTCTTCTTTTCTTCGCCGTGAGCCCATCTCACATCTTCCTTTATCAGCTCCCCCACCCTTTTTTTGTGCGTCAAAACATATCTTATTCAGCCATTCTCGCTGTATGTCCTTGCAAAGGCGCCCAAGTCCTACTTCACAAGACGAGCAAACTTCAAAACGGCGGAAAGTCGAACATCAAGCTCCACCCAAAACATATCCCCGCAGAGCTATGACTACAAATTTGAATCCTCAAACTCTCGAGCTCACTGAAGTTGAGACTACCCTGCGCCAGCTGTTGTTGAATGTAGCCGAATATATAGACCGCACGTCCGTGCCCGAACCCGTTGACCCCCAAGTGAAGGTACCAGATGAGCTCGCAAAAGCTAAGATCGAGCTTCGCTTTACTGGAGGGTGGGTCCGGGACAAGCTGCTCGGCGTGGGCAGCCACGATATTGATGTTGCTATCAACAAGATGACTGGCTTCCAATTCGGGCTAAAAATGAGAGAATACCTCGAGATCCCTGGAAATCCAGAGAAATACGGAATAGCCCCAGCCTCATCCAGTACTAAAGCCAACGCGAATGGAAAGGGTAGAGACATCGGGCACGGTCTGTATAAGATTGAGGCAAACCCGGAGAAGTCAAAACACCTTGAAACAGTCACGACCAAAATTCTAGGCTTAGATATCGACCTTGTGAACCTTCGCAAAGAAACGTATACTGAAGACAGCCGTAACCCTCAGATGGAATTTGGAACGCCGGAGGAGGACGCAATGAGGCGCGATGCCACTGTTAATGCCATGTTTTATAACCTTGAAACATGTGCTATCGAAGATTTCACGGGTCGTGGCTTCCAAGACATGCAACTAAAGATTATTCGAACCCCTTTGGAACCATATCAAACATTCAAAGACGATCCTCTAAGAGTTTTGAGATTGATCCGATTTGCAAGTAGGCTGAACTACAGCATCGACCCTGATACGGAGAATGCGATGGAAAACGAAGACATAAAAAGCGCCTTAAAATTAAAGATTAGTCGTGAGAGAGTTGGTATCGAGATAGAGAAGATGCTCAAGGGACCAGACCCACACAGGGCTCTAGCGCTCATCGATCGGCTTGGTCTCTACGACACTATCTTCACAGACCCAACGAGGGAGGTGTCGTACAAGCCCGATATTTCCTACATAAAACCCGCATATGACTGCGTTTTCGAGCTTTCGCGGTCTACCAGCGATCAAGAAACTCTCTCTGTAATATCATCAACCCTTCTCAGAAACTTTGACGAGAAATATCTAGCCTGGATTGCCGCCGCATTGGTTCCATGGGCCGACGCTCCATTACCCAATCCTCCTAAAAAAGGCGGCAAAACAACTTACACTGCCCAACTAGTCGCTCGCGAGGGTATCAAGGCCCCCAATAAGATCTCTGAAGTGATTACATCTTCAGTGGAACATTCCGAAAATATTCGAGCTTTGAAGGACCGATGCGTGACTCAGCTGAAATATCCACATCGACGACAGGAAGGTGAGGATGCCACAGCAAGAGACACACTAGGGATGGCAATCCGGCGCTGGGGTCAAACGTGGAGGAGCCAAGTTCTATTCTCCTTGTTATACGAGGTCTCGATTGGATCAATTCCAAAAGACAGTGAGTATTTGACCTTAAATGTATTTCATTCGTTTCTAACCTCATCACGTAGCGGTTATTTCGTCTTATGCCACCTTCCTCTCTCAATTGGTCAAGCTTGACGTTCTCGAGGCGTACAAATATAAACCCTTAGTCACAGGCACAGAGTTAGCAAGCGCTCTCTCAACACCCCCAGGACCATGGATGAAAGATGCGCTGGAAGTGGTAATGGCCTGGCAACTCCGGTACCCCGAGGTTAAAGACCGAGCCGCTGCAATCGAAGCAGTGAAAGCACACAACGAGGCTAAACTCCAAGACGAGACTAAACGCGAGGAAAAGAATAGTGAGCTCCCTGCCCGTCTCGCCACTCATTTCTTGCAGCTTACCATCCGCCCTCTGTTCACCTCCTCACAGAAACAGTCTCATCCAAATCTCACAGCGGCGGGTCGTAAAGCCACACAACCCAAACCCCACAAAACGCTCAATTTCGATGAGTCCGTCAAAGAGCTTTGGAAGGATCCACACTATGGATGGGCCTTAGACCTCCTTCGTTGGGTACTTTGTACGCTAGACTCCAAAGGTGTTGAAACGAATTGGGGTCTCATAGTTCCGCCCATTCTAAGAATGCTTGATGACATAGAAACGGCGTGGAAAGCAGCGGGATGCGAATTACTGACAATGCTATTGAATATCACTCCACCCGCACTACTAGCAAAAACTGGGCTTGGAAATGTATTCGAGGAAGCACTCATGCCATGTTTAACCTATCTACCATCCTTAACCCCAGAAAACGAGTCCGTCATGCTACTAGACAAAACCTACCCGGCTTCACTGGCACTAGCGAACGTTATGTTCCCTTCCCCCTTCGCTTCCACCACAATATCCACTCCCTCCCGATCCCCCACCACCAAGAAGGCAGAAGAGAACCCCCGAACGTGCGAGAAATTCCTCGACACGCTCCTGCGCCAAGGCATCCTCGCCGGCTTTGCGCACGCAGGCGAGCACGTCCGCATCGCCGAAGTGCTGCTCAAGCACCTCGTCCCGCTGCTCGAGGCCATGCAGATCAGCTCCGTCAAGCACCTCAAGCACGTCCTTCCCCTGCTCTCGAACGTGCTCGCCGAGCCGCTCGGCCCTGCCTATCCGCCGCTGCTGCGCGCGGCTGCGAAGGCGGTGCAGGTAGTGCAGCTGAATGCGTGGCCGAGGATCGCGGTGCATAGAGGAGAGGTGCTGCGGGGGGTTACGGTTTGCTGGATTAGGGTTTGTGAGCAGGGTCAGCGGGGAGGGCAGGAGGCGGTGGAGTTGGAGGCGGTGAAGCAGGAGCTCAGGACGTGCGTTGAGATGCTGGCGGCGGTGCTGAAGGAGGATCAGGATGTGGATCTGCAAAAGGAAGCTGCGATGTTGGTCGAGGCTGATGAGCGGCTGAGCGGGCTGCTTGATGTTGTTATGGAGGCTTGAGGGATCGCCATTGTTGTGAACGGTAGCTGAGAAATTGATGTATTTCGTGGAGACGGGTCATTATGAGATCGGGCACTTTGGGACGACGGACGCATTTTGCACTTGCATTGGTGTCTCGGCTCAATCATAAAATTATAGAGCGTATTTATAGATCACTTTAAAAGTTCTTTGGAGTGACACTTCACTAATAACACTACCTTCATTCGTTTACACGCAAAGGTGTCAATCTGCCTAAAAGTACCGTTATTCTCTAAACTAACTGAGAATCTTGCAAGCATTTTATACAACTTCCATTCTCGTTTTCTAGGCCTCAGCTATTTCAAGATTTGAAACGCCCTCGAAGAGATACTCAAAGGGGGCCAGTACCGCCTAGTCCTCCAGCTCACCTAGCTTGCCCATCAGCAAAGCATCCACTTTCTCGCCCTTCTTCATGGAACCCTTCCCGGCCGGCATGCACAAAAGTGCATTCGCGCCCTTGAAACTCCCGATCCTTGAGCTGCGTTGTCCACCAGTGCTGCTAGCATACAGTAACCCGTCTTTCTTCGTAATAACCAAAGAGCGGTGATATTCCGGTCGTTGTGGATCCAATCGAATCTCGTCATCCAGCGTAACCTTGACTTGCGGTAAGCCAGCCGGCGTGATACCAGAGGCCTGATGCAGCGATGGGAGCACAAAAAGATGGAACGTCACAACAGCGGAAGCAGGGTTGCCAGGCAAAGAGAAGATTGCCTTTGTGACGTGCTCGCCCGCGTCATCCTTCACGGGCACGGTGGCGAAGGTGGTGGGTTTGCCAGGCTTCATGTTCACGCGGCCGAAGTGGATTGCACCACCGAGCGAGCGCTCGATGGTCGGTTTAAGCAGGTCCAGCTCGCCCATCGACACGCCGCCGCTGGTGATCACGACGTCGACCTTGCGGAATGCATCGCGGAGTGTTTCTTCTAGAGCTCCGGGCCTGGGATTGGTTAGCTGTGATTAATGAGAGACGGGGAAGGGCTGGCTACTTGTCTGATATGATACCGAGATCGACCGCTTGGAACCTGTGGCTCCGGACGGCTGTGATTAGTGTCGGCCTATTGGTATCTCGAACTTCTCCCAGTTTCAAGGGCCCGGGCCTGTCATGCGGAATAATTTCGTCGCCAGTGCTAAGCACGCCAACAACAGGTCTCCGGTAAGTCGCCACTTTTGTGGTACCCACAGAAGCTAGGAGGCCGAATTCTCCTCCGATCACTGTAATCCCTTCTCCTTTCTTCATGATGAGATCACCGGCCTGGACATCACTGCCAATCTCTCTAACATTCTCGCCGCGCTTGATTTGGTCGGTGAGGATTTCTACCTCTTTCTCCTCCTTGCCATCATCGGTCTTAGTCTTGAGAACTGTGTCTTCTACCATAACCACTGCATCTGCACCTGGAGGTAGTGGGGCTCCTGTCGTTATACGGGCTATCTGGCCTTCTTCTAGAGGCGCTATTTCTCCAGCTTGAGCGTGAGATACGAGAGCCACTGGGTAAACGCCTTTTGGGAAACAGCCTGATTCTGAGAATTTTACCTGCCAGTCCGTAAGCTTTAATACAAACTTGCTGTCACTGGGATAACAGCTGGTAAGCCGTTTAGAAGTGAAAAATGAGAGCTTAGAGAAACACAGCAGTGGCATTGCGTAGGGGAAGCTTTTTCGTTGGTACAACGTGACATGGTAGTGGAGATATTCAAAATGCCTTGACAAAGACTTACCGCATAGCCATCAACGATGCTTGCACGAAAAGCTGGTACTGACTCCGCAGCTTTTACATCTTCCGCTAGCACAGATCCACCCAGAGCCATGTCAACGGGTACTCTTTGAATCTTTGGCTTAGGTGTATGCTCCGAGATGAGCTTCAATGCATCACTCACGGACAGCATGGGATACGGAGACGACCGGTATCTGCGTGAAGGGCCCGCACTCGGGTCATTCGATTGCGGGCGAGATTCAGGATCTGTATGGGCCCTAGGACCTCCATGTCCATGCCCATGACCGTGTCCATGGCTGTGACCATGGTGGTGGTGTGCTCCTGAAAATTGTATCAGTCTTTAACGAAATTCGCTATCATTTTAGACAATGCAAGAACACTATCATCCTAAAATGGCTTAAATAAGCTCTTTTGAATGATGATTCCAAGAGATGGTTGGAGAAGAGAAATTTAACAGAATAGAAGTACCTTCTGATTTTGATGATATCACAGACGCTGCACCGGATTGGACACCAGCATCTGCTTCCAGCTTCTTGACTCCTCCAACATGAATGGCACGCGAATCAGCACCAGCTGCTTGTATGCAAGCGTGTGGCAATAATTTGAGGACTGCTTCTAAATTCTCTTTGGCACCTTTGGGGGATCCGGGCAGCGTTAGTATTAGAGTCTTCTTCCGTACACCAGCAACAGGCCTCGACATAAGGGCAACTAGAAGCCATCAGCACGTCCACAGACCGAAGGAAAGGTAAAGAAACTTTACATGGAGTAATCGATAACGAGGCGGCTAGCATTCCATGACTGAGCAAGTATTAGGTTAACGAAGAGCTTAAGGTTGATTTAATCACAATACTCACACTAGCCCTGGTGCATGTCTGTGTATAAGGGGCAACACAGCCTTTTTGCTCTGCTGTTAGTCATATTTGATTTGAATGTAAGCGGATACAGCAGTTTTACCTCTGGGGTGTTATCTTTGACAGCGAACCCAGTGCCACCACTGCTAATGATTAGATTGACAGCATCCTCACTATCCGTCCACCGCGTTACGAATCTCTGAATTTCAAGAACGTCATCTGGAATTATCTGCGTAACTGATACCTCCCATTGGTCATTCCCTACAGTTTCGAAGACATCTTGGAGAATTGCCGTGCATTTATCCGAAGAGGGATCTTGCGATGCAGTCTCCGAGACAATCAGTATGGCGGCTCTGAGCTTGCTGGTGTTCATGTTCGAGGGTGGGGGAAGAAATGGTGAGAGATGACCCGAGATGGCCGAAATCGCGCAACGGCTATCCACACGCTTTTTTATGTGGTGTTCGAAGCCAATTTACAATCGTCATATTTTCGCGCAGTCAGTTAAGCCCAGTAATCTTTGAATCACAATATCACTTAGGGTACAAATATCAGCCGCGATAGAATAACGGTTGTATTTCGGAACTCTGGTCATGATACATGGATGCTACAAGAAACTATTTACAGACTGAACCTATGCTTCTTCAGAGTACCAGCATATATTGTGCCTCGCCCTAAATCTGACTGCTTTACGCAGACGAAGTCTACCTGGAACCTTCATCCCCAGGCGACCAATGCTGAACCAGGTTTAACATTCTCTGGTGTGCTCTATCCTGCACTTCGTACAAATCCAGGCCTCTTCAATCAAATTCTGGAGCATTCCCCGATACCAGTAGCCCAATAATAAGTCCAAACAGTCCGAGGACAGAGCTAAAAATCTCAATAACCAAGATTTTGACGAATCTGATAACACTGATGTTAGTCCCATCCACCATATTTCACCATAGAATCAGATGTGCCTTACAAGGTTGGGTCTGAAGCATCAGCCAATGCTGCACTGCTGCCGTTGATTCCAACCGAGACACCACACACTAGATTGCACATTCCCACAGTTATACCCGCCCAGAACAACGCATAGCCAGTGTAGAAGTTGCTGCCTGAATAAATGTTTTCCGGGGGAACGACCTTAAGCTTGGAGGAGAAAACAATCGCCATGATGACACCGTAGATGGCGACGACTTCGCAGAAGATGATGGATATCAGATTCTTCGTCCTTATCCGAGGAGCTTTAACACCTCCACCGAGAATGGAGACTCCGGTCGTGAATATTCCCCTTCAACAGCTTCCGTTAGTAACAGAACAATGTTTGAAGGTTGATGCAGATGTGCATACCATGCTGCTCCGACTACAGATAACCCGATACATAGCCCAATGCCCATGTCCGCCCACGCGTAAGGTGAAACACTCTCAAGGAATTGGCCAACCTGAGAGAGACGCTGTCAGTCACAATCCAGAAGAATTCATTGGGTGGTACACACATTGAAGGCTTCACCCTCGCCATTAAAAAGCATATCTAGCTCTCAATCAGTAGCTGCCTATCGTCGTGAACCCTTTCAACTCACAAAGCCCTATAACGCCCAAGGCCAGTGTCGAACCGCCCACGCCATATTGGAGGACCATCTTGGATAGATATTCTCAAGGAAGATCGAAATGTGAGGAGTTTGACTGGGCTGGAGCTCCTTTGGTGATAGAAGTTGATGGTGCGGATCGCGCCGCTGCCAGACCACCCATTAGTCATCCGGGGCCCTCAACATATCCGCTGCGCCTCCGACTCTCCTCTACAACTCACTCATCGCAGCAACTACGATGGCGGATTCGAAGTATTATGAGCTCTACCGGCGTAGCAGGTACTGCCTCTTGATTGACAGCTTTGCTGTGCACTTAGATAACTCATATTAACATTCCGTAGCCTGGGAGGCTCTCTCACAGATACACTGGACGACCTCATCAGCGAGCGGCGAATCGAGCCACAGCTCGCCATGAAGATCCTCACAAACTTCGACAAGGCAGTTGCTGATGTTCTGGCCGACAAGGTCAAGTCGCGCCTGACTTTCAAGGTATATCCGGACAGATACGTGCAAGCGGTCTGTTCGGCTCATTGACTTACGTGCTTCTCTAGGGTCATCTTGATACATATCGATTCTGCGACGATGTCTGGACGTTTATTATCAAGGACATCAACTTCAAGCTAGAAAACGGCAACCCGAACCCGATCCAAGCAGACAGAGTCAAGATCGTCAGCTGCAACACCAAGCGTCCTGGTGAGGCTTAGAGGCTTAGTCTTCAAGGCCTTTATTCGGAGATGTGTTGCTAAATATCAGTACTTTTAGAGGACGGTGATGAGGCGGCTTAGCGGTGCAAACGGTGGTCCGGACTTTCAACCGCATGAGGAGGGAACGAAAAACTGAAACATGCAACTGAATTTGAGGATCTGCGAAATACCACGCGACCAGGGTAAATTTCTGGGCTTTTTCTGTTCTGCTGGTATCAACGGTGTCATGGGGCGTTTCAGACAAAGTTAAACAGTATGGGAATGGAGTTCACAGGAATGGGTCAGCGGTCTTTGTGGCCCTGATGTACTTCGATTAGCATTGTCCTACAGGTCTAGCGAGTTATCTAATCATCAATTCATCCGATGCTATGTCTAGTATTCTCCGAGTTTGAAGAGTGAATTTACCATGCCGTAAAAGACGGACTTATGAACTATGCTCCCCTCTGTCTTTTAATGATAAGATTCCCTCTCCTAGCGAATTAATCACCACAATTTCGGGGGGCGGTAGGTTTTAGAAATTGCTGTCCACGATTGCCATATGATCATCGATTAGTCTGTCAAGCTGCACGTCTCGCTTCGCACTTCCCCAGCCCTGCCAGTAAAATCTTGCCAGGCACGCTTTGATGACTCGAATAGGATAGTCAGTGAACAGGTTGTCTCCCACCCTTGCTGTCCCACCTTTGTTTATAATAGAAACTGGCCTAGGAGGAGTTCCTTCCCAGTTCTCGGCCCCGGAAAGTAATAGTGCGGGGGTCGAGATGCAGAAAGACAATCTGTTGCTACATGTTACACATATGCATGTGGGCACGGGCATGGGCACGTGCACGGGCGTGATATCGGTGAACTGGAAATCTAAGCAATCAAAGAATACGCATCCGAATCCCTCATTAAAAGGCTGGACGACAGTTCTCGTAAGCATATGTTGTGGAAGAAGGTGAACGCTGAATGAGGGCGCACCGCAGTGTCCTCGACCTGCTATTTGACAAGCCGGAATGACTCAACGTGTCAGTTGCCAAGTTCCCTCGAATCACACGTCTTAAGCTTTGGTGTCTTCTAGAGTCGTGTCAGCCTCTGTTTAAGGCCGCAGCTACAGTTGTCCCGTCCGTTAATGGTGGGTTCACCTCTGTCTCTGACGCATATGTTTCATTGGTGGTAACGATGGGAGGCCTTTCATGGAACTACTCCCCTGCCTGCGCTCTCGCCGCGCTCTCCCACATGAACTCATACTGGTCTTTTACGGTTTTCTCTAGGCAGCACAACCAGGCCTGACGCACGCTGGGATGATTTGGCTTACCTGCGCCAATCTGCTATGTCCACGCTTCGAGATATTTTTGACATGTGTTTCTAGTGCTCTTCAACCCTAGAATTATGGTCTTCACAGGAATGTTGTGTAAGGGTAAATCGCCGAATCTGTCCACATACATTGCTACGGCAGCTAGGCTCCGACAGAGAACAACACTACAGGTAGATATGTCTTGCAAGCGCGGAACAACGGACATATGATTGAGACCAAAGAAAGCCTGATCAGCCGTTATAGGCTGTAAGGAAGGATTGGACGATCATGATGTTACTGACCCGCGAAGCAAGTCGAGGATTTACATTCATCGGGGTCCCCCATGAAGAACTTGCCCAAACACTCTCCACTCTCCTAAATTCCTCATAGAGGAATACCTAATCTCACGAAAAGTTCTGTTCTGAATTATTTTTTGTAACTAAACCTGTGATATCAATACTTCACATTCAGTACATCATGTCATCAATACAACAGTCCCCTTCAGGCCCTACCCCCGCTAGGAGCCCCACTCCGCCACCATCTCCTACTGGGATAGCCCATTCTTTCCCGGCAATGGAGAACCTTGTCATGGCCCTCAGGGCTATAACATCGAGCGATGGCTTCAAGGAAATTGCGTGCGTGTATGATTCTACCACGAGTTTGAACAGGCAGCTCGAAGACGAACGTGCAGAAGTGGAAAACCTGCGCGCTGAAATGAAAAAAATGCAAGATCATCACGACATCATTCACCAAGGGAGCCTGGAAAATTATCGAAAGTCTCATAAGAAGCTAGAAGACGAGAAAGCTTCTCTGTGGGCAAATTCGTATACCTTGAAGGCAGCCGTAAAGGAAAAAGAGGATGCTGCTGCAAAGTGTAAAGAAAAGAGTGATGCTTTGCAGAAGGAGGCTGATGAACTGAAGGCGTCGCTAGAGGAGGAGAAGAAAAAGGCCACTGCAGCTCAGGATGAAGTAGCAGAACTGAAGAAGAGCGTGGAAGGAAAGGACAATGAGATCGGGAAACTGAAGGAAAGTTTGGATAGTGAACAGAAACAAGTTTTAAGCTTGAAAGATGAATTGAACACGTCTCAAAAAGATAATACTTCGCTACGCGGACAGTTGGAAGGAGCTACAAAGAAGATAACAGATCTGGAATCATTCGCCTCCCAACTTTGTGTGGAAGACGAAGATAAAATGTAAGTTGTGCTCAAGACCAGGGAGTTGGGTTTATTGGTGCTAACATCAACCCCAGGATTGAGAAACTGGGTGACTTATGGAAATCTGCGTATAAGCTAATGGAAGCAACATTTAAAGAAGATCTCCCGGACCAGATTCTTGGGGTATGTATAATCTTACGATTGAGGGAGATGCCCAACTAACAACCACCCTTAGAACCAAGTCGCCTGGAAACGGCTCAAGGAACTTGAACTTGGACCCCAACACGGCCAACACCAAGTCCCTCTTCCGCAATCAAACTCTCAGGCCGCTAAACAGATGCGCATTGCCATCATGCTCGCAATTCTCGCAAGGGCGATCGACAAGGACATCTTTCAGCCTACCTACATTCTCGATGGGGAGAGTGGGATCCGGGAACTTTTGCTTCACCAAGCGATTGCCGACAGCGGAAAGGAAGCATACTGCCGTTCCATCCTGCTGTCAATGTTCCCAGAGGAGCAGGCAAAGGTTTCTGAAGAGAGAGTGAAGGAAGTTATCGGTGACGTGGGATGGTACGCCCAGGATTTGCTCTCTGTGACCCAGTTTGAGACGTTCAAAGCTGGCTTAGAGCAGGTGGTTCAGAATGCATCTGATCTTTGGAAAACCGTCCAACGTGCCAAGCAGAGATACGAGCCTAACTTCGCGCTCGAGGATTATGAGGACTTCGACTGGGAAGTAATTGGCTTTGAAGAAGGAACTGCTGCCGACGGAGAGGAAGGCCCGGCCAAGGTTACTGGGGCGGGGAATGACGAAGATTTGCTTGTGATCTTCCCCCGCGTCTATGCTGTTGACGATAGTGATCCCGACCCAATCACTCACGGAGTTGTGCTCAAAAGATCCCAGTCGGCCGAGGCAACACAAGAGCTGGAGAGGACGAGGACAGCCAATCCAACTCTTGGAAGGACAGCGACGAGCCGCGCCAGGCAACTAAGGCCGCGGTCTATGTCATTTCCTGTGAACGAAACCCGTTTTTTACCGCCCAGCACCCTGCCAAGCGCATCTGGAAGTGGTTGAAGAAGGTAGCTGAGAAGAAGCCGAGTTAGATGTTTGACTAGTTGTATAGTCGTTTACATCAAAGAAGCCGAACTAGCCGCCTTACGCTGAAGGATCGTAACAGTTGGAGCTAGGGAAATACCGATAGCTCAGGTGATTCGGTTTATGGGGATTGAGTACACGCTGTTAGGGATGAACCATCTCTGGCGTCCGTCTGTATCAAGTCTGCGGGTCTCTTTGGTTCCTGTTCTCAGTCACATTAGTATCTCTTATAATTCTGTATCTGTGTGCAATATGTAGCAATGTCGTCCCTTTCCTCACAATAGTAGATTTGTTTTGTGATAGTACATGAATTCGTTCTTAATCCCGAAAAGGACGACATAAGTTTCGCCATCACGCTTGTAAGTTTTCCAGTGGAACAAAGCATGGCCCTCGGGTATGTCTCATTGCTTGTTTGATCTCCCGCTATGCTTCTTCAAGGCAGCTCATGAAGTGTGGAGTTGCTGCCAAAAAGAGCAGCTATACTTCGCGATCATAGTAGTGTTCACACGAAGTCGCAAATTAGGCTCTTATTAGCAAAGCGAATATGAGCTTTTATAAAGTGACTATGGGCTCTTTTAATAAAATTATACTGACCTGGATGGGAATTTGGCTGGGTGTGGGTACTCGAACAACAGCCAGACTTGCTAACAATCAATCGATCAATCTAACGACCCTTCCGCTTAATTAATTGCCCATTTTGGTGGCCTCTTAATTAATTAATTAATTGTTCGCCTAAATCTAAGCCAATTAATTAGAAAGGGCTCCATGAAACCGGCCTCTGCACCTCCACGCGGTGGAGCCCGGGAACCTAGCAGCTACTATTGGTGTTCCATCAGGATCGTGCCATAGACTGTTAGAGCAAACGCAGAGACGTACGTACGGCAGCGCGTCGCAGGCGCTGTGACGTGGTGACAGGAAAAATTTTCTTGCTGGGAGGGTGAGCCCCAGCAGAGACTTAAGAACACAGCTCCTACGTCTCGACGTACGTATTCGAGCTATTAAACCACGGCAATCTACCTTTCGGCGACCCCCTTCCTTCTATACGGTATAACCACATTACACGCGTAATTAAACTATATATACCTCGTAGGCGGGTGGCCTGCGATAAGCCTCTTAACCACCCGCCTTATATACTACCCTACCCAATAGCCTAGATTTACTAAACGTACGGTATTTCTTTTGTCTTCCTCTACGCATCTTTTTAGCTAGGAAATATAGTAGGGGATCTAGGTTAGGGCCCTACAAGGGGGTAACCTAAGCGGGCTGCCGCCCTCCCTGCTAGCGCTGGCGTGGGTTTAGGCCAAACAAAGTATAGCTCTTCGTATTATAAATGCATACAAAAGCCACCAGAATAGAAAGATAATATAAGACAATAGGGGGGAGCAAGAGAGCCTTATATTTTGTATCCTAAAATGCCAAATCTTGTTCGCCGGCAGCGTAGCCACCACCCTATTTAATATCCTATTCTTCAAGATCGAGGCACCCGACTCTCGTACCGTAAGCGTAATATTACCTTTTCCCTCTCTTAATACGCTGGCTGGCAACACCATAAGATTACTACCTCCCTTAGTATACCTCGCTGTAATTGCTGCAGATGGGGGTCTAACGAAGTATTAATACTGAATAAGCAATCGTTTCAATGTGGCGATGTGGCAATATAAGCACTAGAGGAAGCACTAGCAGGGGGCGGCAGCCCGCTCAGGTTACCCCCTTGTAGGATACGATGAGCGCTCTGTAACGGCCCAAACCTTAGATGGTGCATGGCCATAATAGAATATACATACATACATACATATATACGTTTTCGTGGCGTCCCGATGGCTGCTTCGACCCCTGAACGCGTATCAGCAATACCACCTCTGGACCCGCCAGCAGCTCCACCAAGACGTACAAGGAAACCGAGCGCGAAGGTGCAAGAGGCCCAGCAGTCGCTGAGGACACGAGCCGCTCAAAGATCAGCACAGTTTAAACAGCAGACCGCACTATAAACCGGAATACAAGCTACGCAGCATATACTGCCTCCATTCCCTACAGCAAGAGTCTCCGCCTCACCTAAATATAAAGGAGGAGGTATTAATTGTAATAAATTCTGTCGACTTATTAAAAGCTTTAAAGAAACTATAGTATAGTAGAGCAATATTATTATAAGCTAGAATAGCATTATTAAGAGTATTAGAAATAAACTAGTAGATATTAAATTAGAACAGCGAAGTCTTAGAAAGCAAAATACTAAACTCTAAAAAGCTATCTGGTCCTTATAAGCGCAACTAAATACTCCTTTAGCTTTAGCATAATTATAGGCATTAATAGTAGCTAGTAAAGGCATAGTAGGGTTAGAGATAACTTTACTATAAATAATAAGCGCTAAGAACTTTAAGGAACCTAATTAGTAGCTAGTAATAGATATTAGCTAAGCGGTTTAAAGGTAATAGAGAAGGTAACTACTACTAAAGTAATAAAGTAAACCATTGTATAAGGTATAAAGGATATTAATAGGCTTATAGGAGCTATAATTAAGGACTTCCGCGTATAGCGAATAAGCAATAGCGTAAGCATTATTAGACTCTTAGTAGAAAAATATAAAGAAGCTATATTTAGGTAGACAATAACCTAATAACTTAAACCGTATATCCCTAGGGCGAGGCTTATTAGACCTAAGTAGTATATAGTTAAGGTAGACTAAGTTAAAATACCTTTAGCAATAAATATTAATAGTGAAAAAGTAAGTAAGTTAGCTATAAAGCGCTTTAGGATAGAGAATAGTATAAAGGTATATATAATAAGATAGCTTAGACAACTAAGGCTACGCGGCTAGCATATATTAGTAATTATTAAAGTAGTAATAAAGGAGGATATAGAGAAGCTGCTTATATTAGATAACGTATTATTTAGGGAAAGTGCAATTATTATATTACTATTTAAGGAGCAATGTACCCCTATAGCATGCTATAGATATAAAAGGTTTAAATATAGGGCTAGAGACTATACGTGACCTAATATATTGTAAGGTAAGGATGTGGATAGGGAGTCCAATGATAGAACAATAGGGTATATTGTATAGTAGACAAATCCTTAAGGGAGAAGGAGGAGTCTGAGGTGCGAGGTAAGGAAGGGGTTTCCCTAGGCACGTGTAGAGCACATACCTCACAGGCGAGTCGCATGCGAGTCGCCTATGCCTCGCAGCTATATAACTATCTACTCAGGTTTTCACCTGACAATGCCCCCCCCTTTAAAAAGGGTCGTCCCCAATCCTTTATATACTTAAGCCTCAATAAAACCCTATAAAAAACCTTAGTAAGGAAAAAATTTAGAGGGGAAAGAGCGTCTTGATTTTGCACATAGAGATAGGTAGTATACTTACGGCGCGAAGATATTAAGGAATAAGACTTCCCTATATTTCACCGAGCTAATAGCAATTTTGCATGCCTGGCATAGAAAATCCTAATTAGTCTATTTAACAGGTAGAGCTAGTAGCTTAATACTATTGCCTAAATTTGGTAGATAAGAAATATTCCAAAAGCTCGCTTGCGTAGGTAGGTCGCTCGTACCTCGCGGGTAGGTTATAGGTTACTTACATACAGCCAGATTCATAGACGGTAAGGCTATATACCCATTAAACCCGCCGCTAACCCTTGCTTTAGCCTTGCGCTATACCGGCGTAACGCCGTATATACTTTGCGGGTAGGTTATAGGTTACTTATATACAGCTAGATTAGGACGGTAAGGCTATATACCTATTAAATCCGCCGCTAACCCTTACTTTAGCCTTACACGTTCTCTACATAGCATATACATAGAATAGTGTAAGTTGTTAGTGTAGGTTACTACTAGTAGGTCACCAGCGGGTTAAAGACCCTAGTTAAAGGACCTTAGTTACAGACGGACCTATCTAGTATAAGTTATCGGTATAGGTATAGACGTTAGGTTGCGATGCGCCTATATAAGATATATTTAGGGGTATACAGTATCCAAGTCTTCTTCCTATCTAACATTAGGTCGCAATACGCCTGCGCATAATATACGTTTAGGGTATACGGTATCTAAGTCTTCTTTTCCACTTAAGGGTCTCTAGTAAGAACCCGCCTCTAGGTTAACTAATCACATATAGAGCGTATAAAGGCGTCCCTTATACTCTATAGATGGACTAGTAACTTAGGGGTGTTCCTTAAAGCCGTTTCGGCTAGGGCAGTTACTACTACTACTTACTATGGCACGAGACTCTGCGTAAAGTTAGTGCTAGTAAGGTAACGTGCGATACGCAGGTCCCTTATAGGGTCGTTATTATCAGGTTACGATACGCCTGCGCAAGATGTGTGTTTAGGGGTATACGGTATCTAAGTCCTCTTCCTATCTAATATCGGGTTGCGATGTCCTGCGCATAATGCGTTTAAGGTATGCGTTATCCGCGTCTTCTTATATCTAACATTGGGTCGCGATGTCCTATATACGATATACGTTTAGGGTATACGGTATCCTAGTCTTCTTATTTAACGTCAGGTCGCGATACGCCTGCGTATAATATACGTTTAGGGTATATATTATCCTAGTCTTCTTATCTAACGTTAGGTCGCGATGCACCTGCGTATAATATATATTTAGGGTATACGTTATTCTAGTCCTAGGTAGCTTAGCATTAGAGTTAGTTTGGTACCCATTATTATATTAAGTATATAGGCGGACTTCGCTAGGGCGTATCTATCGCAATATATACCACAATACGTTCCTCTTCTCTCTCCATATTAGGCCCTAGTTATAGCCAAAAGGTGCGCTGCTAGGGCTTTAGGTTTTCTAAAAGCCATACTTACCGCCAGTGTTCTTTATAATACGCATACGTAGCGCTAGCGTTTATCTAGTAACTTACATTTATAGCGCTAGTATCCAGGGGGTCCTCTAAGCTATCTAGCTGTTAAGTAGTCTCCCTGGGAGTTTAGCTGGGAAAGCGTCGCCTTCCTAAAGTTCTGTTCTCTAACCCTAACCCTGCGGAGCTTAAGGTACGACCACGCTTTAAATGTAAGGATCTGCCGCTGCTAGCTGCGCGGTCTTCTGCGAGCTTTATAGTATTAAGCAGTTGCTCTACATAGCGGATTTCTACAAAGAGGTCCTTAGCGGTTCTCACCCGTATAGCGAAGTTCTGGCGGAAGAGCTCTGCTTATAGGTAGGTTGGGAGGCACAAGAACTAAAAGTCTATCTCTTGATTAGGGTCGACAAAAGGGGTGTATAAGAAGAGGTCCTCTAAGCTATATATACGGGCTAAGAAGGTATTAAACTTCTAGTTCTCCTTTATTATAGTTATATAGTACGCAGTAGCATTTTTAAAGCGTCTTACTATAGGGTTCTTAATCTGGTCTTAGACCATAGTCTTAAGTTCGCCCTATAGTAGAGGACCTTTATCTTTAGCGCCCAGACGGCGATGTACCAGTTAGGCGACTGTCTTCTCTTTTATAAGACCTTTAATGGCCTAGCGCGTACATCGCTCGCAGTTGTAGTTAGCGTTGTAGATCTTAAATCGATTCTTAATTATAGCAATCCACCAGTCGAACTTCTGTTAAGTAGTGCCACCAATATTAGGTGGTGACTTCTTAACTAGGGCGTCAAGATTCGTTTATTGTATACGTTCAATACGCGACTTATACTCGTCACTAGAGAGGTAACGGGAGGGCTTCATTAAATCAAGAATGCTCCGTAAGTTGGCTATTTTATTAGCTAGCTCATCTAGCTCCTTTAGGTCAGCAGTATTCGGTAGGACGCTAGTAACCTTACTAAGCTCCTGTTAAGCCCAGGTATATAAGTTAAACTAGTCTCTAACGTTCGTAGATGTCTAATCTTAAGATTTGGAAGGTGGCTTAGATTCTGCTGGTGTGCTGCTAGCGTTTTTGTCTGCACTAGATGCTAAGGCGCTTTACCGTCATATCGCGGGCGTATTGCCGTCGAGTATAGGCGTCGATCTTATCTTTAAAGGCATCGTGGAAAATTAAACCGGCTATCCTCCTAAGGGGATTGGCAAGGATTTAAATGTGAGGTAAGGATATAGATAGGGAGTCCAATGATAGAACAATAGGGTATATTGTATAGTAGACGAATCCTTAAGGGAGAAGGAGGAGTCTGAGGTGCGAGGTAAGGAAGGGGTTTCCCTAGGCACGTGCAGAGCACGTGCCTCACAGGCGAGTCGC
>Ga0307515_10001408_pt1 | contig 54379 bp, 33 predicted proteins | sample 17_EM_MG_FD_194513 | JGI IMG/M metagenome (GOLD analysis project Ga0307515, IMG submission 194513) | Populus trichocarpa ectomycorrhiza microbial communities from riparian zone in the Pacific Northwest, United States - 17_EM | ecosystem: Host-associated > Plants > Roots > Unclassified | place...
TTGAAGGCTAATGGCGAAGGCAATTTTCCAAGAAAGATTGACGTTGAGGTACGAAGGTGATGACAGAAAATAGGATTAGATACCCTCGTATTCATCACTGTAAACGATGAGTGGTAGTTGTAAGTGTTCGAATTTACACTTGTAACGATGTTAAAACGTTAACCATTCCGCCTTGCGAGTACACTTGCAAAAGTGAAATCAAAAAAATTAGTCGGTTTCGAAGCAAACGAAGTGAAGCATGTTGTTTAATACGATAGTCCGCGTAAAATCTTACCAATTCTTGCATTTTTATTTTTTAAATTAATTTTAATATTTATTAAATTAAGAAAAACTTTCATTAGTTTTTAGTAAAAACAGGTGCTGCATGGCTGTCGTCAGTTCGTATCGTGAGGGCTGAGGTTAATTCCACTTAACGAACGCGATCTCCATTGTTAATTTTTACTTAACAAGTTGTTTCTGATATAGTTACAATATCGGGAGGCTATGACAAGTCTTTATGACCCACATGAATTGGGCTACAAATGTGCTGCAAAGACTTCTACAAAGTGACGCAAAATAAAAAAAAAAGAGCTAATCACTTAAAAGAAGTCAATTTGAAGGATTGGTGCCTGAAATTCGGTACCATGAAGAAGGAATTTCGAGTAATCGTTGATAAGTAGACGCAACGGTGAAATTAAAATTCGGAATGAACTAACTGTCTGTCGCTGGGAAGAAGTTTACTTTGGTGGAAAATAGCAGATTTTGACGTGTATATTATAGGAAGGTTAATATTATAAATTTAAATTTAAATATTTATTATTAACTTTTTTAAAATAAAAGCACATTTTATATTAGCTATTTCTATTTAATTTAAATTAAATTAAGAAAATTAGCTAAATTTTTTAAAAATTAATATTATTAATAATATTAATATAAAAAAAAATTTTTAGTAAAATTTTAATTACAAATATGTAAAAACTCAAATAATGTTGATTTAAGCCATTTAAATAACATCTCAAAAGTCATAGCAGGGTAGCTGTACCGGAAGGTGCTGCTGAAAAATATAACACTTTATTATTAAATAAACTCCACTTTCATTATAATTTCAATATAATTTTAATATATTTTTATTTTAATATTATTGTAATACACCAGCTTATTTTAAATATTTAAAATTTTCATAATTTGTTTCTTTACCTTTACTCTCACTCTTAGTCTTTCTCTGGGGTGGAGGGATATATAGGTTTTTTCCATTAGAGCATAAAATTAAAAAATAAATTATAATTTACTATATTTTTAAGGAGGCGTAAATTTTTTAAATTCACAATTAAAAAAAAAATTAACAAATTTTACTTATCTCTTATTAAAAAGGTGTATTTTTTTATTGAAAATCAAACAAAATAAAAAAAAAGATTGTTACTGGAAATAAAATTTTAAATAAATTAAATTAAATAAAAATATGCTATATGGCTATAGCATCCAAATAAAAATAAAAAAAAATATATCACTATTTTAAGGAGAATATAACAAAAATAAAATACATATAATACTTTAAATTTAATACAATATTTTCACTGGATAATATATTAATAAAAATAAAAATATGCTATATGGCTATAGCATCCAAATAAAAATAAAAATATGCTATATGGCTATAGCATCCAAATAAAAATAAAAAATATATTTTATCATAAATTTATAATAAAAATCTTAGGAGTAAAATATAAGAAAAATGGTACATGCTCTATTAGTACTTAGAGAGAGAAAAATACTCTCTCCTTAGAAAACTTAAAAGGTAAAGTTAAATTTATATGAGTAAAATTTTTAAATAAAAATTATTAACTTAATCATTGAGGATTAATACGTTTACCCACGTTGAAATAAAAAAATATAATAAAACTATTAATTAAAATTTTCTAAAGTAAATAAGAAAAAAAAATAATTATTAAACCTTAAATTATTTCTTATTTAAAAAATAGATTAAAAGTCTCTTTTTATTAAAAATTTAAAAATTTAAAATAAAAAAAATAAAGGGTTAGTTAAGTGTAAAAATATAAATATTAAGTTTTATTATGTTTCATACTTTGTAATTTAAAATTTTAACCTTTGCAGTTTAATTCTCTACTTTTTAAAGAAATAAAAAAATAATATAAAAGAAGAAGAATAATCAGAATCATAATAAGAATAATAAGATTAATAAGAATAATAAGAATAATAAAATAATAATAAGAATAATAAGAATAATAAGAATTAAAAAAAAAGAAGAAGAAGAATAATCAATCTTTTTTAGATTCAATAAAATTTTTTTATATTTATTATAAAATAAAATATAGAATATTATCTTATATAAATAAAACTTTAATTAAATATTATAAAAAAAAAAATGAATAATATTATTCATTAGATATTGTAAATTTTATTGACTTATAATTTAAAATTTTCTTTTTATTTTTAAATAATTAAAAAATTATAAATTAAAAAATAAAGATTAAAAAAAATCCGGAGGGACTTTTGTGATATTTGTATAATAATTATTTTTATAATATTTTTATATTAATATTATTTATTATGTTTTTATTTATTATATTTTTATAATAATTATTTTTATAATATTTTTATATTAATATTAATATTATTTATTATGTTTTTACTTATTATATTTTTTCTATAATAAAAAGTAGTTTATTAAATAAATAAATAAGAAAATTTTATTATGAATTTAAATAGAATAATTAAAGGATTAGTTTACATTGGTAAGTTAGAACAATTGCTAATTGTTTGAGATTATACTCTTGTGCGTTCGAATCGCACCTATTCCGTTTGTATTTTAATATGTAAATTAAAAATGTTAATTATTCCTAAAAAAATATGTAAATTAAAAATGTTAATTATTCCTAAAATTTAATATTTATTTAATACATATGAAAAATACAAAATTTTATTAAATTATAAAAAATTTAAATTTAATAAAATTGAACTTAATTTTAAATTTAATAAAATTGAACCTTAAATTTAAGATTAGGTAATTATATCGTAAAAGGTTTTTCCCATAGAAAAGGTAAATAACTAAAATTTAATATACCAGTCTGGTCTTATTTATATTTATTCAAAAAATGATCTGATCTTTAACTTTATTTATTATAGGATTCATAGGTTATATCTTAAACAGAAAAAATATAATTCTTATGTTAATTTCAATTGAAATTATGTTATTATCAATTACAATTTTAATTTTACTAAATTCTTTACATTTTGATGACAGTATTGGTCAAATATTTGGAATATTCATTATAGCTTTAGCTGGTGCCGAATCTGCTATTGGTTTAAGTATTTTAGTTGCTTATTATCGATTAAATGGACATATCTCCTTAACAAATTCCAAATATATGGAATAAGCTATAAAAATGTATTTAACTTTATTATTATTACCTTTACTAGGTTCTATTTTTTCTGGTTTTTTAGGTAGAAAATTAGGAATAACTGGATCTCATTTTATAACAATATTCTGTCTAATTTTAACTTCTATTTTAGCTACTTTCGCTTTTTATGAAGTAGCTCTTTGTTCAAACCCAGTTACAATATACTTAACTAGTTGGATAAATTCTGAACTTTTAAATGTTTCTTGGGAGTTTATGTTTGATCAATTAACAGTAAGTATGCTTATACCTGTTTTATATATTTCAACAGTTGTTCATATTTTTTCTGTGTCTTACATGAAAAACGATCCCCATAATCAAAGATTCTTTTCTTATTTATCATTATTCACCTTTTTTATGATTATTTTGGTAACAGGAGGTAACTACCTAATTATGTTCATTGGTTGAACCCGGCCCTAGTACGTTTTTATTTAAAACTAAACTAGAATATTATCATTTGCTGGAACACTTAAAAAAAAAGTAATCAGCAGGTATATAAAAATATTTTTTAATGTTTTGTAACCTCAGAGACAAAAAATAATACAAAATTTTAAATATGAATTAAAATTTGATGATAGTGTCCAATAAAATAATTTAAAGATTTTAATAAAAAATATAAATATTTTATATTTGTGGGATAGCGTATATTTTTTAAATTATTTTTGTTATTTTAGTTCTATTTATTAAAGATTTAAATTAAAATTTATTTTATGCTTTTCTCTTTTTATACTACTTTAGTTTGCTATGATGATAGTTTCATTATTTTTAACAGTATTATTTCAGGAATAGTTTCAATCAAAACAAAAGTGTTGGTAATAAATTTAAATTGTCTAAACTTGAAAGAGAGTCTATTTATTTAAATAAGATACAAAAGAAATTCTTATAGGTACTATTTTAGGTGATGCTAGTCTAGAAAGAAAAAAATCTACTCATAATACAAGATTAAGATTTGATCAAACTTTTCCTACGCATGCTGGGCTGGTTTGTGCTATAGCCACCACCCACCTACCTTATGTATTTATATAGTATTTTTTATAATTTAACTGGATCTGGCCCTAAAGTTTATATTAGAAAACCTGATCTTAGAACAAATAAAATTTATTCTAGTATTGCTTTAAAAACTTATTCTTTACCTTGTTTAAATTATTAATACGAATTATTCTACTTAAATGGGATTAAGATAATACCTAAAAATATAGCTGAATTATTAACACCTAGATCGTTAGCAATTTGAATTTGCGATGATGGAAGTAAAGATTCCAATAATCAAACAATATTGCATACCAGATCTTACACTTACAATGAAATTACTATTTTACAAGAAGCAATAAAATTTAAATTTAATTTAAATCCCAGAATATATGAAAAAGAAGAAGGTCAATGGGTAATATACATTCCTCTTCAGCAAAGTATAAATTTAAAAAAAATAGTTCTACCTTATATTCATTACTCATTTTCATATAAAATTAAATTAAATAAAATAAAAAAATCTTTAAATTTTTAATTGTGGGAAGGTATCGGAATTGTATCCTTCTTATTAATCAATTTTTGATATACTAGATTAGCCGCTAATAAAGCAGCTATCTTAGCCTTTACTCAAAATAGAGTAGGTGATATGTGTTTAAGTTTAGGGTTTTTTGCTATGATTTTTATGTTTGGTACTTTGGATTTCGATACAATATTCAGTATTGCTCCCTATATGAATAGTACATCTATAACTATAATTAGTTTACTTTTATTAGTAGGTGCTATGGCTAAATCTTCTCAAATATTTTTACACAATTGACTACCTGGCTCAATGGAAGGTCCAACTCCTGTATCATCTTTAATTCACGCTGCTACTCTTGTTACAGCAGGTTTATATTTATTATTGAGATCTTCTCCTATTTTAGAATATAGCTCTACAGCTTTATTTATAATAACAATAATAGGGTCTTTAACATCCTTTTTTGCAGCTTCCACAGGTTTATTACAAAATGATATTAAAAGAATCATTGCTATGAGTACAATTTCTCAATTAGGTTATTATCTAGACCATTCCTTTATTTGAATAAATTTTATATTTATTTTATTTTATTTTATTTTATTTTATTTTATTTTATTTTATTTTATTTTATTTTATTTTATTTTATTTTATTTTATTTTATTTTATTTTTTTGGGTATACCACTCTGATCGCTATAGCCAAAAAATTTCCTTTTTTAATTAGCAGACTTGCCTAAAGATCCTGGCCTTGTTTTATAGACTAAGTAAAGGTAAGCCTTTTCTTATGATTAGGAAAGAAACAAAATTATAAATTTACCATCTCATTATTTTTATTCTAGAATAAAAAAAAAGGCTTCCAAGTTAAATTTTCTTTAACTAATTTGTAATATGTCTTCTTTTTAATTAAAATAACAAATTAGAAACTATCAGCAATAAATTTAAAATTTAAAAAAATAATTTAAATTTTTATAGTACTTCTTTTCCTAGTCCTAAGAAAGAAAAAATAATTAATATTGATATTATTGTAATTAAAGATAAAGATAAAGAAAAAGATTATTTTATTTTTATATTAAAATTTAAGGAAAAATATGTAGTTTTCAGTTAAAGAGGTATACTATGATTAAAATTTAAATTTATAAAGGTATACCTGGAATATATTTATTAGTAAATAATCTTAAATTTAGAGCCTATGTTGGTAAATCCGTGAATTTATATTTAATATTAAGTAAATATTTTTCATCTAATTATGTAAATGCAAATAAAATTAAAAAGGGCAATTTGTGGAGCAATATTTAAATATACTATAAATTAATTTTATTTATACCTATTAGAAACATTAGATTTTGCAGACTCTTCTATTACTGATAATAGAACAATTTTATCTGAAAAGAGGAGTTTTGGTATAATAAAATTTTGCCTTCATATTATATACAAAAATTTACAGCCACTTACAAGACTAACCAATAAAGATTTGGAAAAAGTCTACCTGAAAAAGGTTAAATCTAAATTTAGTAACACTCTTAAAGGTAGAAAAGTCTCTGAAACTGAAAGAATTAACTATATTTTAAGATCTCGAAAAACCTATATTTTTTGTCTGGGCTCCCAGCTTTTCCTATTTCCTCAGGTTTTCCATCTTGTCTAATAGACTAAGAAAAGAAAATAGGCCAGGATCTTTAGGAAAGGGCAGGAAAGAATAAATTTAAACTAATAAATTATTTAAGAAATTTGAGGGTTTACGTATTGCTGCATGAGCTTTAAAATTAAAAGATCTAAATATATTAGTTATAGAATAGATAAAATTTAAACCTTTAGATGTTAAATTTGAAGATATTAATTATAAAATATTAATTAAATATAAAAAATATATTAAAATAAAGGTTCAAAACCATATGACCTAATAAAAATCACTTTTTGCTGAAAAAAACTAAAATTTTAAGTTTACTTATTTTTTTTTATAAGTTAAAAAAATTTATTAATTAGTCAATCAGCAGGTTATTAATAAAAAAATTCTGCATGGCTCAGTGCTAGGCCTGGCTTGGCCTGTTTTCTATCTAAAAAAAAATAACTTATTATTTATATGTTTTTAACAATAGTTAATTATTTGCCAATTTTCTTTGGTCTATAGAAAAATATAAAGAGCACCTAGTAAATTTATATTAAATTTAACCTCAGAGATTATACGTGATTTAATATATTTTATATTAATGATATAATCCTATAAACTTTATTTATAACAAAATTTATACAACCAAAATTGTTTTTGAACACAAAAACAAAATTTTTTTTAAATTGTAGAACAAAATTTTCTTATTTAAATAAGGTTTTTTAAAGATATGGTAATGGCAATCGGTCTTAGTCAATATAATGTAGCTTTATTCCACTTGATGAATCATGCGTTCTTTAAAGCTTTATTATTCCTTTCGGCTGGAAGTATAATACACTCAATGGCTGATAATCAAGATCTTAGAAGATACGGTGGTTTAATTAATTTTTTACCATTTACCTATACAGCTATTTTAATAGGTTCATTAAGTTTAATGGCGTTACCTTGGTTAACAGGATTTTATTCAAAAGATTTAATTCTAGAATTAGCTTTTGCTCAATATGAATTTAAAGGTTACTTAGCTTGAATTTTAGGAACAATAACAGCTATGTTTACAGCATTTTATTCTTTTAGATTAATTTCATTTACCTTTTTAGGTTACCCTAATTCATCAAGAAAAAATTATAATAATGTGCATGAAGCTGATATATATGTTATAATTCCTCTAGTTTTTTTATCTTTATTTAGTATATTTTTTGGATATTTTGCCAGTGATTTATATATAGGTTTAGGTTCTGATTTAATGGGTGCAAGTTTATTCCAACACCCTAATAATATTACTTTAGTTGAAGCCGAATTTAGTCTGCCTATTTTAATAAAATTATTACCAGCTATTTTAACAATTTTAGGAGCATTATCTGCAATTATATTATATCATAACTATTCTTTATTTTTATTTGAATTAACTGAAAATAAATTTGGTAGAAGTTTATATGTTTTCTTAAATGGTAAATATCTTTTAGATGTAATTTATAATAGATATATTATTAGATCAGGACTAAATTTAGGATATATTTTAAGCAAAATACTAGATCGAGGAGTCTTTGAATTCTGTGGTCCTTTTGGTATAAGTTTACTTTTAAGCTCAATAAGTGATAATTTATCAAAATTAGATAATAGTTTAATTACAACTTATGTAATAAATATTATAATTAGTCTTTTTGTATTATTATTTATTTCTTATTTTATAAGTTTTTAATTAATTAAATTATTCTTCTCCAGGTAGAATACTAATTTAAAAATTTTTCTTTATTGTTGCTTAAAGTAAGGAGTAGATTCCAAATCGTCCTTGTTCTTTAGGAAATTTTTTATAATTTTAGAAAATTTTAGGAATTTAGGAAGGCGTGGGTGTAGGCGTATAAAAAAAATTAAAAGTATTAAACTTATCCATTAATTTCTATAGCACTCATTTTATTTTATAATTTTGTATGTGTTATTGCCAAATTTATGTTTATGGATAATTTATTATTATATAATTAAATAAAAAAATTTTCAAATTAATCCCTACTTACAATTTAATTAAAAAAAAGAATATTTACAATTTAATTAAAAATTTTAATTACAATTTGTGCTATAGCCAAGAAAAATATAGGGGGACCCAAACTTTAATCACCTTATTTTATTTTTTTAAATTACCCAAAGGAGAACTGTACATATTCAAATTTTACCCACTTTTTAAAGAATTATTTAATAATATTTTAATTCATTTCCCCTTAAGATAAAATATTTATTCAATTTTGACAAAAAACACCTATTTACCAAACACAACACTTTAAAAATTTTAACTTTTTTTCAATTTTAACACTTTTTAATGAAATTTCCACATATTTTAACCTTAAAACACATATGACGCTGGGTTTTTAAATTTTTCTATATTAACATATTTTATATATTTTAAATTTATTACAGTCAAATTAGAGGATTTTTTATTTTTATAATCAATTTTAATTAAATTTTATAACATTTTTTTAAATTTAAACAACTTTTACAGGCTAATTTAAAAATTTAATTTAAAACTATAGTATTATAGGTTTTTATTTACACCCTACTTACTATAATAATTTAAAAATAAAATAAAACAAAAGCACACCTGGAACATTATAAAACTTTTTAACTCTAAACTTTTATAAAAAAAAATTAACGAACATAATTAAACAATATATTTAAATTTTAATTTTATAATAATTTTATAAATACCTAAATTTATAGACCTAAAAGTATTACACGGATTCAACTAGGGAGATAACTTTAATGATTTTAATTATAAATAATAAAGATATTTATACACTCTATTTCTTAAACTTATAGATGAAACAACATAAAATTTTCCATCTATTAAATTACTAAATCTATAAATACCACTTTTATTTTTTAAATCTTTATAAATTTTATATTTCTGCTCCTCAACGTTTACGGGGTATACCAAAAATGCTAGCAGTAGCTGGGAGTAATAGTTAAAAATTTAGTTAAGATTTTATTTAATCATCAATTCATTTAAAAACATAATACAAAAACACAACATTAAAGTAAATCTCAGGGCGGGTTTGGGGTTAAAAAAGAAAATTTTAGATTTTCTATTTGTAAAATTATAAATAAAAATAAAAATGATAAGAAGAATAACAACACAAGTAGTACGGAATAGTACTCGCATAAGAACTTTTCCAAAAGTTAGTCCATTTAAATTTAACAGCTTATGGAATATGACTCAAAATTATTTTATGACTGCGGACTGAGGAGAAATAATATCAATAGCAAAATTAATCTTTAATAGGTATGGAATAGCATCATTATTAACAATACCTTCTCTATTTTTATTAGTAAAAAATTCAAATATTTTAAACGATAGCGACAGTAAGGACCATACAAAAATGTTTAAAGCACTAACACTAGAAGGTATTAAATTCGATAATTTTATTTTATCTAATTTAACTTTTAGTGTTTTTTTAAGACTGATTAGATTTATATTTAAATTAATGTGAGTACCTTTTAAGATTGCCGTTATATTTTATATATTAACTAAATTAGGCTACGACATTACACACCTATACTCTAAATTAAACAATTTAAGTTTAGGATTAATTGATTGGTATTTAAAATTAATATTAGAATTTATTAACTCAATTTATAAATAAAAATTTATAAGTAAAGAAAAGTTCTAATAAAATTAGGTTTTAAGAAACTTATTTGTAAAATTAAAAAATAAAACAAAAACAAAATGATATGAACATACATAAAATACATAAGAAACCCTTTTACATTAGTAGCAGGTATAACAGTAAAATTTATATTTAAAAATTTACTTTTTAAAAACTTAGAGTGAAGAGATTATAATGAATTCATTAGGTTGACAGTAGACTTAATACCAACAGAAAATTGATATAGTTTATGTAAATTATTAATGCGGGTAACTTTTACTCCATACAATGAAGTAACACAGATAGATCAGATTTCAGGTATATTACAACACACAACTTTTAATTCAAATTTAAAAAAAACAAATAAAAAAATAGAAGAAGAAAGACAAGATAAATCATGAAAAATATTTTTTATTTCAGCGATATTAGGCGGATTATGGAAGAAATTTTATTTTTTCACAAAAAGTTTTATATTATTACCATTTAAAATAGGTACATGATTATTTATGGGAGGAATAGTAGGTATAGATGTAAATAAAATTTTACATTGATTTGATTTTCTAAGACTTAATGTTCCATATTGAATTTATAACAAATTAGTAGATGTACACATAAACTGATTAAAACTATTTAAAAATGTAGGACAAATAGATTCAATATCAACAAAAGACCTTGAAGAAATAAAATTAAAAAATAGTTTTAAAACAGAAGGACATAATACAGATTCAACGAATATTTCAAACACAGAAAATTTAACACATAAACCCCAAACATATATGGGTTTAGATAAAACACAATGACTAATAGTTTTAGGTATAAGTGTAGGATTATTGTTAATTTGTACTGGTGTATATATTAAATGATATTCAGACGACAGTAATGGTAGCACTGGAAGCAGCGAGAGTGTAGCAGATGTCTCAAACTTAGGAGGAATAAAAGATATTAGAAGTGATTTAATTAAAGACTTAGAAGAAAAAGCACAAGTACAAAAAGCATTAGATAGTGCTAAATCAAATATAACTTGAACAGATTATTTTAAAAATAAATTTTATAAAATAATACCAGGTAAAGATTCTTCTAGCTCACTAACAGAAGTAAACACATCATTAGAAGACAGCAGAATACATGAAATAACAATAAAAGATAATACAACAAACACAGGAAATACAACAGGATCTAATCCAAGTTCAACTTCAGATAACGGATTAGGATTAAAAACGACTGACGACAAAACATATTGATACGAAAGTAATAAAGGAGAAGGAGGTTCAAATGGTTTAAAGAGTTTAACAAGACCAGAAAGAAAGGATTTCTTATTAAGTAGAACAAATATAAACCCATTATTTAACAATAATAGTGAAGAGTCTTTATTTGATAACAATGTTTCATCAAACACTTTACCTACAATAATAGAAAGAACAGAAAATAATAGTCCAATATCTTATCCATCTTCATTAAACGAAAATACTACACCTAAAGCTACAACCAATTTATTACCAGAAGATAATAGTATTTTATCCACTGACTCATTACCAGAAAATAAAACACCTTTAGCTTCTACTCAAGTATTACCAGAAAACAACAGTCCTTTAGATTCTAATAGTCAACTACTACCAGAAAGCAGTAGTAATACACCTTTAACTTCAAATAGTAATACTCCTTTAGCTTCAGCTAGTTTATTACAAGAAAACACTGATACTTTAACTTCAACCGGTTCATCAGGACCAACAGACAATATGGACTTTTTACCTAGATCTAGACCTTTATCTCCTTTACCAGATCAAGATTTATTTGGTGCTTTTGCTTCTGACGAATTTAAAACTAATTTCTAATAAAAATATAAATTTAAAAATATCCTTTAAATATATTATTAGCTAGCACGCTAGAATAATATATTTAAATTTGTGTAGAGGATAGAAATAAAAAAAGAAACACAAAAAGTTAGGAATATTTAGATTCCTGTTTGTAAAATTACAAATTTTAAAATTAAAAATAATGAAACCACTTCACTCAATTATTAATTATATAACTCCTAATGCCCTTGGTGAGTATTTTGGAGATTTATTTAAACTTAGATTAATGATTAATTATGAAATATACTCAAAACTAACACCATATGTAGCTCAAAATAAAGATAATAAAGGTAAAATAAAAAGTTTAACTGAACTTTTAATATTAAATAAAATACTTTTAACACGTAAAATTAATTTAGATGATCAAAACAAAGTAAGAAAAATATCTAAAAAACTAGAAGGAATTCCAACTGACTTAGAAGTTATTAGTAGTAAAATAATTTTAATTATAAATGATGATTTAAATCCTGTAAATATTAAATCGGATGAAATAAAATGATACTCAATTATTAATGAAGAACAAATGGAAACTTATGTTCAAATATATAAAGAGTTTGGTTTTGTTCTTCCTACAACACTATATTGTAGTATTTCAATTAATAAATTAATGCTAGTTTTAAGTGATAATAAATTAAAAAATAAATTAAAAGCAGGAGAGTTTAATCTAAAAGCCTTTTTAGAACAAGAATTAACCAAAGGAATAGAAATAGATGTTTGCTGCCTATAGGAAAAAGATGAAATTAAAGAATATATAAATGAAACCTATTTTGATTATAAATATCAATTGAAAATATGAAAAAAAATAACGTATAAACTACCTGTAACAAGAAATAACAATGAAGTAATATTATTAAATAATAGAATGCATCATATATTTGATACAAACAATATTTTAATTTGCTTTAAAAACATGTTTTGATCAAGTATTTTAATTTTAACCAATATTTATAATATAAAAATCTGAAAAGGTAAAGAAGATCGTATAAATTTTAATGCTTGTTCACTTTTTACTATGATTCACAATGCTTTAGAAGTTTAATTAGAACCAGAACCAATGGCATTAATGAATAAAATTGTAAACAGTAATGAAAATTTTAAAACATGTAAAGAAATATTAGATGAAAAAAGTTTTTATAGTTTAAAAAGAATGATAGATAACGTAGCTGAACAAATATTAACTACAAATAAAAATGAAAATAATTTAAATCAAATTTTAAAATTATCTATTTTTAAATATAATGAAATTTCTCAAATTATGAAAAACATAACAATTTATGGAGAAGAAATAAATCAAATAAGTTATGATATTGTAGAAAATCAAAAACATTTATTTAATAGACAAGAATATAATATAGAACCATTAGAAACTTTGGGAAATTTAGAATCCAAAAGAAAAAAAGTAAAAGAAAGAGTATTAGAAAACTATGATATAACTTTACTTAAACCTAATTCATTAAAAATATTAATAGAAAAAATGGTTAACAATTACAGATTAAATTATTTTTGGAATTATTTACTAATATTAGAAATGATAATTATAAATTTTTATAAAATACTGATTAAAAATGATATAAAATATAACTATCAATTAAAAAACAGTTCTTTTATTTTTATTCTATTGAAAACTATATGAATATATATTTCAATCTCTAGACAATACTACGAATATGTAGTTGCACTTAAAAACCAAAATAATAAGTATAACATATATTTTATAAACACACCTGATATTTATGCAGAAATATGACATTACTTAGATAAAGAAATATTAAAAAGAAACAATAATTTATGTTACTGTGAAAGTGAAATTAAGATAGACAACAAGTTTAACACAATTAAATTTAATCTTTTATTTACAGGATTTTAAATAAAAATAGACTTATTAGAAATATTTAATAACTTAGAAAATAAAGTTTGTACTTTAGATCAAATTTTAGAATGTAAGTTAGAAAAAAAAATTAAAAACTTAGAAAAAGAACAAAACTTAGATATAAATAAAACTAATTATTCTTCACTTACAAATTTAAAAACAATTGAAAGTGTAAATAAAAATATGAGAAAATTTCATACTTTAACAAGAAAACTTCATACATCTACAAAAATAAATAATAAAATAATTGAAATGAAAGGAACAGATTTTAAAGATAAAGATAGTTTAAACACAAAATACAGTGAATCTTTGTTCAATATTTTAGAAAAAATAAAAGACTTAACTTCTACACCTTATGAGCCTAAAGAAGTTCAGCAGTTAATAGAGAATCATTGAACAGTTATAACTAAAGAAAACTATAAAGGGAACATACATAAACACATAGAGATAATGAACCCTAAACTTTATATTGTATTTCTATTGCGAAACATGCAATCAATTAAAAAAGTTTTTAACACTCTTTATGTTTTTTTTAACGATATTAGATTATACTTAATAACATTTAACGTTATCACACAGTTTTTTAGAAGATCAAGTACAACTAAAATAGCAAACCTAATTTCAGAACACTTATTAATTCATATTTATAAATGTTATTTTATCCCACGAGTATTAGGTAATTCAAAGTATATTCAAAGCACACAAAAAGAATTTCAAGATGAATTTTTAATTAATAAATTTAAAAATAAAATTAAAAAAGGACAATTATTAGAATTGATGGAATTTTTAGATAAAGAATCTTTAGACTTAGCTGAAAACCAAATAGAAATAATTATAAAAGCTATAAGTCTAAGGTTATTTGAAGATGAAAATTATTTATTTTTAAATCCAAATAAAATTAAATTTAAAGATTTTGTAGAAGAAGTGTGTTATTATTCAGTAGATAAAAAAAAAAATAAAAAATTAAAGATAAATATGAATTAGAATTTGAGGTAACAAAATTTAAAATACACATAGGAGAGTGAATGATATCATCATTTGAGGAAAATGATATAATATTTTCGGGGTGAAAATCAGGGTCACGTAATATTAAAATTTCTGAGTTTGACGAGGAAGTAGAGTTAAAGTCAGAAGACTCAAAAGAAAACATAATTAAATTTAACACTACCATTATAGATGAAAACATAAATAAAATTTCACATATTTTACCAAATAATTTACCGATGCTCTGCAGACCCAACGAATGGTCAGATAATGAGTCTGGTGGCTATTTAAACAATGAATATTTAGAAAACTCTTTAATTACAGGTGTAGGTATAAATAACTCTCACGAGATTAAAAACTTAAATAATTTGTATAAAGCAATAAACTATACTTCAAGTATTAAATTTAGTGTTAACTCTGAAGCCTTAGATTTTATCTTAAAAAATAAAGATATATTGTTTAAAGATTATTATGATACAACAGATTTAAGTGAAATTAAAGACTATATATTGAGAGATACTGTAACCTTAGAAGTAGCTAAAACCTATAGGAACATACCCTTCTATCTTAATACTTATGCAGATTGAAGACTTAGAATATATACTCATAGTTTTTACCTATCATACCAATCGAGTGATATAAGTTTATCTTTAATAAACTTTTATGAAGGTGAAACATTAGATGAAATAGGTATAAACTATTTATGTATTTACGGTGCCAATCTTTATGATGAAAACAATATGAGTAAAGAACCTTATGGCAAAAGAATTAAATGAGTATTAGATAATGAGGATAAAATTTTAGACTTAGATATAGATTTTATCTTAAAAGCTGACTCTAGGTTTACATTTTTAGCTTTTTGTCTTGCTTATAGAAACTATAAAAACAATGAAAAAGTTTACCTTCCTATCTCGCTGGATGCTACAAGTTCAGCTTTACAGTTTTTTTCTGCATTACTATTAGATGAAGAATTAGCTAAAGCTGTAAATGTAATTTCAAATAAAGTAGATAAGGTTAACGATATTTATACTGAAATGTTAGAACCTATAAACGAGAACATTGAAAATTTTGTTAAAGATAATCCTGAATTTAAAAATTTAAATAAATTAAATTTAACTAGAAAAAACGTTAAAACACCTCTTCTTTATTTGAAAAGACTGTCACATATTCTTCTACAAATCATGGAAGATCCTTACAATTGGCTTCTTCTTTTAAAAAAATAAATATAGAAAACATTGAAAAATTAGATAAAAATCTATTAGATTCAATAAAAAGAAATAGTATTATAAATTTAACAGAAAACGTAGAAGAAAATAACATAAACCTTGTAGACATCTCTTTACACTTAGAAACGGAAAAAGATAGCGGTGTTTTGGATACAAGTGAATATAGAGACAAAGAAATTAATATTTTAGATAATTTTAAATATTTATATGAAGCACCCTCTAAAGAAATTAAAAAACCTGTATATTTAACTTTTAAAGAAATTTTTAAATTAGCACAACTAATTCATGAAAGTTTATTTAATTCTTATCCTAATTTAAAAAACATATTTGATTATTTTAACTCTATTAGTAAAGCTTTTTCTGCTTTAGATATACCAATTAGTTGAAGCCCTCCTAGTGGAGCTAATATTAAACAAAAATATTTAAAATTTAAAAAAGTAAAAGTCTCTATTTCAGTAGGAAAAGGTAGAAAGAAAACAGTAGTATTATCTCAAAAATTAAATGAAATGGATAGTAAGGCTCAAATTTTAGCTCTTAATCCAAATTTTATACATTCATTAGACAGTTCTCTAGTAATCCTACTTCTTTCTAAACATAAAAAAGAACTAAATCCTTTAATTACTATTCATGATTGTTTCATTTCACATCCAAATAGGATGTTAAAATTAGTTGAAATATTACAGGAAGAATTTATTAATTTATTTGAAAAGGAAAATTTATTATATAGACAAGAAAATTTCCATCAAGATTTACTACCTATTTAAGATAATCATAAAGTTAAATATAAATTAGATAAAAATAAAGTAAAAGTTTTGGTTAAAAATAGTTTGAAATCCGATTTACAAATTTTATTCTATAAAAATAAAAAAATTTATAGAAAAATAAGAAACTTATAGAAAAATAAAGGAGATAACTTTAATTATATTTATAACAAATAAACAGTAATAAGAAGTTCATTAACTTAGATCATTCTCTTGATGTTTGTTTATCAAAATAAAATGATGATTTATGAGTTAGCTTCATCTATAGACTTTTCTTATTGGATTAGAAAGTCTTTCAAATTGTCTTTAGAAAAAATAAAAATAAAAATATGCTATATGGCTATAGCATCCAAATAAAAATAAAAATAAAAATATGCTATATGGCTATAGCATCCAAATAAAAATGTTTTAAATTTTAAAATATACTCTGGGAATGCCCTAAAGCAAAGATAGTTTACTATTGGCAGGGAATTAAAAAAAAATAGTATAAAATATTCTTATTATAAAAAAAAATAGTGTGTTATACTATAGAAATTTAAATTTTTATTTATCATAAATTTTGGGTATACCACTCTGGTATCCAGATCGCTATAGCCTTGAGCCTTGTGTTATAACATAATAATAGTGTGGTATTCCAGAGGTGTTCAAGATATTTACTAGAAATATCAAAAAAATAGAATTACTCATAAATAAATTCTATTTATTTTATAATAAGTTTTACTAATTAAATTGATATTTAATTTAATTTAAAAAATTAATATCTATTTTAAAATATTAGTTAACAGTTCATCCTCATTAATAAATTTTAAAATTAACCTTTTTTTCTTGCTATAGCATGTTCTTAATTTATAATAATTTTATAAAAATTTTAATATCTTAACTAATTTTTTTATACCAGAAATAGCACACTATTTTTTAATTTTAAATTACCTGCATTGCCTTATTTATTGGCTATAGCGATCAGAGTGGTATACCAGAGTGATATTTATTTTTCTGGGCTGGGTGGATAAATCAACCACCCATCCTCCTCTTAAAAAACAAGAACAAGGACAAGACAATTTAGGTATTTTATTCTTAATTTATCAACAATCTTTTTCCTATAGGCAGAGCGATATTTTATTTTTAAGATAATAATTTATTTTATTTATTGGCTATAGCGATCAGAGACAATTTTATTTTTATTTTTAAATAAATTTATAAACTGATCTATTTAAAACTGCAATATTATTTTTTTCAGTTAAAATTTAGTTCTAAAAATTCTAAAGGCCAAACTAGATATTGTTGGGGTATGAGATATATCTACTCTAAACACTTTAAATATTTCTTTACTAAACTCTTTTATAGCATAATACAATGTTTTACAGTCTTGTTCACAATATTTAATTGTTTCTTTTTTTAAACATCATACCTTTTGAGTCTGTAATTTATTGTACTTTATATCAGTAATTTTATTATAATATTTGATATCAGGAAGTGAACCTCTATAGTTATAATTAATATCTGGTTCATTTATAAAAGAGTAAGGAAAAGGTAACTTCTTTTCATATTTACCTTTGTTAATAGAAAATGTTTTACCTAATTTTTCCAATGAGGAAGTCATTAATAAATAAGAGTCTCTAAATTCAACACTATAATATTTTAAAATTTTCTTAAATTTTATTTTTTTAACTTTATCTCATAAAGATTTATTTTCATTTGAAACAAGAATACTCTTTTTAAGAATACTATTTTCCTAACTAATACTATAAAATAAGACCAAACCAGAAACGTAAAATTTTTCATACTCTTCACTTAATAAATATAAACCACTTCTTAATATTTGAAAAAATTCGGTATAATCATCCTTCATTATAATTTGTACTTTACTTAAAGACCTTATTAAAATTTTAAATTTGTCATAATCATCTTTTTTTTAATAGTATTCTTAATTGAATTTTAATTATAGGTTTAGAGCCTAAATTATTAACTATATCTCGTCAAAATAATTTTGTCTCTGATCGCTATAGCCAAAAGTTCTTAAATATAAAGTTGTATACATACTCAAAGGATCAAAAGGATTATCTAAATCTTCCACAGATAAAATAAAATCGTTACAAACATCTCTATCTTTATAAAAGAAGGATCTAAATTTACTAAATCTTTTGCATAAGATTTTCTATACTTAACATAAGCATCTCATTTTCCTGAGTAAATGTCTATATTATTTTTTTCTAATCTTCTTATTCAGCCTAAATAGTATTGTAAAGTAATTGACTTATTATTTTCAAAAGGTTTTTGATCAATTAAATTTTATTTTTAATGGAACTCATTTTATGATTTTTTTCATTTTATTATATTTTAGTTTAGTTTTAAACATTTTTTTTTAATTTAAAAAGAGAATATTTTTTATTTTACATACTAAATTTAACTCTTATTTTAAGTCAAACCTATCTTAATTAAATAATTTTAATAGGAAATAAGTGAAGGAGTCCTACTGGAATTTTTGTTAAATCCAACTATAAATTATTAGATCTTTTGGTTATCCTTTACTGGACCAGTACACTGTTTTACGGCGAACCCAACCTTAATTTTCACTTATAAATATTATTTTATGAAATGAATGATCATTAAAAATTGTTTAAATTTTCTTACAAAGTTAACATTCACATTCAATCTTTTTTATTTATATTTATTTTTTTTAATATTTAACTTTAGTCTTCAGGATTTAATATTTTTATAAATAATAAATTTTATTTTATTTTATTTACAAATTCTATTGTGTGGTTTTCCCACCATAAATTTTAACTATAATATTAAAAAAATATTTTATAAAAATAACAAATCTATATTTTAAATGATATATATTAAAAGAAGATTAGATTTTTAAACTAATATATTTTTAATATAAAATTTTAAAGTAAAATTTAGTTGAAGCACTTTAATAATTTTTTTTTAATCTGCAGTATACTCAATTTTTATTTTATATTTTTATTTTTATAGTCTTTTATTATTAAAAATATAAAAATAGTTATTCATAAACGAAAAAAAGAATGCTAAATTGTAGCTAAAAATTATTTAAATATTATATATAATATAATGCTATTTTATTATATATTAATCATAAAATAAAAATTTTATTATATAAAAAAAAACATAAATATTAAGAAAAATAAGTATTATAGTTAAAAAAAATCAAATTTACACTACTATTTATTATTTTTATAGTTTAATATTTTTATAGTTTAATATTTTTATAGTTTAATATTCAAAATCCTTAAATAATTTTTAAATAAATAATTTAAATAAATAAGTTTAATAAAGTTTGTTTTTAAAAATAATTTAAATAAATACAAAAAATTTAAATAAATACAAAAAAATTAAAGCTAAAATAAAAATACAATTTTATTTTTGCTATTGCTATTGCTATTCCTATTTCTATTCCTATTATAAAATTTAAGGATTTAAACAAAAACAATTTTAAATCGCCTTGGTAGCTTAGTTGGTCAAAGCACTATTGTGAAGTCATAGGGATGTCTGTTCGATTCAGTCCCGAGGCAAATATTTTTATTTAACATACTAATTATTATATATTTATAATAAGTATAAAAATATATAAACAGATGATAAAATAATATTTAAAATTTTTAAATAAAGATAATTTAATTAATTATTGTTTAAGTCTAAATTTAAAATTTAAAAATTTATTTAATCTCCAACTCTCATTTATTTAATCTCCAACTCTCATTTATTAAATTTTAGTAGATAAATAATATTTATTAGAATATAATTAGAGATTACTCTTAAAAAAAAATATAAAAAAAATACTAATAATTTAATTTTTAACTAAAGAGGGTTTAAATAATTTAAAAATATTATCCTCTCGTATGAATTCTAAAAGAACTAAATTTGATTTATAAACTATTTATCTAATTATTAATAAGGCTGATATTGTAATATCTATTTATAATATTTAACTTTAGAAGCTTATAATAAATATGTTTTAATTTTATACTTTAACGTATTATTATTTAAACTAAAATAACAATAAAAATTTGTAAAATAGGGAGAAGACAAAGAAAAAAATTAAAGCTCCTCATATTAAAAGTTTTAATAAAGTTTAAAAAAAATTTTTATAAAAGTAGGGATAATATTTAATTAAAATAGCGTCTGTTCGATTCAGTCTCAGGGCATAAAAAAAAAAAATATAAAGTTAAGGTTTTTTTTTAATATTTTAATTAGTAATTTATTAATATTATATGTGTTATGTAAATGTAATATTATATCTATTGCTTTTGTTGTTTTTCATTTTTCTATCTGTCCTCTATAGACTATAGATTATAGATTATAGAAAAAAAAGTTTGTAATTTAATTAAAGTATTTAAAGGTAATAAAAAGAAAGTATAAAAAGTAAAAAAAAAAGAACTTCGTATAAAGGTAGTATAGTGATCTTCAAAATCATCAGTAGGTGTTCGAATCACCTAGTTCTTGTTAGTTATAAAAAACTAATAAATTTAAAGTTATATAATTCATTCTATTTAATATTTAAAATTTAAATTTAAATTAATGAAGTTCAAAAAAAATTATAATTTTTTTTTTAAAGATTATTAAATTTTAATAATATCGTTTATTTTTTTTAATAAATCATAAAAAGTGCATTAAATATATAAAATATTTTATTTAATGTGCAATTTTTTTTTACATGTAAGCCCTTTTTCATAATTATTTGAGGTATTTTAAGGAGTTAGTTAGGAGATAACGTATTAATAAATTTTTAATATTTAGGTAACATTTTTATTTGTTAATTAACAAATAAAAATAGAATTTAGTTATAAATTGAGTAGATGGCTTTTTTCTACTAATGCGAAAGATATTGGTACACTTTATCTAATTTTTGCCATATTTTCTGGTATGTTAGGTACTGCTTTCTCTGTTCTTATAAGACTTGAATTATCTGCACCAGGTGTTCAATTTTTACAAGGAGATCACCAATTATTTAATGTTATAATTACAGCACATGCATTTTTAATGATTTTCTTTTTGGTTATGCCTGCTTTAGTAGGTGGATTTGGTAATTATTTAGTACCTGTAATGGTAGGAGCTCCCGACATGGCATTTCCTAGATTAAATAATATTTCATTTTGATTATTACCACCTTCATTAATCTTATTATTATTAAGTGCCTTAGTTGAGCAAGGTATATTATTTTTTTTAAATTATTTTATTTTATTTTACAGGTATATTAATTTTTATAGCTTCTAAGATTTTATTTAGATTTAGTTTAACTAATAAAGAACGTGCTAAATATACAATTGAAAAAGGCTCGTATACTTTTCAAGTTATTATTGGTTTAATTCTAAGAGATTTACATGTTCAAAAAAAATAAATCCAGAAGTACAGGTAAACATTCAAATACTTAAAGTGTTTTAAATTCAAGATTACAATTTGGACAGAGCTTTAAGAATATTTTATTTTTATGGTTAGTTTTTCGTAATTTATCGCCTTATTGTTCGACTTTTCCATATGGTTCTAAAAGTTTAAATAAAGAAACAGGGAATATAGATTATGCATTTTTTTAATACCATGTCTTTACCTTGTTTTAATACTTTTAGAGATCTTTTTTATATTGACTTAGAAGGTAAAACTAAAAAAATAATTCCTTCTAATATTATAGATTTTATTACACCTGTATCTTTGGCTTTTTTTAATAATGTCTGATGGGTTTATAGTAAAAGGGATGGTTACGTAGGTTTATGTACTGATGACTTTTTACATAGAGATACTAAAATTTTGATGGATATTTTACAAAATAAGTTTAAATTTAATTGTAGAACTGAAAAAAAAGGAAAAGGTCTAAGAATTATTATTAAAAAAAGAATCACTACCAGATTTACAATTATTAACTTTAGATCATATTATTCCTTCTATGCAATACAAAATAGGTCTTAATCTTGAATATAAATTTTAATCTTAAGATAAATATACTTTTAATAATTTAAAAACCCAGTGCCTTGGGTAAAACAAGTTATATGCTTGAACTGTTTAATAAATTTATTTATTTAAAATTTTGTAATTTCCTTTTTCTTTCCTTTTTCTTTAACCCTTAAAAGTTTTATATTATATTTACAGTTTTATTTGCTATATGGCTATAGCAGCCAAATAAAAATTTTATAAAAATTTTCAAGAATAATCCTTCTACTCTTTAAAAATATTGCAAAAAATAATTTAAATTAAAAAAAAGATTGAGAAAAAAATAATAATTACTAAAAATTAAATAGTACTTTAAATTACAAACAAGCAAGGAAAAATAAAATATTTTTTTTCTTCATCGACCAAACACTTAATATTATTTTAAAAATTTTAAAAAAAATAATAAAGATATGGTCATTAAATTTAACTATTAATATTTTTAATCTAAAAAAAAAATAAAATTTTATAACTATATCTTAGAATTTTAACTATAAAAATTAATAATTAAATTAAAATTAGGCTGGTACAGGATGGACAGTTTATCCTCCTTTAGCTGGAATCCAATCTCATTCTGGTGGTTCTGTTGATTTAGCTATTTTCTCATTACACTTATCTGGTGTATCTAGTTTATTGGGTGCTATTAATTTTATTAGTACTGTTTTAAATATGAGAGCTGGTGGTTTAAATCTACACAAAATTAGTTTATTTTCATGGGCAATCTTTGTTACAGCTATTTTATTATTACTTGCATTGCCTGTTCTAGCAGGTGCTATTACTATGCTTATCTGTGATAGAAACTTTAATACTAGTTTCTATGATCCTGCAGGAGGTGGTGATCCTGTACTTTACCAACATTTATTTTGATTCTTCGGTCACCCTGAAGTTTATATTTTAATTATTCCTGGATTTGGTATAGTATCACATATAATTTCAACATTCTCTGGAAAACCTATTTTTGGTTATCTAACATACCAAGATGGCCCTTAAATTTTAAGAAGTTTAACTATATGCTGAAAACTAATTAAATAATTAATATCAGCAAATAAATAAATAGATAAGTTTTATTTATTCCAGAGACCTAACGTTTTCTATAAAAAATATTTTATAAAGAGAAGGTCCAAATTTAGCTTTTAAATAAAAAAAAATATATCTTTAAATATGTGTCTAACTTTGGATAAAGACAGACAAAAATTAAAAAAAAATAAGTTTAAATCTATAGCATCTAATTTATTTTTACTTTCTTAGGATTAGGAAAAGCCTTTAACACAAATATTATTAAACGTTTTAATCATTCTTTATCCGAAAATATAATTGAAGATTTAGGTAATAATAAATTTAATCAATGGTTAGCTGGTTTAATTGATGGAGACGGGTGTATACAACTCTCAAATAAAGGTTATTCAAGTTTAGAAATAGTAATGGAAAATCGAGATATTGCTTGTTTAGAAATAATTGTAAATAAAATAGGTGGGAAAATTGAGGTAAAACCTGGAGTTAACTGGGTTCGATTTAGGTTACATAGTAAACAAGGTATTTTAAATCTAATAAATATAATCAATGGTGAGGTAAAAAATCCTGTCAGATTAAATCAATTAGAAAAAATATGTAATAAGTACAATATACCTTTAATTAGACCTGAAAATTTTACTTACAATAATGCTTGATTCTCGGGTATGTTTGATAGTGACGGTAGTGTGTATTTTAATTTAAAATCTTCTCAACTTTATATTTCTGTTGCTCAAAAAGAGAGGGAAGTTTTAGATATTTTATGTGAAAAGTATAAAGGGTCAGTTTATACTCAAAAAAATAGTTTTAAATGAACAGTTTATAAAAAGTCAGAAGTTTTAGAATTATTAAAATATTTTAAATTAAATTTACCTAAGTCAGCTAAAAAGAATAGAATTTTAGCTATTGATAACTATTTTAATTTGAAAAATAATAAAGCTCATCTAGCACCTGAGGGATCATCTCAAGCTAAGGCTTGGAATGAGTTTAGAATTAAGTGAAATAATTGGGAATAAAATTTTAAATTAAAGTAATATTTACCCTTTTTTATAAATAAATTTAAAACACTAACCCTTATAAATAATCATTTTAATTTTTCTATAAAAAAAATTAATTTTTTTTAATAGCTAATCCAAAGTATCTCGGTATGGTCTATGCTATGTTCTCAATTGGTATTTTAGGATTTATAGTATGATCTCACCATATGTATGCTGTTGGTCTTGATGTTGATACTAGAGCATATTTCACTGCAGCAACAATGGTAATTGCAGTTCCAACAGGAATTAAAATATTTAGCTGGTTAGCTACAGCTTACGGTGGATCTCTAAGATATACTACTCCTATGTTGTATGTAATAGGATTCATTGCTCTATTCACTATTGGAGGGTTAACCGGAGTTGTATTAGCTAATGCATCAATGGATATTGCATTCCATGATACTTTGTTTATTGTTAACTATAATATGGTAAGTCTAACAACATCAATAAGTATTGAAACTAAAGATAATAAAGATAATAAAATAAGTGATGAAGAATATATTAAAATGTTTTGGGTAGGTTTGATGGAAGGTGACGGTAGTATTCAAGTTAATCATTGACGAAAACAGTCATTGCAATTTAGACTTGTAATAAAGTTATCTAATCTACCATCAAACTACAATATGTTGGTAAAAATTGCTACAGTCATTGGAGGTAGTGTAAGAATAACTGGAAGAAATAAAGATGTTATTTGAGTTGTAAATAAAAAGGAAACTATACAAGAAATAATAAAAAATTTTTATTCTTACCCTCTTCTAACTTCAAAAAAAATCTGTCAACTTGAATTTTTAAAAAAATGTTTATTAGAAAATTCAGTAGATAATTATTTGGCTTCTAGAAATAATAAGTATAATAATCAAGATTATATTATAAATTCAAATCCTTTAAAAAGTGGTATTCCTGAATATTTTAAAGCGTGATTGTCAGGTTTTATAGAAAGTGAAGGTTGTTTTTCAATTAGAAAGAATAACAATGATTCTTTTTCTATAGGCCAAAATGATGACCTTTATTTAATATATGCAATTAAGCAATTTTTTGGAGCTTTAAACGAAGTTAGAAATCCAAGTCGTAATTTTTATTCAATAGAAATTTATAGAAAAGAAACATTAAAAAATATAATAAATCACTTTAATAATTATCCTCTGCTAGGAGAAAAAGCAGAATCATTAAAAAAATTCAATACAAAATTTAAGTTAAAATAAGTGTCGTGTGGTCTTGCCACCATGAAAAAAACTCATACCTATTTTTTTCGGTAAAATATTTTTATATTTTGCTAACGGTGAAGTCTTTATTAGTTTATTACGCAGTAAACTTAAAAAAAAAATAATGATAATACCGTGGAAACCAAAATTATTTTAAAGTAAAATAATGAGTAGGATCTGTAGAGACTAAACGTGGCAATCGAAATTTTATTTAGTTAAAAGAGTAGATAAGTTATAGTCCGATCCTTAGGGAAACCTAAGCTGTATGAAAAAAAAACTACAAAGACTTATTATGTAGTAGCCCATTTCCATTATGTATTATCAATGGGAGCAGTTTTTGCACTATTTGGTGGTTTCTACTACTGAGCTCCAAAAATCATTGGAAAAACATACAATGATCTTTGAGGTAAAATACACTTCTGAACTATGTTCATAGGAGTTAATATCACATTCTTTCCTCAACATTTTTTAGGTTTAGCTGGTATGCCTAGAAGAATTCCTGATTACCCTGATTCATTTGCTGGATGAAATACAATCTCTAGTTACGGTTCAATTGTTTCAGTAGTAGCTACTGGGTTATTTGTTTATATTGTTTATAATCTATTTGCAGATGGAAAAGTAGTTAATAGTAATCCTTGGCAAGTTCCTTCTTACTTTACTTCTTTAGATCAATTTAAACAAACATCAAATTATTCTAATAGTTTAGAATGGGTAATTGGTACTCCAAGCCCATTTCATAGCTTTAATGATTTACCTGTGCAAACAGAATCAAATTAAAAAATTTTAGCTAAAAAAATAAATAATAAGTTTAAATAATTAATAAATTAAAACCTCTGCAAATTTAAACTTCAGCTAAAGTAAATTAAGTTTTTAAAAATTTTTTCAAATATTAACACCTTTAATAATCTTAAAAATTTTTTTTTTAAATAAGTATTACAAAATTTCAATTATAACCCTTTTTATTTATTTTATCTTTATTTTAAATTAAAATTTAATTTTAATTTTAATTTTAATTTTAATTTAATTTTAATTTTAATTTTAATTTTTAAATTAAGTTTAAATAAAAGAAGATAAACAAATTTTTAACTATTTTTTCCATATAAATAGGAAATAATTAGGAAATAATTAGGAAATAATTAGGAAATAAATTAGGAAATAAATATCTTTCTTATTTATTTTTCTTATATTTTTATTAAATACTACATAATTAAATTTTAACACCTTTACTTAAATAAAATGAATTTAAATTTAAGTTTATATTAAATTTAAAACTTAATATTAAATTTATACTTAATATTATTTATATTTTTTTAACTTAATACTTTATTTAATCTGTAATACAAAATTACTATAATTTAAAAAATTATACAAACAGTAAGTATAATTAATATCTTAAAAAATTGTTTGATTTATAAGTTAAAGCATTTTAAAAAATAAGAAATTATTTAAAAAGTAAATAGATACCTATTTTCAAACTTAAAATAGACTGAAGTCAATATTAATTTAAGTTAAAAAAAAACGGGCTATACTTTTTTCTATTATGTTAATTTTTATTATGTTTTTTAACAAGAATGAGTTATAAGTTATAGATATTTGTTATATGTAAATAAAGTTGATTAAAAAATAAAGTATATGTTTTAAGGTTTACAGGTTTATAATAAAATTACTATAATTTAATTATAAGTAGTTTAGAGGTATGTGTAAATATATTAAAATTTAACTAATAAATTTAGATTAGTTTACACAAAAATATTTAATATTTTTCAATCCCCTTTTTTTTTAGTTTTTTAAAGTAAATTCACTATAAAAAGGTTTAAATTTATAAGTAACATTAGTCTATATTTAAATTTTAATAATAATGGTCTAAAAAATGTGCTATAGCCTAGAAGGATTATCATATAACAAAATTTATCTGTTTGGTTGGTTCATCCACCCACCCTAAGGGTGGTATTCCACTATAGAGTATAGTACAAAATTGATAATTTAGATATAAAATTTCTTACTTTTTATCTAAGTTTTAATTAAGCTAAACTTAAAAATAAGAAATTGTACTTTTGTTATTAAAACAAATTCTTGTGTTATTAAAATAATAAATCTTTAATCTTCCCTTTTTTAATATTATTACAAAAAAGTAAGGGAAGCAGAATTTAATAAAAAGGTGGAGCATTTATTTAATGTTTATTTTTAAATTATAAAACCCCTTTTTTTTTAATTTTTTTTTAATTTTTTGTTGGACTATAGCGCATATTTTTGGGTTAAATTTTAATATTATTTTAAGCTTATATTTTAATTTTATTATATATTTTAATTTTATCAAATGACCAATAAAGTAAAATAAAAAATTTTTAAAAAAAGTAAAGGGCACAGATTTAAACAACTTAACAAATGATAACTTTAATTACAATTTTACCTTTGATTGGTTCTTTTTTATTTATTAATATAAATGAAGAAGCTTCCATTAATTCTAATAAAACAAGCTTTTCTTCTATTAATATTCAACAAAAAAATAATTCAATTATTAAACAAATAGGATTAAGTACTTCATTAATTGTTTTATTTTTAACTATTTATATTTTGAGTAAAAGTTCTTTAATTTTGCCTAATTTCTCTAATGAATTAGAAAGTTTGTCAAAATGAGTAAATATTTATCCTAACAGTGATAATAGTATACAATTTGGAACACTTAATTCTTCTTCAATAAATGAATTAGAAAATATAGATAGTATTTCTTTATATTATATTTTACTAACCGCTTTTATTACACCCATTTGTCTATTATCTAATTGAAGAGATATTACAATTAAAAGAAAGTATTTTGTATTTTCTTTTTTATTATTAGAGACTCTTCAGATTTCATTTTTTTTGGTAACAGATTTGTTATTATTTTATATTTATTTTGAAAGTGTTTTAATACCTTTATTTATGGTTGTAGGATACTGAGGAGCAAGCAGAGCTAGAATCAGAGCATCATTTTTACTTTTCCTTTATACTTTATCAGGTTCTCTTCCTTTCCTACTTTCTATTTTGTGAATAGGATACAATTTCGGAACAACAGATTTCTTAATGCTTAGTTTATTTGAGTTAAGTGTTGAGGCACAAGCTTGCTTATGGTTTGCTGCAATGCTTGCATTTTGTGTAAAAAGTCCAATTTATCCTTTCCATTTATGACTATTCAGAGCCCATGCTGAAAGTCCTCTAGCTGGTTCAATACTTTTGGCTGGAACAATTTTAAAATTTGCAACATACGGTTTTATTCGAGTAGTATTAGGGTTTTTCCCTGATTATACAGCTAATAATGTATACATAATTCAATCTTTAGCAATAATTACATTAATTTATTCATCACTAGTAACTATAAGACAGGTTGATACTAAAGCTTTAGTTGCTTACAGTTCTATTGCTCACGTTGCTGTAATGATATTAGGATTATTTTCTAATACAGTACAGGGTATAGAAGGTGCAATATTACTAAGTTTAGCCCACGGTTTAATAAGTCCTGCTCTATTTATTATAGTAGGTGGTGTACTTTATAACAGATACCATACAAGAATTATAAATTACTATAGAGGACTTACGGTAAAAATGCCAGTGTTTTCAATAATTTTCTTCCTTTGTATTTTATTTAATGCCTCAGCACCATTAAGCCTTAATTTCGTTGGTGAATTCTTAGCTTTAACTGGTTTATTCACACAATCACCAGTTTTAGGTGTTTTCGGTGCTACTTCAATTACACTTTCTGCAATATATTCTATTTTCTTATTTAATAGAATAGCCTTTTTAGGACTAAGTCCTTATTTAAAATCTGAAACTGTTAGTTTTAATAGTAAACTTACATTAGGAGACTTAGATAGATCAGAGTTTGCTGTTTTACTACCTTTACTTCTTGTTACAATTTTATTAGGAGTTTTCCCTAATGTAATACTAGATTCTCTGCATTATGACGTATCAAACTTAATTTATAATGTAAATAATTTAGATCTACCTACCAGTAAATAATTCTTTATTTTATTAAATATAAAAAATCTAAATTTTAAAATAAATTAAAATAAGGTATTAATTTCGATTATTCAACATAATGATAGTACAATCGTTTTAGAAAAATTAAAGAATAAAAGATTTCTGGGCTATAGCGATCAGAGTGGTATACCCAAAAAAAGGTAAAGTTAAAAAAGACAATAGATATAATGTTTTTATTATATCAAATTGAGTCTGTCTGTCTGGGGACCGGGACCGGCTCCCATTTCCTAAAGATCCAGGCCTTGTCTGACCTTACCTTTACTATATATAAGGGCAGGGCAGTAAAGGAAAGCCTTTTCTTATGATTAGGAAAACCTGGGGAAAGAATAGAAGAGATGCTAAAAAATTTAGGAAATTATATTTTTTTTATTCAATTATTAGGTGCTAATGTATTAGACTATGCAGATTTTTTTTAAAATATTAGAAAAAATAATAAAAAGGCTCATTTAACCCTAGATGGAATAGTTAAATTAAGAACTATTACTTCAAGAATGAATGATCATCGTACAAAAATTTAAATTTTAATAAAGTAGCATTTTCCTATTACATTTGTTAAAAATAATTTAAACAATATTATTCCTTTTTTTATATAAAAGTTGTAAGTTAATGATAATTTTATTTATCCTTTAAAAAGTGAGATATATTTAAATTTAAATATTATAAAATTTAATATATCCTAAGTTTATTAAAAATTTCAAAGAAGAAGAGGGAATAAAAACAATTTTATTTTTTATTATTTTTTTATTCTTTTTTATTATTTTTTATTCTTTTTTTTATTAAAAATTTTTTAAAATTTAAATTTAAAATTTTTAAATCCTAATTAATTAAATAATCATTCATTTTTTGTTTTAATATTAAAATTTAAAAAAAAAATTTTTTAAAGTCTTATTTTACCGGTCTATTTTTATTTTTGGTTGTGTTTGATATATTCGTAACCTTACTAGAATAATAAATTATTATAGAGGGTTGATATTTAAATTGCCTATCTTCGCTACTATTTTCTTTTTAATTCTAAAATTTAATGCCTCAGCACCATTAAGCCTTAATTTCGTTGGTGAAATTTTAAGTTTATCTGGTTTATTTAGTCAATCGCCAATTTTAAGTGCTTTTTGAGCTAGTAGTATATTTTTATCTTCAATTTATTCTAATTTTTATTTAATCGAATAGCTTTTTTAGGGTTTAGTCCTTATTTTAAATTAGAAAATATTAGAATAAATAAAAAATTTTTTTTAACTTTAAGTTGAACAATTAAATCCAGAATTAATACAAATTTAAATAAGAATAATAGTTCTTTAATTATAAGTTTCTACTTTGTTCAGCATCAAAATTAATAAAATTTTAAATAAAAGTAAGCAAATTAAGAATTTATAGTACATTAAATTCTAAAAAAAAAATATTAAAAATATTAAAAATATTAAAAATATTAAAAATATTAAAAATATTAAAAATATTAAAAATATTAAAAATATTAAAAATATTAAAAATATTAAAAATTTAAAAATTTCATCTAAATAAAGGTTTTTTTTAACATCTAATAAAAATTTATCTAATAAAATTTAGTTTTATTTTTAAAATAGATTTACATCTTGATGTTTTAGATTGTTAAAAAATTTTGTCCTTGTTCTTGTCCTTTAAGATAGGCCAAGAATTAAAAAAGAAGAGGATGGCTAGGTGCCCAGCCCATAAAATTTATTTAAAAGATATAGCTGGTAAAGAAATAGGTAGTTTATTTTGTAGATCGAACTAACTTTATCTTTAGCAGTAACATTCAAAATCCAATAATTTAAATTAAAAATAATATAATTATACCTAATTTTGAATCTTATCCTTTAATACTTTAATACTTATAAAAAGTTTTAGAATTTAAAGATTGAGCTGAAGGTGTTAAAATTAAAACTCAAACTTAAAGAATTAGACTTAAAAGTATAAACACTTTAAGTTATTCATATTTTTTTTTAACAACAAAAGAGAATAATAAAACACTAAAAATTTTCTTACTTTGCTTTTAATTTTTCATTATATTTTTCAATTTCTTACTTTTGATCTCCTTCGTATGTTGATGTTGGTGTTGGTGTTGGTGTTGGTGTTGGTGTTGGTGTTGGTGTAGGTGTAGAAACAGAATCTTTATAATCTCTGACTCAAACAATTAATAATATTTCTTCTGCAGTTTCAATACTTTCAGTTTCTTATTCTCCAATAGATACTTTATCTACAATATTGAGTGATGTTCCTTCAATACCAAATACTGAAGATTTATTTCCAGAATTATTGAGATCTACTAAGTTAAATCATGTTTTTAAAGCACAAGAACTTTCCAATGAACTACTTGCAAATTATCCTTCAGATCAGCCTTATTATAAGTTTACAAATTTTTTTTTTAAGATATGCAAAGCGGTATTTTTTTTAAAGCTTTACAAGCAGGTGTCTTTAAGTAAAAGTAGGAACACCTGAATTTAATAATTTTATGGACGAATCACTGCGAAATAATACTCGTCTCGCAAATTATTTAAGCGACAACGGTGTTGATATTGAAAATATAATAATTTAAGAGTTAAAAGGTTTAAATTTATTTTAGAAATTCTTATCTTAAGTAGCTTAAGTATAATCTAAAATATTATTATCACATTTTGGTTTTATATATATTAATAAAATGCAAAAATATTTAAATTTTCAAAACAATCCCTTTAAATTAAAATTTTATGGTAACAGGTTTTCCTTAGTAAAGGTTTAAATTGTTTATATATAAATATCAATTCATTTTTTTTTAACTAATATGATTTTTTCTAACTTAAACATTTATTTTTATGACATATTTTATTATATTTTATTTTCTATTTTAATTTCTAATTTAGTTTTTGGTGCTTTTATTTTATTTTCGATTGCAATTAAGGATTTCAATGTTTTTAAAACTATTTTACTATGCTTGGTGAAAATTTAAAAAAGTAGGTACAGCCGTAGAAGGGAGCCGGTTCCCATAACTATTAAATATGGAGGTGCAGCAGTTACAGTGCTGAATCAACATTGAATTTATATAAAAATATAAAGACCAAAATATATTTATAATTTTAATTAAAACCAGAAAATTTAATTATAGTAATTTATATTATATTTAAGGATTATTTTAAAATTTTTTATATTTATAGAAAAAAAAGTATTTTCTAATTCTATTATATCTCCTTTTTCTTAAGAGTTATTTTCTATTAATCGTATAAATTTTATTTTAAAGAATTAAATTTGAAAATACGGAGATTAAATTTATATTAAATTTTTATTTTTTGTTTAAAGTAAATTAAGATTTAAAATTTTATGGTTTAAAAAAGATTTAAAAAAGAAGCCTTATTAAAATTTATAAGCTTAAAAGATCATTTGTATATAAAAATTTTGGTTTATTTTAAATTTTGTTATAAAATTTTCCTAAATTAATCCCTTTTAAGCACCAGCATATAAACTTAATTTATTTTTCTTGGCCTATCCTAAAGGACAGAATGTATATGAACAAATATTTAAGAATATGAAAACTATTTTCTAAAAGAGGTAGAATTAGTTTAATTGGTAAAATAACGTCTTGTGGCGACATAGTCCAGAGTTCGAATCTCTGATTTTACCCATTTAGTCGCATTTTAATTAAATTTACCTATTTTTATTTTTTTTTTATGAATAAAGGGTATTTCTTTTTTTTTATTATTAAACCAAAATACCACTTACTTTATTCTAATCTCCAATTCTTTAAAATATATAAAAAAAATAAGTTATAATTGATTAAAAACTCAAAACTAAAAACTAATAACTAAAAGTAAAAACTAAAAATTAAAACTTAATTAAAACTTAAAACTAATAATTAAAACTTAAAAACTAAAACTAATAATATACTCGTTTAATAATAAAATTTTATATACTCGTTTATAAAATAAAATATGAAAAGAATTTATATCTATTGAATAAATATAAATTAAAAAATGCTATAGCGATCAGAGTGGTATACCCCAAAAAAAAATATAAAAAAAAATAAAAAAAAATATAAAACACTATGATTAAAAAAAAAAATAGTAAGTTTTTCTATTAAAAATTCTTAAAATTTTTACTGCACCATGTTAATTAAAAAAAAAATTTTTTTATAACTCTACCTTTTTAATTATCAACTTTACATCTTTACATACCAAATCTAGTACTTCTGTATCTTTAAGAAAAAAGAACTTCGTATAAAGGTAGTATAGTGATCTCCAAAATCATCAGTAGGTGTTCGAATCACCTAGTTCTTGAAATAAAATTTTAAAAACTGGACTAAAATAAATTTTGGCTATAGCACAAATTTATTTTTTTTTTATAATAAAATGGGGTTTTAACTTAAAGGATAAAGTACATAATTGTCATTTATGCAGATGTCGGTTCGAATCCGATAAACCCCGAAAATTTAATTCAATCTAATTATTAATAAACAATAAAAATAAATTTAAACTATAACTAAAAAAAGAGAAATATGCAAAATGTGCTATAGCCAAAAAAGAAAGTAATTCAAAAATCAAATTATGCTTTTTTTATAGTTTGGTCGGTGGCTATAGCAAATAAAAAAGGGAAAGATTATTTTTTATTTTATTTTTTATTTTTTTTATTTTATTTTTTTTTATTTTTTTTTTAATATTAGAATAAAATTTAAAGGGTAACTTTCTCTTACTAGATTTAAATTATAATTAAAATTTAATAAAAATTAAACTAAATTTAACAAATAAACCAATATTAGCATCTTATTATTTAAAATATATCAATGACAAAAAAATTGAATAAAATTTTAACATCACATTATCTATCTGACTTAGAAATATAAAACATGTATAATAAAAGTATAGATTGTGCTATAGCCAAGAATTTGATATCTACAAATATATCACAGTTTATGATTACATTAGAGCCCAACAATTTAAAAAAAATAAATAAAATTATTATTATTTATATAAGGCTATAAGTAATTTGTCTTTGTCTTTTAAAATTTTACAATATTACAATTATAAAAGGTTTTTTAAAAAAAATCCATTATTTCTGATTAAAAATTTAAATATTAAAAATTAAATATTAGGATTGTATATTAAATATAAATATTTATATTTTAAATTTAAATTATATTTATATTATTAGTATACGCTAAAGGTAGAAAAATTTTAATAAAATATTTTAACATAATAGTAGTTGAATCAAAAAAAAATTAATATAAAATTAAAATATCTTCTTTTCTGGGCTATAGCATCCTTTTCTATTCTATGGACAGACTCTTGTCTATAGTAAAGAATAGGCCAGACCAGAATTCTATAGTCTATAGTCTAAAGTCTAAAGTCTATAGCACAAACAAAATAAAATAAATTAAAATCAAGTGGCTATAGCACATTTTTTTTTATTTTAAGACTTTTTTTAATTAGTAATTTGGTTTTAAATTTAAAATTTTTATAACCTGGCATTAAATAGATTTTTTTTAATTATATTAAATCAAAGTAAAAGTGTTTTTAAAGTAAAATGTTATTAAAATTAAAAAATGTTAATAAAATTAAAAAATATAATAACAATTAAAAGTGTTATTAAAAGTAAAAATAAAAGTTAAAAAGATCTTTAAATTTTAGAATAATAAAAAGACTACAAGATATTTCCTGCTATAAATAAAAAAAAATATAAAATATTTATTTTTTTTTAAATTAATTCAGTCCTTTAGGAAGAAAAATAAATGAAAAAAGACTTTAGCATAATTGGTTAATGCACCTCGCTCATAATGGGTTAGATAAGGGTTCAAGTCCCTTAGGTCTTAGTCCTCTTTTTCTTATTTAAAATTTTTTAATTAAACATTTTTCTTCTATTCTTGGTTATAGTATTCTGTCTTGCCTGGGCACATACCCTTTACTACCCTTGCACATAATCCAATCGGTTTCCTTTACTATAAAAAGGAAAGGATTGGGCACATAATCCTTGACTATAGAAATGGAAATAATAGAAGACAGTGGTATACCGCTATAGCAAAAAACTTATGTTCTCAAGCGCAAACTTAAAATATAATAATTTAAAATATAAAATAAAATAACATTGTGCTATAGCATATTTTCAAATTAAAAATTTTTGTCAATTTTCTAAAAAAATGACTAATAAGTTCTTAATAAATTTATTTTTAGATTTTAAACAAAAATAATTTAGTGAACTTTAAATTTTGATAAAAACTCTAAATTATTTTTTTTAACTACTAAGTATTACTATACTAAAGTTTAAATTTAATAAAACAGAGTACAGCCTTATGTACTTTAAATTTTTGTCTGGCCTGGTTTTTTGCTATAGCGGTATACCACTCTGATCGCTATAGCCCTATAGTAAAGGAAAGCCTTTTCTTATGATTAGGAAAACCTGAGAATAGAATTTTATCAAAATAAAAAATATTTAATTTTTCTCCTTTTTCACAATATAATGAATATTACAAATTTTATTTTAGATTTTTTAATTACTTTTTCTATTATTGGTTCTTTAACTGTTATAACTTCAACTAACCCTGTCCTAGCTATAATATACTTAATAGGAGTATTCTTAAGTGCTGCTATTTATTTAATATTTGTAGGCTTAAATTTTATAGGAATAAGTTATATTATAGTATATATTGGTGCTATTACAGTATTATTCTTATTTGTAATTATGTTACTAAATATTGATTTATTAGATATTTTAGAAACTGGTAGTCAATATACACAAAGTTTACCTTTAATTTTAACTATATCTGGACTATTTGCTTATGGATTATTTATTGTTTTACCAATTAATGATGTTAATCTTTTTTCTACAGCTTTAAGGACTTTAATAAGTTTAAATTTTCTATTAGGTGATTCTAATAATTTTGTACTTGATCCTATTTTCACAACAAAAGATGCTGTAAGTGCAGAAAATATATTAACAAATTTATTACAAATTGAAAGTTTAGGAATTAGTTTATACACTAATTTTGCAATACCTTTAATAATATTAAGTATAGTATTATTACTTGGTATGGTAGCTGCTATAGTTCTTCTTGTTAATAAAATTAATCCTCGGATTTAAACAAAATAAAATTTCTAGTTTTTCTTCTTTTCTGGGCTATAGTATCCTTTTCTATTCTATAGACAGACTCTTGTCTATAGTAAAGAATAAGGCAGACAGACAGTAAGAAAATTATTAGTAATAAAAATAAATCAAGTTCCTGGGCTGGGCTCCCACCCACCAATCTGTAAAATTTATACAAGGTTTGTATTGATAAAAAATTTTAAATTTCCTTTAAAAATGAAAGGTAATAGATTTTTTCACTCTTTACTTAAAGTTAAAAATACAATAGAAAAAAAAAATACAATAGAAAAAAAAAAATACAATAGAAAAAAAAAATACAATAGAAAAAAAAAGAGTTACATCCTTGGTTAGTAACAGGTTAACCGATAGTTAAAGTTGTTTCTCTCTCTCTAAAACAAAAAGATTAGCTATTTTAAAAAAAAATTATATTGCTCCTGTTTTTTCATTCCATATGCATTTAAAGTGAAATAGTTTTCTTAATAACTTAAAAAAAAATTTGGTGTTGGAACAGTGAGAATAGATAAAATTAGTGTTCATTACTAAGTCACTGGTCTTAAAGATTTAGCAATTAATTTTGAACACTTTAAAATTTTTCCATTTAAAAGTTCAAAAAATAGCTTTTATATTTTTGATATTACATTAAATATGATGGCTAATAAAGAACATTTAACTAAATTTGGATTTTATTTTTTAAAAGAAAGGCAGTATCTTATATTAAAATTTTAAATAAACCTATTAAACATGAAATTATTGTCCTTGTCCTTGTCCTTGTCCTTTAGGAAGAGGAAGAGGAAGAGGAAGAAAATAAAAATAAAAATAAAAATATCTTTTTCTTTAGTCTTTTTAAATTTTAAAATTAAAAAAGTTTACTAATTAAATTTAAGAATTTTTCCTCATTCAAAAATTAAAATAATATTAGTTACAAATTCCAGCGTAAATATAAAATTTCAAGATTAAACCCCTTTTCTCTTTATGATTTGTTTAAGGTTTTACTGATGGTGAAGGTTCATTTACTTTTAGTGTAGTTCAAAATAAAGTAATAAAAGTAATAAAGTAGGTTGGGCTTTAAAAATAGGTTTTAATTTAGTAGCTGCTAATAATCTTGCTAATTATGCTATGTTGGTTTCAATGCAAGAAAAATTTGGTATTGGAAAATTTGTTTATTACAAAGACAATAGTTATATTAGAATTATATTTAAAGGTTTACAAAATTGTTTAAATATTAAAAAACAATTTATTAATTACCCTTTATTAAGTTATAAATTAGTACATTTTCAAATTTGATGTTAAGTTATTAATTTAAAGCTATGTTAAGAACATCTAAATTTAACGGGTTTATTAAAATTAACGGGTTTATTAAAATGAATTGCTTTGAAAGCACACAGCCCTAAAGGATTATCAAATTTATTTATTAAATGCTTTTCCTAATTATTTTCCTATTCAAAACCTATATACAATCCAAATTTTACTTTATTAAATATTAATTGATTAGCAGGTTTTATGTATGCAGATGTTTTTTTTTTATTATATGTTCAACATAATAATTAAGGTGGTGGTATTTGTAGATTTAGATTCTTAATTACACAACATAATAATAGTTTAGCTTTATTGCAAGCCTTTGGTTAAATTTTGGCTATAGGAAAAGTTTATTCCAGTACTGAATCAGTATCAAATCTAAAAAATTTTAGTTTTAATATTGTTAATACATTTATTTCTAAATTTAAAGATACACAGTTATTAGGGGCTAAATCTTTAGATTATGCGGATTTTTTTTTTTAAGGAATAAACTTAATAAAAAATAAAGCTCATTTAAAAAAAAAGAAGGATTATCTTCTTATATTAAAAATTTAGAAGGTATGAATTCTACAAGAACTTATTTTGGATAATAAAAAATTTAATTTAGTGGTATACCACCCTGCTGCTTGCTTATTTTTAATATTTTAAGAAAGCAAATGAAATAAGTAAAAAAAAATCTTAATTTTAAATATTTATAATTACATTAATAAAAATAAAATAAAATAAAATAAAATAAAATAAAAAATATATGAAATTTATTTTTTAAGAATAAGAAATATGCTATAGCAGTGTCCTTTAGGGAAAAGAGACAAAATTTTTGTGTATATTTATTCTTAAAGTAAAAACAAAAAGAGTTTTTTTTTAATCCAGTTCAAATTAAGATTTTTTTTATTTATTAAAAATTTAAAGAAAAAGAGGTTTTATTTGAATAAATATAAATTATAAATTTTATTGGTAATTAAAACAAATTATTTTATAATTTAAATTACAAAGAATAAAAACTTAAATTATAAATGGCTTTCTATTTATTTTGAGAAAGATAATTTAAAAATATTAAAAAACATGTTAAAGATTTTATATTTAATTTCAGAAGTTTTAGTTGTAATAGTTCCAGTTTTATTAGCAGTTGCATTTATGACCATAATTGAAAGGAAGCAGTTAGCTGCTATGCAAAGAAGAGTAGGGCCTAATACTGTAGGTTACTACGGAGTTCTTCAACCATTTTCTGATGCCTTAAAATTAATAATAAAAGAACCTGTTATACCTTCACAATCAAATAAAGTTCTTTTTTATTTGGCTCCTGTTATAACTTTATTTTTTAGTTTATTAGGTTGAGCGGTTATTCCATTTGGTGAAGGTTTAGCACTTTCAGATTTTTCAATGGGTGTTCTTTACACTTTAACTTTATCTTCTTTAGGGATATACGGAGTTTTATTTGCTGGTTGAAGTGCCAACTCTAAATATGCTTTTCTAGGTTCTTTAAGATCTACTGCTGCCATGATATCTTATGAACTGATTTTAAGTTCAGCTGTAATTATAATAATTATGTTAACAGGATCTTTTAATTATACCAGTATAATAGAAAGTCAACAATCAATATGATTTATAGTACCTTTAGCACCTATTTTTATGCTTTTCTTTATTTCTATTTTAGCTGAAACTTCTAGAGTGCCTTTTGATTTACAAGAAGCTGAATTAATGAATTAATAATCTAATTGTCACACGTCTTTTAAGAAAAGGAAAAGATTTTATAATTAAAATTTAAAACAAAAAGATTCGGTTTCTTTAAAAATTTTTCTAAATGCTGGAAAGATTCGTTTTATTTATATACTTCATAAAGTAAAATTTATAAATAATCTTAAGGATTAATCAGCAATATGTAAATTATTCTTTTATTAAAAAAATATGCTATATGGCTATAGCAGCCAAATAAAAATAAAAAATAAAATATATTATATATTCATCGAATACATGAAAAAGTTCTAATTACTGACTCTTAATTAAGAGTTTTTTTTTAATTTGTAACTAGAACAAGATATATTCAAAATTTATATTAATTATATTTATTATCTTATAAAATAATTATAAATTTTTTATACACACACTCCCTGCCCTGCACCCTATTTAAAATTTTAAAATAAAATAAATAAAGGAATTTTATAAGTTTATGTGGAGTAAGAGAACTATATAAATATTAATAATTCATTTTAGGAAAATTTATTAAAATTTTTAGAGAAAATATAAATTAATAAAAAAAATATAAATTAATAAAAAAAATATAAATTAATAAAAAAAATATAAATTAATAAAAAAAATATTGAAATCTTGATGCCTTAATTTTTATTCAATATAATTTTGCGTTTTATATATTTGCTGTATGTTTTAAATTTGATTTGTTTTAATTCTTATTTAAATTTTTGTGCTATAACATATTAACAATAGTTTTTAATCTTAATTTAACTACAAATATGGTTGAAGGTTATTGAGCAACACAACAAAGTACATAATTTAATCATTTAATTTTAACTTCTTCTTTTCCTGTGCCAGTATTAACAATAAAATAATTACATATTCGATCCAAATTTTTTATCTTATAGAAAATTCTTAATTAATAAATCTGGAGTTTATGGTTTTATTAATTTATTAATTTATTAATAGGTAAAGTTTACATAGGTTCAGGAGTTAATAATTATAGAAGGTTTTTAGATCATATTACTGGAAGATCAAGTAATTTATTACTGCAAAGAGCCTGTTCTTAAAAAAAATATGGCTTAGATAATTTTTCTTTTGTAGTTTATTAATTTTGTTCTTATTAATTATCAACAATTACTGAAAAAGAAAATTTGTTTATTTCTTTTTGGGGCTATAGCATCCTTTTTAAATGTTATATAAATTTTCTCCTGCCTGTGCAGACGCTTGTTCTTTATGTGGATATAAACATACATTAGAAGCTAAAGCTAAAATGAAAGCTCGTTATTTAAATCAAAATATGCTATAGCCACCACCCTATGTATAGAAAAAATCATACTTCAGAAACTAATTGATTAATTAGTAAGCCAGGTTCTTAAAATACTATGTAAGGTCAAAAACATATATTATAAGCAAATTGAAAATATGCTATAGCACAAAAAAGATTAAGTAATCCTGTAACTCTTTATAATAATAATAATAATAATAAAAATCAATATATTTTAACTTTTAAAAATAGCGTTCAATTATCTGCATTTATAGATTGTCATAAAAGTACAATAAGTAAATATATCAAAACTGGTAAATGTTACCAGGGATTATATTATTTTAAAATTAATAATTAATGAATTTATGTTTTTTATACTATTAGTTACTGTATAAAAAAGATTAATAATATTTTTAAAAAAATTTGCCTTTCTTTGGCTAATTTAAGGAATCAGAATTAGTTGCTGGTTTCTTTGTTGAGCATTCTTCTATAATTTTTGTTTTCTTTTTTTTAGCCGAATATAGTAGTATTGTATTATTTAGTAGTATAACACCTATTTTATTTTTAGGAGGTTTCTCGTGCCCAGAACTATTTATAAATAACAGTGTTATAAATTTTCAATCAATAATATTAGGTATTAAAGCTTGCATATTTTGTTTTTTATTTGTATGATTTAGGGCAACACTTCCACGTTTAAGATTTGATCAATTAATTACTTTTTGTTGAACTGGTATGTTACCTTTGTGTATAGCCTTTATTATTTTTGTTCCAAGTATTTTAATTGCTTTTGACATTTTTTCTATTCCTAATATTACTTAAAATACTTTAATTATGTCTAGTTTGCCAGTTTTGTTAAATCCGATTAGTCCTGTCCCTCTAATCATAAGACAAGGTTAAAGGTTTAAACCTGAAGATCAAATTTCAATTTTATTTTTAATATTCGACTTGTAAAATTTTATACTTATTCTATGCCTTAATTATTTATTAATAATTCTATTATTAATTTACAATCTATTTTATAGGTTTTAAATGTTGTATTTTTTTATTGTATGATTTAGAGCAACTTTACCTCGTATCCGATTCGACCTTCTTATTACATTTTGTTGGGTTAATTTACTACCTATTACAATGGCTTTTATTGTATTAGTTCTTTTTATTTTATTTACTTTTTACCTTACGCTTATAAAATATACTACTATTTGTTAAAACAATTCTATACAACAGATTAACTATTAACTTATAAAATTTTAAAATACTAAATTTAAATAAAAAAAGTTAGAGTCTATTAATAAATCTTTTTATATGATTCTTTAACAAAATAAAATTTACTCCACTACCTTTTTGCTTTTATTCCTTACCTAATCTGGTTGATCCTTTCTTTTTTTAAGCCTTATTAAAAATTAAATAAGATGCTATAGCACAGAAAGAATAAATAATAAAATTTTATATTAATTTACACAATATATTGGTAGATGGGTGGTAATAATGGGACTATACGTTTATTTATTTTTTTTTTTCAATAAAAACCCCTTTATATTCTTTATTTTTTCATTTCCGATCCTTTAAAAACTATCTTATTTCCAGCCCAATTTTTGGGTATACCACTCTACCTTTAAATTTAAAAAAAGACTGGTTCTTCAGGTTAATTTTGGTGAATTCCGGTTATATTAAAGATTTGTCAGTTTTTTTTAGGTGATATAGTTTAACCTAACAACTTTATATTATTAAAATTTAAATTAAATAAAACCTTTCTTGGCTATAGCGATCAGAGACAATTTTTTTTTATAAATTATTTATAGTTATTTATGATATTAAATTATAAAAGTTTACCGTCCTCTCTAGGAATAGGAATAGGAATAGGAATAGGAATAAAAATTTATTACTGCCACCATCCTCTTTCTTTTTTTTTCTTTCTAATTACTTAGTTTAATTAATCTAAAGAACAAGAACAAGATTAAGAACAAAGACAGTATAATTATAGTTTATACAAAATATATTTATATTTATATTTATATTTATATTTATATTTATAAAAGAGCTAGTTATATCAAAATATATTTTTTGTTATGAACAAAAAAGGGTAGAATTTTCCTTCTGTGCTATAGCATCCTATCTTTTTTTTCTTTACCTAAATATGAAAAAATAGGTAAAGGAAAGAGAAAAAATTTGCTATAACATTAAAATTTTTTAAGTTTTATTTTAGGTTTGATGTGTATTTATTTAAATATAATATCCTAGCTTTCAATATTCTTATTAACTTATTTTTTAATTTATTTTAAATTTTCCTACTGATATTAATAAATTTAAAAAAATAAAAATTAAAAAAATAAAAAATAAAAATAAAAAGCAAGAAGGCTTTTGTTCTTTTGCGGATGAATACCGTGGATACTGTTGATAAAGTGGAGGTTGGTTTATCCTCCACATTCTCAGGCTTTCATTTTCTTGTCTTTTTTTTCCTATAGGGCATGCCCCAGGGTCTGTCTATACCATAGGAAAGTAAAGAGAATAAACAAGGGCTGAGTCTTTATTCTATAGACTGGCTTTTCGAAAGCCAAGAGTGGTATAGCCAAAAATAAAATAAATTAAAAAAAAGCATAAACATAAGCCATATAAGTTAAATTTTTACAGACATAAAAATAGTAAGTTTAATTAATTAAATATTTAAATAAAATAAAAAATCAATTATCGCTTAAAATAGCGTACTATAATTTTACAAATTAAAAATGATTTTAATTATATTTAGTTCAGTTTCCATAGGACTATTCCTAGGATTTTTAAACAATAATTTACAATTAGATGCTCCTACACCTTGGCAATTAGGTTTCCAAGATGGAGCTAGCCCCGGTTTTGAGGGTATAGTTACTTTACATGATTTTTGTTTCGTGTATTAAGAGCCAAACTCCGGGGAACTCCTAAAGCTCTAGTAACCAAGGAGTTTAAGGAAACTTAAACTCTGGCTTAGCTAATCACTAATGGTACGGTAATATGACTAGAGATAGATAATAAAAAAATTTTTTATTTAAAATGGACAATCGCGGATCTAAATCAGTAGTGATAAATAAAATTTTAGCCTACTGTAAAAGAGCAACGAGCAGATGGTTCTTCAGATTAAAAATATCTGTAAGGTGTGCTCTAGTCGCTGAGAAATCAGTTTTTAAGTTAAATCTTTAATAACTCTAAAGATAAAGGTTTATAATATAATAATAAAATTTGATTATAGTTATCATTATTAACTTACAATTTAAAATTTTATACCGTAAAACGTGGAGTATTCAATAAGAGTTTATTAATTATTGAGCTTGATTTAATATTTATAGTTATTTTTTTTTTATTAATGAATTACTAATTACATAAGTTAAAAATTTTATTTTACATTGTAATTCAGATATTAAAGAGTATTATAAATATTAAATAAATATACGGAAAATATAATCAAAATCCCTTTAGTGTTAAATCCACTTTATGTAACAGGGTTTTCAGATGGAGAGGCTTGTTTCCATCTAGCCATAGGCAAAATTTCTAAATACAAAATAGGTTATTATGTAAAAATAATACTTATTTAAATTACCAAAAATAGAGTTTTAGCTAAGGTTTATAAACCTGTTTAATAAATGGTTAAAATTAACTAAAAATTAAAGTTACTTTATTAAAAGATTTAAATATTAAATAGTATAATTAGATCGTATTAATAAAGACGGATTCAATCATGTTTTATTTAATCTGGATACTAGTTTCAGTATTCTGAGTTTTAATGTCATTGATAAGTTATTTTAATTCTAATAAATCAACATTAGTCTATAAATACTTAAACCATGGTACATTAATAGAATTAATATGAACTATTAGTCCTGCTTTAGTTCTTATTGCCATCGCTTTTCCCTCATTTAAATTGCTTTATACTTTAGATGAAGTTATCGACCCTGCTTTAACTGTTAAAGTAACAGGTCTCTTTTTAGGTGGCCTTAAATTATATAATAAAGTGATAGCCAACAATTTAATTGGTAAAAAAAATAATATGTGTTATCAAAGTATTCAAATGGAAAATAGATTTTACATGAGTAGCATATTAGGTTCTATTCAATCAAGGAGTTTATTTAATTCTAACCTAAAAAAAAATAAACAAAGATATTATCATATAAGTAATATAAGGTCTAAAAATAGAATAGGACCTCATAATTTTGATGTTTTATCTGTAATTATAGGCTCATTGTTAGGTGATGCTTTTGCAAACAAAAGATCTGGAGAAGGTATAAGAATATGTTATAGACAAAGTATAAAACATAAAGAATATTTATTTTGGTTGTATAATTTTTTTTATACTAGAGGTTATGCGAGTAATTTACCAGCCAGACAGTATTCTAGAACTATTGAAAGTAAACCAGGAATTATATATTATGGTTTTGAATTTAACACATTTACCTTTACTAGTTTTAATTGAATACATAAAATGTTTTATAAAAATGGAAAAAAAATAATTCCCTTGAATATTGCTGAATATATCACACCATTAGCCTTAGCTGTGTTGATAATGGATGATGGTGGTTGAGCCAATAATGGAATTAGAATAGCTACTAATAGTTTTCAACTTAAAGAAATAGAACTTTTATCTGAAGTATTAAAATCTAAATACAATTTAAAAACAACAATTCAAAAGTTAAGTGATAAAAATCTACCTTCAATATATATTAAAAAACAATCAATTAATGATATTAGAGAGCTACTTCTACCTTATATGCATTCTTCTATGTTATATAAATTAGGTATTTGATAACACTATTTAAGTTTTTACAAGCTACACACAAATATAATAGTCGTGAGAAATAATTTTAATTTTAATTTTTATTTTAATTTTAATTTTAATTTTAATTTTAATTTTAATTTTAATTTTAATTTTAATTTTAATTTGGCTATAGCATATTTTTATTTTTATTTTTATTTTTATTTTTATTTTTATTTTTATTTTTATTTTTCTAAAAGTTCGACAGGATTTTTAAAGGTTTAAGCCTTTGGCGATGCGAGTGAAAACAGTTAAAATACTATAATTTTAAATATCGAATATAGTACAAGACTGTCAGTAAGTAATTACATTATTTTTTTACTTATTGCAACAGACTGGGTCACTTGTGGATGATATAATAACTTATATTGTTTAATGTACAGTCGGTAATATTATTTAAAAAAAAATAATATTAGCACCAATGGTATTGATCTTATGAATATTCAGATATGTTAACTGAGAGCGGTGAAGCTATAGACTTCGATAGTTATATGATTCCTGACTCAGACTTAGAAATAGGTCAACTTAGATTGCTTGATGTTGATCAAAGATTGGTTGTGCCTGTTGATACACACGTTCGATATATTGTAACAGGTGAAACATCTCGCCCTTAACTATTAATACATTTTTGTTCATTAAAAATATATTTTTACAATTAAGAATCTTATTATATGCTAGAAAATTTTAATTTAATTTTATTACTAGCAGGTAAACAATTAACTTTTGAGAACGCAACTAATCTCGATCTCAAATTTTTTTAAAATTGTTAAACCTCAGAGACTATAATTAAGAAATCTATATAAATTTTAGATTAAGAAATAGTCCTAGTTTTAATATTTAATATAAAATTTAATATTTAATATAAAATTTAATATTATTAATTCAGGAGATTGATTTTTCATATTTAATTAAATAAGATATAAATACTACGGTTCAAGGCTTCTCTTATAATAAACCTAGAATTTAAGTTCTACTTAGAAGAGAAAGCTTTCCTAAATTAGTTTCTATGGTTAAACCATTTTTATACCGTCTATGCTTTACAAACTTCAACTATAATATTATTTTATTTTATTTTATTTTATATTAAAATTTATACTAGGCTGATGTTATCCATAATTTTGGTGTTCCTTCTCTGGGTATTAAAGTTGATTGTACACCTGGTAGATTAAATCAGGTCTCAGCTCTTATTGAAAGAGAAGGTGTATTTTATGGTCAATGCTCAGAATTGTGCGGAGTTTATCACGGGTTTATGCCTATAGTTATTGAAGGAGTTTCTGTTTCAGACTTCTTTCAATGAGTTGATAGCCAATAATTATTAATTAACTTCCACTTTTCTTTTTTTTATGGTTTCAAGACTACTTTGATTAATAATTTAAATTCTAAATCTGAAAAAATTTTTATATACCTTGGTATGAAACACCAGAAATAAAAAGCTCAATCTAAATTTGAATTAATGTTTAACTTTCTTTTCCTAAAGATCCTAAGCCTAATAAATTTAAATTTAAATTTAAAGATTATATTAAGAATAAAGTTTATAATAGTTTAATTTCTTTGACAAGTAAACTAGATTTACTTAAGATAAATTTTATTTTACCTGTCTAGTCTTTTAGTCTATAAGTCTATAAGTCTTTTAGTCTTTTAGTCTTTAGTCTTTTAGTCTTAGTTTTTTTAGTCTATAAGTCTTTAAGTCTATAAGTCTTTAAGTCTTTTAGTCTTTAAATCAAACTTTTTATTATTTTCCTATAGGCAAAAAACTTTAAAGATTTTCTCTTATCAATATTATTAAAGAAAAACATTTATTTTGGTGTATTTTATTAAGAAATGTAAAAAAATATTTTATTTTTCAGCAATGCTGCATTGCAATGAACCATTAAATAAAGATTCGTTTATAATTCCTTTAAATTTTATTGGAGTGTTTCCTTTCTTCCAAGGACGGTAATTTAATTAAAAAAAATTACTAAATAATAAAGTTTAAAGAAAAAATTTTCAATAAAAACCCCCTTTTTTTTTAATTTAATATTTTAAAAACAAAAAAATTTAATTATTTTTATGTTTTGTATAATTTTTTTTATTTTTTGTATAATTATTTTTATTTCTTGTATAATTATTACATTATAATTATTTTTTTTTATTTACAATAGTGAATATCTTTTAGCATAACGATTAGTTTAAAATTTAGTAATAAAATTTAAAATTTTTTATTTTTATTTTTAATTTTTTTATTTTTATTTTTTTTGGCTATAGCATATATTTTTTGGATTTTTATTTTTTTAGTATCATTACTATCTGGTAAATACTCTACTCTTAAGTTTATAATTCTACCTTCTCTTATTAATGGTTTTATATTCTATATTCTGCTAAATTATATATTCTACTAAATTATATATTATTTTTAATAAAAATATTCCGTCAAAATAAGAAAAGTTATGTAAATATATTTTATTTTTATTAAATTTTCTCCTTAATATAAATAAATTTTATTTTTTTTAACATTTTCTTCAGATGAATTATAGTCGGAAATATAAAATGAATATGATTTTTTTCCATCAAAGATTGAAACACAATAAGAAATTAATACTCCATTTATATAATTTTGTTTCTAATTCCTGCCTTTTCTTTCCTTTGGATCATTATCCAATCCTTTCCTTCCTTTTCTGCTCTATAGGAAACACAAGGCCAGGCAAATAAAGGCCAGGCAAATAAAGGCAAGACAGGAAAGTTATAAATTTATCAGATAAAATTTTATCTTTTTTTAAAGTTTTAAAATAACTAGCTCCTTTTCTCTTTTGAGAATAAACTATTTTCCCATTTTCATATACTATTTTGTTTGTTATTATAAACTCTTACAAAAGAGTCTGGTTTAGTTTGATCATAAATAATATCTATAAAATTAAATTAATTTATTTTATTTTTAATGATAAATCTACTACACTAGCTTTTGTATTATAATTTATTTTCCGTCTACAAATATTTTTTTAGCAATAACAAGATAATAATTTAGTGTTTCTACTATAGAATCTTTTTTTATTTATAGTTTTTGATTCAACTAATATTTTGTTTTCATTATTATTTTTTTATAAGGATAATCACCTTTTATTATACTTATGTTTCCTCATTCAAATAAATTTGTTGTATTAGGAAGATTTTTTGGCTATACTCTCTTTAGAGTAGAAGACAGTTTATTTTTAAATTTAACATGTTAGTTAATCTTTTTTTTAGATCATCTAGTTTTATCTGTGTTTAAACTTGTTATACTCTTTTTTAAATTACTATCTTCATGACAAATATTATAAAATAAAATAAAATAAAATAAAATAAAATAAAACTTGAAATATGAAGTTTTTCATAATCTTCAGATAAGAGATATAGTCCAGCATTAAAATTTTTAAATAAATTTGTAAAATCATCCCTTGTTTGAACTTGTATACTACTTAATGATCTTACAATAAAAGTACTTTTATTAAATAATAAAAGAGTTTATTAAATAATTTTATTATTTTCATCCAATTGTTTTAACTGGATTCTTAATTGAAATTTAAAAAGTTACATTAGAATCTATTTTTTCAATTATATCACGTCAAAATAATTTTAATATTGTTCTCAAATATATTGAGGTAAACTTGCTTAAAGGATCAAAAAGTATATTCTTTTCTTTTTGTTTTCTCCTTCTAAATTAAAAATAAAGTCATTCCAAACTCCTTTACAATTATAAAAAAATGGATGCATTCATAATTTCATCGGAAGAATTAAAGTCTGTTATATAAAAGAATGTGCTTTTTTTCCATCCAATAAGGATACACAATAAGGATACACAATAAGGATACACAATAAGGAACTAATGTTCCTTCTATGGACTTAGTTTCTAAATCCATTTTTATAAAATTATTTGATAAAGTATTACACATTTTTAAATTAGTAAAATACTTAACTATCTTTTTTTTGAGATAGTTCTCTTATTCCATTTTCATATACATACTGACTATCTTTAATAATTCTTACAAAAGTAGAAGGATTAGAAAAATCTTTAATAATATTTATAAAATTTAAAAGTATTATTTTAAATTTTTTATCTGTTACACTAACTCTTTCTTTAGTAGTAAAATCACTTTTTTTCCTTCAAATTCAATTCCTTTAATAGAAACAATATAATTAAAATAATTTTTAGAATTATCATTTTCGTTAAATATTAATAATCTAGTCTCTTTTTCGTCTAAAATATAAGGATAATTACCTTTAATCAAATTAATTTCTCCTCATTGACTCAGATCAGTAGTTAATGGTAAATTTTTATCATTTAATTTTAATCTAGCTTTGGTAAAATTATTTTTAATGTGACCTTAATTAACTAAATTAAAATTTTGTTTTATTTCTATTTTATTTAATATTGAATCATCCCGACAAACATTATAAGTTAAAATTATACTCTTAATGTAAAAAGTAGAGTAATTGTCTAATACCAAATATAACAAAGATTGAAAATATGTTAAAGCTTCATAAAATTTTTAATTTGTATAAATTCTAATTGAACCTATAAATCGAATTTGATCTAATAAATTGTCATCTTGACTTAAATTAAAAAATAAATTACCTTCTTCTACACTTTCATTGATAAACGTTAAATTTAAATTTAATTTTAATTGTAATTTAAATAAAATATTTGAACTATGTTTTCAAACAACTTTCCGTCAAAATAATAATAAAGCTATCCTTATTTTAGAAGCTAATAATTCTTCTATTGTAAAAGGATTTATTTGATTTAAATTTTATTATTCTATTTTTAAATTTTTTAAGTTATTTTGTAATATTATAATAATTTAAACAATTTTAAAAATAATTTTATAAAAGTAGTGTGAATTATTTACAAAATAGTTTAAATTATGATAATTATTTTACAAAATGATTTTAAAAAAAAATATTAAATCCCGAGTGTTGATCCCTAATAAAATTTTTATTTTTAATTAAATTTATTTGTAAATAGTTTTAACGAATTTTTTTTAGGTCAAGACTTAAAAGAACTAAAAAAAATATTCTAAATACCACAATCGGTACTTGTTTAATCTGTCCATCCAATATTTTTTTTTTAATTTTTTATATACTTTTTTTTAATTATTATTCATCTTTAAATATTTTTTTTTTTAAAATTAATAATATTTAAATATTATATAAACTATAATAGTATGTTAAATGTAAATTATACTGGGACATGACTGATAGTAATGTAAATTTATATTAATAGTTATTAAATGAATGAAATGGAACTTATTAAAAGTAGAATAAATTATTCAATATATTTACGTTATCCAGTATACCCAACACACCACAAATAAAAGGGACCATAAAATAATACAATGACACACATGGGAATAACCTAATTATAATTATTTAAGAAATAGAATACCCTATTATACATGGACACAGCCGATAATTAATATTTAAATATTTAATTTTATAAAAGAAGAATGATTCATTAATATTTAGTTAAATTAAAAATTTTATAAAAACAGAGTTTTTAATTAATAATTTAAAAAATAGTTCATTTTCTATCTTACAAAAAAAATAAAAATTAAATTTCTATTAAAATAATTATTTATAAAAAAATAAAATTATTTTATTTTACCTAATCATGAGAAAACTAAAATAATCATAATATTTTCTAAATTTATTTATATCTTTTAAATTTAATTCTCGATTTATTGATTTTTTTTATAAAATTAAAAATATAATAATAATTGTGCTATAGCCAAAAAAATCTTTTAAATTTTATTTTTTCTTTAAATTCTATTTATTCTAATTATTCTAATTAATTATAAATAATAACAAATATATAAAAAAATAAAATCTTAAAAGAAGATAAATATTAAATAACTTTAGTGAAAATTGTTAATTTATTTTTAATCACATTAATGAATATTTATCAGCTTATATTTTAGTAATTATAATTAATAATAAAAAGTATTAATGTTTTAAAATATAAAAAATAATCAGATTTGCTTACGGTTATTTGAAAACGTTGATGGTTTAATAATTAAGAAAATTATATTAATAACTTATTAAAATAGGGGATTTAGTTTAATTGGTAAAATAATAAAAGTTTCTTCGATTTAAAGATGTGCGTTCGAATCGCATAATCTCCAAATAAAATTTTCTAGATAAGTAATAATATAAATTTAAAAATAAAATTTTCTAGATAAGTAATAATATAAATTTAAAAATAATATAAATTTAAAAATAAAATAATTTCAAATATATTATTAAAAAAATATATTATTAAAAAAATTAAATTTTTATTTTCAAGTTAACAATAAAATCTAACTATTGTTGATAAAGAATTTTAAAATATAAAAATAAAAAAAGAATAATAAAAATACGTCAAGGTTAAAAGTTTAATCCTTAAAACATTTTAAATATAATTCAATTAAAAAAATTAAATTTAGTGAACATACCACACTATAAATTTTTTTTCGCCCACTTCATTAACATCTCAACATCTCAACATCTCAACTTATCATAGTATTGAAAAAAAATAAAAAAAAAATAACATTAATAAAATAACCTTAATATTAAAATTTAAAAAACCTATAATAAATATATAAATTAAAAAAAATTGTGAAATTTAAGATAAAATTTCTAAAGTAAAATTATAAAAGTACAAGAGTTTAATTATAAGTATAATAAATTATAAAATTAAAATTTTAATTAAAATTTAAAAACATCAAATATAATATAATAAATCAATAATAAATTTAAATTTGATATAAATTAAAAAATATACAAAAAATTCCAAATAAAAAGAAAGTAAAATCAAATTTTCCTATATTCTGGGGACCGGCTATGGCATCCTGTGCCCTATTCTATAGACAGACTCTGGGGCATGCCCTAAAGGAAAGAAAAGCAGGTAAAAAAACAAACAAAAACAAACTTTTATATTTTTATAAGAAAAAAAAAGTTTGATAAAAATTTATCAAGAATTAAAAGAAACACAAACCAAAACAACAAATAGAAATTTTGGTTTAAATAAAAATTAAATAAAATAAATAAAATAAATTAAAAAAAAAATTCTAATCAACCAAATATATCAATTAAAATGATTCTTTTAGAAAATAAAAAATGTGTCCTATATATTTTTATTTTATTAATTATTTAAAACTCACTATAAGGATACATTAATTTAAAATAAAAGTTAAAATTTTATTTAATATACTTAATTTCAAATATTTAAAATATTAATTAAATATACTTTAAAAGAGTATATTTTATTTAGAAAAACTTTAATAAAACTTTAAAATTTTAAAAAACTTAAAAATTATTATAAAGATTTTTTTATTTTAATTATAATAATAAATAATTAAAGAATATAATTTAAAATTTAATTTTAATATTAGGTTATTATTATATTTTAGTATATTAATTATCAGTAAAATAATAATGATTTATTTATTATAAATATTATTTTTTTTATTTTTTATTGTATTAAGGATTAAAAAAAGGGCTGTTGCCTGAATGGTAATAGGGATTATCTGTAAAATAATTGATCATATTGATCAGGAGAGGTTCGATTCCTTTACAGCTCATAAAAACAAAAATTTATTGTTATTGTTATAATACAAACGTTTATTTACAAAATAAATTAAAAAAATTCTTATAGTTCTCATAATTACTTTAATTTCCATTAATTTTCATAATTTCTATATTTTTATATTTTCTATTCAAATAAAGGACAGGACAAAATTTCTATTTCTATTTTTTAGTTAACTAAAAAAAAAAGAGCCAGCTTTAAAGTTTTTAAAATTTAATAAAATTTTTAATTTTAAGTTTTTTAAATTTGTGCTATAGCCTTGTGCTGTGATACATTTTTTTTTAATAAATAGAAAATAAACAGAGGACGTGTGGTAGAGTTGGTTTAATACGATCGTCTTGAAAACGATTACTGAATAAGTCGTGAGTTCGAATCTCACTATGTCCGGATTATATACTAATTTAAATGTAAAAATAAAAAATTTTTTTCGTTACAATCTTTTTAATCTTTTTTAAATTTAATTTTTTAAAACTTTAAAATTTAAGGAAGAATAAATAAGGAAGAACTAAAATTTTCTTTTCCCAAGTTTTTCCCAAGTTTTTCTCAAGTTTTTCTCAAATTTTTCTTTATCTTTTACTTTTACTTTTACTTTTACTTTTACTTTTACTTTTACTTTTACTTTTACTTTTACTTTTACTTTTACTTTTACTTTTACTTTTACTTTTACTTTTACTTTTACTTTTACTTTTACTTTTACTTT
>Ga0307515_10001409_pt1 | contig 54333 bp, 66 predicted proteins | sample 17_EM_MG_FD_194513 | JGI IMG/M metagenome (GOLD analysis project Ga0307515, IMG submission 194513) | Populus trichocarpa ectomycorrhiza microbial communities from riparian zone in the Pacific Northwest, United States - 17_EM | ecosystem: Host-associated > Plants > Roots > Unclassified | place...
TTCCGGACCGATTTACATTTTGCTGATGTATCCAATGAACCCATTCCGACGTATGGTCACAGTTGGCCACAACGCCACGGTGTTCATTTACAATAGGATACCGACAGAGCGAGAAGAAACGGCGGAACCGCGATCGGAGGGCGATATGCAACGCGACGCGTCGTATTGGCGCCGGGCGCGGAGTAGTCTGCCACCGGGGTGTCTCTGACGGCTCTGACGGAGCGCGTCCACTCTGACGGAGCCATTCCGCCCGGACGGAAATGTTTTTTGCTGATGTTCGGCAGAAGCAGATGAACTTGACTATTGAACGCAACCAGGCTGGGAAGATGTGGCTAGCAACTTCCGTGAGAGCGATAAGAAGTATGGGACAACCGAATTGAAGATTCTGGTTGTCATTGAACCTGGAACGGTTGAGGATGAAGCGTCATCTGTGCCGACGACATTCGGTGTGCCTATGGAGACACTTGATAGCGTCCCCGGAAAGCTGCAAATGCCGCAAGTGACTTCCAGACCAGGGAGCAGTCATATCAGGCCAGGTTCTCGGAAACCGCAGACACACGAAATCATTTCGTCCCTCACACCTGCCCTGATGCCCAATTGGTCACCAATTCAACAGTCAAAGCATGATGAACCCGTAAAACTTAACCCCTGCATATCACGTCCCAAGCTAATGACCATATAGAACTCGGACTCCGACGAAGACATGGTAATGGCTCTTGCGCTAGGGGAGGACTGAATAGGCAAATTGGCAAATGCGACGCTGTATCAATATGAAATGCAATACGTGTACCTATTTTGCTACGTCTCAGAGAGTACTTGATTTCAGTGACCAAATTGTGAGACATGACAATTCGTCTATGCATGGGCAAGGGTCGGATAGGCCATACAATGGATCTAGACTGCAAATCGCTTTAACTGACGATCAATGAGCGTGATATCGTCCTGCCCCTTGTGGCTAAGTTTGATAATTGAAACTAAATTACACACCACACTCACTAAAGAAATATAAGTCAGCAATGTCATACGAGTCATAGATGCAGCGGGCAAGACGCAATGCAATGCGGAATGAATGACTCCATCTGTCATGCTGCATACGATCATGCATCCAACTACAGAACTCTCTGCACAGACCTGGTGCACATGGTCGAGATGTTGAAAATTGCTTATGGTTAGTCATGGAAATCGCGGAGAATGAGCGGGATGATGACAGGTGAGGAAGTCGGGCTAAATATATCAAAAACTAGTGTACAGTCATATATGAAGAGAATTGCTGGCCGAAAGCGGTGGAACGTCATCGGCCGACGTTATTTATCACTCGGATACCGTGTCTACTGGTGGATCAGAAGTTGAGACGCTTTGAACCTTTGGTATTCAAATGTTTCTACTTAGAAACGATGTATTGGCTGCCAATGACGATAATATGCACTTTTACACACAATTGTTGAGCATCCACTGACTGTTAGTATGTCATTAAGTTGAGGGTCAAAGGAGCTTCAACAAATTTTGGCCTTAGATTTTCGGCAAACAAACGATTGCATAGTTACATCCTTCCAAAGTGATTGTATTGGTGGGTTTTATAGGTAAAAAGGATAGAGAAACGCTCATTGACCCATCCTGGAAATGAACATCAGCGATGCGTCAACAATTTTTGGTCTTGTGAGTTTGATAATCAGAAAAGGACATGGTGGCTGTGACACAGAATCAAAGTATTGGCCGCCTTTAAGGCCAAAAATGCTAGCATCAACTTCCCAACTATGGCCTAAAAATGACCATCAATGGAGCGTCAACAATTTTTGTTCTTGCATCTTGGGTAATCAAACAGCTGAGCGGCAATATTAAGCTATCATCGAGGTGTTGGCCGCCTATGTGGGTCAAATTGGCACCAACAATGTCGCTACCGCCTCCTCCAAATGAGCCTCCATGGAGTGTCAATGATTTTCGGTCTTGCATCATGGACACTGGATGCACTGTGCATTGGCTTTAACCAATATTCGATATTGGCCACCTTTATGGGCCAAAATGCTTGTGACGATATTGCTACCACCTCCTAAAAATGAACGTCAACAGAGTGTCAACAATTTTCGGTCTTGCATCTTGGACAATCTACGGGCTATGGAAGGGTGTTAACCCAAAATCAACTCACCGGCTGCCTTGGTGGGCAAAAATGCTATTGACGATACCGCGACCACCTCCTAAAAACGAGCGTCAATGGACCGTCAACAATTTGTGGTCTTGCATCATGGACACTCAAAGCTCTTTACATCGCCATTGGCCCATAATCAATGCAGCGGCGGCCTCTATGGGCCACAATGCTACTGACAGTATCGCTACCACCTCCTAAAAATGATTGTCAACAGAGCGTCAATGATTTTTGGTCATGCATCTTGAACAACCTAAGTGCTATGGAACAGCGTCATCCAATAATCCACTTATCAGCTGCCTTTACGGGCAAAAATGCTACTGATGATATCGCATCTGCCTCCCACAATTGAGCACCCACCGAGCATGATCAATTATTGTCGGGGCTCATCACGCTACACAGCAATGAACTGCATCACATTTTGAGACAATTCAGTGTTACACGGTTACTGTTTTCGATATGCCCTTCTATTCAACCTCACAAATATGCATGCAATGTCTCACAGATCAGATTTTTTTGCTTGTAGCTGTAGAGTCAATATTTAAGAACCCAGAGTTTGCCAGACGGTATAGTAACCTTCGGCAGTCTTTCGACATGGATTACACAGCTTCCTATTCCCTAACACCATGTCGGATTCAAAATTGATGAACACCTCATTTCTCAAGGTTATGATCTCTTCCAAAAATGAACCAGTCTGTATTCTTGATTTGAACCACCTTACATTACAAATCATCTTCGATGCTTGGTGGGCTTCAATGAATGTCGACTCGAAGCGGCCTATTTTTTGGAATCATTCAAGTCATGCACCTTCGTGGCAATTCTATTTACACTGTGGAATCGAGGAGACAGGGAGCCCTGGCATCATATGTATTGTTTGTCAAAAAGTTCTTCGCCATCCATCAGAACATGGGACCAGCTCAATTGGGAAACACTTGCTGGCAAAGGATCACATTGCAAAGTTGAATGAATTAACAGAGTCAGAGGTTACTGAATGTACTAGTTTGACGGTCGATGAAACTGCTTTGGGCATCCTAAAGAGGCAAGGAAGTCGAGCAATCACAATAGTACGGTCCCAGAGGAAGATCATATTTGACATCCAGGTTTATCCATATTGACTGAAATGACAGACAAAATGTTCTAAGCTGGCAGCTAAGGACTTTGAAACTTCAGAATTTCACCAAGACACATGGAATCGCTACCTCATGTTAGGATTTGTTTTGGCTCATATTCCATCGAATGCTATATCCAATCTAGACCTACGACAGTCATATAACGCATTGCGCGATGACCAGGTGCTGACGTCTGCTATTACCTGTACGATCATTTCCCGGAAGGACTATGCACAGACCGTGGATGCAATTATGAAGCAAATGCCGTCATGAAATAAAGTCAGTTTAGCTTTGGATAGATGCACATCACCTAACAAACTAGTCAGAAAGTCGGTCATGGCTTCTGAAATGGATCAACATTGGGCATTACGTGAAGTTCAAATTGCCTTCGATGAGGATGATCACCTGTTCTTTTCACGTTGCGAAAGCTAATAAATGATCATAGATCCAGGGCCGACATACCAGAGCGAGGTTGGCCGTGCATTTGAAGAATCAGCTTGGTCATTTTGAGCTTACCGACAGCTGGTTGCTTGGTATTATGACTGATAATGCTTCATCAAATTACTTCATAATACCCGTGGTGCAATCAACTCTCAAGTCCTCTGCAATTAAGTGCCCAGCTTTGAGGAACCACATACCATGCATGGCGCACGTCATACAGCCGGCTTTAGGTGCATTAATGAACAGTTTCAGTGTAAATGGCCACACCAAGTCTTGGGAAGCCCATGAGCGCGATCAGCAATTTGGAGAGAATGACAGCACAGATGATGGGAAGAGTCAAAGACTTTGAAAAGAAGGCAACGCTAGAATCAATAATCTGTTGGCCATGAAACCAGGTTTAGCAAAGATAATAGAGAAAGTGCGTATTTCATAATATTTTGAAAGTTCTGATATTGACCTTCATATAGCAAAGAATGCTTGCCGTATTGATTACGCTGACACCTGGTCGTCGAGACGAGTTCATTGACTGCCCAAAACCCAAAGATCGCAACGTGGTACTAGCAATCATCGATGTGAAGACACAGTGCAACCGAACAGTGGAGTTGGGCAAGTGCGGCTACCGATTTGCGAATTCTCACGGAAGTGGCTGCCAAATCCAAAATAAACTGATTACCGGCCAATTTTCACAAATCAAGATGAGTGGACCATGGTGAAGTATGTCATGGAAGTTTTCAGGCCATTTTGATATTGGACCCTGTGGATGTCAAAGAGGCATACAGTCACAATGCATCACGTTATCACAGTATACAATGACATGTTTGATCATATTGACTCTGTGATGCGAGCTTTGGCTATGAAGAAGACTCCATGGAATGAAGACATGTTCTTCGCTGTGAAGTTAGCTTGACAGAAGCTGTCCAAATACTATACTGAAGTCACTCCAACGTCCAGCATGCTTCTCATTTCAGCAAATTTCCTCGATTGTTTTTGGAAGTTGCCATCGTTGAGAAAGTGGGAGAAGGGAATGGATCGTAATCCTGACGACGAAACATCCTGTACTACCCAAACCAAGTGGCCTGTTTGAAGTACGTCGAGAATGAATACTGTACCAGACATCCACGTGTGCCGGTCAATAAGGACAAAAGCTTACTGAACAGCAATCTCATCCCCTCTGCAACGGCTTCAGGATCCTGTCAATCATCCTGTTGTTCATAGGATTTGTCCAGCGATGATGAAGAATACTTAACGCGTAACACTGTGGCTGAGACGACCCGCAGACGAAGCGATCGCGCAGCATGTCTATTGACTGCCGCCAGGCTCCACTTGAATTTTCAATCTGAAGCACCAAAGACCTGGGGGCAAACTAATCCAAATCTCAATGATCGCCAATCCATGCCAATGGAGATTAGCAGAAAATATTGGTTACCGGACATAACTGACTGGTGGCGTCAACGGGAAGAAACACACTCAAAGTACACCAATCTATCCAACATTGCTTGCGACATATTCTCTATCATACCACATGGTGTTGGAGTAGAGGCCAGTTATTCCCTTAGCCGAGATGATATCAGCTGGAGGCAGTCAAACAGCACAGGCGAGACCCTTTGTGAAAACATAGTTGTAAGGCAGTTTGCTCGAGCCAATAACAGGATTTTGGCAGGTGTTGTCCCAGAATTGGATTCAATGAACACAGATAACGACTCAGAAATGAAGAAAGAGGCGGAAGAAAGCAAATTGCACAGAATGACCAAGGTTTACGACTTTTTGAGATGTGGCAGGGCAGCCGATGCGTGTGTGCTTGCCACAAGGAATCTCGGACGCAAAACAAGCAGATGACTGCCGTGGGATACATTTCGGATATGGAAGAGATTGTCAGAGCATTGTGGGCACTCTTTTCACATGATAGTGCAGCTGCATTTGAATTGTCAGGAAGATCTCCTTTGCCACCACCTGGGCCCGGAAAGGACCTCCCCGCAGGCTGAACTCAGATATCAAATGTCCCCCGAATACGATGAATCAACCGCCATCGAGTCGAAAGTGAGCAGGATTGCGCACCAGACAGCATTTCGGACAGTGATGATTGGCTAAACCGGAATGGGGACTTAGATAATCCAAATGACAGCGAAGACAATTGCACTGTGGGCTTTGAATCTGAGATAGAGCAAGACGGGACATAGAAGCTGCAGAATACCCAGATCAGAGCGATGTGAGAGCAGCGTCAAATGTACACGGATTGTTTCGGCCTACACGGAAGTCAAGGAGCCAGGCTGGGAAGGTGTTGATGACGGTCAATGCAATCGAAATAAAGAGGAATAAGGGAGTGAACAAAATGTAGGACAGAATGCGTGAGTGTTTCAACAGCTTCTTTATGTATCTTAACTGAGAGTGTGAGTTAGAGATATATTATGGGCAAATGGTGAGCCGTAGCTTGTCAATACAGGTTGATAAATAGATGCTTAGCAGGCGGAATGAACCTTTTGACAAGATACGTAAATTTTAGTCGTGTCTGAGCGAACAGTGCAAGAATGTTTCTGCACTCGGCTCTGCCACAGGGTGAAGTCTCAATTTGGGAGAAAGACTACCAAGCAGTTCAAATCAGGATGAAAACTATTATTGATGGCAGCAGATGTTGAATGGAGAAAACATTAAAATGAGCATCTAGGGAGCGTCAATGATTTGTGGTTTTGTGGTTACGGTAATTACCCCGTGATTTGGTCACTGTTTTGCATAACCGATGAATCGGCAGCATTTCTAGGCAAATGAGACAGCAACACAGTCACCTTCCCATTCTGGGAATGAGTGTCAATGGAGCGTCAACGATTTGTAGTTTTGTAGGTATGGTAATTACACAGTAATTTAGTCGCTGTTATGCCTAACCAATATAATGGCAGCTCTTCTACGCAACAGAGACAGCAACACGATCACCTTGCCATTCTGGGAATGAGTCTCTACAATTGGTAGTTTATTCTGTACGTTAATTACTAAGGGATTTCATTGCCCTTATGCATTACGAATGCTTTGGAACCTTTCATAGGCAGAAGATACAGCAACACGGTCACCGTCCCATTCTGAGAATGAGCATCCACAGAGTGTCAATGATTCGTGGTTTTGTAAGTACGGTATTTACACAGTGATATAGTTGCTGTTATGAAAAGCTGTTGTACAGTGGCGTGTGCTCCAGTCGTCAAGTGTGCGTGGGCGTATGCGGAGCTGTGTCTATTGTATCGCGTTACTAGACATGTCGCATCGACATAAGGTCGATCGATGACTAATGGCGCTAACTTCAAAAGGGGCAAGTTACATCATAGTCCTTGGCAAAGTGATATCCATACTTCCAATCGGCTCAACACTGCTCCAGGACGGCTATCACGTCCATTTCAAACGAAAACATTAAACAACACAAAAGAAGAGCCAATCAACCATTGTGGATCTCCTCGAAACAAACATGCTCAATCAATGTACTATCTGACGGCATTCCCAACCACATATCCAATTCCAATTGCGATACCATTCACGCGACCATTTCTGAGTGTACCGAGGCCATTCCCAAGGCCATTCGTAATTCCAATCCCGAGACCATTTCCGAGACCCTTCCCAAGTTCAATTCCGATCATTCCCATTGCAAAACACAGCTTCAAGAGGGCGGGCTTCGGCATTGGTTTTGTGAAGCAGTTGGTGAGCATCTCAGCAGTCGGTACGTAGCTCAAATCGATCTCGCCATCTCCAGCCATATCTGGAGCAAGATAGTACTTGGTCGCAATGAGTGCAACTGCAGTTCTGCGGTAGATTCTGTTCTTGATGCTCGCGATCAAAGACTGTGAATCGGAGAACCCATGAGGGATAGTCGGGATGCCGACCTCCTTCAAGAGATGCAAGATCTCTGTGAGTCTCATGCAGCCTACTCGAAAGACATAGTATTCGACATCGGTCATGGACAGGGCAGTCGACTTCTGTTTTCTTGATCTCCAGTCGACCGCTCCTCCGAAGGTGATGACCAGTCCACTTGTCGATTTATTGTCATCCGGGCATCCAGCATAGTCTGAATCGATGTAACATCTAAGTGCACTTGCTGCTTCTCCTCCGAGTGGTCCTCCGAGTGCTCCTTCGAGTGCTCCTCCGAGTGCTTCTCCGAAATGCAGTCGCCAGTCATTCGTGCTGTTCCGGTACCGAACGACGCGCTTGAGAGCTGCCATATGCTCATTGCTCGGGTCGTGATTGTACCGGCGGAGAACTCCGATGGCATACGCGATATCAGGCGGAATGGCTGTCATCGCGTACATGAGACTTCCGATTATCGATTGGGATATGATCGGATCGCAGGCTACTTCGTCGAGCTTTCTCTTCTGACGCTTTATCGCCATTGGAATTGCGACTGGTCTGGACTCGTCCATTCAGAAATTCGCCAAGATCGTGCGAATGTAGCTGTGCTGATGCATGTCGATCGTGTGATGCTCCCGATTGCGTTCAATGTTCATGCAGAGATAGAAGGAGACACTGCTGAGATCATGCATCCGGAACCTCTTCTTCATCTGATCCCTGATCTGCCCAATCAAGCCCTCGTTAGCAATGATGAGGAGATCCTCGACGTAATGAACGACCGCGTCAACGACTATATCTTGATCCTGATTATGGAGCATGAACAGTCCTCCGTTGAAACATGATGCCTCCAATCCAATCGAGATCACAAAGTCCTTAAAAGTGCCGTACCAAACGTCCAAAGACCGCTTTAGGCCATAAAGAGACTTTCTCAAGCGGAGTACCATGTTCCGCAAAGCCTTTGACCTTGAATGGTAGTATCGGCTCCCAGTTTGGACCAAACGAAAATATCCTTGCGGCGGGTGCATATAGATCTCTTCTTCCAAGTCGACTCCCAACAAGGCCATGCAATCATCCATTTGATGGATCAGGAGATTGTACTTGGCGGTGATAGCGAGTGCCAGCCTAACGTGGCCCAAGCGAGCAGTCGGTGCATAAATGGCCTGGTAGTCGATGCCTACGATTTGGTGATTTCCTCCACACACTAGCCTGGCCTTGAACCTCTGCACGTTGCCTGCTCCATTGCGCTTGATCATATATACCCAATCACTTGGCAAAGCGTTTCTCCCTTCCGGAAGCTCCACGAAATCACCAAACAATTGATCCTGACCGATTGCATATAACTCTTCTTTCATCACAGTATCCCATTTGTCAGCGAGCAGAGTCTCGGTTGGTGCTGTGTGAGACATTGGATCGTCGATGCAATCCTCATGATCGTCGGAGATCGCAGCTGCAGCATAGATCGGTGTCATATCCTCGAATTTCTCATCTTCGAGAGCCAATTGTGCAGACTCGGCCAACTTGCCCTTGCCGGCGCAGTTCCGATGACTTACTTCGGCAGGCGGCTTCGATGCATCTCCAAGTCATGTCTCAAGGGCAGCGAGTTCTCGTGACTTCTTCTTTGACTGTGGGGGATCCGGAGCTGAATCGTCGTCCAAGGGCTTCTCCGTTTGACGTGCGGAATTGCCATCTCTGGTTGGCTGCGAGGTTTCAGATTGCTTCTCGGTGGGTGTGGGTTCCATGATGATATCTCTATGGAAGTGCTGGTTCAAGATCGCTTCGTCTGCAGCATTCGGTGCTGTGTACCGCTTTCCTTCTCTGAATACCACATCTCGGGAGCGGTGAAGCGTCTTGGCCAATCGATTGTATGCGAAGTAATGCTTAGTCAATATGCTGAACACAATGAATATGCCGGGACTGGCTCTGTAATCCAGCTTCGGTCGTGTCTATTTCGGAACATGCACACAAGTGAAGCATCCGAACAGACGGAGATGCTTCAATGATGGCTTCTTTCCAGATGCATGTCAGGCCTCGGACGAAGTCTTGCCGACTACTGATCGCATCAGAGTGTGGTTCTTGAGATAGACCACCACTGAGACTGCAGATGCCCAGTACTTTGTCGAAAGTACGGAATCGTCCAGCATGCATCCTATGGGATCCATGATCGTGCGGTTCGCCCGTTCGACAACTCAATTAGCCTGAGGAGTGTAGGGCGTAGTCATTTCCTTTAAGTTCCCTTCTGATTTTAGGTATTCTGCGAATTTCTTTGAGGTATACACACCACCTCCATCTGTACGAAATCGCTTCAGTTGCTTGCCTGACTCCTTTTCTCTAAGAGCCTTCCATTCTTTGAATTTCTAGAGGGCTTCCGACTTGTACTTCAGTATGTACTCATCTGTATGCTTTGCGGCGTCGTCGCTGAAGAGCAGCAAATATGGACCTCCTCCGATGGCTGTTTCCAGGGGACCACTTATGTCCGAGTGCAGGAGCTGCAGAGGCTCAGTGGCACGGGAAGTCGTGTTCGGAGTGAAGGGTTTTCATGTTAATTTGGATTTGATGCAACTGTCGCAATCGCAATTGCCGGTCATCTTCGGAGCGTTGGCAACCACCTTCGGCAAGATTTCCAAAGCCGTGAGACCGACGTGTGCCAGGCAGCGGTGCCATGACATCTGCTTCTCTGCATCGTGCCAAGATTCATGCCCAGTCGTCTTAAGTGCCAGCAGGCAGCTGACATTGATATCGGTATATTTGGTCGATTCCGGAGCGTCATTCAGAACGAATAGCCCATTGACCAGAGGTGCAGTGGTAATCAATTTGCCATGGCGGTTGTGGAGGTTCAGACCGTAGTGATTCACAGGTTCGACTTTAACGCACATGTCCATGATCTGAGACTATGAGATGAAATCCAACAACCCGGCAAATGCACCACTTCTTGAAGTATTATCGTTTCCGTCTTTCCATCTGGCAGCTGGCAAATCAACCTAACACTTCGATATCTGGATGCAAATGATGTGACCCCATTGTATCCGATCGCCTTGTTCGTATTCAGAGGATATTCAGTGTAAGTGATGAGTATTGATCAACGGCCAGAGATATTAGTCGTGCATCTTCAATCGATGAACCAATCACTGGATGAAGCACTTGAGCTGGTGCACCATCCAGTAGTTCTTGATCAAAGTGATGAGGGTGGAAGTAGTCTGAGTCGATGCTTTTGCTGGAGTGTCGGCAGACTTAGGAGGCTCGCTGCGTTGCTTGCTCAAGCAGTTCTCGGTGGTATGCCCTTGGCACTGGCAATAAATCCACTTCCGGAAATCCTTCTCTTTCCTATTGTTGTCTCCCTTATTATCTCTCTTGTCATCTCTCTTATCCCTCTTTGGACTTCTGCCACCTTTACCAGCTTTACCACCATTACCACCACCACCTTTGCCACACTTCTTTGCAAAGAGCAGAGCATCTGGAGCGAGCCCATTTTCTCTCTTGATTGCAGCTTCGTTTTCGACGAGCGTGGTGACGATCTCATTGGGCATGGTGGTCATCCCGGCGTTTTCGTCCATCATGAGTTCCAGGATGACTTTCCACTCGTCATTTCTTGGGACCCCTCGAAGGAGCTAGAAGATGTGTTCCTGCTCACTCATCTTGGCGATTGTCTATGCATTTGCATCGGCATCAGTGTCTGTGGTCATTGGCCCTGCATAGAGGTTGTATTCCTTGACTTTCCGATCGATTCGCGATGCGTAATTGTCAACATCTCCGCAGTCCTGTAGCTTGATGCTCCACAGGGCTTCCCTAATCCTGAAGCTGTTGAGCTTCAACATTGACTTGTAGGCTGATGCTAGCTTTTTCCAAAGCGTCTTCGCATCCTCGACGACTGTGTATTCCGCTTGAATCCTTGGTTCCATGCCGAGTACGATTGTCGATCTGGCAACACCATGGCGAGTGATCCAGTCTTTGAAAGCGGCCTTCTCTGTAGCTGTCATGTTTGCTGCTGGCTCTTCCGGTGTGCCATCGTATCCTTTGATGATACCATACACTTGCTTCTGCTCGAGAAGTAGGGCCATCTCAGTTGCCCATTGTGCATATTTCTTGCCATTGAACTTGGTGATTGTGATCGTCGTTGAACTCATCTCGCACAATCCGAATCTTGTATTGCGATCGTAAGTTATACTAGTCTCCCGGACTTTGCCGGAGACGTCCAGCAGCCACCGTTAGAAACACGGCGGAATGCGGGGTAATCGCTTAGCTTGTGGGGACGCTTCTCCGTGACGATGACCTCCACTTGACAAACGAAAGTGGAAGTGTTGATCGTCGGTTCGTATTCCAAACGCAAGGGCTCAAAACCTGATGTATGGTGGCATGTGCTCGAGTAGTCAAGTGTGCGTAGGACTATGCGAAGGTGTGTCTCTTGTATAGTGTAACGAGACATGTCGCATCGACATGAGGTCAATCGCTGACTAATCGCGCTAACTACAAATGAGGCAAGTTACATCATAGTCCTTGGCATGGTGATATCCGTAATTCCAATCAGCTCATCAAAAGCCAATGTATTCGCAGCTTATATAGACAGAAGAGACAGTAATACAGTCACCACCCCATTCTGAGATTGAGTGTCAATGGAGCGTCAACAATTTTTACCTTCGCATCTTGGATGATTTATCTTCTGATTGGTTGCAGACATCCATTTATCAGATATCAGCTCCCTTTACTCGGAAAAACTACAGCGACATGCTTGCTGCCACATCATGAGAATGAACATCAACTGAGCGTAAACGAGTTGCAGCTCCGCATCTTGGTGAATTTATATTCTGAATGGTTGCAGACATCCATTTATCAAATGTTGGTAGCGTGTACTGGCAAAGACAACAGCGACATGCTTGCTGCCGCATCCTGAAAATGAGCGTCAATGGACCGTCAACAGTTGCAGTTGTTGAATGATTGGTAATCAAGGCATCGCGCTGATCTTCCCGTTGATAACGGAATTATTGACTGCCGTCATAGGCAAAAATACCATTTAACAACGGTAATATACCGCTTCCAAATTGATCGATATTGCAGGCTGAAAAGCATCCAAAAACATATCCTTGGTTGTTGAAAACGCGATTTTGATAAGATAATATTCACATAGTCCAAAGACATAAGCCAGAATTGCACGTATGGATGGACCCGCTGGGTGACCCGGTGACAACCGGCCCAATTCCGAAGGATTGAGTGTTTACCATCGACCATTACCTGAGTTCACAGTTCAGGTTTATTGACAACCTGGACAGCTAATTTGGCAACGAGTCGGGTTGGACCCAAACCCGGACCCAAAGTGACTGTACGGAACTGTTGCTACAACTAGTGGTGTGTAAGATCATGGAGGAATGTTCAGATGGTACATCACAGTATAGGGAATAATTCGAGGGTGGCAGACACACTGTATTTAAAGAGAGGTTGTTTGGTGTTGGAGGATTTCCATTTCTTCTCTCTTTACTCATTCAATTGTATTGCAAAGAAAGTTACGACTTTGAAACAGCTTCGACTCTTGTCATGTCTTAATTATCAGGATACAATCTCGAAGTGCATTTGTGCTATTCCTGATAACACATTCTTGTCACCAATATCACCTAAATCTGACCCCTCCCACTTGAATAGAACTAGTCCTTATACGACATATCTGATACTGAATGTTCCTACATTCCAAGATATGGTGTAAATATTGATCTGAACCATGTTCTGTGTTTCATTGGGTTTACCTAGCAATGAACCGCTGTTGGACACACATGTGCGACGTGTGTGTTGATGCGATATTCTGACTTACCCGATTTGATATTTGTCACTATGCACATCAATCACCATATTCAAATGCAAAAGTATGACAGTAACTGAGCTTCCCGAACGAATTGATTTCAGCTTGCTGGAACACCTTGTTTTGTTTTGAACCCGAACCTTACAACGCTGTTCAATGTATCAAGCCTATACTCGCAGCAACTTTCGAAGCAGATCCTCTGGAGGCCAACTCTCAGCAACAGTCGGACATTCCCTCCCCTTGGAATCTCTATTGGATGGATACTGTAAGGGAATGCAGCAGGCTCAATATTAAAGATCCAGTGTTTGGAAAACATTGGAAAAAGTGTTCAGGTTTGCATCTTGGGTGGTTTGTTAACTGTGACCTCAAGGAAACCTAGGATTGTCAGGGACATAACTGTGTTGGAGCAAAGTTGTTGATGGGACATGCCGCAGCTGCAGCAACATCAGTGAAGGCTGTCGGGGTTCAGCTGAATGTTAAACAACCCCTTACCCCAACTCCGTCCGAACTTGACATGTACAATTGGCACTGCTCAAGGTTCTTGATTGGTGTCGCTGTCAGGATCAGACCAGCACGATCGGGTGGCCCTGGTGGCAGTCGACGACCAAGGTCGCACAGGATGAACTGTCAACACGTATACATTGGAGATAGATTCCTCGGCGCGACAGGCACTGCTGGAGGAGGTGTCAGAGATGTTGAGTTGAGTAGCCCAGTATACAGAACCGGCGAGCAGTGTACAAAGGGTGTCCGATCACTCGGCTCAAATAGTCCTGTTACGGACTGAAATGACAGTGCTCAAAACCAACAATGCATCTCCTCCAAGTGCGATCATACCGGAAACGTGAACCAGATACCGACTCCAACAGCCGAGCGAGATCAAGCCAGACTGATGGCCGCAGCTCCGGGAACAGACCAAGAACCCTAGGAATCATTCCCAGCAATGACCCGGGATGAGCAGCAATGTGGAGAAGAAGTCCACGGTGTGAGGACACTGTTAGCAAATGCACGGAGGTTTGCAGCGAGGGAGACTCTGGCTGCTCCCCAGGCTCCGGAGGACAGAGGCCAGTTATTTCCAGACTCCCTGGACCTTTCAGGGTCAGATCAAACTCAGGTGAGATGCTGGATTGCTCAACTCCGGATGGTCATACGACACAAGTTCGCCTGCTTTCGCAACGAACAGTCGAAGTTGCAGTACCCATTCAACAGTCCGAATGGAGTAGCCTTGTAACAAATCCTGTCACAAGTTCGGGACAACAGGTAGATAGGGCTTGATCACCAACCAGCTTGCATTCAACTCCGGGAAGCAGCATTTGGAGACCAAAACTGAGTGACTACTGTGGAACAAGAGATGCAGGAAATGAACACAAGAACCAAAACATCTCTCAGTACTACGCTGAGTTTCAAGTTATCGCCCCTCATCCTGATTGAAATACTTCCGCCCTGCGAAATGCCCTTCGGATGAGGCTGTCTGAGGAACTGAAGAACTCTTTTACATATGCCGATACGCCCAAGGAACTCGCTGCGTATGTGACATTTTGCCCAGAAAGGGACAACCAAATCCGTCAACAATGGCCGGTAAAGGTCGTGCCTAATCGACTGGGAGGGACAGTATTCGCCTCCTCCCCACAGCTGGCGTCTCCCCCGAAGGATCCAGCAGGAGCACCCGCTGGAACCATCCCTGGGTATACAGAACCCCCACCAATGGTCCTCAGCGCAGGTACAGGGAGGATCTGGGTGGAATAGAGGGCGAAGAGATTCACTGATGGAAGGTTTTTGTACTCTGCAGGGTTTAACCTCAGGGCTGCAGAGAGTGCAGCGATGGAGAACGCTCAGAGGATTAAGGTGGCTGGAGCAGAGATTAAGGAAGTATGAACAAAGGATAGTTCCAAGGAATCGGGGAAAGACTAGGTTAACCGAAGAAGAATGGCATAATGATTGACAGAAAATGTTTTGCTTTCAATGCTTTGAAATATATTGAAATTTCACATCTTTCAGTTAGCAAGGTGGAGCTATTAGAAGGATCAACGGAAGGAAAACATTTAGTCATAACCTGCACATTGATGGTGGATAACCAGGAGATATATACACATGCGCCGATCGATTGCTGAGCCGTGGGCATTGAATCTATACATCAAGATTTTGTTTGCGGTCATCAGATTCCACTCAAAGAGTTAAACAAGAGGACAGAAATTGAGGTTATCGATGGAAGACCCATTGAGGCTGTGGATAGTATGCATATTGCCAAAGTTGGCATGGAGATACAAGATCCTGAGGAACAGTTACCAATGGTTATTATGAAGTTAGGACATCATCCAGGTGTCCTTCAAATCGCCTCGTTACAATTACATGATGTAGCTGTACGATCCCTGTCGAGTACTGTTACCTTTGGTTCCAAATAGTGGATCACACATTATAATGATTCACCAGTAAGAGTTCAGGGAGTAACATAGAAACCTCCTGAGCGTGTCTACTCCAAAGCGGACGGAATATTCGAATCACAGATTTGACCACAGAGGCCAATTGAGGTAATATTCTGATGTGGAGTAAGGCTTCGTTCGTCTGTACAGTTAAGACAGGATGGCTTACAGTGTGTAAAGTGTCACGTTACAATATCAATAAAGCTATTGAAGCTAACAATGTGAAGGAACCTCGTGTGGGGGAATTCATTTCGAAACAGTATCATGAGATTATCGGGCTGTTTTGTACGGTGTTAGCAGACCAGCTAGCACCACATTGAGCTGGCATCGATATTGATGTCGGCTTGAATGAGGGGGAGACGCCGAATTGGGGACCGTTCAATTCGATGTCAAGACCTGAGTTGGTGGTTTCGAAGGAGAAACTTCCGGATAATCTGTTGACGGGGTTCATTCCTTAATTGTCTTCACCGTTTGGTGCACCACTCTTGTTTGCCGCATATCCAGATGGTGGATTGCAGTGTTGCATTCATTACTGGGATATTAATAGCAAAATGATAAAAAACTGGCATCCCCTCCCACTAATACAGAAAACATTGATTCTTTTAGGGAAACCCTGAATATATGCGACATTGGATGTATGGAGAGCTTGTAATCTACTTGGAGTCAAGGAAGGGGATGAGCATAGGCTAGCCTTCCGGACTCTGTCTGGGCTATTTGAACCTAGAATGGTTAAGTTTGGGACAACGAATGCACTGGCAGATTTCAAACGTTGGATTAAGAATGGTACCAGGAAATCACTGGCCGATTTGCAATGACCTATTTGGATGATATCCTGATATACAGTGCTTCCAAGGAGGAGCATGTTGGTCATGGCAAATCGATTAAGCAGCAGTCGCTGGGAGCGAGGCTCTCTCTGAAACCAGGGAGATGCGAATGTCATAAGGAGACAGTGAGATATCTGGGGTTGATTATATCGACAAACATCAGGCAAATGTATTTTAGATGCTGGAAGTCTCGAGGAGTGTCTGAGAGGATGTGCAGTGTAAACATTGATGTGTCAATTTCAGGAGAGTATCAGACCCAATGAGGGCATTCCAGCCGGCCTTCGGAGTAACTGAGATCTCAGATGACTGGTACAGGAGTACCATGACTGTGATCGTGATACGTGTGGGAACACCTTGGAGCGCCGGAGAGAACTTTGGGCGCACCTGAGAGCACCTGAATGAGCCGGTGTGATGTCTGGGTGCACAGGCGACAAGTCTGTGCATGACGGTGACAGGTCTGGGAGCGCTGAGGACAAGCCTCGGAGTGCCGGCAACAATTCAGTGAGCACCTCAAATCACAGTAGAGCAGTCTGGGAAAAACGATATTTTCATTGGGAACGCTGGTGGTGTGCCTAGATATCATCGTGATTAGTTATCGTAGAACTATTTTTAAAACTCCTGTATTTAGTTAGTATTCACATGTATGAATCAATATAGCTATTGATCTATACATGGTATATCAGGATTGGCTGCAGGTGGCGCTTGAGGGCAATTCGAAGTGCGCCTGGAAATGACAATATGGTGAACTCAGGGATACACTCGGAGGTCATGATCGAGCGACATTAGCAAGGTACTTGGAGGTAGTAATCGAACGTACTTGTAGATACACTTGGAGGCCGTGATCGAATGATCTTTGAGTTGCACTCTGAGATTGTGATCAAACGAGATTGGAGATTCATTTGGGGAAGTGGTAATCGAGCGAGTTTGGAGATACACTTGGAGGCCGGGATCGAGCAAGTGTGGAGATATGCACTGCGAGGCCATGATTGTGCGAACTGGGAGGTCGTAATCGAGCAAGTTTGGAGATTCACTTTCAGACCATTATTGAGAGAGATTGGACGAGGACTTGGAGGCGGTCGATGGACAGTGCTGCCGGTGCGGAGACCTTATTCATCAGTTAGTCCATTCTCAACCCTGGGAATGTGACAAGGTCACTGTACCATTGACCTCTGATGGAGCACTGGCTGATGGCGGATGATCATGTAGGGAGGCACAGTGGGAGCGGAAGCTACATCCAGGGGTCAACACATAATCATGCGAATGAAGGGAAGACACACAATCTTTTGTGGATGCTGTCCTCGGTGCTGGCTGTACTCCTGGTGTGAGCTGAACTCGGTGTATGCTGTACTCAGTGTCAACACATGATCATGGCTAGTGTTAGCAACCATTGCCAAATACGCGGTCCGGGTCGTCAATAAACCTCAACAGTTCATTCATGTACAGTTTGCTGGACATCTCCCAACCCGTCCGGATTGGGCGGCTTGTGGGCAGGTTGTCCTGCAGGTCAGTCTGTACATTCATATAATGCTCTTGCATTGGCTGTTCATAACACTATTTGATCAAAATTGCTCAACTGACATCCAATATTCCGGTTTTAAACACTTTACAGTTTGCGACATTGGTTATTTTGGAATCAACATTTGCCTGTTGTGTGTTATATTTAGGAGTACTAAGGTGGTCAATAGTACTGTTATGAACTCATATATCTGCATGACGTCATGATTACCCAATATTCAACACCCACAATTCTTGACACTCAGTTGACCCTTACTGTCAGAATAGGGCAATGACCATGTCGCATTCTTTTTTACCTATAAAGGCAGTCATTACACCCATTACACCTAGCCACAACTAGATGACTCTGTAATTACTACACTTAAAAGACTAAAAATCATGGATGCTCGGTAGAATTTGATTTTCATGATGGGGTAACACTCAGCTCCGGCATTGTTTTGGGTGACAAAGCTGCCAATACATCGTATATGCACTAATACCACAATCAACAGATAGATAATGCAAGATGAAAAGGCAAAAATCGATGACGCTCGGTTCACGGTCATTTCCAGAATAGGCCAGTGACTATATCGCCTGCTATTATACCTATAAAGGCTGCCAATCGAATGGTTATGCTAAACAGCGATTATCTCGCTTCACAATTACCATACTTACAAGACCAACAATTGTTGATACTCTGTTGACGCTCATTTTCAGAATGTGGCAGTGACTGTGTCGCTTGCTGTTTGGTCTAGAAAGGCTGCCAATACAACTGTTATGCTAGATAGCGTTGAAATCACTTCACAATTACCATACTTAGAAGGCCTAGAATCATTGGCGCTCCATTGACGCTCATTTTGCCATGGGTGTATCTGCAATACAGAATCAATCTATTTTGCATAGTCTATCATTCAGATTGTTCTGGCAGCCTTTCAAGCGTTTTCATTGACTTTTTTCTTGATCACTACATTGTCCTTTAATATTACATATCAATATATCCTTTATAATATACTGTACAGTCTCGAATGATTGTAGATGATAATACACTGCAAAATCCCGTTCCTATCGATCGATACTAGTCATCACTGCCAGGTTCGCTCAATAGGCTGCTGTGGTCTTCAAAATCAATGTTAGCTGCATTACGCCACAGCAGATAGTGTAGTAACCAGTGGCTGGTCCTTTATCTGTAACGACATCTGGATCAAAATCTGTATCATGCTTGCTATCCTGGGCAGATGTATCGAGAGTAAACCATTCAGCACAGGGAAGAGCTGTATGTGAACAAGCACATCTGGCCAGCACATTGGCGATTTGGGAACGTTGAGCTCCAGCATTGTTACTGGGTCGCGCGGGTGGCATTCCCGGCAAAGGTGTTGTTTCGGGCAGAGGTGGCATCGGCTCGGGTGTCATCTGTCTGCGTCGCTGGAGCGGAGGTGCATCTGTCCCTTTGCATCTCCAATGTATTAGGGGATTCTTTGCGCCGCCATGTTGGCAAGGAAAGAATCCGTCCGTTTGAATTTGACAAACCATCGCCGGCTGTCTAACTATCGCAGCCTTCAACCTTATATGTCCCGTAAATTCAATACCCCGGGTGTTCTTCGTTCGGACCTCGGCATGAGGTTTCTTGATCACATACTGCATTTCCTCTACTGCGGCGCGCAAAATCCCGCCATTTGTCATCTTGGCCATATTCAACACCGGACACATGTCGGACTGTTTAAGCTGTACCCGACATCCTTGCCTTGCAATAGTAGCTGACATGTTGAAAACCAACCAGAAATTGGTTCGTGCTTGGAATGATGAGATTTGGCTAGTACCTCAACCATATATGCATCAATACCCTGCTCTATGGTGATTGAACTCTGCTTCGTCCACTCCTGGGGATGCTTATCAAGAAATTTGTTTGTGAAATTCCTTGAGCTTCCAACATCAGGGTGTATGATTTCGCGGACTGTGCGGACAGATGTATTTATGGACCATGGAGGTTTATCGTTCAGGGCGGAGACAAATTGGTCAGATAGCTCTCTACCTGCAGACACCGTTCTTTATGCGGTTATTTGACCACTGTTCACCGCGGTATAGATATACACACATTCAAATGTATGTTGCGTCTTATTCTTGCCGCTACCACTCTCACGGACAATTGTTGAAGGTGCATCCTTGGTCGGATAGTTTGTGACTGCATTGGCAGAGTTGCGGTGGACTCACTGGGGTCTCCATTCTGGCTGTGTGGCATAGTGTAACTCATCAGGCACAACACCCGTCCTTCGGCTCGATTCTGATCCTGTCACTACTGGTTGAGGTGTTTGTGTAGCAATGATTTTGTGGTGTGGAATAGGAGAGGAAGATGATAACAAAAAGAAGTGGCAAGTCCTGAGTAATATATACTTAGTGATGTGTCAGAATTGCATAAGTTGCAGCCAAGTCGTACGTTATACTGAAGCTGATTGCTGCTGCATAAGGCTGCAAGTTGCAGGGGTTTCCCACTGTCCCGTGGCTCACATTAAGTCGGTCCGATTGTGATAGTTCGATGACAGGGTTGAATCGTGGTGTACGACTGCCGAAATCACATGATTCATAGATATGAATAGGACATTTTTCTGGGAAGACGCCGTTCGCTGATGTTTGTCTGCAAAACTCCCAAGGGTAATACATGAAACTGACACTAACAATCATGCGATGTTGTACGGTTAGTCTAACTATTCCCGCTTCATTGACACTCACAAGCCAGATTCGGCTGTTTTCAAGATGATTTAACTTACCAACCTTGACATAAGAGATGCAGCTTGCCACCATGCTGTCCATATCTTGCAACATGGAACATCTCGCCCAACAACAATGTCAAAACAAACCTCAATGGTCAATGTTCCAAAAAGGACTTTTCGCCACTTCCAGCTGCCAAATACTGCAAATGGTCACAGCGTTCCACCAGATAACGTCATCAAGCGAATGAGGCCAAGTGCGGTTTGGAGATAAAATGAATCCGAGTCCTTCGGGTATTGGGCAGATTGCGATCAAAAAAGAAGCTTGCGGCAAAGAACCAATGAGAAATGCACATTTCAAGCAGTGAGGAGAAAGAGCAATGGATCCAGGATTAAGTTGACAGAAAGACTGCTGGGGCAAGACAGCGAGTTGAAGCCGCAGAGGCAGCAATTAGTCAGGAGTAGGAAGCTACGGAGACGGATGAAAACTTGGCATTGACGACCTGAGAGCCCGAATAGACGTTTCACAACCTGATGGTTGCTCTCCGAGACAGTCTGAGTGATATTCCAAGTTCCGACGATGGGGAGGATGGAGAAGATGAGAATGATCAACAGACAGAGCAAGCAAGCTGAGCGAAGATGATAAACCCGGCTGGGAGATGGGCACAATATCTAAAAGGGTCCACCATCGCATGAATAGCATCCGGCTGGGGCAGATCAAGCTGCATGAATTGATGTAACCGGGATGAGGGATGCTGCCGATTTCTTCTGTGTGAGAGAGATTCGATGTACGGCTAGAGTTAGCAACGTGTCCGGGTGACCTGCCAGCGGTCCGGGTTTGGACCGCAAAACGGGGTCGGTTCGGTTCCAAACCCGGCCAATAAGCTGACCCGCTGACTCTCGGTGGGCCAAACCCGGACCCGTACCCGTCAACTGACAGGTTTCGCCGGGTTTGGCTAGACCCGTCGGGTCTGATCTCAGGTTCTGCGTTTTGGGTTTCACATTTATGGTCGCATTCAGATGGGCTACTTCTGATCGTTAAGTATTGACATTGGTATGTCATGGTTCATTTTCGGCGTATTAGCCGCCTTGATGTGCAAAACATGGATACTCACGCGCCCAACCACATCTTGGAAATGAGCGTCAACAGAGCGTCAACAGAGCGTCAACAGAGCGTCAACAGGGCGTCAACAATATTTGGTCTTGCATCTTCGGTAATATGAGTGGTGCTTGATCAAAAGCATCCATAAAGAAGGATATGGCAGCCTTTAGAGGCAGATATGTACAGGATATTCTAGCCACATCCTCCGGGACAGTAACAACTTATTTCATTTACAGGGCTACCACTAAGTATTCTTGAGCCTTATAGCATATAATGACAGTCAAAACGATGTATATAGACAATAACCGCCACATCGTGCTGTGATTAACCCTGATGGAAGGCCAACAATGGTTGACACTGTGGTGACGCTCATTTTGAAGATGGGGCAGGAAGCGTTTCACTCTCACTTTTGCCTATAAAGGCAGCGATTAATCTGTTTATGGCAATGTGCAACCTGTCGCCCCCCAGATTACCCATGATACATGACCAAAAATTATTGACGCTCCGTTGACACTCATCTTCATGATGGGGCATGGACGGTATTGCAATCCGTTTTGCCTATAAAGGCAGCCAACAATTCCTTTATGACTGACTGCAGCCTATCGGAGGTGTGATTTCCCAGGACTCATCACCAAAAATCGTTGACGCTCCATTGACGCTCATTTACATGATGGAGCACGGAGGGTATTGCAATCTGTTTTGCCTATAAAGGCAGCCAAAAATTCCTTTATGACTGAGTGCAGCCTATCAGAGGTGTGATTTCCCAGGACTCATGACCAATAATCGTTGACGCTCCGTTGATGCTCATTTTCATCATGTGGCAGGGAGGGTATTGCAATCTGTTTTGCCAATAAAGGCCGCCAAAAATACCTTTATGACTGACTCCAGCCTATCGGAGGTGTGATTTCCCAGGACTCATCACCAAAAATTGTTGATGCTCGGTTGACGCTCATTTCCACGATGGGGCAGGGAGGGTATTGCAATCTGTGTTCCCAATAAAGGCCGCCAGAAATACCTTTATGACTGACTCCAGCCTATCGGAGGTGTGATTTCCCAGGACTCATGACCGAAAATTGTTGACGCTCGGTTGACGCTCATTTTCATGATGGGGCAGGGAGGGTATTACAATCTGTTTTGCCTTTAATGGCAGCCAAAAATACCTTTATGACTGACTACAACCTATCGGAGGTGTGATTTCCCAGGACTCATGACCACAATTCTTTGACGCTCCGTTGGCGCTCATTGTCATGATGGGGCAGGGAGGGTATTGCTATCTCTTTTGCCTAGGAAGGCCGCAAAAATTTCTTTATGACTGACTACAACCTATCGGAGGTGTGATTTCGCAGGGCACATGACCCCAAATCGTTGATGCTCCGTTGACGCTCATTTCTATGATGGGGCAGGGAGGGTAATGCAATCTGTTTTGGCTATAAATCCAGCCAAAAATACCTTTATGAGAAACGACAACTTATCTGAGGTGTGATTCCCCAGGACGCATGACCAGAAATCGTTGATGCTCCATTGACACTCATTTTGCCATGGCTGTATCCACAATATGCAATGATTGAATTTAGCACAGTTTATCATTCACGTTGTTTTGGCTGCCTTTCTTGCGTTTTCATTTTCATTCTTCTTGATAACTACGTTGTGCTTTAATGAAACATGGATATACATAATAAGAATCTCCGAAATCCCGTCTTTCGGTCAATGCTCGTCATCAATTGCAGGATCGCTCAATCCGCTGCTCTTATCTTCGAAATGAATGTTAGCTGCATTACTACACCACAGAGAGTGTACAAACCTTCATCAGTCAGCATATGTGGATCGAAATCGGTATTGTGCTCAGTATCCTCATCATGTTCGAATTATTGCGCACAGGAAACAGCTGTATGTGAATACGTATATCCGGCCGGCAGATTGATGATTTCAGCAGGTTGAGCTCCGGAAATGTCACCGGTTGGGCCGGTGGCGTGCCTGGCGGAGGTGGAGTCGGCTCTGGAATCCGCTCTCTGCGTCGGGCAGGTGGAGGTGCACCTGTTCCTCTGCGTGTCCAGCATGTCTGCGGATTCGTTGCGGTGCCATTTTGGCAAAGAAGGCTGCCGGACTTTTGGTTATGACGAAGCATTGCCGGGTGTCTTTGTATCGCAGGCTTCACCTTTTTGTGCCAAGGAAACTCAACACCCCGCTTCTTGTCTTCTCGGACCTCGGCACGTGATTTCTTCATGAGATATTACGTTTCCTCAATTGCAGCGCGCAAAAAGCCTTCATTGGCCATTTTGGCCATATTCAACGCCAGGCGCATGTCGGACTGTTCCAGCTGTACCTGACATCCTTGCCTTGCCATAGTTGCAGACATTTTGAAAACCTACAAGACATTATTTGATGCTTCTAACAATGAAATTCGGCAGTTACCTCTACCATATACGCTGCTGTAGCCTCCTCTATGATGATTGAAGCCTGTTTCATCCACTCACGGGGACACTTATCAGGAAATTCATCTGCGCAGATCCCAGAGCTCACAACATCATGATGTTTGATTTCGTGGACTGTGCGGGCAGAAGTCTTTGTCGACAATGGAGGTATCCCGTGACGGGCAGAGATGGATTTGTAATGTAGCTCGCTACCGACACCCGCTGCTCGTTATACGGTTAATTGACCGCTGATTGCCTTGATATAGATATACGCACATCCTACCGCACGCTGCTTGTTATTTCTCCTGCTCCCAGTCTTGCGGACGATTTTTAAATGTCCATCCTGAGTCATATGTTTGGTGGCTGCATCAGCAGCGTCGCGGTGAACTACCTTGTCTCTGCACTCTTGTTGTGTGCCGGGAATGTCCCTATCTCATGTAGCGCCCGCCAATCGGCCGGTATTCGATCCGCTCTCACTAGGTGGGGCTGGTTGTGTATCCATGATGTGCTGGTGTGGAATAGGAGAGGAAGATGATAACGGGAGGAAGTGGGAAGCCCTGAGGACTATATCGTTAGCATCTTGTCAGAATGGAATAAGTAGCAGCTAGGATGACAGTTATGCTCACGATGAATCCTGCTGAGTATGGCTGCACCTTGCATGAGTTTCCCACCGCCCCGCTATTAGCGATCAGTCTGTCTGATGATGATTGTTTAGTAACAAGGATGAATTGCGGTGTACGACCACTGGAATCGCCTAATCCCGTGAAATTAATAGGGTGTAGTTTCGAGGGAAAGAACTTCTGCTGATGTTTGTCTCGAATAATCCCCGGGATATTACATGAAAATGACGCTAACAATCAGGTCATGTTGTACCGTGTGCATTACCATTCCTGACATTTTGACCGCCAGGAGGAAGATTTTGCTTTGTTCAAGATGAGTAAACGTACCAACGTTGACATAAAAGATGCGGCTTGCCTCCATATTGTCCAGAACTTGCAACATCCAACATCTCGCCTAACAACACAGTCCACGCAATCTATAATGGTCAATGCTCCGAAAAAGAACATTTCGCCACTTCCAGCTGGCAGAACCGGGAGATTGACGAAGCGCTCAACCCAACGAAGTCATCAAGCGAATGAAGGCAAGAGCGGCTTCGAGGCAGAGAGAGTCCGAGCCCTTGGGGCATTGCGCAGCTTGAGATCGAAAAAGAGGCTTGCAGCAGAGAAACGACGAGAAACCCACTTCTTAAGCAATGAAGAGAAAGAGAAATGCATTGAGGATTTTGTTGAAAGAGAGACCGCTGGAGCAAGAAAGCGAGCTGAAGACGCAGAGGCAGCAGTTCAACAAGAGCAGCACAAAATGTCAGACGCTAAACTCGCAGGATTGACGTCCAGAAAGCCCGAAAAGACGTATGTGGAGATGCTGGTTCCTATCGGAGATAGTCTGAGTGATCTTGCAAGTTGCGACGCTGGGGAAGAGAGGGGAAGCTGAGGATGATGAAGAGACTGAGCAGGGCAAGCTGAGCGAAGATGACGAACCCGGCTGGGTGATGGGCACAATCACTAAAACGGTACAGCAGCTCAAGATGAGGTTTCGGCAGAATCAGAAGAAGTTCGACGAATTTACTCACCCGGGATGGGAGGATGCAGCCGACTACTTCCATGAATGAGAGAAGAAGTAAGGCACATCCGAATTGAACGTTCCGGCAGTCGTTCAGCAGCGAACGAATGACGACGCTCCGCCGCATCCACTGACAACATTTGCAGAGATGATGGAGAGTCTTGACATTGTCCACTTGATATCGGAAGGGACTTCTCAACAACGAAGTAGTCATATCAGGCTAGGTTCGGTGAAGCCGCAGTCAAAATCGAGCTTACCTAGTAGTGAGCTAGCTGCGGAGCACAATTTCTCACCGTTGCTGAAAGCGAAGCCAATTGAACCAGTAAGCTGTTACCCCTGCATATGGCCTCCAGCTAATTACCATATAGATATCGGAATCCGATGAAGAGATGGTGACGGCTCCTGCGTCTGCGGAAGAATCGATATGCAAACTGTAATTCTTGACGTCTGATTGCGGGGAAAAACAAGTTGTTTACCAATTTTACTATGTGTCAGCTTTGTCGTGATTACAGTGACCAAATTGTGAGACTTCATAATTCGTCTGTGTATGTGCAAGGGTCGAACACACCATGTGAAAGTTCTAGAATCCGAATCGTGCTGTAAGACGGCCAAAATGTTCAGTTACATTCTGCAAGTGACTGTTAAGTGACAACGTAAAAGCAATATTAGTAACAAAATGAGTTAACAAAATTTAAGTGAGTGATGTCATACATGTCATGGAAAGAGCAGTCAGTGCGCCTGACGAATCGATCTGAATGACAACCGTCATGCTGCATTCATCCATGTATGCAACTGCATAACTCTCCGCACAGACCTGGTGCACATGATTGAGATATTTGAAATTGCTTGTGGTACATCATGGAAATCGATGAGAAGGAGCTCGATAAGGAATGATGAGGAAGTCGAGCTGTATTTACCCAAAACTAGTGAAATGATCTACATGCCGTCAATTGCCGGCCGAAAGCAAGGGAATGTGATAGGGCCAGGTCATTTCACACCCAGATAGCATAGATAGCAGTTGATCAGAGAGTGAAAGGTAACAAAACTCCTGGATGCAAACGATAATACATCCAAACGCAATGCTGGATGTCAAATATGTGTATAGGATTCGTTGGATACAAGTATTGGGTGTACAAAGGCTGTTTCGATGTGATTAATGTGTCCCTCAACAGAGTGTCAACAATTTCAAATCTTACACATTCAGCAATCAATGGGCTGCATTATCCCATCCTTCCAATGTGAATGTATAGGTCGGCGTTATTGCGAAATAAGCAAATGACTCAGTCGGTGCCACATCCTAAAAATGGGCGTCAAGGGAGCGTCAACGAGTGTTGGCATTGCATCATGATATATCCAGAAGGCTGTGCGGTTACAGTACATCATAATGTGACTATCGGGCGCCTTTCTATTGAACAATTGTGGCGGCAACATTTCTACTATGTCCTAAAAATGAGCGTCAACAGAGCGTCAACGTTTTTTGGCCTTGCATCTGGGCAATTGCATGGGCTGTCCGGTGACGTTACGGCATAATCGTGCTATCGGCCGCCGTTCTAGGCGAAACCTCTTGCAACAACGTCGCTATCATGACCTAAAAATCAGTGTCAACAAAGCGTCAACGACTTTTGTCCTTGTTTCATAGAAAATCATAGAGTTGTGCGTCGACAATAGGCCATAATCAGATTATCAGCTGCGTTTTTAGGCAAAAACAGTAGTGACGACATCGCTACTATGTGCTCAAAATGAGCATCAACGGAGCGTCAACAACTTTGGTCCTTGTAACTTCGAAAATCCTAGGGCTGTGCGGCGACATTAAGCTATAATCAGATTATCGACCAACTTTCCAGTCAAAAACGGTTGCGACTATATTGCTACTATGTCCTAAATATCAGCGTCAACGGAGCGTCAACAACTTTGGGCCTTGTATCACAGAAAATCCTAGGGCTGTGCGGCAACATTAAGTCAGAATCAGATTATCAGCAGCCTTTCTAGGCAAAAACGGTTGCGACGACATCGCTACTATGTCCTAGAAATGAGCTTCAACTGAGTATCAGAGACTTGTCGCAATGCATCTTGGAAAATCCGGTGGCATTGCGGAAACATTGACACATAATAGTACTATCGGCCGTCATTCTAGGCAAAAATGCTGTTTGCGACATCGTTACTATGCCCTGAAAATGAGCGTCAACAGAGCGTAAACGATTTGAGGCCTGCTATCTTGGAAAATCTATGGGCTATGCGACTACAATGATCTACAATCGTACTATCGGCTGCTATTCTAGGCAAATATGCTAACGACAAGATCGTAACCATGTACCAAAACGAGTGTCAACGGAGCGTGAACGATTTGTGCGCTGGCATCTTGGATAATCCAACCGGAATGGAGCGGAGATACACCACAATGAACCTATCGGCAGCGTTTGTGCGCAAAAATGCTACTGACGATATCGCGAGCGCCTCCTACAGTTGAGTGCCCAAGGTGCGTCAAGGCTCCGAACGCTACACAGCAATGAACTGCATTCTGCTGTTCCTAAATGGAGTTTTACGTGGTCAGTCGTTGCAATCTGTCCTTGTATTCAACTTCACAAATATGCATGCAATGTCTTATTGATCTGATTATTTTCCTTGTAGCAGTAGAGTCAATTTTTAAGAACCCGCATTCTGCGTTACTGTATTGTTATTTTCGGCAGTCTCTCAAGTCGAAATACCTAGCTTTCCAATTTCTAACACCATGTCGGATACGCAATCTTTGAACACCATATTGCTCGAGATTATGATCTCTTCCAAAAATGAAGGTGTATTAATTCTTGATTTGAGCGACCTTACATTTCACATTATCTTTGATGGTTGGTGGGCTTCAATGACTGTACGGTGGAAGCGGCCAATTGCATGGAAGAATTCTAGACATGTGCCATCGTGACGATTTGAGTTGCATTGAGGAATTGAAGAGACTCGCAGCCCTGGGATCATATGTATCGTGTGTCATCAAGTTCTTCGCCATCCATCAGTACATGGGACTAGCTCAATGGGGAAACACTTGCTGGCAAAAGCTCACATCGCAAAGTCAAACAAATTAACAGAGTCTGAGGTCACTGAATTGACCAGTTCGACGGTGGATGAAACAGCTTTGGCCATCCTGAAGAGACAAGGAAGTCGCGGAATCACAATAGTAAGTGTGCCGAGAGAAATGATATTTGATGTCCAATTAAATCCATATTGACCGAAATGACAGACAAAACGTTCCAAACTGTCCGATAAGGAATTTGAAACTTCTGAATTTGACCAAGACACGTGGAATCGCTACCTCATGTTAGGATTTGTTTCAGCACATATTCCATGGAACGCTATATCAAATCTCGAGCTACGACGGTCATATGAGGCATTACGCGAAGACCTAGTCCTACCGTCCACTACGACCCTTAGTAACATTTGGTGGGGGGAATATGCACTGACTGTGGATGGAATTAAGAAGCAGTGGCCGATACGAAATAAACTTAGTTTGGCTTTGGACGGATGGACATCAACGAACAAACTAGCCTTAACTTCGGTCATTGGGTACTATATGGATCGAAATCGGGCATTGCGTGAAGTCAAACTCGCTATCAATGAGGTTGATCGCCTGTTCAGTTCCCGTTTCAAAATCTAATTAATGATGATATTTCAAGGGCCAACATACTGGAGCAATGGTATCCGTACATTTGAAGGACGTGCTTGATCGTTTTGAGCTTACCGACGGCCGCTTGTTTGGTATTACAGCTGATAATGCTTCGTCAAACTTTTCGATGACACGCGAGCTGCAATCAACACTTGAGGCCTGTGGAATCGAGTGGCGGGCATTGAGGAACCACATACCGTGCATGGCGCACGTCATACAGCTGGCTTTTGGTGCATTCATGAGCAGGTCCAGTGTAAAAGGCTGCACCAAGTCTTGGGAAGCCCGAGAGCGCGATCAGCAATTTGGAGAGAATGAAAGCATAGACATTGGGAAGAGTCCAAGACTTGGAAAAGAGGGCAATGCTAGAATCAACAAGGTGTCGGCCATGAAACCAGGTTTAGCAAAGATAATTGAGAAAGTACGTATTTCATGATATTTTGAAAGTCCTGAAGCTGACCTTCATATAGCTAAGAATGGTTGCTGTAGGGATTACGCTGACACCTGGTCGCCGAAACGAGTTCGTTGACTGTCACAAAGCCAACGTTCGCGTAGCGGTACTTCCTATTATCGATGTGAAGACACGTTGGAACTCTACACTGGAGTTTCTCGAGCGCGCCTACCGCTTACGGGAATTCGCCCACCCGTGGCTTCAAAACCCAAAATACGCTCAATATGGGCAATTATTCACAACTCAGGATGAATGGACGATTGTCAAGTATGTCATGGAAGTGTTGAGGCCATTTCGATATTGGACCCTTTGGCTGTCGAAGAGGCATACAGTCACATTGCATCATCTCATCACAGTGTACAACGACATGTTCGATCACATGCATGACGTGATGCGGGCTTTGTCCAAGAAGAACACTAGATGGAAGGAATACTTGTTCTTCGCTGTGAAGTTAGCTCGTCGGAAGCTTTCCAAATACTACGCTGAAGTGACACCAACGACGGGCATTCTCCTGATTTCCACACAAATCGTTGATCCGTTCCGGAAGTTGCGATCTTTCAGAAAGTAGGACAAGGGAATGGATATTCATCCTGAGGAGGAGACATCGTACACTACACAATACCAAGAGGCCTTTCTAAAGTATGTGGACAATGCATACTACGCTAAACATCGACATGCGCCGGTCAAGCAACTCGAAACAGTACCGAGCAGCAATCTCGTCCCATCTGCAACGGCATCAGGGTCCTATCAATCATCTTCTGATCCGTACGATCTGTCCAGTGATGACGAGGAATACTTAACGCCTAACAATGTGCGTGAGACAACACCCGGACGAAGCGATTGCGCAGCCCGCATATTGACCGCCGCCAGGCTCTATTTGAATTCGCCTCCTGAAGCAGCAAAGAACTGGGGACAAATTAATCCAAATCTCAATGATTACCACTCCGACCGAATGGAGATTTGCAGTACATTTTGGATACCAGACATAACTGATTGGTGGCGCCGACATGGAGGAAACGCAATCAAAGTACACCGATCACTCCAATGTCGCTCGCCACATATTCTGTATCATACCACATGGTGCCGGAGTGGAGGCCAGTTTTTCCCTTGGCCGAGATGTTATTGGGTGAAGGCAGTCAAAAACCACAGGCGAGACCCTTCGCGAAAAAGTCGTTGTCCGGCATTTTGCTCGAGCCAATAGCGGGATTTTGGCAGTCACTGAGCGAGAGTCGGATACCCCACACACAGAAAATGACTCGCAAATGAAGAAAGAGGCGGAGGAAAGGAAATTGCACAGAATGGGCAAGGTTCACGACTTTCTGGAGATGTGGCAGGGCAGTCAAACCCTACTTGCTACTCAGAAGGAATCTCGCGCTCATAGCAAGCAGATGACCGCCGTAGGATACATTTCGGACACTGAAGAGAGCGTTAAAGCATCCTGGTCACTCTTTCAACATGATGGTGCGGCTGCATTTAAATTGTCAGAAAGATCAACTTTGCCACCAGCTTTGTCTGCAAAGGACCTCCCTGGAGGACGAACTCAGATCTCAAATGTCCGGCTAATCCGGAGAATCAACTGTCATCCAGTCGCAAGTGACGACGATAGCGCACCTGAAAGCATTTCGGACACCGCTGATTGGCTGTACGGGAATGGCAACTTGGGTAATACCGATGACTGCGAAGATGATTGCGCAGCAGACGATGACTCCGATATAGGCCCCAACAATGGCATTGAGGATCTGGAATACCCACACCAGCAGGATGTGAGCGCCGCGCCAAATGTGCCCAGATTGGTTCGGCCAACACGGAAGTCAAAGAGACAGGCTGAGAAGGTGTTGGTGACGGTCAATGCAGTTGAAAGGCAGAGAAACAAAGGAGGGAAGAAAATGTAGGACAGAATGCATCAATGGTTCACCAGCCTTAGGTAGCTTGACCAAGAGTATCAGTTAGAGATATATTTTGGGCGAATTGTAAGAAGTAGATCGTGAATACCGGTTCATAAATAGATGTATAGCAGGCGCAATGAATCTTTTGGCATAATACATCATCTTTTGTCGTGTGAGGGTGAACAGTTCAAGATCATTACACTGCTCGGCTTTGCCACAGGGCTGAGTCTCAATCAGTCAGAATAACAGCCGATCAAGTCAAATCAGGATGAAATCAATTGTCGACAGCACCAGATGTTGAATGGACAATACATTGAAATGCGCGTCAACAGAGGGTCAACGACTTTTGGCCTTGCATTTTGGAAATTGCATGGGCTGTGCGGCGACGTTACACCACAATCGTGCTATCAGCTGCCTTTCTAGGCAAAACCACTTGCAACAACATCGCAACTATGGCCTAAAAATGAGTGTCAACGGAGCGTCAACGATTTTTAGCTTTGCATCTTCGGTGAGTTATGTTCTGATGAGTTCTAGACATCCGTTTATGGGATATAGGCAGCCTTTACCAGCAAAAATAACAGCGAGATGCTCCCTGCAGCATCCTGAAAATGAGTGTCAACCGAGCGTCAACAGTTTTAGGACCTTCATATTTCGTAATGAAGGCACCGCGCGGATGTTCGTGTGCGTAACTGTATTATTGACCACCTTGCTAGGCAAAAATAGCATATATCAAAGGTGAAACACAGATACCAAATCAATCGATATTACACACTCCTCAGCAAGGAAAAGCACAGTGTTGGTTGCTGAAAACGCGATTTTGATACGATACTATTGACACACTGTAAATACAACAGCCTTATAGAAATCTATAGATGGACCCGCTGGGCGACCCGCTGACAACACACCCAATTCAGACAGGTTGGGTGTTTACCATGGAACCGTACCCGAGTGGGCGGTGCAGGTTTATCAACGCCCTGGACCGCCAATGTGGCCACGGTTCGGTTTGGACCTGGACCCGGACCCAAAGCGATGGTCCGGACCTGTTGCTAACACTAGTTGTTATTGGCTGGAGACAGTATAAAACCACTGGAGAGATGCTTAGGGAAAAAGTCATAGATTGGCAGTTTGCTTGAGCCATCAACAGGATATTGGTGGACGATTGTGCAGCATTGGATACCGTGGAAACTTAAAACGACTTGGAATTTAACAAAGACGCGGAAGAAAGAAAACCGCACAGAATGGCCATGGTGCACAACTGTTTGGAGATGTGGCAGGGCTGCCAAAACCTGCGTGCTACAAAGAAGGAATCTTACGCTCAAAACAGGCAAATCATAGCCATAGGATACTTTTCAGATACCGAAATGATTATCAAAGCAGCAAGCTTAAAGTTCCAACATAATGGTGCAGCTGCATTTAAATTGTCAGAAAGATCACCTTTGCAACCAGCTTTGTCTGCAAAGAACGTCCCTGGCGGACAAACGAAAGTATTAAACGTCTGCCGGATGAGAAGAATTGAGCGTCATCCATCCGAAGGTGATGGGGATTGCACACCCGACGGTATTGCCAACACCGGAATTTCGCTGGACTGGAATTGCGATGAGGTTGATCCCAACGAGAGCGAAGACGACTGTGTGGGAGACAATCAATCTGGTATAGAGTTATGTAGTGTCATTGAATCTTCGGAAAGCCCAGAGCACAGCATGGTGAGTGTCGCACTGAATGTTGGTGGATTGATTCGGCCAACACGGAAGTCAATGAAACAGGCTGAAAAATGGGTGTTGACTGTCAGTGCAATGGAAACAAGGAGCCATAAGGGAAACAAGAAAAAGTAGGACAGATTGGGTCAATATGTTTTCACCAGATTCTATATGTTGCTTGACGGAGAATTTCACTTAGTGATATATTCCGGAAGAATCCTGAGCAGTCGCACGAGGATATTTGTTCATACAGAAATCGGTAGCCGGCGAAATACTCTATTCAAACAGATGTATCAATTTTGGTACAATGAGAGAGGCCTGTGCAAGAATATTTCTCGGCTCGGATTTGCCAACTGGCTGATTGTGACTCAGACAGAACGGCAATGCCTGAGTTCAATTAATTACTTCTACCATTATTGATGGCAGCAGAAAGTGACTATGAAACACTTCAAAATGCGCATCAACAGAGCATCAATGATTTTTATTCTTGCTTCCTGGGTAGTCAGACCGCCAATAGATTACAAAAATTCACAAAGAAATTTCTGGCCGTCTTTATAGGCAATACAGGTTATGGTACCCTCTCTACAAAATGTTGAAAATGAGCGTCACCGGAGCTTCAACGATTATTGGTTGTGTATCTCGGGTAATCTAGGTGGCAACTTGTTGCAGACAGTCAGAAAGGATGTATTGACCGACTTTATAGAAAAAATAGAAAGTTACATGCTCCCTGCCCCATCTTGCAAATGAGCGTCATCGGAGTGTCAATGATTGTTGGCCTTGCATCATGGTTAATCTCAGCGCAAAGTGGTTGTTATAGCCTATATACCTCATTTTGACTGGGTTTGTAGGTCAAAAAGCTCCACAACACTTGGTGGTAGCTCGGTAAATGAAATAGATTGCTACTGTCCGGGAGGATGCAGCGGAAATATCCCGTACATATTTGCTTAAAAAGGCTGCCATATTCTTGTTTATGAATGCTTGTTGTCAAGTCCCACTGATATTACCAAAGATGCAAGTGCAAAATCGTTGACACTCTGTTGATGCTCATTATCAAGATGGGGTAGGGAGTGTGTAGCTTCCCCTATTGTCTAAAAATGGGGCCAATACTATCTTTCTGACTACGTGCAACCAGTTACTCTCCAGATTACCCAACATACACGACCCACAATCTTTGACCCTCTGTTGACTATTATTTTCGGGATGTTGTAGCGCTCATGTCGCTCTTTGTTTTGATCATTGTGGCAGCCGGTTCATCCAAAACAGTTAGCTACGTACCAAAGTCAATATTTTGCATTTAACAGTAGCAGATCTGAATGTGACAATAACTAGTGAAACCCAGAACCCAAAACTGCAGATTGGAACCAATGGGTCAAGCCGAACCCGGCAAAACCCGCGGTTTGACCGGTGCTGGTCCGGGTTGGGAGCACCACGAGGCACCGGAAAGTGTTTTTGGACAGGTCTGGAACCAAACCAATCAGTTTTGAGGGTCCAAAATGAGACCACTGGGAGGTTACCCCGACCTGTTGCTAACAATAATCATGGCATAGCGAGAAATAGTGGGATGACTTAACTTTGTGTTGTGCGATCATGGTAGAGTTGTGGATAAGGAAGAGAGAGGGGGATGAAGATACGCATGATGTGGCGGATACGACCGGATATAAGAAAGCAGGGGTATGACTTGCCTCATTGGGTTGGCAAGACCTCGTATCAGTGTAATTTCAAGCCGGATGGGGACTTGTACCTGCCGTATTGGGGATGATCAATTGACTAGCACACGAAATTCTCTTAAGTCACACTTCCTCATGATGATTTGTCCCATCTCCGCTCATCCCTCACTTTCTTGTCCTCAACTCTACCATCACCTAAGAACAAGAAGTTATGTCATCCCTCTCTATCTCTCCATGCCATGATCAAGAGTGGACACCGAGTACAGCATACACTGAGTACTGTATACACTGCGTACTGCATCATCCCAAGATCGATTGTCTCCCGCTCCCAGCCAGTCTCATCTCTCGGCAGACCATGTTGGACTCAATTCTCTACATTCCCACAATTACGAGGTAACCAATGAATAGAGTCTCAGCTCCCGTCACGCCTCCCTCCCGAACTACCGCCTCCAGATTGACCGCCTCCAAGTACTCCTCCAGTCTCGCTCAATCATGGCCTCCAAGTAGTGTTAGCAACGGTTCCAGTTTTGGACCCGGCCGGTTTTATAGATCTGCATGGCAACGGCCTTACCCCATCAAAAATCGACGATTTTTTAAGCGAACCATCATGTTAAGGCCACAAATATTGATCAGAGAGTTTAGTGTTTGGTATGTAAAATATTCAGCTCAGCACGGCGCATGTTTTGGCCTTCTCCGATTTTCGATATCTTTAAATCTCTGCAAGCGGTAGCCCAAAAACCTCGTTTTTCGGCCCAAAATGACAATAATCTCAAAGCCGCTTGTTGAGTTTTGAAGATATCAAAAATCGGAGACCGCCAAAAGTTGCGCCATCTGACTCTCCATATTTCATGTACCAAACACTAAATTATCAGATGAATATTCAAGTACTTAATTGAAGGAACCGTTTGGCACAAACCCGGACCGAACCGGCTTGGTCCGGGTTTTCTTGGACCCGCTATAGTAGAAACGGTCCGAAAACGGAACCGTTGCTAACACTACCTCCAAGTGCATCTTCAAACTCGCTCGATCGGCGACTCCAAGTGAATCACTGAGTTCACTCGACCTTGGTCTCCAAGTGCATCTCCACACTCGCTCGATCCCAGCCTCCATGTGCATCTCCAAGCACGCTCGATCATGGCCTCCAAGTACATCTTCAAGGAGCGAAGGCAGGTGTTCCGAGATACAGGGGTCACGGAGGTGGACAGAGTGACGGGGAGTGTATATTCGGCCGACTCCGGAGTAGATAGACATCATCTCATTTCCATCTCATCTTATCATACAATGAAAATACACACTCTATCTTTCCCAACTTTTGGTCTCACTCGCTCAGCCCGAGATTTGTTTGATCCACGCAATTGCGTCGATTCACAATGCCGGGTAATCTCATATCATCTCACCCGATTCCTACCCTCCTCGAACAACCACTGCTCTTTCTCATGAATTCCATTTGGATGTCGCGAGATGTTTGGCGGAGTTTTGATGGTGGGCTGGCTGCCTTCTAGCTCCATTGTATCGCCACAACAGCCTCAAAGTGGTGCATCTCTAAGTTCTCTCGATGGGCGTGTCCAGGTGCCCCTCCCATTATGCTCGACTACCATATGCGGCCAGATTCACCGTATGTTTATATACAGAGAGACTTAAATATTGCATGCGATATTGTGATGTAGTGAATCTTGTGACTGTAACAAAGACGAATATGATAAGAAGATATTCCTTGTGGCTATGTAAGAACCACTGCTGTGAGAATACAGCACCAAGTCTCCCGCAGTGCTATGCAGCGGTCTCGGATGCTCTCGAACACTCCCGCAGAGCTGCACAGCGGTCTCAGCTGCTCCGGCAGTCTCCCGCAGCCCTGCGCAGAGGTCTCAGCAGCGCCAAATGTTGACTATCCTATAAGTCAAATCTCGTAGCATCCTGATCGCACCTCCATAACTGCAGGTGCTTTCAGGAGTACCTGAGAATGCTCTTGCAGAGTCTGAGAGCACTTTGCTTAGCTCCAGGGGGGTCTGGGAGCATCTAGAAGTACTTCGAACCACTGGAGAGGTCGCCTGGAGTATCTCGGAGGATCGCATGAGGCGTCCGGACCGATTTACATTTTGCTGCTGAAGGGTATTTCTATGGATGAGGATAAGGTCGAGACTGTACGGAATTGCAGCTGGGATAAGCAGACCAAGAATGGACGGTTGAATAATCTCTATGAAGTTCAACAGTTCCACGGCTTCTGGAATTATTCCCGGCAGTTAATTTCAAAGTACTCTGAGAAAGCGGAACCTTAGACAAGGCTGACAAAGAAGAATGAACCATTCGTATGGGAATTGGAGCAACAGTGGGCATTTGAAACTATGATTATTGCATTAACTACGGCACCCGTCCTCCGTCATTTTAACCATGAGAGGGAGGTTATAAACGAAACGGATGCCTCCAACTATCTATCTGTAGGGGTATTATCACAACGGGATGATGAGGTAGTGGATCACCTCATGCCATATTTCTCGAAGAAGCATATGCCTGCTGAATGCAATTATGATATATATGATACAGAACGTAAGGTGATTAATAAAGCACTTGCGTAATGGATACCCGAGTGTGAGGGTGCCGCATACTCACTTCAGCTGAGTACTGACCATAAGAATCTTGAAGATTTCATTAGAAAGAAACTCCCAAATAGAAGTCAGACACAATGGTCGGAGTTCTTAACACGTTTCCATTATCAAATAGGATATCAGCCAGGGAATTCAAACGGCAAAGCGGACCAGTTGACATGGAGGGCGGTAGACCTCCCTGAGGGGGGGGGATGAAAGATTCAAAATTATGGGACAAGTGGTTCGGAAACCAGAGAACCTACCAGAGCAATTGCGCTTGATGGCAGATGGTCCGCCCGTACAGGGCCATCCCTTAATATTCGATCACGTTAGTCAAGCGTATGAGACTGACCACTACCAGGAGAAATACTTAAAGCCATACAAGCGAATGCCATTCATAAGGAGATTACTATAGCGAAATGTATGGATCAGGACAGGAGGATTCAGGATTGAGGGAAATGATATGTTACGGAAGGTGCTCCATTATGGCTGCGATTGATACAGAACAATCCTGATACTGCAAGCGCTGGACATCCAGGGATGGCGAAGATCTTTGATCTTCTGGATAGACTGTACTACTGGAAGGAGATGCGGAAACAAGTAGACCAGTATGTATGGAATTGTCAATCATGCGAACGTTCCTGGACCTCGAGACATGCAACGTTGGGAGCACGTTGTCCCTTACCATTGCCCGAAAATCCCTGGGAAGATATCTCGATCAATTTTGTGGTGGGGCTGCCAGAGTGTGAGGGGTTCAATGCGATTTGCATGGTAGTGGATAGGCTGTCGAAAATGTTACATTTCATCCCATGTCATACAACAATAGATTCTCTGGGATTGGAGAGGTTGTATTTACGAGAGGTTGTCTGCCTCCATGGTTTGCCACCAACGATTGTTTCAGACCCGGGACCTCAGTTTGTCTCAACCTGTTGGGGACAGATATGTAGCCAGTTGGGAATTGATCAACGGATGACTACAGCGTTCCATCCACAGACAGACAGCCAGACGGAACAAATCAATGCCAGTATGGAGCAGTACCTCCAGGTGTTTTTAAATCATCAGCAGGAAGATTGGGTAAGGGGGTTACCCATGGCTGAGTTTGCTGTGAACGATGGGACGTCCGAGTAGTCCAAGTGCACCCCATTCTTCGCCATCAAGGGTGTGAACCCCCGGTTGACATTTGCAGGAGATCAGACACTGTAGTGGGACCAACCACTCTTCGATGGGGATCACGTTCAGGCTATGATGAAACAGATCCATGAACCTCTGCATGTCGAGATGAGGCAGAGTCAGGCGATACATGCAAACGGTACGGATTGAGGACGCGTAGCAGCACCGAATGTATAAATGGGATCTAAGGTTCAGCTGGATGCAAGGAACATACGGACCACCCGAGCAACCCGAAAGTTCGAGTCGAAACGGTTGGGACCATATACAGTCATCTGACAGGTCACTGCATACCTACTACCTTGAGTAACTTGTGTCACTAAGTATTCATTGGGTACAACCTGGTTCACTTTTGGACCCTGTGGTGGATGAGCCGTTGGTTGGGCAACGGGTGGCCCCCCCTTCCCCTGTCGAAGTTGCTGGTGAGGAGGAATATCAAGTATCCAGCGTTGAGGATAGTCCAATATACCGGAGCCAGTTACAGGACCTCATTCAATGAACGGGTTATAACTCCCTTACTTCGGAATCAGTAAAATTTGTTGATGGGTTACAAGCAATTAAGGAGTTTCATCGACGTTGTGGTGGGAAAACGGCTCCCACCACTACAAAGCCACGCATTTGAGTGGGTACGTGACTGGGTTAGGGTTATCGCGGCTCTGCATCACGCCATCGACAAGGTTGAAAAACCTTCGCTGGACGGCGTCCGACACCTCACCAATCACGTACCAATCATCATCTCATCTTTTTCCTTCTTTTCTGTTTTGTTTCTTAGTCCTAGCCAATCGACTATCTCGCTGCGGCTACTCCCTCCCTACGCTCCTCGAAACGAAACCTCCATTTTCGTAGCATCCTACGGAAGCTGCAGTGTGCGATCTCCTGATCCGGGATTTCCGCCACAAATGGTGCTCTGACTCGGAGGTCGTTTCGGAAAGCAGAGCACGGAAATGTAAGCTGGCAGCGAGAGACAGACGACAGCGCTACGATACGGACGTGGATGGAATAGACGCGACAGGACCGAAACGACGCATCACGGAAAACTGGGCTGCGAGCAGAGACTTCACCACAGCAACAATTGAACACAAATCAAGCACGGAGGACCACTAGGCAATGATAGATCGACGAATTGAAAGCGGGAGAATCGAAGACGAGGATACTGGAATCGCGAGCCGAGACGCGTTGATTTGACTCCTACCGAGGGCGGAGCCACCATCAGCATCATGACAAGCGGGCTTGGAAGCATGGAGATCTCACAGCTACTCGTAGAAGCCATCTCGGATGCCAGCAAACACCGGAATCAGATGCCACTTCCGCATATTCCAAGGGCACCTTTCTTTCGTGGCTCTGACGTGACGACGTTCCTTCACAAATACGAATGCCTGGCCGATTCTACCGGAACCGACCCCTCGAGTCAAGATGTTATCTACATCTTTCCATATTACTGCACAGAAGGCTAGGATGTGCGTGAGAAAGTGATAATGATGCGCGGTTATGAGCGCCCAGACTGGGCTGAACTCAAGAAGGAGATGCTGGATGCGTTTCGGTATACCGATAGCCGGCCCGATTCCCTTGTCTACACACATCAATATTTGGAGAATCTTTGTGCAGAGTTTGGAGGCCGTGACAATACAGAAAGTCTTAAGTCATTTCTCCGCACCTACGATCACATCAGCGGAGTAGTCACCGAGCGCGGCATGATGGGCGAGTACGAGAGGACAGAGATGTTGCTGTGCGCGCTTCCCAAACGACTCTGGAGGAAGGCGATTAACGAGCTCGGTCTCAACCCGCTGGATCCGCGTACGTTCGACTACGGCAAGCTCAAAGACTGGATAACCTCAAAGATATCTGCCGCCGAGGCCGTTGCAATGTTTGAAATTCTCGCTCCTACTGCTGCACTGATGACTACCAATGCAACAACTGCACCGCCAACTTCTCCAGCTCCCATCTATTCGACCTCTCCCACGGCTCCCACAAGTACTTCGGCTTCCCCTGTTTCTTCGGCTTCCCCTGTTTCTTCGGCTCCCTCTGTTTCTTCGACTCCGGCAACTCCCAACACTCACACGACTTCTCCGGCTTCCACGACTTCCCCTGCTTCTGCCCTGGCTTCTCTGGCTCCCTTCGCTCCCGCAGCTGCTGAGACTACCACTACAATTCCCATGGCAGCTAAGGTTCCCTCGACCACGGCGATAATTACTACACTCCCTTCGGCTCCTTCTCCCGCGGCTAGACAATGTACCATCCGTGCTGGACCGACTGTACGACTGGGAATAATCCGTGTTGAGCCACCTCGAGGCCCGCCAGTCCGTCGACACCGTTTTATACAGCCCAAGCACCGTCAGGAGTCTGCTCTGCCGAACCGTCAAGTGCCCGACCAGCAGCACCGTCAAAAGCCCACCACGCCGTTCAATCAGAAGCCCGCCCCACCGCCGTCATATCAATATCAAGATCTAGTACAGCCACTGCAGCAACGAGATGTTCCCCCATGCCATTACTGCAGCGGTCAGCATCACCTCCGGAAGTGTGTCGATTTGCGTACCGACCTGGAGGATGGTGTTGTAAGTATCAATAACCGTGATAGACTTGTGCTTGGGCGTGCGGGACAGGAGATACCAATGGCACCGGCTGCCCGCGGTGACCGCACGATGAAGGACAATGCACGTGCAGGGCGTCCAGTTGTTTCGACACCACCACCACCACCACCGCCACCGCCATCACCATCACAAGCTCCCTCAAACTCACCGCCGCTGCCACCGTCGTCATCGCTCACGTCCCCGCCATCGCCACCAGCCCGTCCAGTCTCACCAGCCCCATCTCCAGCTCGACCGACACGTCCCTCCGCACCGCTGCTCTCAACGGAACAATTGACCCAGCTAATGCAACAGGTCATGGAGCATTTCGCACAATTTCGGAACCCCGTCCGAGATACACAACCCGCCCACCGCTCGCCGTACGACTGGAACGAATGCGGGAGCGGTCACGCTCTGAATGCCTTCTACTCGGTAGAGCATAGGCTTGCAGATGGCGAGCGGAGACGGGAACGCAGAGTGTGCTTCACACAAAGGGCCAGGGAGGGGAAATTTCATTTCTTTTTCACCACCACCGGCAAGAAGCGCACATAGAGGACAGAGGCAGCACTCAGGACACGGAGGTGAACTTGGAGGCGGGGGATGCACTTGGAGGAGCGAAGTGGACTCGGAGGAGACGTGGGATCGGGAGTGAGAAACACACTTGGAAGACGCGGGAGCGATTTGCACTTGACGAGGATGCATTTGAAGGATACGACTGCGAGAAGCGCACCCGGAGGATACGGAGGTCAAGCGGACTTGACAGGCACGGAGGACACGGGAGTGGACGGAGGTATGGGCGCGGAGGACACGGGATCGTGAGCACCGTCTCGTTAAACCGGGACGAGGATTTGGACTCGGAGGACACAGGATCATGAGCACCGTCTCGTTAAACCGGGACGAAGGTATGGGCACGGAGGACACGGGATAGTGAGCACCGTCTCGTTAAACCGGGACGAATGCATGGACTTGGAGGGCACCTGATCGTGAGCACCATCTCGTTAAACCGGGACGAAGATTTGGACTCGGAGGACACAGGATCTTGAGCACCGTCTCGCTAAACCGGGACGAAGGTATGAGCGCGGAGGACGCGACTCGGGAGAATCAGCACCGACTGCAAACGGGACGATCAGCACCGACTGCAAACGGGACGATCAGCACCGACTGCAAACGGGACGATCAGCACCGACTGCAAACGGGACGGAATATGAGTGGAGGAGACTTGGGTGGAAGGTTGGATAGAGGGGGTTTTTGGGCCGGGTTTTCGTTTGTATTCTCGTTTTCTTGTCGTTTCTCATTTCTTTCTCGGTGCTTGTTTCATTTGGCATTTGGCGTTTGCTTTCGGAGCTAGATCTGCATGTTACAGATATGGGATTTTAGGGATGCGGAGATGACGGATAGGACGAGGAGGAGGATGGTGGAAGAGGAGAACCGTGTGCTTCGCACCAGGTGGCTGGGGAGGAGTTGTGGTGGGAAAACGGCTCCCACCACTACAAAGCCACGCAATTGAGTGGGTACGTGGGTTAAGGTTATCGCGGCTCTGCATCACGCCATCGACAAGGTTGAATAACCTTCGCTGGACGGGATCCAACACCACGATCCAGAGACCTCACCAATCACGTACCAATCATCATCTCATCTCTTTCCTTCTTCTCTCTTTTGTTTCTTAGTTTCTAGCCAATCAACTATCTCGCTGCGGCTACTCCCTCCCTACGCTCCTCGAAACGAAACCTCCATTTTCGTAGCTTCCTACGGAAGCTACCGTGTCCGATCTCCTGACCCGGGATTGCCGCCACAACGTTATCCTTGGATGCACGGAGCATTGGGAAATGTTCTCGGAGGACCTTGAACCTAGGAGGGGGATACTGTCATGGCGCTGGAATGATACTTAGAACCAATGGCGGAATTACGGAGAGGGTGGGGAAGGAGTGGTGTTCCGGAACGGTGGTGACATTGGGAGACGTTGAAATAGTGTGAGGATGCGGCGAGATGGTGGTGGTATAATTTAGTACGATATAGTAGTGGCCTGAGGTGTTGCGACGTCAGATGATGTTGGGCGGTTGTGCTGATCTGAATGGTGGTGGTGGTGTGTAAGATCATAGGAAGAAATTCTGATGGTACATCGGAGCATGGGGAATCATTCGAAGGTGAAAGACGAATTGTATATAAAGTGAGGTGGTTTGGAGTTGGAGGATTTCCTGTTCTTCTCTCTTTACTCGTTCTCTGGTAGAGCAAAGCAAGTCACAACTCTGAAACAGCTTCGCCTCTTGTCTTGACTTGACTCCCTCGATACTAATTTTGAGCGCCTCTTGTCTCGTCTCCCAGATCACATTTTAGTTACCAATATCACCTATGCCCGACCCCGCCCATTACACCGATCCATCCAACGTTCATGATAGCATTGTAACGATACTTGAAGCAACTGTCGAGGAAGAACCCTTGAAAGCCTATTTTTGTGAACTGTCAAGTGTCCTCTCCGCTGGGAATCTTTATGCGACTGATGCAGATAGAGATGGCAGATGTGTGGATATTCACGACCCAGTGTTTCCACAACATTGGACTTGATATCTAGCAGCACATTCGTGGTTTCCATGTGATCCTGAACATCCTTGTAATTGTGAACGCCATAATTGCACAGGAACACACCCCACTGTTGGATAAACAGCAGCAGCAGCAACAACAGCTAAGTCATTCGGAATTCGGCTGATTGTTGTAGTACTTGCGACCCTGACCCCTTCCAACATCGACGCATATCTTTGGCACTTGTACATGTGCTTGATTCGTTGTGATGTCAGGATCAGAATAGCACAAAGCCAGGTGGAGGCCCGCAGCCCCAGGGACAGATGAGGGACTGCGACAGGAACTGGCGAATATGACCAGAGACACACAGCAATCTGGAGAGGAAGTGTAAGGTTTGAGGGGCAGCATCGCTCAGCTCCTGATGGTAATCCCGCACAAACCAGCCAGCTTTCTCAACGAACAGTCGAAGATGCGGAATACATTTAACCGCATACAGGGTGTAGGCTTCGGCGAGATTTTGCGACACGTCCAGGAGGACAGAATACTAGGGCTGGAAGACATACCAGCTATTATACCACTCCATGAAGCAGCTATTGGGGACCCCCATCGTGTAGCAACTGCAGAACTGAAAATGTGGGAGATTATGCAAAAGAACAGCAAATTCTCTCAGTACAATGCTGCATTGCAACTTATGGCTGCCAACCTTGACTGCAATCCATCATCTCTTCGTAATGCCCTGAGGATGGAATTGTTCAAAGATATGGCTGACTCCTTTACATAATGTAATATGCCGGAGGAACTCCCTGCTTTTGTCACTTTTTGTTAGGAGCGGGATAATCAGATCCACCAAAGACAAGTGGAAAATGTGGCGCACAATATGGTAGCAGGGACAGGTTTCCCCGTTGCTCCCAGATTTCCAGCTCCCCTGAAAGATTCCGCAGGAGCCCACCTTGGAACAGTGGTTGGATATACAGGACTGGCACCTTTGGATCTCAGCGCAGGCAAGAGGAAGATCATGGTGGAAGACAAGGCAAAGAGGTTGGCAGATGGGAGGTTTTTGTACTCTGGGGGTTTTAATCATAGGGCGGCAAATTGTGCAGCAAGAAAGAAAGCTCTGATGTTTAAAGCAGGTGGAGCGGAGGTAAAGGAAATAACAACCAGGACAGGTTCTGAAGACTCGGGAAACGACTAGGTCAAGCAATCCAGGATGGCACTCCGGTTGAGGGGAATATTTCTGTTGTAAATGCTTTGCAATGTTTCGGAATTTCGCATCTTTCAGTTTGCAAGGGGGTGGTATTGGAAGGATCAATGGAAGGAAAACATTTAATGATAACCTGTACATTGACCGTGAATGATCAAGAAATACCCACTCATGCACTTATTGATTGCGCACTGATGGGCATTGCATTTATGCATCAAGATTTGACTGGCCATCATCAGATACCCTGTCAAGAGTTAAAAAAGAAACGACATGTTGAGGTCATCTGCGGAAGACCTATCAAGTCAGGAGATATCACTCACATCGCAACAGGTTCGGATGACAATTGAGAACCATAAATATCAGTTACCTATTTTCGTTACAAAGTTGGAATATTATCCTGTTATCCTTGGAATCATCTGCCTGCCTCAACATGATGTGGCAGTACAATTCGCAACAAATATGGTTACGTATGTGCCCCAATACTTTACACCCTATTGTCATGATGCACCTGGTACTGTACAAGGAGGTGCAGAGGAACCTCCAGAACCTGATTATGTACAACATACAGGGATATTCCAAACCAAGATATGACCTCAACCACAATTTTGAGGGAACATCCTGATGCTAAATTGGTCATTGTTTTTTCAAACAGTAAGAAAAGGAAAGCTTACAATCTTTAAAGCATCACGATATGATATATATAAGGCAATTCAAGTGAAGGATCTCAAGGAATGTCCACTGGAAGAGATTGTTCTCACACAGTATGATAAATTCCTTCCACTATTTAGCAAAGTATTGGCTGATCTATGATATCCATGCCCAGCTGCGATTGATCATGAAGTTCACCAGACGAATGGAGAGACTCCTACCTGGGGCCTGCTATTTTTATTTTCCAGGGCTGGGTTGGTGGTTGTGAAAGAATGGCTTGAGGAAAATATGTCAAACGGATTTATCTGACAATCATCATCACCGTTTGTTGCACTGGTGCTGTTTGTGACGCAACCCGATGCCAGATTGTGGTTATGTATTGACTATCGGAATATCAAGAGTTCAACGATAACGAATTCGTACCCTCTTCCCTTAATAAAATACACTGTGAATCTTGTGCACAAAGCTACGATATATATGAAGCTGGATGTACGAGGAGGCTCCAATCTCCTTAGAGTTAAAAATGGATATGAATATATGTTGGGCTTCCTGACTAGATACAGGTTGTTTGAACCTACTGTATTGAAATTCAGAGCGACAAATGCACATGCAGATATCCCGTCATGTATCAATCATGCCATTAGGGAAGCCATAAATGATTTTGCATCGGCCTATTTGAATGATGTATTGATATATAGTGATTCTGAGGAAGAACATATCGAACATGTCAAGTGGATCATGCAACATTTATTTAAAGCAGGATGATACTTGACACTGGAGAAATGTGAGTTTCATGAAGAAACCGTAAGATATTTGAGGCTGAGTGAATCAACAAAAGGGATTTCGATGGATGAGAATAAAGTAGAAACTATACAGACTTCGAGCCAGGAGAAGAAGACCATTAATAGGAGGTTGATTTATCTCGTTGAAGCACAGCATTTCTTCGGCTGATGCAATTATTATTGACGGTTTGTTTCGAAGTATTCTGGGAAACTGGAACAATTGACAAGGTTAATGAAGAAGGACGAACTATTTATATGGGACTCAGAACAGTAGTCAGCCTTTGAAATGATAGTAGCAGCGTTCACTACAGCACCGGCCCTCTGTCATCTCCATCATGAGAGAGAAGTTAATATTGAAAACGATAACTCGGATATTGTCTCTGCCAGAGTATCTTAGCAATATGACGTTGAACGAGTATTACATCCTTTCAAGTACATTTCAAAGAAACATACACCTGCCGAATGCAACCAGGATATATATGATCAAGAACTACTGGCTATTATTAAGACATTCCAAGAATGGAAACCTGAGTGCAAAGGCACTGCATATCCCTTACAATCGACATCTGACCATACAAACTTTGAGAGCTTTATCATGAAGTAGGTATTCAATTGTACACAGGCACGGTGGTCCGAGTTTTCAACCCATTTCAATTATCAGATCGTTAATTGTCCGGCAGGATCGAATGGACAACTAGATGCTTTGACAAGGAGCCCAGGAGACCTCCCTCTGGAGGGGAACGAATGGTTGGGAAATATCAAACAGGTGGTTCTAAGGCCGCAGAACCTACTGGAACAATTATATTTGACGGCAGATAGCCCGCCAGTTAAGCAGTGTCCCTCTATTGCGGATCTCACAACCAAAGCATACCTACCAAACCCGCTGCAAGGAATGATGTCGGAAGTGGTTCGAACGAACATTGGGCTGTAGAAGATTACTATTGCTTCATGTAAAGACGAAGAGGGATGAATATGGTATAGATGCGGCATCCATATACCAGATGACGATGAGCTATGCCCACGCAATATACAGGAACACCACGATTCAGCGTTAACAGGGAATCCACTGAGCGCAAAGACTTTTGACATCCTGGAACGAGAGTACAGTTGGAAAGTGATTCCGAGGATGTGAACCGACAAGGATGGAATTGCTATCACCGTCAACAGTTCAGGAGCTCACGACATTCTACGTTTGGAGTACTTCGGCCTTGATCCATAGCTGGTAAACCCTGGGAAGATTTCTGCATGGCTTTTGTTGTTCGATCACTTGCATGCGAAGAGCTCTATGCAGTTTGGGTAGTGGTGGATCGGCTTTCGAAGATGCAATATTTCATTCCCTGTCATTCAACTCCTGACGCTCTGAGGCTGGCTGAATCGTTAATACGAGAGGTAGTACATCTGGATGGACTTCCACTCAGCATTGTGTCAGATATCGGACCACAGTTTGCTTCGACGTTCTGGGGTCACAAATGTTGACCTATGTGGATTGATCAACGAATGTCAACAGAGTTCAACCCTAAGGTTGAATGCCAGATGGAACTGATGAATGCTTGTATGGAAACATACCTCCTGATTGTTGTAAATGACCGGCAGGATGACTGTAAGGAGTGGCTGCCGGTGTCCGTGTTTGCTGAGGGTAATGGACGAACGGAAATGACCAAGTGTACTCCCTTCGTTCTCATTCCAGGAACAAATCCCTGGATGTCATTGGCGGGGAAACTAACGACACAAAAGGATTGAGGATGCCTGGATGCCGATCAAGTTCAAGCTACAATGCAACAGGTTCAATACGAAGTCAGGCATTACAGAAAGAAGGTGCAAATCAGCGACGAGTTCTCACATCAATTGAACAGGAGTGTTCCCAGGTCTAGCTGGGAGCTCAACATGTATGAACCACATGAGCTACACGGAAGCTGAAGTGGAAAAGATTGGGACCAGTTAATGTTCTTCGTAGGATGTCCCCATATGCTTATTAGTTAGAGTTATCTCGGTCAATCTGAATAGATCGAGTACAACCTGTCTCGCATTTAAACCCATACGGGAATGACCTCACGGTAGGACAACAACTAGCACCCCCTCCGTCAGTAGAGGTTGATTGCAAGGAAGAGTATCGAGTATGCAGTGTCGAAGAGAGCCAGATGTACTGGACCTAGTGTTAGCAACAGGTCCAGATTCCCGGTTCGGTTCCGGGTCCGGTTCCAACCCGGAACCGAACCGTTGCAACGGGTTTCCACACAAAACCCGGCATTTCAACATCACAACTTTGCCTCCAATTAAGTATTTGAGTTCTGATCGCATCATGATATGATCAGTACATAGATTGTGCAATTGAAGCCGCTCTTTCACCTCCCGATCTCAGATATGTGATCCGAACAATATCCGTTGAGTTGCTATCAATAACCCGCTATTGACGCTGAAATTTGGCGCTTTTTTCACAGCCACTCAACGAATATCGGTCGGATCGCAAATCGAAATGCGCGGGGTGAAAGAGCGGCCCGACCTGCACAATTTCCGTACTGATCACATCATGATATGATGAGAACTCAAATAGTTCATTGGCCCAAAAGTTGTAGGAACCGTAAAAGGGAACCGCGGTCCAGTTCGAACCTGTCCCCGAACCCGGTAGGTACCACTGTATCCCGGGTAACAACCCGGACTGGACAGTCCGGTCCGGTTCCAAACCCGGACCGCAGCCGGGTAACCCTGAACCGTTGCTAACACTAACTGTACCCAGTTAAACTCCCTCATACAGTGGATAGGGTATGATTCTTTGACTTGGGAACCTGCAAAGTTCATGGATGACCTGCAAGCTGTGGAAGAATTTGATAAACGATATGCACTGAATCCTGGATTTTGATGTAATGCTCTCGGAGGACCTCTATCCTAGGAGGGCGATACTGTCATGGTTGGTGCTGCGAGTGATGGGAATAGAGATTGGAAAGGAATCCTGAAAGGATTGGTTGTAGGGAAAAGTGGAGACTTTGGTAGAAGTAGAGATGAAGGTGGAATGCAGCATGGTGGTGGCGGTATAGTTGAGTATGAGGAGGATGTGGTCTGAGGTGTTGAGATATCAGGTGAGGTGACATGGTTGTGTTGTTAAGAGTAATGTTACGTGGTGTGTAAGATCATGTAGGAATGTTCGGATGGTCCATTGGAGCATAGGGAATGATTTCAAGTTGGCAGATATGCTGTTTTCAATGAAAGGTTGTTTGGTGTTGCAGGATTATCTTTTCTTCTCTCTTCACTCATTCTCTTATAAAGCAAGGAAAGTTACGACTTTGAAACAGCTTGGCCACTTCGTCTGGGTTGATGCTTCCAATTCGATCTTTGAGCGCCATTGTCTTGTTTTCTGATATCACATTTTGTCACCAATATCACCTACACCTGACTCCGCCCATTTCAGTTTGGTTCCATACACCCACACCAAGCTTGTCCAGATTCATGCAATTCATGTCTTTCGTCACACACCCAGACTAACCCTTCACTGATCAAGTCAATTTGCCAGGTACCTCATCGCCAGGTAGCCTATTGCATCCATTCACCTTTTTCCTACCCTTCTTGAGACAGAACTGCTCCTTGGCATGCTTTTCCTTCAGATGATGCAACAGGTGTCGCAGAGTGGTAATGATGGGCTATCTGACATTCAGCTACATTGTTTCACCATAACACCCCAGGCACCCTCACCCAAAGCTAATAGGAAAGCTAAACTTTGAAGATTGCCTTGTCACATGGATTAAAGAACTAATCTGGTAGCTGGGCTTATGGATGAATATGCACTTGAGATTAAAGGAGCGTCACAATCCCGGCCTGAACATAGCTAGAGCTTCTAAAGCATACCACCTATTACTCACAAAATGTTACCAAATTGTACCTATGTATGTATTAGTAATCTAGGTAGCCTGTGTCCAGATGATGGCCCAGTACATGAGTAAACTCTTGTGCATTCCCACAGAAGTCAAATTGCAACACAACCTCCAGCTTCCCCTTGAATATTGTGCAAGATCCACCTTTCAGAAAATACACAGTACTAGAAATTGTGAGCTGATGAGAGTAGCTCAGTGGCAACTGGCACTTGTTGCCTTCATTATGAGGCAACAGCACTTCATTGTCATGATAGCGTATTTGTGTGAAGTATCCTCTTTGAAAGAATCTTGGAACTATAGTACCTCTGGTGCTTTGATATATAGTCTGCAAACTCAATTTGGAGCAAGTATGGGTGACTGATATTGATTGCAAGTCTGACCCTGCATTGGAGCCTAGTGTTAGCAACGGTTCCGGGTTACCTGCCTGCGGTCCGGGTTTGGAACCGGACCGGAGGCCCCGGACCACACGAAAAGCCGCCGGGTTTGGGGCCGGGTTGGAACCGGACCGCAGTTCCATTTTGCGGGTTCTACAACTTTCACTCACTTTAAGTATTTGAATTCTGATTGTATCGTAACATAATCTATATGTGAAATGTGCAGGTTGATGGCCTCTTTCATCTCCCATTCTTCGATTTGCGATTGGATCAATATTCTTTCAGTCGCTGAGAAATAAATCCGAAAATTACACCCCCATGACCGGTGTTTCCAAATGACTCGATGAATATTGATCCAATCGCAAATCGGAGAGGGGGAGATGAAAGTGGTCATCAAACTCCATATTTCACGTATAGATTATGTCACTATGCGATGAGAGCTCAGATACTTAATTAGAGCGAGAATAGTTGACAGTTGAGGAGCGGGTTTTCCATGGAAACCTGTTGCAATGGTCGGGGTTCGGTCCCAACCCGGAACCGGAACCGAACCAGGAATTTCGATCAGTTGCTAACCCTACTGTAACCGTAATGTGGCCGAGGTACAGTGGGAAACTGACAAGTGTAGTAAGTACTGTGGCTGCAAATTGAAGCGCAAGACTGGCGGCAAGTGACCTGTTTCTATGATTAGTCCAAAGTCATAGGCAGCCTGGTTCTGCCAACTAAATAGCATACATGCACAAGTGGGCACCTACTTAACATGATTTGGTCACTGAGATAATGATAAATAGTGGTTGTGCAAAGAGATAATGACCCAGACACAGGAGCACCACTTCTGCCACTACAGCCAGTGGAAAGACCAGAAGAATGTAGTGTGGAAAATGGTGGGAGAGTCAACAAGATGGAAAGCGAGCAGATGACGACACCTGCAAGTCTCTGAGCTATTGTGCATGGAGGAGTACAAGCAAGTGGTGATGGACTTCTTGGCAAGTACCGAAGTCGGGAGGTTCCCACCGGAGTGAATGGTAAGTGATGTCAAGCGCACGAATGGTGGAGATGGTGGTCACTCTTCTTTTGTGTCCTGTTGTCTTGAGAATGAAATTAACCTGTCAGTTGATTCTTTCTTTTGTTCTTGGTTCAGCGGGAATGAACTGTTGTGGGTGGGAGCTCTGCCATCTAACCAGTTTACTCAGAAGCGGAGGTGCTTTAGATTCGGTCATACTCCGGTTTGAGTGAATGCAGTACTGATAATACATTACAAACAATGCAGGGAATCAAGCAGGCTCTGGCTCAGACTCTCAAGCCCCAGTCGATTCTCAAGCGTACTAAGCAATACTCCGTATAGTAGCAGCATAGCAGTAAAGACGCCAAATATAAAGACAGGTATAGGTTAGTGTTAACAACGGTTCCAAACCGTCACTTCGGGTCCGGGTCCGGGTCCAAAACGGAACAGTTGCCAAATTGGCGGTCCGGGTCGTCAAAAAACCCAAACTGCCCTGTCGAGTACGGTTCCAGGGTAAACTCCCAACCAATCTGAATTGGGCGGGTTGTCAGCGGGTCGCACAGCGGGTCCATCTATAGATTCATATAAGGCTCTTGTATTTGCAGTGTGTTAATAGTATCTTATCAAAATGAAGTTTTCAGCAACCATTAATGAGCTTTTGCTTGTTGAGCAGTTTGCAATATCGATTAATTTGGTATCTGTGTTTCACCATCAATATATGGTATTTTTGCCTAGAAAGGCAGTCAATAATACAGTTATGCACGCGAAAATCCGCGCGATGCCTTGATTACGCAATATGCAAGTTCTAAAAATGTTGACGCTCCGTTGACGCTCATTTTCAGGATGCTGCAGGGATCATTTGGCTGTTGCTTTTGCCAGTGAAGGCTACCAATATCGCATAAATGGATGGCTGCAACCAGTCGGAACATAACTTACTCAAGATGCAAAGCTAAAAATCGTTGACGCTCCGTTGACGCTCATGCTGAGAATGGGGCAGTGACCGTGTTGCTATCTCTTTTGCCAATAGAAGCTGCCAATAAGTCGGTTATACATAACATCGACCAGGTAACTGGTGGATTACCGTACTTACAAGACCACAAATCCTTGACGCTCTGTTGATGCTCATTTGAATGTATTGTCCATTCATCATGTGCTGCCGTCCATAATTGTTTTCATCCTGATTTGACTGTACCGGTTGGCTTTCCGCTTGATTGAGACTCAACCCTGTGGCAAAGCCGAGCAGCGTCATTATCTTGCACTGTTCACTCTCACACCACTAAAAATGATGTATCATGCCAAAAGATTCATTGCGCCTGCTATACATCTATCTATGAACAGATATTCACAAGCTACTTACCATTCGCCCTAAATAGATCTCTAACTGAAACTCTCGGTCAAACTACATAAAGCTGGTGAACCATTGACGCATTCTGTCCTACTTTTTTTTCCCTCCTTTGTTTCTCCGCGTTTCAACTGCATTGACTGTCACAAACACCTTTTCAGCCTGTCTCTTTGACTTCCGTGTCGGCCGAACCAATCCGGGCACATTTTGCGCCGCGCTCACATCCTGCTCCTCTGGGCATTCCGGATCATCGATGCAATTGTTGTGCTCTATATCAGAGTCATCGTCCGCTGCGTAATCCTCTTCGCTGTCATTTGGATTATCCAAGTCGCCATTCCAGTTTAGCCAATCTTCAGTGTCCGAAATGCTTTCAGGTGCACTATCCTCGTCACTTTCGACTGGATGACGGTTGAATCTCCGAATACGGCGGACGTTCAAGATTCGAGTTCGTCCTCCAGGGAGGTCCTTTGCAGAAAAAGCTGGTGGCAAAGGTGATCTTTCTGACAATTTAAATGCAGCCGCACCATCATGTTGGAAGAGTGACCAGGATGATTTGACGATCGCTTCCGTGTCCGAAATGTATCCTACAGCAGTCATCTGCTTGTTTTGAGAGCGGGATTCCTTCTGTGTAGCACGTAGGTTTTGGCTGCCCTGCCACATCTCCAAAAAGTCATGAAACTTGGCCATTCTGTGCAATATCCTTTCCTCCGCCTCTTTGTTCATTTCCGAGTCGTTTTCTGTGTTCATGGTATCCAATTCAGGGTCAGTGCCTGCCAAAACCCCGTTATTGGCTCAAGCGAACTGCCTCACAACGACTTTTTCGCGAAGGGTCTCGCCTGTGGTTTTGGACTGCCTCCAGACGATAACATCTCGGCCAAGGGAAAAACTAGCCTCCACTCCGACACCATGTGGTATGATTGAGAATATGTCGCGCGCCACATTAGAGAGATCGGCGTACTTTGGGTGCGTTTCCTCCTGTTGTTGCCACCAGTCGGTTATGTCCGGTATCCAAAATGTACTGCTAATCTCCATTGGGTCGGAGTGGTAATCATGGAGATTTGGATTGATTTGCCCCCAGTTCT
>Ga0307515_10001410_pt1 | contig 54305 bp, 52 predicted proteins | sample 17_EM_MG_FD_194513 | JGI IMG/M metagenome (GOLD analysis project Ga0307515, IMG submission 194513) | Populus trichocarpa ectomycorrhiza microbial communities from riparian zone in the Pacific Northwest, United States - 17_EM | ecosystem: Host-associated > Plants > Roots > Unclassified | place...
ACGCGACGCGTGGTATTGACGCCGGGCACGGAGTAATCCGCCACCGGGGTGTCTCTGACGGCACTGACGGAGCGCGTCCACTCTGACGGAGCCATTCCGCCCGGACGGAAATGTTTTTTGCTGATGGTGCTTCCTCTGTACCATCGACAATGCCGAGAACCTGCTTCTGCTCCAAGAGAATTTCGATTTCCAAACTCCAGCTCTTGTAGTCCGTACCGTCAAACTTCTTAATCGTGATCACTGTCGATTCGGCCATCTTGTCGTCCGTACACGTGTCGAGTCTGTCTGTACTCCTCCGAGACCGTGTCGATGATGCCTCAATTCGAAATCTAAATCCCAGTCGAGTTCGTCAAATCAGTGAAGTGCCCAGGCTCATAACCTGTTGTACAGTGTCCGGTGTCCTCTGTCTCTCTCTTAACCTAAACTCACTGACTGTCTCGCTAAGTCTGATTGACACGTACACAAGAACCAGAAGGGATGCGGCTCCGCTGCGCTCAACCCTAAACCAACCCACGTGATGACCCCACTCAAACCCGTACCTACATGGAACGCGGTAGAAAAGGTGGCGAGCTGGAAGCCGGCAGATACCGACACGTACAGGTCTCTGAGCCGTTTTCCATCGAAGACTGCGATCAAGTGATGCTGGACATGTTGGTGGCTACCGAAGTCGGGAAGTTCGCGCCCAAATGATTGCAAGCAGAGTGTGGAGCGGACCCAGAGGCTGACTCAGGTGCGGGGAGCGGCGGCAGTGGGTTCATATCTTTTCGTTTCTTTTCTGTTTGTTTGTCGATCTTTTAGCTTTCATTTGTCAGCGGGGATGAAAGGAACGGAGGGGAGAGCTCCGCCATCTAGCCAGCTCGTCCTGAGGCGGATGGCGTAATTGGTCCTGTCATACTCCAATTAGACCGTATACAGTGTGAATAAACAACACCAACAACCATAGCTGAGTACAAATTGTACATCATGCATGGGTTCACAGAAAGCTTGTTATGAGCTGAGTGTGTGCACATGTGTGCATAGCATAGCCAATACTTGATTTGCAATTTTGTGGTTGTGGAAGGTTCTATCCAATAATCCAAGCAGCTATGCATAACCTCCAAGAAGAAGAAACCACTGCCAGCCTTACCAAATAACTTTGCGACTCATCCACAGGGGCCACCCTTCCCACACAATGTTATTTCAATCATGGCTGAGGCAAAACCCATGGAGGTGATCGATGCGGTGGACATTGTGGATGTGGTGGTCATGGTGGACAAAGCAGAGGAACTGGAGTTGGCAATTAGACTAAGTGCACCTGTCGCAAAATTGACAGCCATAATTCAGATTGATGCAGAAAGTGGAAACACACTCAGGAAAGAGAAAACAGCAGAGGAATCAATGGGCATAAATGCAGCCAGTGAAGGATTTCAGCCCATACCAGAATCAACTGTATCTCCTACAAACATACAAAACAGTGGCAGATAGTGCAGCAAGCCACGCCTATAGCAGCTCTTGCAACAACCAGAGATGGTGATACCATCAGAGTCTCTGCCTAGGCTCTTGCCTTAGCTGCCCCAGCTCTGAAGTTGGCAATTAATTCTAGAGCTTTCCACCACAATTTCCATGACTGCAGCAGCTTCTGAAATGTGAATTAGCTCTCACTGCCTATGGTAATTGAGCTTGGAGACAACCATTTGGTCACCACCACTAACTACAGTTTGTTTGACATCATACAGGGCTATCAAGTCGATGCCCTCCATGCTCCTACTTTTCAACTTTGCCTTCTATCAATCACACAGTTGTATTTGGTCAGACATACATATATTTTGGAACAGAAATACTCCACAACTTCACCATCTGCTTTCAATACCACTGCAAAACTAGTCAGTGGCATATATACCATTTTTCACACAACTGCACTCCTATCATCAACTCCCGAAAATGGAAAATTGACAATCAGTGACGGCTCACCTATAACTAAGTCTATGATGAAGTCATCAAGAACACCAATAGAACTGAAAACTACCACCACTCAAAATTTTCTCACCATCTGAGGGTTCACAGTAATGCACCAACCCATAGCCCAGATAAATCGTACCGCCATGAATTTTATGATTGGTTGATATACACATGCTTGTTCCATCTGGGCGGTCTGCATCCAAGCCAAGGACACCCAACTGTTCATCACAGGGCCTGTCAAGTGAACAATAATGGAATGTGCACTTACACATTGGGATATGGATTGTCCCTTTCATACACCAATCTTTGGAGATAATTGATATCATTTTCTATTGATTGAAGGCTGCCTGAGGGATACAGCTGTGAGGCTACTCCCAAATAGGAAAATGGAGACCTGCACCTCCACCAACCAGACATCTCTAGCCGAAGTAGACTCAATGGGATATGAGGTTGAGCCACTCCAGTGCGATAATGGATGGGGAGAATATGACATTCAGATACTCTGATATGCCCTCATGGCTCTCGGTATAACATAAGAGTGTTGCCCTCCATACTCTCCCCATAATGATGATGCTGCTAAATGTATTATCCGTATAGTAACCGAGATGGCCTGGGGGATAATGATTGACCCCCAGTCTCCAGTTCAGAACTGGGGAGAAGCAGTTAATACTGCAGTCTATCCCCATTACAAATCACCATGAGAAAGCCAGAAAACAAATGACTGTGATAGTTATCGAGCCCTATACAAAATTCCATATGAAATGCTGTCTGGATTTAGGAAACTAATGCACCATGCCAATTGCAATAAAATATCATATCATGCTGGTCTCCACATTATACGTCAAATTGGATGCAATGCCAGTAGACTCATTCCCAAAGTTCAACACTGGCAGGGCAAGTTTGGCTCAAGATTCTAGTCCTGCATGATGGTTTGCTACACACATCACTGGCATACGTTGTGTAGAATATGGCACCCCAAAGTCCAGATGGCGAAAGCCCAATCGGATGTCGACTCTCACACAGGATGAAATGTACACATGTTCTGCCAGCATGAGAGCAATGTGGCGTACATGTTTAGATTGCCCAGCGATGAGGAATATGTCAAGAGAACGGGTATCAGAGATGGGCCTCTCCACAATGGTCAACCTATGCAGATAAGTAAGAGAACAACATCATACATGCAACCAGCTCCAGGTAACGAAGCACCAAATGCCCATGGCCAGCGCCTCTGCCGAGTGGATCATACTGCCCAGCATTCGGCAGTGGATTCACCAATTTTCACCCACATCTTGGGGTATCCGCCATGTGGATCAGACTGTGCACGGTTCACCAGCAGGTGCAGAAATGATCGCCCACCACCGGCGCCTCCGCTGAGAGGATCTGAATGTCTGGCATTCAGCTGCCACAATCAAGATATCTAGCCCAGTACTGCCAGCAGCTCTGGCAGTAGCTCTGCTGATAGGGAGTCGTATAACCAGAAGTGATAGTCAATCCTCCTATAAGTACGAATCGCATCCACGGCCACTAGAGATCTATTCACCTGTGCAGAAGCTAGGGAAAGCTCTGAACAAAATCACCTGATAAGAGCGTTGGTAGATGAAAGCACATCAATTCAGCTCAATTTCACCTCCTCTGCTCTCAACTCCTGGAAAGTACGGCAACTTGGAGTCAAGCTGACTGCCTCGGAGTGGGTATATGAAACTTAGATCATCCCAGAGGGGATGACCTGGCATTGAAGCGTAGCTAGTCATAAATGGATACGAGCGGACCAATCTTAGTGAGGCATGTACTACTGTTACAAAGACAACTACATTTCGGTATCTCATTTCTCACATCAGATGATACTGGTGGAATGTGGCCCACAGGGGTGCACATACTGCATTCACAATGCACAATATCGAAGATGACGACAACTATATGACATTTGCAGATTGCTGGCCAGAGGGCCCCAACGTTCCAAAGGTTATTGTTAGACTCGGGAAAGCTCTCGAGATCCTTAAACAAGCTCCACAGCTATGGCACGACGATATATATGCCATTCTACTCTCTGTTTGGTCCACACAGTCCTGAGCTGATCCAAACCTCTCTCTCCACAGACACACCATTTGGATACTTCTCTATATTGATTGTATCTGCATGTTATAGCCAGGGCCCACAACAGAAGCTGTGATCTAGGTTCGGGAGAAACTCTTCAAAAAATATATCATTATGAACCTCGGCCTGTCATGCCATTTCCTCACCATCAAGATCTCCCTCCATGAAACTGGTAACAGAATCAGTCTCAGTCAGAAAGCCCATATCACAATGATCCTCAGGCAATGCGGAATGGAGACTACATACATGGTCTCAATTCCCACGCATCCGACTATGAAATTTGACTCTGCCATTGAACCGGGGAAGAAGGCATTGGACGATATCACAAACAATTGAGCAGTCATGCGATCACTAATGTATGGAGCACTTCCAATTTGGGCATGTATGTTGTATCTGGTCACTGCTCTTTCTCATTACAATTCTGACCATTCACCAGCCATATGACCGCTGCTATGAAAGTCCTTCAGTATTCCAAACCTACAGCCAATTTCGGCCACACTGCAACAGCATTGGCATTGGCATTGACATTTCAATCAGCATCAACATTGCCAATTGCCTGATAGAGTACTTGGATTCTGATTGGCCCAACAACAGTGTGGACCACAAGTCTCCGGGAGGCCATGTGTCACTCTCCTACAACTGAGCTAGCTCATGGCAGTCATGAAGGCAAAGTCTCTTGCCCATGAGAACTCCTAAAGCCAAGTGAATTGCCTGCTTGGAAGCCCCCAGAGAGGTGAAATTGTTACTCCTGTTGCAAGAGTATATTCATTGTGCTCAGAATGACTCATCACCGCTCCCAATCATCTGTAATAAGCAGGGTGCACTCACTGGCATCACCACAGAACTCATCAACGCTCAAACTAAACAAATTGACATTTTCTTTCACAACAGTTGAGATCTGCATTGATAACTGATAGTCAGCTGCTCTTACATACACAAAGCCAAATATTTGGCAGATATACTCACTAATGCACATACTGAAGATAAGCATATGAAGTTTATGAATCCAATGGGTATATGTTGATTGGAGGTCAATTGGAGGTCAATTTATAGTTGGTTTTAAGGTTGTCTTTGCTTTTATATGGAATACAGATTCCATTGTTTATACGAATGGCCATTCTCAGGCCACTGTACTGTACTCTGTCCCTAATCACTTGCCATACAGGGATTCAAGGAGACTACTGTGGGAATCACAATTTGCACGGTTGTTGGTTATCTTGCTCCATGGACCGTAGCAGGACGGGGAAGTATTACCTATATGGTCTACCTCCCAGACATATGGCTTCGGATGGGCTGATACATAATCCCCATAAGATGATGGTCATTCCACACTCAACTGGAGATGCTGCCTGAGTGTGGATGCATGTGTACAGGGCATACTCCGAATCTTGTATATAACATCATGAATCTACCTGTACTTGAGAATACAAGCTTCTAGCAATCATTACTTTCAACATCCTAATATATAGTAAATATCACATTGTCAAATCACAAATTCATTATGAGTTTCAGTACTACAAAGTTGACTAAACACAAATATTGGGATATGAAAGCGATATGAAAGCAATATACCATGGTATGAATGCATAGTGAGACGTTATCTCTCGGCAGGTAGATGAAAGAATGGATGGAGTCAATGGGAACTGAGGTGCACGAAGGTTTGAATTGCTATGCCTGATTCAATCCAATAGCTGGGATAGCAGGCTCGCCTTACTCTGACAGTCGATTGCACTCTTTGAAGTTGTCTTTTCAGAACTCAAACTTTGAAGCTTCTTTCTGCTCATACTCACTTGATGCAAATTGGTTCATGTAATTAAATTTCAAATTCAGGTTTTGGTTGCCAAAACATACACTTAGTTAGAATCCAGTTCAGCCTCTACTAAAAGCAGTGAACACTTGGGCATGGTTGAGTAAGTACAGTCAATGGGGTCACAGAGGTTGCCAGTCATCATCTGTATAGTTGCTGAGCAGAATCTGACTTATGAGATTCTCTCTCAACCTCCAGCACTTTTGATGGAGCCTAAATATTGAGAAGCTATTTCATAACATCAAAGTGTACATCCAAATATACAACTCAGTCAATATTGAGTGATGTGGGGTTACTAATTGGCCAATGCTGTGCATTCATAGTTTAGTGTGCAGAGGCTATCTTTCCCTGATACACAATTGACATGGAGTTTGACAGTCGAGGTGTTGTGCCAAGTGTAAGCAACAGTTCCGGTCCATCGTGCGTGTGTGGATCTGGGTCAAAACCGAACAGTTGTCAAATTGGCTGTCCGGGTTGTCAATACACCAGAACCGTCAATTTGGGCAAGGTTTGCTGGAATTCTCCCACCTGGTCAGGATTTGGCTGGTTTACGGAGGGTCACCCAGTGGGTCCATTTGTCGATTCATTTAATGCTCTTGTTTTTGCTGTTTGATAATAGTCTATTATCAGAGTGGCTTATTCAATAATCAAGAGTTTCTTTGTGCATGTTTTGCAGTTTCCTATATCGATTATTTGGGAAATTGTGTTTTTCTGTTTATATGTTGTATTTTTGCCTATCATGATGTTCAATAGTTCTGTTATGACCTCAAGTCTCTGCGCAATGCCTTGTATACCTGATGTGCAAGACCAACAATTTTGATGCTCAGTTGACGCTTGTTTTCTTAATGAGGTAACGTCTATGTCATGCACTGTGTTGGCTGAAATAGTCGCCAATACTTCATATATGAATTGTTCCCACGAAGTAAAATTTTGATTACCCACGATGCAAGACCAAAAATCGTTGACACTCCATTGACGCTCATTCTCAGGATGGGGCAGGGAGGGTGTTGCTATTGATTTTGCCTCTGAAGGCAGCCAATACCTCATTTATAGATATTTACAACCAATCGCGACTTAGGTTACCAAAGATGCAAAGCAAAACTTCATTCATCCTCCATTGACACTCATTTTCAGAATGGGGCAGTGACTATGCTGGTTTCTCTATTGCCAATAAATGCTACCAATATGTCGGTTATGCATAACAGCAACCAAATAGCTTTTCAATTCACTTACTTGCAATGCCAGAAACTGTTGCAACTCATTTTCAGGATGGGGCGGGGAGCGTGTCGCTATTGGTTTGCCTCTGATAGTAGCCAATACATCATCTATGGATGTTCGCAACCAATCACCACTTAGGTTACCCAAGATGCAAGGCCAAAAAATGTTAACGCACCACTGACACGCATTTTCCGAATCGGACAGTGTCCTTGTTGCTTTCTGTTTTGCCTACAAATGCTGGCAATACTGCAGTTATGCTTAACAGTGACCAAATCATATTTCAATTACCATACTTACAAGACCAATACTCATTGAGGCTCCGTTGACGCTCATTTTCAAGTAGTGTATATTCATAATCTGCTGCCATTGATAATTGCATTTATAATTATTTGAACTTGTCAGTTGCCTTTCGGACTGATTGAGACTTGGCTCTTTGGCAATGCCGAGCCCAGTAATAATCTTTCACTGGTCGCTCTCATTCTATTAAAATTTGTACATCTTGCCAAATAATTCATTTTCCCCACTATACTTCAGTGTATTGACCAATATTCACATGCGACTGCGCAATCTTCTCCCATGATATTTCTCTATATACAATTCTCAGTCAAGCATCTTAAACAACCTGGTGAAATGCATTGACGCATTCTGTCCTACTTTTCTGGTTCCCCATATTCCTCCTCGTTTCGATTGCATTGTCTGTCACCACCACCTTTGCAGCCATTATTTTTGACCTCTGTATTGGCTGGATGAATCCTGGAACATTTGGTGCACCATTCACATCCCGCTGCTCTGGGGTTTCCAGATCCTCCTTGCCATTGTCTAGCTCTATGTCGGATTGGTTGTCTGCCTCCCAGTCGTCTTTGCATTGCTTTGGATTATCCGAGTCATGATTCCAGTCAAGCCAATTCTCGCAGTCTCAAAGGCTGAAAGGTGCGCTGTCCTGATGACTTTTGGCAGGATGGCCGTCAAATATTGAGATTGGCCGGCCATTAAATTGTTGAGTTTGTCTTCCTGCGATGTACTTTGCAGAGAAAGCTTGTGGCAAAGGTGTGCTTTCCGACAATTTAGATACAGCCGCACCATCATGTTGAATGTTCAACCAGGATGTGTTGACGATCTCTTCAATATTTGAAATGTATCGTACAGCTGTCAGTTGCTTGTTTCGAGCGCGAGATTCCTTTTGTGTAGCACGTAGATTTTCGCTGCCCTGCCACATCTCCTAAATGTTGTGGACCTTGGCCATGCTGTGCAATTTTCTTTCCTCCGCCTCTCTCTTCATTTCCAAGTCAGTTTCAGGATTTGTTGTATCTAATGCTAGGTCATCGCCTGCCAATATCTCGTGAATGGTTCGAGCAACCCGCCTTATGACACATTTTTGGTGAAGTGTCTTGCATTTAGGTTTTGACTGCCTGCAGCCGATAACATCTCAGCCAAGCCATTATCTAGCCTCCACTCTGATACTATGTAGTATGATAGAGCTTATATCGCGAGCCATGTTAGAGAGATTGGCGTAAGTTGGGTTCATACCCTCTTGTTGGCGCCACCAAACAGTGATATTCTGTATGGAAACTGTACTGCTAATCTGTGTAGGGTACGAGTGGTAATCATTATGATTCGGGTTAATTTGCCCCCAGTGCTGAGGTAATTCAGGCATGGAATTGAAATAGAGCCTTGCGGCTGTCAATAAGTGTGAAAATGCGCTCGCGTCTCTCGGGTGCCATTTGAGCCACACTTTTTGGCTTCAAGTATTGTTAATCATTGCTGGACAAATCATATGGATCATAGGCAGAATTGCAACATCTAGAAGCCATTGCGGAGGAGAAGAGATTGTTGCTCTGTACGCTTCAGGTTTAATGATGGACAAACATCTCTGATTGACGCAGTATTCATTCTCCACATACTTCAGACATGCCACTCAGTATTGAGTAGTATAGGAAGTCTCGTTCTCAGGATTGATATCGATTGCCTTGTCCAACTTCCTAAACGATTGCAACTTCCGGAAAGGATCAACACTATGTGCTGACAAGTTCAGCATACCAATCTTTGGAGTAACATCGGCATAATAATTGGACAGCTTCTGTCATGCCAACTGCATGGTGAAGTATATGTCTTCCTTCGATTCAGTCTTCTTCTTAGCTACCGCCCGCATACCGCCATCCATAATATTGAACATGAGGTTGAACACAGTGATGACATGATGCAAAGTAACCGTCTGCCTTGTTGGCATCCACAGGGTCTAGTACTCAAATGGCCCTAAAACATCCAGGATGTACTTGACGATGGTCCATTCGTCCTGGGTTGTGAATAATCGCCGGTACTCACTGTAGTTTCAAGTCTTCTGCCACTCCCGGGTGAATTCTCATAATCGGCAGGCATGGTCAAACAACTCCAACGTCGAATTACTCTGTCTCTTGACTTCCATAATAGGTAGTACTGCAATTCATACTTTGGCTTTTTGACTGTGAATGAACCCATTTCGATGACCAGGTGTCAGGGTAATCATTATAGCAAGCATTTGCTGCTATATGAACAAACGTTTCAGGACTTTCAAAGTTACTTGAAATACGTACTTTCTCAATTATATTTGCTAAACCTGGTCTCATGGCTGACATCTTTTCGATTCTAGCTTTGCTCTCTTTATGAAGTCTTTGACACTTCCCAATGTCTATGCTTTTATTCTCTCCAAATTGCTGATTGCACTCATGGGCTCCCCAAGACTTGGTGCGGCCTTTTACACCCAGACCGCTCATGAATGCACCTAAAGCAAGCTGAATGACGTGTGCCATTCATGGTATGTGGTTTCTCAATGTAGGCCACACCATTCCAGAGGCCTCAAGAGTAAATTGAAATTCACAAGTCATGGAGTACTTTGATGAAGAGTTATCAGTCATAATTCCCAGTAAACAGCCATCAGTAGGATCAAATCGATACAGAACTTCCTTGAAATGTACCTCTAGCCTTGCTCCAGTATGTTGACCCTTGACCGATCATCCTTATTTGGATTTGAAAATACGAACAGACTAGGCTATGAACTTCATCAAACACGAATTGTATGATACTCAATGCCCATTTTCAATCCATATAGTAAACAATAACCGGCGTTATGGCCAATTTGTTTCTTGATGTTGACACATCTAAAGCTAAACTAACTTAATTTCTTGACGGAAATTGCTTCTTGATTGCATCCACTGTCAGTATGTATTCCCTCCGGAAATGTTGCTAAGGGTGCTGGTGGACGGCAGCACTAGCTATCTTTGTAATGCATCATAGGACCATCCTAGCTCAAGGTTGGATATAGCATTCCGTGGAACATGAGCCGCAACAAACCCCGACATGAGTTAGCTATTCCACGTGTCTTGGTGAAATTCAGTTGTTTGCCAGTCCTTTACTGCCAGTTTGGAGCAATCTGTCTGTGAATTCAGTTAATATAGATAGAACCTAAATGTCAAATATGAATTTGGGTTGCAACCTTCGAAGTGTAATTCCTTGACGTCTTTGCCTTTTCTATGAGCCTAAAGCTGTTTCATGGAGCATTGAACTAGTCAATTCAGTCACTTCCGACTCCATTAATTCATTTCACTTTACAATGTGCACTTTTGCCAGCATGTGTTTCCCCATTGAGCTGGTCCCATGTTCTGATGGATGGCGAAGAACCTGATGTGAAACAATACATATGATGCCGTGGCAGCTGGTCTCCTCCATTCCGCGGTGGCCATTGAATTGCCAAGAAGGCGCATGTTACGAATGATTCCGAGTAATTGGACGCTTCGAGCCTGCATCCATAGAAGCCCATTGAGTATCAAATATGATTTGTAAAGTATGGTCGCTCAAATCAGGAATAAGGACGCATTCATTTTTGGAATATAGCATAACCTCTAGCAATGAGGTATTTGAAGAATTTGAATCTGCCATTGCCATAGGAATTTGAAAGTGGCGTAATTCAACTTGAGAGACTGTCAAAAGTTACATTATAGTAAAGTAGAAAGCTGGATCTTAAATATTGAATCTAGAGCTACAAGCAAGAAAAACCTCATACCTGTGACACATTGTATGCATATTTGTGAAGTTGTATTCAAGGACATATCGAGAAGACTGACCATTAATAACACAATTTATGAACATTGTAGTGCAGTTCGTTACTGTGTAGCTTACCAAGCTGCCACAACACTGTTGACACTCCATTGGCGCACATTGATAGGAGGCGGTTGCGATATCATCACTAGCATTTTGCCTTGAAACGCGGCCGATAGTTCAATTCTGGGTTGACCCTGTCGCATAGCCTTGTCAGGATCCAAGATGCAAGAACTGAAATAGTTGACGCTATATTGACGCTCATTTTCAGGAGGTAGTAGGGATATCCTCACTAGCATTTTGGCCCATAACGGTGGTCGATCGTTCAATTATGGGTTAACTCAGTTGCATTGCCCTATGAGTATCCAAGATGCAAAACCAAAAATTGTTAATACTCCGATGATGCTCATTTTTAGGAGGTAGTACTGGTAACGTCACTATCAGTGATGCACATAAAGGGGGCCGATACCCGGATTATGCGTCAATGGCATTGCATTGCCCTCTGTGTATCCAACTTGTAACACCAGAAATTGTTGACACTGTGATGACGCTCATTTTTAGGAGGTAGTAGTGATATCATCACTAGCATTTGTGCACATAAAGGCGGCCAATACTTGCACTATTGGTTCATGGCGTTGCATAGCCCATTGCTTATCCATGATGCATGACCCAAAATCATTTATAATCCATTGACACTCATTTCTAGGAGGTTGTAGCGATATGGTCAGTCTGATTTTTGCCCATGGAGGTGGCGGATAGTTCGATTATGTGTTAACGCTGTGGCACTGCCCTATGAGTATCCAAGATGCAAAACCAAAAATCATTGATGCTCTGTTGACGCTCATTCTTAGGAGGTTGTAGCGATATCATCACTAGCATTTTGCCTATAGAGGTGGCCGATAGTTCGATTATGGGTTAACGCCATTCCATTGCGCTTTGAGTATGCAAGATGCAAAACCAAAAATTGTTGATGCTCCGATGATGCTCATTATTAGGAGGTAGTAGCGATATCGTCACAAGTATTTTTTCACATACATGCGGCCAATACTCAGATTATGGGTCAATGTTGTAGCATAGGCTACTGCTTATCCAAAATGCAATACAAAAAATCGTTTATAATCCGTTGACACTGATTTTTATGAGGTAGTAGTGATGTCGTCCCTAGCATTTTTACACATAAAGGCGGCCGATTCATTGATTATGGATTGACACAGTTATATAGGCATTTGATTACCGAAGATTCAAGACCAAAAATTGTTGATGCTCGATTGACACTCATTTCCAGGATGAGGCAACAAGCATATTGCGCTCCTTTTTACCTATAAAGATGACAAATACTTTCTCTTTGGAAAGATGTGACTATGCACCACTCTGATTGCCGACAGAGTAAGAATAAAAATCATTGACACACCGTTGACGCTCACCTTAATGTCATACTGGCAGTCATTGGCTTCTCAACAATTGCATGCAAAATGCATACGGTCGTTAGTGACAGCTACTATATCGTTTCTATGTATAATTATTAACCTCCAAAACCTTCGAGGCCTCCCAGTGTCTGAGCGACCACAATACCCGTTATCTGTACGAGGAATGAAGTAGGTACATCGCAGTTCATTGCTTTCGGTGGCAATTTAAAACATGTTGATCAGGCCACCAGTTTTCAATTTATATAGCCTGACTTCCTGACCTTTCCTGATCCACCACCTTCTCCTCGATTTCTATCACGTACCATAAGCAATGTTAATATCTCGACCATGTGCACCAGGTCTGAGAGGAGAGTGATGCTTTTGGATGCATGCATGAATGCAGCATGATGGTAGTCATTCGTCTGGGATCGCGTTGCGCATTGACTGCTACTTCTGTGACTCGTATGACATCACTGAGACACAATTTGGTAGTAAATTTCGTCTCTATTTTAGTTTTTGCTTTCTCACTTAACTGTATCAGGCAGGACGATATCAAGTTTGTCGCTCATCTATCAATATGATTTGGAGTCTGGAACTTTCGCATGGCCCATACGACCCTTGAACATGCACAGACGAATTATCATATCTCACAATTTGGTCACTGAAATCTAGATATAGCTGACACATAGCAAAATGGATACACAATTAGCATTTCAAAGAGATATGTCAGCGAAATTAACTATTTGGCTATCTAGTCCTCTGCCCACACAGGAGCTGTCAGCATTTCTCCGTCCGAATCCGATTTGTTTATGCTAATTAGCTGAGGACGTTATATGCTGGGGTAAAGGCTTATGGAACACACAGGCTTCGATTTTTTAATTGTTGACAAATTGGGCAATATGTCAGGCGAGAGAGTCCGTATACATTTGTGTGAATATACTTTCTTGGAACCCAGCCTCATATGACTACTTCCTGGTCACGATGTCCCTTGCAGCATTTGCGATTGTCCGGGGACACCATCAACAGTCTGCATACGCTCTCCCAGTGTTGTCAGTGCAGGTACAGTTGCAACCCTGTCTGATTGTGGCTTAACAACTGCCAGAACCTTCACTTCGGCTGTCCTGTACTTCCTATCTCTCTCACAGAAGTGGTCTGCCGCATCCCCCCATCCTGGTTGTGCCAATTCGTCTAGCGTCATCTGCATCTGGTGAATACTCTCCATGTGGCGCTGTACTGTGTTGGAGATTGTGCCCATCACCAAGCCGGGTTCATCATATTCCCTCAGCTTTTCGAGCTCTAAATCTTCTTCATTATTGTCCTCAGCTTTCCCATCCTCCTCTTCGTTGGAACTTGAAAGATCACTCAGACTGTCCACTATAGCATGCATCATCTCTTCAAGTGATTTTTCGGGTATTCTGGTTGTCCGTCCTTCCTTTTGAACATTTCTCATATCTTCCTGCTGTTGCATAATTCGCTGTCTCTGCATCTTGAATGCAGTTTCTAGCCACAGCGGTCTTTCTCTCCACATAATCCACAATTCAGTTCTCTTTCTCTTCATTGTGTAGAAAGTGTGTGGCTTGTCATTTCTCTGCCAAAAGCTTCTTTTTAAATTGTAAGCGGCGCAATGCTCCCAAAGCGCGGACCGTTTCTGCCACCAAGCTGCTTTTGCTTCCATTTGGTTGATGAACTTGTTGTGTGGATCACAGTGGTGATGTACTGTATATGCCCAGCGGAAGTGGCGAAAGGATCTTTTTTTGGACATTGACCATTCTATCTTATGATAAGTTTGTTGTGGGGCTAGATGTTGGATGTTACCAGATATGGACCACGTGGAGGCAAGCTGTGTATTTTATGTCAAGTTTGGTATGTGTGATCAACTTGAACAAAAACACAATCTGCATTTTGGCCGTCACTACATTGGGAATGGTAATGCTAACCGTAGATCATGACTTGATGGTTTACATCAGTTTCATGTAAGATCCCTGGGAGTAGTTTAGACAACCGTCAGCAGCTGTCGTTCCCGTCGCAGAATATCCTCTTTATATCATTCAAACATGTGTCTTCAGCTGTCGTTCAGCAGAATTAATCAATGTCAACAAACATAGAACATCGGACCAACTTACTGCAAATTGCAGGACTGTTGGATACCTCAGCAAAATCCAGCTATACACAGTAGGATTCATCATGAGTAGAACGTGGAAGTTGGCTGTCAGTTATTCCATTTTGACTTGAAGCTAACTATATATTCCTCAGGACTTCCCATTTCTTTTTGTTATCATCTTCCTCACCTTTTCCACAACATCAAGTCATGGCTCCAAAAACACCTCAGCAAGGTAGGAGCGGATCTGAATCAAGTACACCGACCGGCGCTTCATCCATTGCACCACCCGCTGGGACACAGGGGTAAACCAGACGCCAGGTAGTACACCACCACGCTGCCAATACAGCCAACAACAATAGGACCCAGGATTTGTGTTGAAGAATGGTCTCCACAACTTGACGCAGCCAGAATAAGAAGCAGCATGCGTTCGGGTGGTAGTAAATCCATACCAAGCTGGCCGGCTCTCGACTAACAGTGTAATGTATAGTTGCTGTAGGTAGAGAGCTACATGACCAATTTAAAGCTGCCAGTAATGGGAAACCTCCATTGTGGACCAAAGCATTTGTCCACACAGTCAGTGAAATCGAACATGACGATGATGTCTGCTCTGGGATATTCACGGAGTAATTTGGTGGTAAGCGGCCCAGAGTGGAAGAAAATGGCTTCAAAACTCTCTGAGGAGGCTAATGAGTCGTATATGGTAGTAGCAATAGTCAAATCTCATTGTTGGATGCAGCAACAAATTTCTTGTAGGGTTTGAACATGTCAGCTACTGGGGCGAGGGAAGGAGGTCGGGTACAACTCAAACAGTCCGACATGCGACTTGCCTTGAATAGGGCCAAACTGGCCAAAGGACAGTTTTCGCGCGCTGCAATAAAGGAAATGCAATACCTGATCAACAAACCTCGCACCGAAGTCCCAGAACAATAGAAGCGGGAAGTTGAGTTCCCTGGGCATAGACCGGTGAAGGCTGCGATGGAAAGACACCCTGCAATGGTTTGTAAAAATCAAATGGATGGCTGTGTTCCTTGCCAAATTGGCACAGCGAAGAATATGCAGACGCGCTGGAGGCGCAAAGGAAGGGGTGCACCTCCACCAGGTCTGGCGCCACCTCCGCCCCAAATGCCACCTGTGCCACCTGTTGACAATAAGGTAGCTCAAAGTTCCAAAATCGAAGGTTTGCCACCTGGATATGTGTACATACATGCTCCTCTTTTCAACACTCAATTTTTCAATCTTGATGAATATGCCAAGAATCGCAAGTGCAAGAAAGATTTTATTCCAGATTTGCTGAATGATGAAGAAACATCCACTGGTTAGTACACTCTCAGCTACATGGTAATGCGGCTGACATCCATTTTGCAGACAAGAGCAGCCTATTGAGCGAACCAGACAGTGAAGATGAGCATTGATAGAAAGGAATGGGATTATTGAGTATTATTATTATCTACAATTAGTGGACACTTTGAAGCATATTATAAAGGATATATTTATATGTATTATTCAAGAACAATGTAGTGATAAAGGAGAAAGTACATGAAGATGATAGAATGGCTGCCAAAACACCATTACTGACATACTATGCCACAGTGAATTGTTCCATATTGCAGATAAGCCCATCGCGAATGAGCATCAATGGAGCGTTAACGATTTTTGGTCCTGTAATTCATGTAATTACAACGTGACTTAGTTGTTATTATAAATAATCGAAGTATTGGTTGCCATCATAGGCAAAAGAGACGGCGAGGCGCTCCCTGCCCGATTTTGACAATGAGCGTCAACAGAGTGTCAACGATCATTGGTTTTGCATTTTGGGTCATCCAAGTGGCGCTTCATCGCAGACATCAATAAACAAGGAGATGGCAGCCTTTATGGGCAGATACGCAGGAGGTATTCCAGCAACAGCCTCCCAGACAATCGCAACTTGATTTCTTTTCGCAACTGCAACTCGGTGTGCATGAGCGTTTTAGCCTATAAAACAAGTCAAAGCTTCATATATAGACAATAATGGCCACATAGCGCTTTGATTAATCATGAAGCAAGGCCAGAAATTGTTGACGCCCAATTCATACTCATTTTCATGATGCGGCAGGGAGCGTGTCGCTTTGTCTTTGGCCTATAAAGGCGGCCAATACCTTGATTATGTATAACAACACCCAAATCTCTCTTTGATTACCAGACTTACAAGACCAAAAATTGTTAATGCTCCATTGACGCTCATTTTTAGGAGATAGAAGCGATGTCGTACCTCGCATTTTTGCCCATTACAGCAGCCGATACTTTTTTTATGCATTACAATGACCAAGTCTCTGATTAAGTACTTGACTTACAAGACGAAAAGGTGTTGACGCTCTATTGAAGCTCATATTCAGAATCAGGCAGGGAGCATGTCACATTCTCTTTTGCCTTTTGAGGCGGCCTATAGCTCATATATGAATGTCTGCAACCAATCGCCACTCAGATTAACCACGATGCAGGGCCACAAATCATTGACGCTCCATTGATGCTCATTTTCAGAATGGGGCACAGGGCATGTCGCTTTCTCTTTTGCTTATATATGCGGCCTATACCTCATTGATGAATGTCTTCATCCAATTGCCACTCAGATCACCCAAAATGCAAGACCAGAAATCATTGACACTCCATGGACTCTCATTTTCAGGATGGGGCAGGCAGTGTGTCTCTCATGTTTTTGGTTATAACGGCAGCCAATTCATCAAATAAAGACAGTGACATACCAATGTCAATATTTTGCAACTAACGGTAGGATATCTGAATGCAACCATAAATAGGAAAATCTGAAAGACAGAACCAGAGATTGACACCAATGGGTCTAGGCAAACCCGCCAAACCAGGGGGTTGATGGGTCCAGGCACGGGTTTGGCCCTCCAAGTAGCAGCAGGTCGGGTCATTGGATGGGTCTGGAACTGAACTGAACCGATTTTGCTGTCCACACCCTGACCGCTGGCATGTCACCTGCACCCGTTGCTAGCACTTGTTGTGGCAGCTACTTCCACAAAACAATCCAGTATAGAATCATAGAATCTCAGGGGGCCATGTGGTTTGAGCCTCCTGTTCCTAAACATGGATGGCACTGCGCATCCACAGCCTCCACTGAATCAATGGCAACAAAAACACAGAGCAAATGATGCAGACAAATCAGTGGAGTGCAAAATGACCTCGGGATGTGTGCTTTGGTGGCTGATTTGTCATCCTCAGTTATGCCTGGGCTGAAACGATATGTCCATACTGAATGGCAGCGTGTCAAAGCCGCGTTCATAAAAATGGAACAACATCATTTTACTTACGAATGCGGATTTATGGTGTGTCTACACAACGTTCATTTGCCAGCATATACCTGGCAGTGACAGCTGTAGCTTTGCAATGAATATTGAAGCAAAGTTTTATTGTTTGACTCAGTAGGATGCAGTTTTGAGCTGCGCCTCAACTCCACACAGTTGGAGGGAGAGGCTAGGGATTTGAAATCAAAATACAAGCTGTGTGTCATATTCTGACACCGGTACGCAATATCCCTTGGCCTGCTCTTGTTACCAGATGTGATTGGAAAATACACAGTTCTTAATCAGCTATAATGAGACTCTGGACTCAAGACATATGCTACATGCTCGAGTGTATCTACAATCATTGGAATATTGCTTCTTTTCATTCATTTGATATGGAAACATATGCCTTTCCACATGTAACCAGTACACCATACATGTGGCATAGGGAGAAGGTTTGGAGCCCTTCGAACCATTGCATCTCATAGTTTGACTCTGACTCATTCTCTAGAGGTGGGGCAAACCAAGATCTTGCAATTGTAGCTATGCGCTTGGTAGAATATAACATACTGACAAAGATATGGTCTGTACCAGAGAAAGCTGTATTAGTCAGTAACTGCCAGCAGAAAATCTTGACAACTCTGCTCATTATTGTGAAATGGGGAAGCTAGAAGGCAAAGAGCCTATGATTAACTGTCAGCCACACCTGTGGCAGCATCCGAAGGGAATTCATGAGAAAGAGCTTTTCTCGCTCAATTAATGTAGAAAGAGGGTGACAGGATACAATATGCTACCCTGCGGTAGGGAGCCATACAAATTGCCAGGATGTATACCGAATTGGCAAGAGTACATTGAACGATGAGCTAAGAAAGATTGAGTGTGCGTTTTATTGTTTAGTAACATGATCGAAATCTACCCTGGATTCACCCAAATATATACTCCAAATTGTTCAGTCTTTCTCAAATATCCCTGTATCACTGTATGCCCCTAGCCGGCTTCCCCCCCCCCACAATGTGAGTAGCTGTGCGCATGAGTGATTGATTTTCCTGCCTCATCTCCTTCCTGGCCCTGTGTACAAAGCTCACCTCTCATCTTTCATCCCATACAACCTTTCACCGAAACCCAACAGAACATAAGTGTATCATAAACCCACAGGCGTGACATAAACTCACAGGATAAACATATTGACTTTCAATCCTTGTGCACCTGCTTGTTTCTGCCACCCTCTGTATCTGCAATCCTTGTCCCCTGGCCTCTTGTGTAGTGTAAGATATTCCCAACCTGGAATTGAACTGAACAATCGCCTCACACAGCATGTATACGACCACTGTGATTTGTGCCCAGTGTTCTGTATACACATCGACGTCTTCATTTGCTGCATCTTGGAAGATGGATATGGATGTATTCTTGATGTTTCCCTGATCATTGGGACAAATCTTTCTTTCATTGTCAAACATTCTCTTGTAGTCTGGTTCGAGGCAGAGCCAATGTAGATCCCAGCTCCTTTGTTCTTCATCATCGGTGTCAGCATTGCCACCACAACATTCACTGCTGGGAGCGAAAGACCGGTCAGGCTTGTGGACATGCTTCTTCCTATGATTGGTAGACTTATCTGTGTTCATACAAGCCACCATGACTATACGAGTTAGCATAATTGCACCAGCCTCTTTCTCGTTGGGAGTTCGTGCATTCATACTTACCTCTTTTTTGCAGCAGCAGTACTGTCTTCTGTCCTGAGACCCAATCTCAGCCAGATCCATCATGAGCTGTCCAACATCACTCTGATTCTTTAACTTTTCCATTCCCCTCTCCTTGGGTCAAGCAGCTACAGGTGGTACCGGTATTCCATGGTTAGCAGGTCGTACTGATTGTTTGATGGTAAGAAGTCGATTGGCATGATGGCAGTCATTCATACCAGGGAACTGACTCAGTCTGTTTAGAAACCCCTCGTACCATATCAGGCCCATAGCTTCATAGTCGATTCCTTCTTCCACATGATGGCAGCTATTTTGTAGCAACATTTTAACTTCATAGAAATCTCTGGAAGTATACCTCCCGTTGGCATTTGACATCCAGTTTGGCTTAGGGACATGGTTGAAGCATGCACAATTGAGGCATCTCTTCACGGACTTGGCATCCCTGGATGTATGACATACAAAGGTAGATTATCACTGCTACTTCTTACATTCATTGGAATCACCTAGAATTTCCTGGAATTCTGAACAGTATTGCCAGTAGTTTCCAAGCATCTTGATCGCTTATGTCTTTCTCTTTTGGGTGATGTGATGCTGTTTGATTATCTCTCTTGCTTTGTTGGAGCTATCAAGAATGTTTTGATAGTCATTGCACCACTGGTATTACAACTTGTTCCAAACTAGGTTTCATTCTACCAACTTCAATAGCCATGTGACCTGAGTTGCCAGATGGCAAACGCTGCCAACGAAGCCAGAGAGCCGAAATATCGAGTATGCTTGGCCTTGTGAGGTGAGCTGCCAAGCAGCAATGTTCCAAGCTTCACATAAGAATCCGACAGGTCAATTTGAGAAGTAGTTCCTGCTAAGTTGTCATAGTGCCTCCAGTGAAAGTGATACTGCAGATGGATCACTAGAGATAGTAGAGATGTCTGATGAGGAGGCATACTTAGTATTCGCTGTGGTGGTGGCTACATTGGTGTATGCTGCAGTGGTGGTGGCGGTGGTGGTAGTTGCTGCTGTGATGGTGGCTGTGGTGGTGGTAGCTGCAGTGATGGTGGCTGCTGTGGTGGTGGCTGCTGTGGTGATAGCTGCCATAGTAGTAGCTGCCATGGCAGTGGATGTGGTGATGGTAGCTGTGGTGGCGGTGGTAGTGGATGTGGTGGTGATGGATTTGAGGTTCATAGCAGTGGTGGTAGTGATTCAGGAGGCTTCAAAATATATAGCATCACTGAGTGCTGCTGCCATGTTGTTGATAAATGTGACACTCATGGGGGTCTTTGGTTGTTGGTTACGGTCGAAATCATGATATTGGGTGTAGTCACGAATGTACACTGGGAGATAATTGGTAAAGTATACTGGCTATCTTACCATTGAAACATAGATAGGTTGAAACACTTTATATTACCTGGAGGGGTATCTTGTGCCAACTTCTTGACCATCCAGTCTCTAGATGGTTGCAAATTCCCCATGTATGCTCTTTACATATCACTTCACAACTTCGTCCCCTCTTCCCTTCCAGATTCCTAACTTATACTCTGCTGTGTAGCGTAACTTGTTTGTCATTCCTGTTCACAGTGGTAAATTTTCTACCCTCTGCTGCAATAGTTGTATTCTCTATCATCTCAATATTACTAGAGGGTTAGGGGTGGATGGTAGGAATTTGCAATGAAATGTGGGTGCAACTCAGCCAATTGGAATATTTCTTCCACTTCCATCTTGCAAAACCAGTCAAATGTTTAGTTTGGATATTCTCCCCCCTCCATACAACTATACTCAACTGTGTAATCTGAATAACTTTTGTTCATTTTCGTGATGGCCCCTGCAATAGCTTACTTCCCTCCCTCCCCCGACTTTCCCCTACTATTTCTATCACAGTTTCAATGGGTCTTCTGCCAGCACCGGATGTGTAGTGCCCTATATATCCACTAACACCTTGCACCTCCCCATATATTCAGCCTATACCAATGATGGTTTCTCCAAATCCTCCAACTCAATTCGGTATAGCTGTTGTCCAGTTATATATTGCCGGCCTACCACTGCCTCCACTTAGAATTCGTTTAATTACTCTAACACCTCCTCTTGTGTGATGTTCAGTGGACTAGTTTCATTTGTACTGTGTATACCATTCTCGTGAAAACAGAACTTCTACAGTTGACTATCATCCATCCACTGCACAAGCTCAGTTCCATATAGCTTTGCCAGTCGGCAGCAGCCAAAACTCGGGGAAATTCCTGTGACATAGTGCAGTCTCCGCTGCCAAGTATTGGGTTTTGCTCAGTAAGCCTGTTCTCTCATGGTTCATGTACAAAAGCCGATTTGGCAATTTGGAGGTCTTCAGCTGGGAGGTTAATTGCTCAGTCATAGTAGATTTTGTTGCCATCTCTCAACTTATCTAGCTTATGCATGGTAGTGTTACCATCTTCTCACTGGTGTTCCTGCTGCATTGCTCAACATGCTACCAGTGACATCGTATTGTGAACTTCTTGGGTCCAGTTGATTGTATTCCATGATATGTTCTGCAGCGCTATTCAAAGTACTGCATTACGATAAACATATGGCCGAAGGGCAACAATCTGGTCTTATGTCTAACGATAATCCAGCTGGCCAAATGCACCGCCATTACAAGGTCAATCCTGATTTCATTTTGTTGGTCAGAGCAGGCTCTGAGTTAGCATAGTGCATTTGCAATCAGACTGTGTCCTTGATAGCTTACTCCATTAGGGACAGCATAGTATGGAGTTATGATGATCATCCAGATATTGCAATATTTGAGGAGATGGTCAGTCCATTTTGGGGTCTCTGCTCCTCCATGGGTTACCAAACTCCCTGGTGTTGTGAACAGACAAAGATTGTTCATGTAAACGAAGACTGCTACTTTCTCCCATTAACCCTGCATCATTCATCATGCCTCTGCCCACCCACGGACAAATTCCACGGCTATCAGCAGTAAGTAGTACCTATTTTTCATTTTGGACATGTTCAAAATGTCCATTCCTCCTCACTGCCATATATGACAAACAGTAAGGCTGTTCAGTGGTTCATCACACAGTAGTGGCGCTCTAATTATGCACTGTTAGCACAGAGTCCCCCATGCTTGGCTGTAGTTCTTTATTTTGGACTGCCAGTACTGCTCTACTACCTTTCATGATGCTCCTGCTGCTCTACAGTGTACGCTCAGTTTGTGCACAGCATCCATTGCTTTCCACTTCTACTCTGTGATCCCAAACAATTTGCCTGGCAGTCTATCTGTGTTCCTTGTCCTGGAGCAGATTTCGTGGCTTGTTACCAAAAATGCTGCATTTTCTTTGGAGTTTATCTTTCTGGCCATTTCAGATTCCCCAGAACTTTCCATATCTTCATCCTGCTCCCTTTATAGTCATCTGCCAGTCTCCACCGAACAAATGGTTGGAATGCTCTCTTCGCCATCTGTCTTGCCAGCTCTCACTCCATCTGTATTCAACACAAATTGGCTTCAATTGGTTCTGCCACATCGATATGCTCCTCTGGCTCAGGCTCCCCTTCCCCTCCTGGTCGCCTCAAGAGACTATTATGATCTCCATTGATCCTCCCTGTAACACAATTTACGTTGAAATCAAACAGCTTTATTCAGGTGATTCAACTGGTGACCACTGATCCATGCATATCAATGTTGGATAAGTTTAGTTGATCCACTAATGAGTTGTGGTCCATCTCCATGTGGAATTCAACCCTGCATACACAGTTCCAAAGTTTCTTGAGTGCCTTCATTACTGTACCACATTCAGGTTTTGGTGTGTCATGCATTTTCTCAGCTTCATTCAAAGGCTACGGTCATAGCAATGTATGTGACAGTCCATTTTTTCATCTTCCTGTTGTAAGATAGACCCCTGCCCTTCCAAGCTGGCATTCAGTGCCATGACTATTTGCCTGGTACCATTGCTAATGTCAAATCTCTTCAATGCAGCAGCTTTGGAGAGAGTTTCCTTTCAGCTTACCATAGCTTTCTTTTCTTCAATCCCTGATTGAACCACATCATCCTTCTACATTCTCCATAAGAGGGGGCCTGACCCAATTGTATACTACTGGATCAATCTTCATTGGTGTGTGAACAGTCTCACATATACCGTGCAGTCAGTACAGTGTTTAGACTGGGGCAGATTCCACACCTTCTCGAGCTTTGACCGTTGTAGACTACATCCGGCCTCTCTGTCAACAAACCTGATCATTTTGACACCATTCCAGCACCAGTGAGATGTCTCTCCTCAAGTGTTGGCTGCAGCTCTCTCCATATCAGCAAGTATGTAATGAAGGTTCTGGTGATGTTCCATAACAAACCTTTCAACCCCAGGTAGTCCTTGTACCTTCTCCTTAGTGTATTGATTCTTTTGGCCCTGCACCCCAACATCTTCATCCAATATTTCCAGGATTGACCCAAGGTGGGCATTAGGTATTATCTGAGATACTCTGACAACTGCAGATACCGATTTTCTAGTTCCCAGTTCCAGTCTAATTGGCCCATATATACCATGCACTATCATCTGAAACGCCATATAGTCCCGGCTATTCTCATGTGACATATTATCGTTGTACCAAGTGTTCAGAGCAATCGCTGAGAAACTTGGAAAGCTGGGAGAGAGGTCACAACCTCTTAGACAGCAGGCAGAATGCTGGTTTCTTTCATCATATGCAGATTTGGGCTCACAGTGCAGGTGATAAAGTCATACTTCTCATTCTTTATTGCAACTGGCCAGCTCTTATTCCTAGAGGGGCCAGAAGTGGATTTGACTAGACCCTGCCAAACCTTCCTTTGTATCATCGCATTATCCACAAAATTGGCTTTCATGGGTACGCAGATTTCACCATCAATGCATTCATCGCGACCAGACTCCAGCTTGATGGGATGGGGTGACTCATCTTCATCACCAGTGGGTCCCAATACCTCTCGTGTTCAGGCTGCAGCATATTCTTTCTTTGACAGTATACCCTTAAGTGCCTTGTTTTGCTGCTGCTGGGATCTGCTTCATCAGTATTGAGACCAATGTCCTCATATACCGCATTCTTGGGAATCACCAGAGTATTCAGCATTTGTAAATTGTTCTTTGGCTGGGATTTTTCAATCAACTAATTGATCATGGAGTGATTGACCAATTGAGTCTTGCATAGCATTTGGTGTTGACTAATTCACCAGACATGCAAACATGCCTGATGTTCCATTGAGTAATTTGTACAATATTCTACCATGACACAATTTTGGCAATTGTACATATTAAAGCCCTCATAGCCTGTCAGATAGAATGAGACATGAACTCTCACCTACCTAGGGTTGATAAATGACTTCTTCACTGTGGCACATACATTGGCACTCATTTTGCTATGCAAAGCATATCAACTAATTCCTAAGAGGTGGCAGTCATGCACCCAAGATAGTATCATATTCATACTAAGATTCAATTTTGGAGTGCAATGTCAGATGTCAAAGTCAGTGTTCATGTAAGAGGCTGAAAATTGGAATGTACAGGGAGTGGTAGCCTGTTCAATGAGTCACTTGGAAAGTGCACATTATAAGCACAGAATCTCCTTCAGTCGATTGTCTTTTGGTGTCATGGGAGTCTGGAGTTATAGTTTGAATGAAGCCCAACCCAGACCTACAAACTGTTACGTATCATCGATTCAATCAGATCTGGTTCTCTTTTCACTCCCTGATGCCAGAATTTTGATCATCTTGAATCAGAACGCTATCGTCATCTCAGCAATCACTGTCCACATCATCATGAGGTTCAGTCTGGCGGTGTCAGTAACCACTGCAGGTACAGTCCATTTATGTTTTCACAAAAATCAATCTGGATCAATCCTGCGAGGGCTGAGAATCAGTGCTATGGAGATATAGCAAATACTGAACAGGCTTCTTCTTGCCCATCATTGTAGGCGGGGTGGAGGCAGCCCCTGTGATTCTCTCTCTGTGCCCCATATAACTACTGTCTATAATTGTAATATATAACTGTCCAGCTCTGGAGGACTTCATGAATATAACATATTTGGTGGTTCCTTGCGTTCCAGCAATGATGAAGATGGGTGTAGGGATTATGAAAGGAATATGGCTAACCATCATTCATGGTAGCATTAGTGTGCATAAAACAGCAAAAGCTTGCTTGCCAATAGTTTCCTTACCGCAGTGCTGTCTGATAAGTACACCTGATGTTTGCATCACCCTTCTTAATGTGCCCCTATTCAGCAATCCGGAGCAACATATAAGCATCCAAAGTCATTGTTGTACAGTGAGCAAGTGATCTGAATTGTGGCTCTTTCTGGTATGGATCTGCAATGGGTATAAACCAGGTGCGAGGTTCACTACTGGACCCAACACTCCTGTCCATAACACAATTGCTATCGAAGTTGTTACCATTGTTCCATCGATCTGGCAGCAACTGTATTGTCAACCACGATAAACTAGTCAGAAAACACAAGAACCATTGAATGTCTTTGATGCCATTTGCCAATGGGGTTGCCACTTACATCGATATGTATTGCATCGCAAGACTAAGTATAGGGTGCCATATGCATACTGTAATCAGGGGAGTCCATTGCAACAATTGTGCCATTAGCCTTTCTAAACTGGCCAATTGGGGTCCCAATCCTTTTCTTTCTGTGACTGGCATCAAGGATGATGCATAGAGATATACCAGGGCACCAAACGTATGAACTGTCTGCGTTCACATACTTGAACTGCAGGTGAAATGTCCCAATGGTCAGGAGAATGACAATTCTCTGTAGTTTACGGTGAAGTGCAACTCAATTGGATAACCACTTCCAGTAAGCAGTACCATAATTGAAATGTGAAGTTAACCTAGTGAAATTAGACACTACAGCATCCCATTCTGCAACTATCAGTTTAGCGGTATTTGAACCGATGTTTGAAGTTACTATGGTGATAAGTTTCAAGTTAATACCGTACAAATGCGGTTCGAAGTAGAACAACCCACCATGGCATTTGTGGCTCCATTCTGACTTCCTTGCCTCTTTCAATTTCTGCATTCTGGTTGGTTATGATGATCTCACATTTGTTGAACCCTGCAGGTGGATTCTTGATTTTTGGTTTACAGACAATAATCTTGCGCTATAGTAATGCCAGGGCTCTGAGAGTCTGATGATTGTTAGTGTGGCAAAAAGTATATCTCAAGAGCACAGCTGGGTCTAACCTTGCCTGTGCCACGGTTGGTAGCCAATTTACCACCCATTGCCAAGTGATTCTACTTATCTGTCATCCAATGTGCTGCATACAGTTCCAGAGATTGTAACTGGGTGGCTGGGTGGAGTGGCTTAAAAGTTTTGGTCTCCATGGTAATGCCTAATGCACCTATTGACTTCTCCAAGTTGTCAATTGAAAATTCCAGGTTATCATGCAGCTCAGCTAACCTACAAGCAAAAGTTAGGCTTATTCTAATATTCTGAATCAGACTGAGTGGTAACAACAGCTCTGACAGTAGCTATAACAGCAGCTCAGAGAGTGGCTGAGCTCTGACATCAGCTCTGACAGTAGCTCCAATGTTAGCTGAACTCTGACCACAGTTCTGTGAGTAGCTTCAACTGTGGCTGAGCTCTGACGGCAGCTTGGTGGCTCTTACCACGACCACTCTAAGAATGAATGTGCCTTACCAGTTCTCATCAGTACTATACACCTGGTACTCCTTCAGTCATTGCACATTTTAGTCTTTGTCTCCATCCAGTTCTGTCAGGGCAATGTTGTTGTAGTCAACATCCCACTGATTTAATTCATCCTTGTTATAAATCTCAAAGTCTTAGTCCTTCCCTCGAACTGTACAGCTGGAGGATTTTGTTGATTTCACATCTTAGCACTTGGCATTCTCTCAAGGTTGGAATCATTCTGGTCCTCAGGCATCCCGGGTAGCTCTTCCTCCCCATCAACCGTCTTCTCAGTCTCCTTCATGAAACAAACTATTGGGCTCCGATTTCATCTCCACTGTCAGCTGGAGACTAGATGTGTATGTCTTCACTACCTTCAATGTGTTGGTTCTCGTGATTGGCAAATGTTCATTCCAGGTCAATGGGGTTGCGCTTGAGATATTCCATTTCAGGGTATGTGTCATCCGCCTTGACGGACATAGCGGAAGAAATGAATGACACCATCAGATAACATTCAATGTGAGCCAATATTTGATAGTCATTCCAGCTCAAAGTGTCCTCTGGAATGTCACACCATCAAAATCTGGACATTTGACAATCAACTAGAGTTGATGTTGTGCTCACCAAACAGGAGTCAACGACTCCAAAGTATGTCATTAGATCACCTTGTGGAGTTATATAGGCAACACATTAGCCATAACACTGCAATGTATTAGGGGTCTTGAACAGCAGGTGTTTTCAACTTTTCCACAATATCTACCAGGTGATTATCTGCCATCAACATGAATCAGAGAATAATATGGTCTTCATGAGCCTTTTGGCATTGATTTCCATCTACAGTGCCTCCTAGAACCGAGTGAGTGGGCATGCTGGTTGAACTGTGGTGTGTACTCCTGGAGTTGAATTCTATGAGTGAAAGTGGAGAGGGATTACACATATCTTTCTGTCAGAAAAAGGGTCACTGGAGAGGTCCGCCAGATCTGTTGATCAGAAACAGGTCAAATCTAGGTAAATGAGCTTTCCCCAAAACTGGTGACATTTTTGGAGACAGTATTGTGGACATCACCACAGATCATATAGTGTCTGTATCAGTTGCACTTCCTCCCGGCACTGCTGAATCTCCCCTCGGCCACCATGAGGTTCACCTTGAAATTGGTAGTGTAGTAGACCCAATACAAACATCTGAAGTGTAATCAATAGCTGTAGTAGGAGTGACTAGAGTATTGACTCGTGAACAGGCTGAGTTGAACTTTGTCATCAGCTCAAGGCTTGATGCAGATTTTGGCATTGCAGTGGGCCTCATTGCAGTCTTTGACTTTCCAGCATGGCTTGTTGGGTCTTGCTTGGGTGTGATGGTGGCACTTCCAGTGAGTCTTGTCTGAACATATGATATAAGCCTAGGGATTGTATGAACGTCATCAATATTTTTCTTCATGTTTAGAGTATGTCCCTGGAGATCTCAATACTATTCAGCCAGTGTCTCCCAGATGACTGTGAACCCCTATTTGTCAGGTTAATGTCAGTTGATGTTAGTCAACATCAGATACTCAATTTCACAGATTCAATGTCTGAGACTCACTGTTAGAGACTCAATGTTGGAGAAAGAATGTCTGAGACTCAAGGTCACAGACTCATTGTCCAAGACTCAATGTTAGAGATGCAATGTCGGAGTTGAATTTACAAACCCAATCAAATATGTTTTCTGCACCTTACAACTGGATGTGCAAATTGATATTTCTGTACAAAAGCATAGTTAGTGTTAGCAATGGTTCCAACCCACTAGAACAGTTCAGGGTTAGGGTTGAAAGCGGATCCGAACCGTTGCAACGGGTTTTACCACATGGAAAACCCGGACCATTGCTTTTGGGCCGGTTCCCACCTGAAAACCTGACCCCAGCAAGCCTGGCTTTTTGGATTCAATTATGTTTTTGAGTTCTGCTCATATCGTGACATGATCTAGACGTTAATTATGCAGTTTCAGGAGCTCTTTCACTTGCTGTCCTCCTATCCGGAATCTGACGAATAGTTGTTGAGTTGCTGTTGAAAACCCGAGATCTGGGCATAATTGTACCTGTTATTTCTTAGCCACTCAACGAATATTGATTGGATTGCAAATTGGAGACCTGGGAGTAAAGGAGCTCTCTCAACAGCATCTTGTATATATATACCATGCTGTGATATGATCAGCACTCGAATATTGAATTGCAGCCAAGATTTTACAATTCGCAAAATGGAACTGTGGTGCGGGTCCAACCCGGCCAACAACCACCAGCTTTCGGTCCGGTTCAGATAACCAGGTGGCGCTGGTTTGTCGCCGCAGTTACTTGGCGGTTCATAACCCGGACTGGGGACTCAGTTCCCGTTCCAACCCAGACTGCAGCCGGGTAACCCGGAACCGTTGGTAACACTAGGCATAGTGGATTAGTTGGATAGAGTTGTCCATTCCTGGACTGCTGCCATGTCTTCAGTGAATGTAAACAGGCCACTAGCAGTATCCATGTCCCAGGTTGTATTCATAAGCACGTATTGACAGCATGATGTGGTCCAGTTTGAATTACCAGTAGGTCATCTTGATGGGACTCCTGGTGGTGCCATATTTAGGATGATTCAGTGGACATGAGAGTTGCACAGTTGATATGACAATTGCTGATGGCAAATGAAGGGCATCAAGTTTACATTGATACATCTGAGTAACATCGTGAAAATTCTATGTGATTTATACAAACAAGTATCAAATGCACTCTGACCAACACACAAAGGGTTGACCACTCCGATACCCAATGTTAGAGCAATGGGCAGATGTTGTTCGATCAGGTCGAGCAACTCCAGCAGATTGATGTCAATATTGTATAAAGCTACACAATGCTAGTTCGTTGAGATACATCAGATAGATAAGATTTAAATATTGTGGCAGTACTTTTAAAGAACACACAAAAGCAGGTTGAGAAGAACACCAGGGGTTATGTGTTGTAGAAATGCCAATCATGTTGCAGCCATGAGATTGGCTTACAGCATTCTGTTTTGGGAAGCGAAGAATGGTTCTTAGACCCAGAACTTTGCACACAAGGATACAAGGGGGACTGATCATGGTGTGTGGTTCAATAAAAATTATAAGGTTGGACTGGAATACCAGACTGTTTAGGGTAGACTGAATACACATCATTGGGACACGAGATGGGAGCCTCACTGTGATCATTCGCAGGTGCAGTGGCACTGAATCGCTACAATTCATGTTCAGTATCTTAGTCATTGATTTGCACTGAGTGAGGCTGGGTCATAGCCCAACAAAGTGAGCATACTTGCCACTGGCATTCCACCGATGCGAGTCTTCCTGGAAATTTGAGTTATCTTTCCACACCGAATTGGCCAGAGTATGAACTAGTTGATGCTATAGCCTTATTTGACATTGATACACAATGCTGGAAAGGTGAGACAGACATGTGCCTTGACAAAGGAGCCAGAATTGATGACATAGTTCAAGTTCAGTCTTGCAAGGATGATGACTAGAACCCCCTTGCTCCATTTGCAGTACCCCAAAAATAGCAACTTTGTCATCCTATTGTCGATAACAATGTAGGTAAAACCAAACTGAATAACATGATTAAATGAATACTTATAATAGCTGACAGCAATGCCAAAACGCAATGGCAGCTCAGTCCACAGATTCGGAATGTGGAAGAAATGGATGGCCTTATTAGCGGATGGGAGAGGAGTTTTGCTAACATTAAAGCAAAAGCTATACCATTGTAGTATCAGACCTCCATTGCAGCAATTCAATATATTTCCGAATATCCCCCATGGATGTATCATCTCTCGTACACACAGGTTGAACAAATGGCTTCCAATGTGGGATGTACACCTGCTGAGATGAAAATGCCTGATTGGTGGTTGAAACTCCCAGGAAGTTTCCTTGCATGTCAAAGATTGTTTCCTGTCGGATTTCCATTATATTTAGGGAGGTTAGAGTATGAGAGAGAGTACATCACAGTGTGTCAGTACTTGTCAGAGAACAATAGAGCATGTCAGAGTAATCATGTCAGAGAGAGCTTCTCAGAGAGAACATAACAGAAAGTGTGTCACAGAGTGACTGTGTTATGGAGAATATGCCAGAGTGAATGTGTCAGAGAGCATCTGAGTAAGGAGTGACAAAGAAAGTTTGTCAGAGGGCATCACCGTCAGATTGTCAGTGATTACATATTGGAGATTCATGTAACGGCGACACCTGACTGTGGCCGGGTAACGGCCAATCTATATAGTCGGCTCGCCACGTGACTTAGATCTCTAGCGATAATCTTACTTATACACCTATTTGCTATCACTCGAGTCCACGTTTGCAACCGTATACCATAATTACCATATGTATGCCTATATGGCCGAACGCTGGCGTATGTGCCCTTACACTATTATCGCTTTTTCAGTGAACGGATACGTTTCGCTCACGGCATTTACGAGTTTTACCCCTTTACCGACGCGCCACTTCATAAAGTCTATAATTGAGATTACACCCTTAACGACGACATATCGAAGCATGATTACTGCAATCACGGATATTGATCTTTTTATCATCCAATTGAGCACACTGATGGCAGCAGAGAAGAGTTCAGAGACCAATTGGCGCACGAGACGTGTCGCCACAATGAGGACGATTATCACGACTACAGGCCGCAACGATTCGATCCGGCGATTGAGCATATCCGAATACGATCGAGATATAGAGTCAAACGTCATTCCTACCAGCCAATTGAGTGCGATCAGCAGCCAGAGAAGCTACAATGGACGAGACGCATCGCGACCATGATGACGATTATGACAAGTACAGGATTCGACCCTTCCAACAAGAGAAATCGAATACCATTCCCACAAGCCAATGGAGCGCGATCATCAGTCGGGGAACCTACAATCAATGACGCGATCTTACCGGTGAATCAGCAATACCGAGAACCGAAGGCGAAGTCAACAGACGATTGCGAATAGGTGCATCGTGTGTACCTACAGCTCTAGCAACCTCGAAGAAGCCCGGAGGACAGCGAAAACCACAAACGCAATTGGGAGGGTCTCAGAATGGCGGCGATAAGAAATGCAACTTCCAACGATTCATCTCCGAACTTGCAGAAAGCACTTCCGCCAATTCCAATAATTCCAAAAATCCCGATCCCGGGAATTCACAATCCGTCAAGTCCAATAAGCCCAGTGGAGGCAGCCATGCCAACTATAATCAGCGCCGTGGCTCACAAAGGAAATCTGCGAAAGCCGAAAGGCAAACCGGCAATGCACTCGCTGCGGCAGCGCAGACCACAAAACCTTGTATGCAACCTTGGATGAGATACAACCTCACCAAATCGCCTTAAAATCAAGACTCATTCTGGAAGGTCGCGCTCTGATGTGAAGCCAATATCTATGTGGCACACAGAGAGCTGATTCGGCGTATATCATCCACGAAGACCTTGTATGAAATATACACGGCAACATGCAGCGAGTCAAAGTACAAATCGACTGCGGCTCAATGAGCATCTGTATATCGCCGAGCCTACTTAGGAATCTTGAGCTACCATACGAACCAGCATTCACCTCCACCCTGGCCCGGTGATGATGTATCGAGAGAATGGAATGGCCAGACTCTTGGTTCAGTATTTTGAATACATTAAACCGGTTGACGAATCGGAGGTTTTAGTTAGTCTTCCCAATGAAGGTATACGACCTAGTCTTGGGCTTGCCATGGCAAGAAACCTCGAAATCGACTGGAGCAATGGTCGATTGACAGCCCTGCGAGCGCGAAATGGACCGCAACGGGCGAAGATTCCAGAAGCAGATCACACAAGTCTGCCAGAACGAGGTGAGGTAACCAAAGTGGTGCGCCTGCCCCCGGGTATACAACTACTCGGGGCTGCCGCATTCGATCATCTCTGAGCCAGTGAGGAGGTGGTCAAGGCATTCGTCATATGACTTGGCGAATGTCAAGGGTTGCTGGGAGCATGACTGGAAGGCATCACCGAAAGTGAGAGAAACCCCAGGATGCTGAATGCGCGAGCAGGAGCAGCGGCGGTAGTTGCAGCAGAAGAGTGACACAGTGACGGTGCTTGAATGACTGCTACTGGCTCGCCGAGACACGAAGGGAGAAACTGGTCAACGGGGCTTGGTCGTATTGTGACAAACCGTCTGATCCAGCTATCCCGGGACCCCTACTCATCTCCACTCTGCCAAAGTACGCTACAATGTAGACAAGGCTAACGAGAATAGGAACAGACATAGTTAACGTGGAGATGGTAACAGATGATGGGGGTTCCATCCCAGCACAATATCAAGATTTCACAATATAAAGATTTCACAATATCAAGATTTGTCGTATCCTCGTGAGATACAAGGACTATGTGGACGTATGCAGCAAGATATGCCAACTCTCGCACCACACCTATCACGGCATGCAAAGCGAATTCGTGAGGAAGAGTGATTCTGGCTCGAGGAGCGTAGGAAGAGCGGGGGAGGAAATGACAGGGTGACCCCGCCGTGAGGAACGACACAAATTGCGTGGATCTACGAAATCTCGGAAAGAGCCAAGGAAGGACGGCGCACCGCGGCTCTGTGTGAACTACTGAGCTCTCAATACAGCCGCGGCGAACAACCAATATCCTCTGACACTGATCCTGGAGATGCTCGACAGGACCTCAGGAATGCGTATCACCCCATCCAAATCAATGAAGGCGACGAGTACAAAACTGAGCTACAATACCAAATCGAGGAGATAAGTCGTTGGCAGAGCAACGACCTTTCAAGAGAGGGATGACCCTACTGGAACCAAAATCCCCATATACAACGACCCTATCGGAGGTGCTGGAATGACGTACCAGAATGCACTTACCGACAGAGAAGCCCAGCGGCAATAACTGCACCCAGAGAGCGGGAATAAGCATACCTAGAGAATTCACGGCCAAAGCCCAAAGTCAGAGACAACGAGAACAGACCAAGCGAAGTCCGAACAGGTGAAAAACAAGTCGAAACACGAACCTAGTCAAAGCACAAAACAAGTCGAAACACCAAGCAGGTCAATGACCAAGCGAGTCAAAAGCAAGGCCAAAGCGAGTGGGAAAATGAGACGTGAGCAAGTGCAAAAATGAGACAAAGCAAGTCGACCAATACCAGCCAAATGACAAGTGAGGTCAAAGACCTCCGAAGTCCAGAGACGAAGGATGCCGAAAGACGCATCGTACAATAAAGATCACCATAAGTCTATCGAAGTCCATGAGTCTACCGAACCACGACGGTAATCAACAACCAATATGAGTCTAAGTTGTCGACGGAGCAACTAACTTCAAAAGGGGGGATGATCCTGTCAAAAATGCGCCCTACCGATAAGCCGAAAGCCCACCGTGAGGCAGTCAACCAAGACAGACTGAGAATTCGACTGAGAAGTCTACTGAGAAGTTGACCAGTCAATTCCTACTGACAAGCCAAAGCCCACTGGGATGAAGTCGACTGAGAAGTCGTCCGGCAAAGTCCAACAAGACGAGTCAATGCCACTACCGGCTTCAAGATATACTCTACAGAGCTTGCGGAAGCACTGCACAGAGCTAAGACAGCGCTAGCGCGCTTGAACTTGGTAAGTATAACCATTGTAGAGAAACTTACGTGTTAGATATCAACGAATAAGACGCGATTGACGTATATGATTGACAGCTACGACCGATGCCGGCAGCGGAAGCTCCCATCGATGCCAAGTCATGAGCGGAAGCTGTACCACCCTGACATTTTCAACAAAGACCTACACCGAGATACAAGCTACGGGAATGATGGTCGTTGGAGCATGGGTTTAGTTACGAAGTCAAGATATGGAGACTGGATCACTTTCAGATGTTTTCTTGTTTCTCTCTTCTCTTCTTCTCTTCTTTGGATCTCGGCCCGGTACAAATGGCGTCGGCACGGGTTTTTACCACCAGTCAATGGATGTGGAGTTTCCCCATGCGCCGGATCTGCCGAAAGGTCGCCATTGAGCTGTACCAATCGGTAGTGGGACTTATGATTTCGTACAAGTACGTACGCGGCAGGAATGTATAATACTTTTTCGCTTACTTTTCTTTTCTCTTGTACGGTTTATGCAGCCCAGGAGGTCTGCGCCGAAAGAGGGGGATAATGTAACGGCGACACGTGACTGTGGCCGGGTAACGGCCATTCTATATAGTCGGCTCGCCACGAGACGTAGATCTCTAGCGATGATCTTATCTATACACCTATTGACTAGCACTTGAGTCCACGTTTGCAACCATATACCATAATTACCATACGTATGCCTATATGGCCGAACTCTGGCGTATGTGCCCTTACAATTCATTGTATCATGGCTTGTAGGGTGTCAAAAGGCCCAGTGCCAGTGTTGATAGGATTTGTCTGGATATTATAACCTCATTGCTTATTGGTAACATATGATAGGAATTATTGCCAGATGGATCAACAGTTGTCCCCGTTAAACATTGCAGTACTGAAATCATGCGATCTATCCTCATTAGTAATGAAATAGCTTCTAATGTGTATTGCAGTAACAGTAACCGCCATTAGGCGAAGGGACTTTATGTTGTTTCAAATCAATTATTACTAGTCAGTCAGCAACTGAACTGTCAAAATGAAGCACAATCCCACTCCAATATGCTCCCATATCTTGACAATATTGCAACGAAATTGGACACTCTAGAGAAGCCTGTGAGGTGTAGAATTGCAGTTCTGTGTGCTGATCGTTTCACTCATCCCTGAATTCCCCGAATTGGGCTATTCCAGCGATACCGCCCAGTGGTAGAAACGTTTCTGGACAGTCGGATTGGGTCCAGTTCCTGATCCGAACAAAACCGTTTTGAAATTTGCAGTCTGGGTCGTCAATCCCCCGGAACCATCAATTCAGGTACCAGTCAATGGAAATCTCCCAACCTGTCTGAATTGGGCACGTTGTCAGCGGGTTGTCTGGCGGGTCCACCTGTAGATTTATATAATGCTCTTGCTTTTGATGTTTGAGAATACTATTTGATCAAAATAGCTTGTTCAGCATCCAATAATCACATTTTGCATGCTTTGCAGATTGCAATATCAATCATTTTGAAATCAGTGTTGCTCCTTTTGTATCTTGTACTTTTGACTACTAATGTGGTCAATAGTTCAGTTATGAGCTCAAGTATCTGCATAATGCCTTGACTACCCAATATGCCAGACCAAACTTTGTTGACACTCTGTTGATACTCATTTTCATGATGGGGTAATGAAGATAGTGTGCACTGATTTGGCTGCAAAGGCCGCCATTACATGCTATATGAATTATTGCCACAAAGCGACTCTCACATTGCCCAAGGTACAAGGCCAAGAATTGTTGACGCTCCTTTGACGCTCATTTTCAGAATGGGGCAGGGAGTGTGCCGCTTGTGATTTGGCTGCTAAAGGCGGCCAATACCTAATTTATGGATGTCTGAAACCAATCACCACTTAGATAACCCATGATGCAAAGCCAAAAAACATTGACACTTGGTGGACACTCATTTTCAGAATGGGGCAGTGACCATGTTGTTTTCTTATTTGCCTATAAAGGCTGCCATTGCTTTCATCATGCATAACCACTACCAGATCACTTGTTAATTACCTGACTTAAAAGACTAAACATCATTCATACTCCTTTGACACTTATTTTCATTATGGGGTAACAAAGATATGATGAAATGTTTTGCCTGAAAAGGCTTCCAATACATCGTATATGAATTCGTCGCTCAAATCAACACTTGGATAACCGAAGATGCAAAGCCAAACATCGCTCATGCTCGGTTAACGTTCATTTTCTGAATGGGGCGCTGACTGTGTCACTTTGTTTGGTGCCTATGAAGGCTGCCAAGACGTTGGTTATGCATAACAGCGACCAATTCACTTCGGAATTACCTTGCCTACCAGGCAAAATATCATTGACGCTCTGTTGACACTCTTTTGGATGTATTGTCTACTCAAAAACTGCTACCGTCAATAATTTTAAGAATAATGATTTGGACTTATCGGTTGCCTTTCTAACTGATTGAGACTCAGCCCTTTCGCAAGGCTGAGCACAGTAATATTCTTCCACAGGTCGCTCTCATGCTATTAAAACTTTTACCTCTTGCTGAACGATTAATTTCGCCTGCTATACTACTGTTTGGTAACCAATATTCACATGCAAATGCTCACCATTTTCCCATAATATTTCTCTAAGTGATATTGTCAGTCAAGCAACATATAGAACCAGGTGAAACGATATTGACCCGTTCTGTCCTACTGTTTCTTGTTGCCCTTACTCCCTCTTGTTTCCATTGCAGTGACCATAATCAATCCCTGTTCAGACTGTATTGTTGATTTCCGCATTGACCAAATCAAACAGGGAACATTTGGTGCAGCACTGACATCCCTGGGGGCAGGGCTCTCTGGATGGTCGATGCCCTTGCCCCGCTCTATATCAGTTTCGTCGTCTGGCTCCCAGTTGTCTTTGCTCCCATTTGGATTTTCCAAGTCAGCCTTCCAGTTGAGCCAATTTTCAGTGTCGGAACTTCTTTCAGGTGCGCTGTCCTCATCATGCCCTGCTCGATGACGGTCGATGGTTTGGATTCCACGGATATTGAATACTTGAGTTCGTCCTCCAGGGAGGTTCTTTGCAGACAATGCTGGTGGCAAAGGTGATCCTACCAACAATTTGAATGCAGCCGCACCATCATGTTGACAGTTTGACCAGGATGCTTTGATGATCTCTTCAGTATCTGAAATGTATCCTACAGCTGTCATTTGCTTGGTTTGGGCATGAGATTCATTCTGTGTAGCATGTAGGTTTTGGCTGCCCTGCCACATCTCCAAAAAATCATGAGCCATGGTCATTCTGCGCAATTTTCTGTCCACTGCCTTTATCTACACTTCCGAGTCATGTTCAGTTTCCATGGTATCCAATGCTGTGTACATGCCTGCCAATATCCTGTTATTGGCTCAAGCACACTACCTTACTATAACTTTTTTGTGAAGGGTCTGGCCTGTGGTTTTTTAAATGCCTCCAGGCAAGAACATCTCGCACATGGAAAAAACTGGCCTCCACTCCGACACCACGTGGTATCATAGAGAACATGTCGCATGCCACATTGGAGGGATCAGGGAACATTGAGTGCATTTCATCTTGCAGATGCTAACAGTCGGTGATATCCCGAAACCACACTGTACTGCTCATCTCCATGTGGTCAGAGTGGTAATCATTAGGATTTGGATTAACCTGCCCCCAGTTGATTGGTGTTTCAGGCAGTGAATTCAAATAAAGCCTTCCGACTTTCAATAAGCATGGTGCAAGCTGACTTTGCCTGGGTGTCATTTCAGCAACAATGATAGGCGTTAAGTACTCTTCATTATCGTTGGACAAATCATACGGATCAAACGATAATTCACGAGATCCAGTGGCCTTTGCAGATCGGGAGAGATTGCTGCTCGGAACATGTTCGGGTTTACTGGTGTACAATTGTTCATGTTTGGCACAGTATTGATTCTCCACATATTTCGGAAACACCTCTTCGTATTGGGCAGAATAAGAAGTCTCATCCTCAACATAAATAGCCATTCCCTCATCCCACTTCCTGATCGATCACATGTTCCGGAAAGCATCAAGGATATGTGCTGAAATGGGATGTATACCGGTCGTTGGAGTTATTTCAGCATCATATTTGGACAGCTTCTGACGTACAACCTTCACAGCTAAGTATAAGTGTTCCTTGCATTGAGTTTTCTTCTTCCCTACAGCTCGTATACATCAGCAGAATGTATTTTAGTCACTGGAAGACTCCAGGAGTGTCTGAGAGGATGTGGAGTGTAATCTTAGATGCGTCAATTTCAGCAGAGTATCAGACCCTAGGAGGGCATTCCTGCCGGCCTTCAGAGTAACTGGGATCACAGATGACTGCTACAGGAGTACAATGGGAGTGATTGTGATAGGTTTGGGAACATCTCAGAGCGCCGGAGAGAACTTTGGGTGCACCTGGGAGCGCCGGCAACCAGTCTGGGAGCGCCGGTGACAAGTTTCAGTGCGCCGATGACAAGCCTCGGAGCGCCGGCAACAACTCTGGGAGCACCTCGAATCACAGTAGAGCAGTCTGGGAAAAACATCATCTTTGGGAACGCTGCAGGTGCGCCTGGAAATCATAGCTACTACTCATCGTTCAACGATTTTTAAAACTCATCTATTCAGTTTGAATTCTCATCTATGTATCTATATAGCTACCGCTTTACACACGGTATATCTGGACTGGCTGCAGGCGGTGCTTGAGAGCATTCGAGGAGCGCCTGAAAATGACGATCGAGTGAACTCAGAGATACACTCTGAGGCCGTCATCGAGCGAATTTGGAGATGGACTTGGAGGTGGTAACTGAGCGTATTTGGAGATACACTTGGAGGCCATGATCGAGTGAACTTAGAGATGCACTCCGAGATCGTAAGCGGGCGAGATTGGAGATGCACTTAGAGGCCGTGATCGAGCGAGTTAGGAGATGCACTTGGAGGTCATGTTGGTGCCAACTTGGAGGCCGTAATGGAGCGAGTTTGGAGATGCACTCGGAAACCGTGATCGAGCGAGTTTGGATATCCACTTGGAAGCCGAGATCGAGTGTACTTGGGAGATGCATTTGGAGGCCATAATGGAGCAAGGTTGAAGATACACTTGGAGGCGGTGATCGAGCGAGTTTGGAGATGCACTTGGAGGCTGTTATCGAGCGAGATTGGACGAGTACTTGGAGGCAGTCGATGGACGGCGCGCCGAGTGATGAGACTCTATTCATCAGTTAGTTAACTGGCAACCGTGGGAATGTGACAATGTGACTTAACCTTTGATCTCTCAAGAAGAGCTGGCTAACGGTGGTCGATCGTGTAGGGAGGTACGCCGGAAGCTGAAGCTACATTCAGGGGTCAACTCCTAATCATGAGAATAAAGGGAAGACAAACAATCTTGGGTGGATGCTGAACTCGGTGTATGCTGTACTCGGTGTATGCTGTACTCGTTGTCAACTCATGATCATGGCATGGAGAGATAGAGAGGGATGACTTAACTTTGTGTTCTGCGATGATGCTTGAGTTGTGGACGAGAAAGAGAGCGATGGGGGATGAGGCTGGGAATGTTGTGGAGGATACGAGCGGATATGAGAAATCAGGGGTACGACTTGCCTGATTGGGTTGGGAAGACCTTGTATCGGTGTATTTACACAGCGGATCGGGGCTCGTACCAACTGTATCGGGGATGGTTAATTGACTTGCACACGAAATTCTCTAAGTCCCAGTTTCTGATGATGATTTCCCCCATCTCCTCTCATCTCTCTCTTTCTCATCCTCAGGTTTACCATCACCTAAGAACACGAAGTTATGTCATCGCTCTCAATCTCTCCATGCCATGATCCAGAGTTAACACCAAGAACAGCTTACACTGAATACAGCATACACCGAGTACAGCATACACTGCGTACTGCATACACCGCGTACTGCATACACTGTGTACCGCATCATCCCAGGATCCACTGTCTCCCGCTCCCAGCCAGTCTCTCATCTCTCGGCGGACCATGTTGTACTCAATTCTCCACATTCCCACAATCATGAGTTAACCAATGAATAGAGTCTCAGCTCCCGTCGCACCTCCCTCCCGAACTACCGCCTCCAGATTGATCGCCTCCAAGTCCTCCTCCAATCTCGCTCGATCACGGCCTCCAAGTGCATATCCAAACTCGATCAAGGCCTCCAAGTGTTCCTCAAAGCTCGCTCGATTGCGGCCTGCAAGTTCGCACGATCACGGCCTCCATTTGCATCTCTAAACTCGCTCGAACACAGTCTCCAAGTGTAACTCTAAACTGGCATGAATACGGCCTCCAAATGCATCTCCAAACCCGCTCGATCTCAGCCTCCAAGTACGTCTTAAAGGAGCGATGGCGGGTCTACGGAGATACAGGGGTAACGGAGGTGGCAAGAGTGAAGGGGAGTATATATTTGGCAGACCCCAGAGTTGATAGACATCATCCCATTTCCATCTCATCTAATCATAAAAAGACAATACACACTCTATCTTTCCCAACTTTTGGTCTCACTCGCTCTGTCCGCAAGATCGTGGATCCACGCAATTGCGTGGGATCCTCAACACCGGGTAGTATCATATCTTCTCACCCGATTCCTACGCTCCTCGAACCAGAACCTCTCTTTGAACCAGAACCGGTTTTGAACCAGAAGCGCTCTTTCTCATGAATGCCATTTTGATGTCCCAAGAGGTGCGGCGGAGTGTTGATGGTGGGCTATCTGGCTTCAAGCTCCATCGTTTCACCAGAACGGCCTCCAAATGTAGCATCTCTAAATGTTCTCTCAATGGGTGTGGCATGGTGCTACTCCAATTATGCTCGAGTACCATCTGCGGCCAGATTGACCCTATGTATATATAGAAAGAGACTTAAATAGTGCAGGCCATATTATGATGTATCGAATCTTGTGACTGTAACAAAGATGAATATGATAACACGAAATGCCTTGTGGTTATGTAAGAACCACTGCTGTGAGAATACGGCATCAAGTCTCCCACAGAGCTGGGCAGCGGTCTCGGCCGCTCTCGAAGTGTCACACAGAGCTGGGCAGCAGTCTCAGCTTCTCTCGAAGTTTCCCGCAGATTTGCACAGTGGTCTCAGGAGCTCCAAAATTTGACAATCCTAGATGGAGCATCCTGAATGCACCTCCATAACTACAGGTGCTTTCAGGAGCACCCGAGAATGCTCTTGCAGAGTCTGAGAGCCCTTTGCTTAGCTCCAGTGGGGTCTGGGAGCGTCTGGAAGTACATAGACGCACTGCTGAGGTCACCTGGAGTGTCTGGGAGGATTGCGTGAGGCTTCCGGACCGAATTAGATTTTCCTGATGCACTGATAATGCTTCCTCAAATTACTCGATGACACGTGAGCTGCAATCATCACTTGATGCCTCTGGAATCGAGTGGCCGGCATTGAGGAACCACATACCATGCATGGCGCACGTCATACAGCTCGCTTTAGGTGCATTCATGAGCAGTCTCGGTGTGAAAGACCGCACCAAGTCTTGGGAAGCCCATGAGCGCGATCAGCAATTTGGAGAGAATGAAAGCATAGACGTTGGGAAGAGTCAAAGACTTTTAAAAGAGGGCTATGTTAGAATCAATAAGGTGTCGGCCATGAGACCAGGTTTAGCAAACATTATTGAGAAAGTACGTATTTCATGATATTTTGAAAGTCCTAAAGCTGACCTCCATATAGCAGAGAATGCTTGCTGTATTAATTACGCTAACACCTGGTCGCCGAAATGAGTTTCTTGACTGTCAAAAAGCCAAAGTCCGCATTGCAGTACTTCCGATTATGGATGTGAAGAACCGTTGGAACTCTACACTGGAGTTGCTTGAGCGCATGTACTGATTACGGGAATTCACACGCGAGTGGCCTCAAAACCCACAATACAGTCAATACCGGCCGCTATTCACAACTCAGGATGAATGGACGATTGTCAAGTATGTCATGGACGTATTGAGGCCATTTCGATATTGGACCCTTTGGATGTCGAAGAGGCGTACAGTCACATTGCATCACGTTCTCATAGTATACAATGACATGTTCGATCACATGGATGGCGTGATGCGAGCTTTGGCCAAGATGAAGACTCAATGGAAGGAAGACTTGTTCTTCGCGGTGAAGTTAGCTCGACAGACGCTATCCAAATACTACGCCGAAGTGACTCCAACAACGAGCATGCTTCTCATTCCCGCAAACATCCTGGATCCTTTCAGGAAGTTGCGATCGTTCAGAAAGTGGGACAAGGGAATGGATATCAATCCTGAGCAGGAGACATCCTACACAACACAATACCAGGAGGCCTTTCTGAAGTATGTGGAGAATGACTACTGTGCCAAACATCGACGTGTGCCAGTCAATACACTCGAAACCGTAACTAGCAGCAATCTCGTCCCCTCCGCAACGGCTTCAGGGTCCTATGAATCATCATTTGATGCATATGATTCGTCCAGTGATGATGAGGAATACTTACCGCTTAACAAGGTGGCTAAGACGACCCCCGGACAAAGCGATTGCGCAGCCCGCTTATTGACCGCCGCCAGGCTCTGTTTGAATTCACCGCCTGAAGCACCAAAGAACTGAGGACAAATTAATCCTAATCTTAATGATTACCACTCTGATCGAATGGAGATTAGCAGTACATTTTGGATACCGGACACAACCGATTGGTGGCGCCAACAGGAGGAAACGCACTCAAAGTACGCCGATCTCTCCAATGTGGCGCGCAACATATTCTCTATCATACCACGTGGTGTCGGAGTGGAGGCCAGTTGATCCCTTGGCCGAAATGTTATTGGCTGTAGGCAGTCAAAAACCACAGGCGAGACCATTCGCGAAAAAGTCGTTGTAAGGTAGTTTGTTCAAGCCAATAACTGGATTTGGGAAGGTGCTGACCCGGAATTGGATACCGCAAACACAGAAAACAACTCGGAAATGAAGACAGAGGCAGAGGAAAGGAAATTGCACAGAATGGCCTAGGTTCACGACTTTTTGGAGATGTGGCAGGGCAGGCGAAACCTACGTGCTGCCCAGAAGGAATCACGCGCTCGAAACAGGCAGAAGACTGCTGTAAGATTCATTTCGGACACGGAACAGATCGTCAAAGCATCCTGGTCACTCTTTCAACATGATGGTGCCGCTGCATTTACATTGTCAGAAAGCTCACCTTCGCCACCAGCTTTGTCTGCAAAGGACCTCCCTGTAGGAAGAACTCAAATCTTAAATGTTCACCAAATCCGGAGAATCAACCGTCATGCAGAGGAATGCGACGAGGATAGCCCACAGGAATCGATTTCGGACACCAAAGATTGGCTTAACTGGAATGGCGGTTTGGATAATCCAAATAACAGCAAAGATGATTGCGCAGCGGACAATGAATACAATATAGAGCAAAACATTGGCATCAAGGATTCGGAATGCCCAGAGCAGCAGGATGTAAGCGCCGCGCCAAATGTGCCCAGATTGGTTTGGCTGACACGGAAGTCAAAGAGACAGGCTGAACAGGTGTTGGTTACGGTCAATGCAGTAGAAACGCGGAGAAATAAAAGAGGGAAGAAAAAGTAGGACATAATGTGTCCATGGTTCACCAGCTTTATGTAGCTTGACCGAGAGTTTCAGTTCGAGATATATTATGGGTGAATGGTAAGAAGTAGCTTGTGAATATCGGTTCATAAAGAGATGTATAGCAGGCGCAATGAATCTTTTGGCACGATGCATCATTTTTAGTCGTGTGAGAGTGAAAAGTGCAACATAGTTACGCTGCTCGTCTTTGCCACAGGGCCGAGTCTCAATCATTCAGAAAGACAACCGATAAAGTCAAATCAGGATGAAAACAATTATCGACGGCAGCAGATGTTGAATGGACAATACATTAAAATGAGCGTCAACGGAGCGTCAATGATTTGCTGGCTTGTAAGTACGGTAATTCAACAGTGACTTGGTCGTTGTTATGCATAACGGACGTACTGGCAGCTTGCATTGGCAAAAGAGATAGCAACACAGTCACCGCCCCATTCTTAGCATCAGCGTCAAAGGAGCGTCAACGATTTGTGGTCTTGTAAGTACGGTAATTCACAAGTGACTTGGTCACTATTATGCATAACAGACGTATTGGCCGCTTTTATTGGCAAAAGAGATAGCGACACAGTCACCACCCCATTCTTAGCATGAGCGTCAACGGAGCGTCAACAATTTGTGGTCTTGTAAGTACGGTAATTCACAAGTGACTTAGTCATTGCTGTGCATAACGGACGTATTGGCAGCTTCTATTGGCAAAAGAGATAGCTACACGGTCACTGCTCCATTCTTAGCATGAGCGTCAACGGAGCGTCAACGATTTGTGGTCTTGTAAGTACGGTAATTCACCAGCGACTTGGTTGTTGTAATCCATAACGGACGTATTGGCAGCTTGTATTGGCAAAAACGTAAGCAACACGGTCATCACCCCATTCTTAGCATGAGCATCAATGGAGCATCAATGATGTTTAGCTTTGCATCTGGAGTACGTTATGTTCCGATTGGTTGTGGATATCCATTTATGAGATATTGGCAGCCGTTCACAGACAAAAACATCGGCGACATGCTCCCTGCAGCATCCTGAGAATGAGCGTCAATTGGGCGTCAACAGTTCTAGGACTTGCATATCTCGTAATCAAGGCATCGCGTGGATCTTCCCGAGTATAACCGTATTATTGACCACCTTGCTAGGCAAAAATACCATATATCGAAGGTGAAATACAGATACCAAATTACTCGATATTGCAAACTGCTCAACAAGCAAAAGCACATTGTTCGTTGCTGAAAACGCGATTTTGATAAGATACTATTGACACACTGCAAATTCAACAGCCTTATATGAATCTATAGATGGACCCGCTGGGCGACCCGCTGACAACTCGCCCAATTCAGACGGGTTAGCAGTTTTCCATGGAACCGTACCCGAGTGGGCAGTTCAGGTTTATTGATGACCCGGACCGCCAATTTGGCAACAGTTCAGTTTGGACCGGGACCAGGACCCGAAGTGACGGTCCGGAACCGTTGCTAACACTATCCAAAGGCACTCCGGTCTGCTGTGATTGGTCAATACAACAATCAAATCGATGTTAGTCTATTTGTGATCTTTCTCAGCTTTCCAATTTTGAGTCTGCGCTGTGTTTCCTTCTGGGTTGGATCTTGGGTTTCCGGGTTTGTTTGGGTTTCTGGATTACCTCTCTTGGGATCTGGGTCTGGATTTCCGCATGTGCTTTGCGGGGTTTTGGGTCGCGTTTGGATTATCTCACGGTGTTGTCTGTTTGGCAGGTTTCAAGCTGGATAGATGACTATTTCCGACCAATGGAGTAATTCATTTGCTGACTTTGACTCTGACAGCAACCACTCTGACAGACGCCCTCTGACAGCAGCTCTCTGGCAGCGGCCACTCTGACAGAAGCCCTCTGGCTGCAGCCCTTAGACAACAACTCTGACAACAACCTGACAACTGCTCTGACAATGACTCTCCAAAGAGTTTGCCATGACCATGCTCGGTGAACCAAAAGTCATCATCATTTTGCAATGCGAAATCTCTACTGGTAACTGCTCTTCAGGCATATCGCCTAGCAAGTACTCTACAGTCAAGGCGACAATAAACGATGGTTTCAGTACTTGCTAAAACCATATTGATTGGAGAACACGACATTGAACTAAACCGATATCCCTTATTACCAATACAAGCTGATACTGACCCCCAAAGACCTACACAAGCGAGCAAAATGAATATAAAGTGCTCAAACAGAAGTCCTATCCAACTAGATATCCATGCCACCCGGTTGTAGGCTCAAGTTTTTTATTAGTGTGTATTCACTTCGGAAATAAGAGAGACACTCACAATGCCAAACATGGATGCTTCAATGCTTTCGAAGACGGATTCAACTTGGCTCTCTTGCGATGGGCATGGCTGCAGAGCCCATAGGTGGAGTAGCCGCCCCTCTCTTGGTCTCGTTAACCGATATATCATTGTGGGAATGGCGCCAATCCCGGGTTTCCGATGAGTGGCCAGTTGTAGCAGGCATTGTACGGTAGTTCAGTAGAGAACATCGTGGGTAGACTATGGAAATATATGCCAAACGAGAGTATGAATTCTAGAGCCTGCGATGGTGCTACCATAGTACTCCACCACCTATATATATACTACATACTCCAAACATAATGTTGCCAAGATCAGCTGAAGTAACACCCAATCCCCAGGCCACATAAGTATAGTTACAATGGGTCCGTGATATTGATTTATCTACCAAATCAACGGGCCACACAGTAAACTACTACAATGGGTCCGTAACATCGATTCTTCCATTTCAATTGCATACATAGCTCAGTTGTGAGTAAAACCGGCCAATCGAGCACAACTCAGCTCTGACAAGGTTGCTATGACAGGTTGCGCTCACATGGTCGCTCTGACGGGATGCTCTGACAAGGTTGCTCTGACAGGTTGCTCTGACATGTTGTTCTGACAAGCACATCCTACTCTAATAAGCACAAGTGCCAACTTGGTATGGCCGACAATAACCACCTACTCTACTTTGGATCCGAGAAGACTAGTGGTCATGAACCCTGGTGGCTGTACCACACAGATCCCATATTAGTGTAAGGCAGTGCACTTGGTGTATACCACCTGATCTAGTGCTGTGCTTTGCCAATTGTGGCAAAATTCTCACACTACACTCTCCCTGAAAGACACAGTAATTTACGGCAATACTAAGCATTTCATTGTCCGAATTCTGTCCTTAATGCAATTGCCATACAACCTCAGCTGCAGGTATAAAGCAGTTTGGAGGGTCAGCTAGGGATAACAGTGGCCCGCAGTGTCCAACCAAACCTTTCTCAGCAGCCCTTGTTGGGGGCCTAACCACCCTTATCCAGTGTAACCATCACGAACGACTTCCCATAGGGATTGGCATGACGTCCGACACTTAACCAGGTAGGTTAACCGCTGACAGTCCTTAGTAGGTACCTACTCCCGTACGTTGGTGAGCTGCACCGCAAATCCAATCGACCTCCATCTATGTGGAGTTTCATGATCCTGTACTACTTGCAATCCTATATTCGAATTGTATCGTCATTATTTTGTTTGCCCTCAGGTTGCGTCAAAGGTCATTGCCCATGGAGCACCAGTGGAGAGATCTGGCTGGACTTGCGAGACTGCACATGTGTTTTACGGTGATGTGTGGTCGAGTAGTCGAGTGTGTGAGGGCTTATGCGAAGGCGTGTCTATTGTATCGTGTAACGAAACATGTTGCATTGACATAAGGTCGATCGATGACTAATGGCGCAAACTACACGTATCAAGTTACATCATAGGCCTTGGCATATTGATATCCATACTTCGAATGAGCTCAACACTCCTTCAGGATGGCTATCACATCCGTGTCAAACAAAACAGGAAACAAAAGAGAACAGGAGCCCATCAGACAATGTGGATCTCCACGAAACGAACGCGCCAAATCCAATTACTTTCCGAAGCCATTCCAGAAGCCATTTCCATTTCCATTTCTCATTCTATTCCTGCAACCATTTCCAAGCGTGCCAAGGCCATTCCTGAGGCCATTCCTAAATCCAATCCCGAGGCCATTCCTGAGGCCATTCCTGAGTCTAATTCCGATCATCCAAATTGCCGCACACTGCTTCAAGAAGGCAGGCTTCGGCATTGGCGTTGAAGCAGTCAGCGAGCATCTCAGCAGTCGGTACTTAGCTCACGTTGATCTCTCCATCTCTAGCCATATCTGCAACAATATAGTACTTGGTCGCAATGTGTGCAACTGCAGGTGGGTGGCAGATTCTGATCTCGATGCTCGCGATCCGTGAGAGTGAAAGGGAGAACACGTGATGGATAGTCACTCTGCCAACCTCGTTTAAGAGATGCAAGATCTGGGTGAGTCTCATGCAGCCTTCTCCAAAGGCATGGTGTTCGGCATTGGTAGTGAACTGGGCAGTCGACTTCTGTTTTCTCGATCGCCAGGCGACGGCTCCTCTGAAGGTAATAAGCAGTCCACTTGTCGATTAATAGTTATCCGGGCATCCAGCATAGTCCGAATCGACATAACATTCAAGTACGCGTTCTCCTTCTCCTCCGAGGGCGATGTCTCCAAGTGTTCTTCCGAGTGCTCCTCCGAGATGTAGTCGGCAGTCCTTCAAGCGGTTGAGGTACCGAATCATGTGCTTGTGAGCTACCATACGCTCATTGCTGAGGTTGTGATTGAACTGGCTGAGAACTCCGATGGGATATGCGATATCGTGCCGAGTGGCGGTCATTGCATACATCAGGCTTCGGATCATCAATTTGTATATGGTCGGATGGCACGCCTGTTTGTAGGGCTTCCTCTTCTGAAGCTTCATTGCAATTGGCGTGGCAACTGGCCGGTACTTGTCCTTTGTGGACTACGCAAAGATCGTCAGAATGTCACTGGGCTGATGGATGTCGATCGTCTGATGCTCCTGACTGGTTTCGGTGTTCATGCCAAGACAGAAGGTGACATTCCCGAGATCATGCATCCAGAATGTCTTCTACATCTGGTCCTTGATCTGCCCAATCAAGCCCTGGTTAGCAATGGTGAGGAGATGTTCGACTTACAGAACGACTGTGGCAACAACCATGTTCGGATCCTGATCATGGAGCACGAACAGTCTTCCGTTGACACATGATGCCACGAACCCAATCGTGATCATGACGTCCTTGACAGTGCCATAGCAAATGTGCGATGACTGTTTCAGGCCATAAAGAGACTATCTCAAGCGGAGTACCATCTTCCGCAAAGTCTCTGATCATGGATGATTGCATCGGCTCCTGTTCTGAAGCAAACGAAAATATCCCTGTGGCAGCCGCATTTAGATGTCTTGTTCCAAGTCGACTCCCAAGCAAGCCGTGCAGATGACAATTTGATGGATCTCATGATCTTACTTGGCGGCAATCGCGAGTGCCAGCCTGACATGGTGGAAGTGATCCATCGGTGTATACATAGCCTGGTAGTCGATGCCTTCAATTTGGTGATTTCCTCCGCAGAGTGGCCTGGCCTTGAACCACTGCACATTGCCTGCTCCGTCACGCTTGATCTTGTATACCCAGTCATTTGGGGAAGCCTTTCTCACTTCCGGAAGCTACACGAAATCTCTAAAGAAATGATGCTGACCAATTGCATGGAACTCTTGTGCTATCACGGTATCCTGTTTGTCGGCGAGCGGAGACTCGGATGCTGCTTTTTAAGACCTTGGATCGTCAATGCCATCCTCATGATCGTCGGAGATCACAGCTGTAACATAGATGGGAATTATATCCTCGAATTCCTTATCTTTGAGAACCAATTTTACAGACTCTACCAATTTGCCAGCGCGGTTGCGGCGACTACCTTCGGCTGGCGGCTTCCATGCCTCTCCATGTGACGTCTGAAGGTCTGCCAATTCTGGTGACATGGTCAATGGCTTCGGAGGTCAATTGTCGTCCAATGACTCCTCCGTTTGACGTTTGGTTGGTTGCTTCTCTATGGGTTTGGGTTGCTCGATGACATCTCTGTTGAAGTGCTCATTCAAGATCACTTCATCTGCAGCATTGGGTGCTGTGTACCGCTCCCCTTCTCTGAAATCCACATCTCGGGAGCGGTGAAGCATCCTGACCAATGGATTGTATATGTAGTATTGCGTGGTCGATATGCTGTACCTAACGAATGTGCCAGGAGTGGCTCTGTAATCCAGCTTCTTTCGTTTCTCTTTCAGAACGTGTATGAAAGCCAAGCATCCGAACACACGGAGATGCATCACAAATGGCATCCTGCAAAGCCAGGCCTCGTACAGAGTCTTCCCGACTCCTCATTGCATCTGAGTGCGGTTCTTGAGATAGTCCGCCACTGAGACCGCAAATGCCCAGTACTTCTTACCAAGCCCGGCATCATCCAGCATGAATTGTACAGATTCCATGATCCTGAGGTTCGCCCATTCGATGACTCCATTAGACTGAGTAGTGTAGGGTGTAGTCATTTCCTTGAAGATCCCTTCTGATTTTAGGTATTCTGCGAACGTTGTGGAGATATACTCACTGCCTCCATCTGTACAATTTCGCTTCCCTTGCTTGCCTTACGCCTTGTCTCTAAGAGCTTTCCATTCATTGAATTTCTCAAAGGCTTCTGACTTGTACTTCAATATGTACTCATCCATATGCCTCGTGGTGTCGTCGATGAAGGGCAGCATATATCGAACCCCTGCGATGGCTGTTTCCAGGGGACCGCATAAGTCCAAGTGCACAAGCTGCAGAGGGTCAGTGGCACAGGATGTTGTGTTTGGAGTGAAGGGTTTTCTCCTCAATTTGCATTTGATGCAACTCTCGCAATCTCACTTGCCGGTCATTCTGGCAGCATGGGTGATTGTCGCCAAGATCTCCACAGCCTTGAGACCGACGTGTCCCAGGCGGCGGTGCCATAACATCCGCTTCTATGCATCGTGCCGAGATGCATGCCCAGTCGTCATAAGTGCCAGCAGGAAGCTGTCGTTGATATCGGTGTATTTGGTCGATTCCGGACCCCGATCCACAGGGAATAGCTGATCGACCTGATGTGGAAAAGCAATCAACCTGGCATGACGATTGTTGAGGTTGAGACCGTAGTCATTTACTGGTTCAACTTTGACGTAGTTGTCCATGAAATCAGAATGTGAGATGAGATTGAATGATCCCGGCAAATGCACCACTTTTTGAAGTATTATCCTTTCTGTCTATCCATCTGGCAGCTGGCAAATTGACCAAACACTCCCGTATCCAGATGCAAACAATGTGACCCCACTGAATTGCTTCACCTTCTTCGTATTGGGAGGATATTCAGTGTGGGTGATGAACATTGATCGATGGCCCGCGATGTGAGTCGTGCATCTGCAATCGAAGAACCAATCACTGGATGATGCATTTGAGCTACCCACCATCCAATGGTTCTGGATCAATGTGGTGAGAGTCAAAGTTGTCTCAGTCGATGCTTTTGCTGCAGTGTTGGCAGCCTTTGGAGGATTGCCGTGTTGCTTCCTCAAGCAGTTCACAGTGATATGCCCCAGCTGCTGGCAATGAAAAAACTTCCGCAGATCCTTCTCTTTCCTATTGTCCGTATTATCTCCCTTATCATCTCCCTTATCCCCCCTTGGACTTTTGCCGCCTTTACCGGCTTTATAGCCATTACCACCAACTTTGCCACCCTTCTTTGCAAAGAGCAGAGCTTCTAGAGCGAGCCCATTCTCTCTCTTGATTGCAGCTTGCTTTTCAACAAGCTTGGTGACGATCTCATCGGGGGTGGCAGACATGGTGGTGTTCTTGTCCATCATGAGCTCCAGGAAGACTTTCCTCTCGTCGTTTCTTGGGATCCCGCAAAGGAGGTGGAAGAGGTGCTCCTGCTCACTTTGCTTAGCGATTGTGCTTGCATTCGCATCGGTGGCTGTGCCGGCAGCATCAGTGGCAGCGGTCGATGTTGCTTTCGGTTCTGCGCAGAGATTGTGATCCTTGATTTTCCCATCGATCCACGATGCATAGTTGTCGACATCTCCGCAGTCCTGTAGCTTGATGCTCCAATGGTCTTTCCCTAATCTCAAAGATGTTGAGCTTCAACTTTGACCTGTAGGCTGATGTTAGCTTTTCCGAAATCGTCTTCGCATTGACGACGACGGTGTATTTCACTTGTATTCTCGGTTCCATGCCGAGCAGGATAGTCCAACTGGCAACACCATGGCGGTTCATCCAGTCTTTGAGAGTGGCCCTCTCTGCAGCAGTTGCGTTTGCAGCTGGCTCTTCCGGCTTGTCATTGAATCCTTTGATGATACCATACACTTGCTTCTGCTCGAGAAGTAGGACCATCTCGATTGCCCAATGTGCATAGTTGGTGCCATTGAACTTGGTGATTGTGATCGTCGTCGAACTCATCATGCATGATCCAAATGGTGTATCCCAATCTTCAGTTGAAGTAGTCTCTCGGACTCCACACGAGACGTCCAGTAGCCGCCATCAGAAACACTGCAGAACGCAGTTTAATCACTTAGCGTGTGCAGACCCATCTCCATTACAATGTTGACCTCCACTGGACAAACAAAAGTGGAAGTGTTGATTGTCGGGTTTCTTTGAAACGCAAGTACTCATAACCTGGTGTACAGTGACGTGTACTCGAGTAGTCATGTCTGCGCAGGCGTATGCGAAGGTTTATCTATTCTATTGTCCAACAAGTCATGTCGCATCTACCTAAGGTGATCGATGACTAATGGTGCTAACTACAAAACAGGCAAGTTACATCATAGTCTTAGCCATAGTGATTTCCGTGCTTCCAATCAGCCCAACAACTATTCGTGACTGTTTCTGCCACTTGAACTCACATTTCAGTGATGACCTTAGCGTGCTGTATCGAGATTCACCTGGATGGTGGGATCCGTTGAGTGAGATTCCAGCGTGGTTGCATGAGAAGGGTATCATAATGTGGCCCAATGTGGAGGTTTGTGGAAAAGAATATGCTTGGGAAGATTGGCAGATTACTGAAGCTGAACAATGTACTATAATATCAATTCTAACTTATGGAACCTATAACTGACTCTGAACATGGGAAGGTCTAGTATAACTTTGACTCTACGATGGGGAAACCCAATGTATATACGGCATTACTTTGACTCTGACAATTACATTAACTCTGATAAATTTCTTAACTCTGATAATCACCCTACTCTGATATGGGAAGCAACGCCATGAATAATACGACATCACTTCAACTTTGACTCGGTCGACCCTACGTATATGGTATAACTTTGACTCTGAACAATACCGTAACTCTTACCATTTCTATAACTCGGACGACCACCCCACTCTGATCCGTGAAGTGACCCCAGCAATGATATGACATCGCCTCAACTCGGACTCGGGAGATCCAATGTATACGGTATAACTTTGACCCTGACAATCACCCTAACTCTGACAATCACCCTCACTCTGACAATCACCCTAACTCTGACAATCACCCTAACTCTGACAATCGCCCTAACTCTGACAATCACCCTAACTCTGACAATCACCCTAACTCTGACAATCACCCTAACTCTGACAATCACCCTAACTCTGACAACATCAGCAATGACCCTAATTTTCCGTCTGAAACACCCGGGTGTTCCGGACGGCTCTGACGGCTCTGACGGAACCTCGTACGCTCTGACGGAGAATTTCACGCTATCCGTCGCCCAGGCGACAGCTCGCGTTGCATACGTACCTCCTTTACTTTGTGGTGACGTATACGCATCATCAGAACGACACGTGTGTTATACTCTTCTCAGGGGCTGCAGTTATGCTGAAGCCATTTACACAACGCCTGGCGATCGACGACAAGCCTTGGAGCACCTGGGAGCGCCGGCGACAAACCTGGGAGCGCCGGCGACATGTCTGGGAGCACCTCGAATCACAGTCATGTATTCAGTTTGTATTCTCATCTATGTATCTATGTATCTATATAGCTACCCATCTACACACGCTATATCTGGACTGGC